>Ga0307479_10002318_pt1 | contig 17284 bp, 14 predicted proteins | sample atmos_gasesECM4C_FD_203743 | JGI IMG/M metagenome (GOLD analysis project Ga0307479, IMG submission 203743) | Hardwood forest soil microbial communities from Morgan-Monroe State Forest, Indiana, United States - atmos_gasesECM4C_515 | ecosystem: Environmental > Terrestrial > Soil > Temperate... | reverse complement strand
AAACGACACAGAGAACACAGAGAACACAGAGAACACAGAGAACACAGAGAACACAGAGAACACAGAGAACACAGAGAACACAGAGAACACAGAGAAGCGCGCCTCACACTTGGGAGTTCGATCTGGACAAGAACGTCAGCTCCGGCAAATCCTGGGACCGTCGAGAAGGAAGTCGGTTGCCCTTTCATTCGAAAGGATCGCGACTGGAAGTGTGCTTGGTAGGGGAGGGCTAATTTTTTAGCGAACGTAAATAAGCAGATCAGAACGACTCCAAAGTCCAGTTCACCGCCCGGGGATCACGCTTCAAACCAAAAGCAGATCCCTCGGCCTTCGGTCTCGCGGGATGACAGCTTTAAATTGCGGCGTTACCCGCATTCGCTCTGGGCCAATACGAGAAAGCTTATCCCGCAGAGCGATACCGCAGAACGATACCGCAGAACAACCCGCCGCAGGCGTATATCTATTTTAGCGCGCGAGTAAAGAGGCTCGCGGAAAATAGAGGAATCCGACGGGATTATGGTTTTTGGACTCACGGTTGGCGGTGCGATGAGAGGGCTTGTGGAGGTGTAGCGGGGGTGCTATAAGCAGCGTATTCGATGTGCTTGCCGATGAGGTTCCCTAAAGCGCAAACCGCCAGGAAGTAACTGCAAAGGAGATTCAATCCATGAAGAGATATTGGCTATCAGCGCTCACAATTTTTGTGTTTATTGCCGTCACTGCCCCGGTGTCGGTGCGCGCTCAAACAGTCGACGCGCTGCGTGATTTCGTGCACGTTGGCGATAACTACCAGTTCATTTCGAACATCGTCTATCGCACCGCGAGCAACTGGGATGCGAAGCTGGACGTGTATGAGCCGCGCGGCCTGAAAGCCCCCAATCCAACAATCATGTTTTTTCATGGCGGCGGCTGGACGAATGGAACCAAGGAAGCCTCGACGTTTTCGCTGCTTCCGTATTTGCAGATGGGCTGGACCGTGGTGAACGTGGAATATCGAATGACGAACGTGGCGCTCGCTCCGGCGGCGGTGGAAGATGCCCGGTGCGCCCTGCGTTGGATCTACCGCAACGCGGCGCAGTACAACTTTGATACCAGCAGGATCATCACGAGCGGCCAATCCGCCGGCGGACATCTGGCGCTCATCACGGGAATGCTGCCCGCTTCGGCTGGCTTCGACAACACCTGCCCCGGAGACCGCCCGGGAGGCGCTTCATCGAGCGCTCCGAACAATACGGATGAATTAAAGGTGGCGGCGATCGTCGACTGGTATGGCATCGCGGACGTAAACGAATTGATCAGCGGCCCCAATCAGCGATCCTGGGCTACGGCCTGGCTAGGTGTGCTGCCCAATCGCGAGGAACTGGCCAAGCAAGTGTCGCCGTTGACTTACGTACGCGCTGGGATTCCGCCGATCATCAGTGTGCATGGCGACGCAGACCCGGTGGTTCCTTATACGCAGAAACAGAGGCTGCACCAGGCGCTGGCGAAAGCAGGAGTGGCTCACGAACTTGTCACCATCCCGAACGGCAAACACGGCGGCTTTACGGACGAAGAGAACCTGAAGGCTTATGCCGCGATTCGAACGTTTTTGTCGCAGCACGGACTACCGACATCCAGATCGGAGAAAGCGACGCCACTCAGCGCCGGGCGCTAGCCCCTGCAGGTATTCGGCTAGTTTCCGGGCACCTTCTTAGCTTCGGCGCGCTATATCGATGCGGTCAATAGGTCGGCGACGATGGGACTTTTGGCAAACGGAAGAAAGCGCCGCGGTGGCGAGAACGTGACTTCCTTCCCGAAACGGCATGGAGTTCGAAGTGTCAAGGTGACCCGAGCTGGGCTGGTCATGTATGAGTAGTTTACGTTGATGATCTCAGAGAGCGGAATACGCTCCTGTTCGCTCCCGAACCGCACAATTAGAGAATCCCCCGCATCGGATACCTCGTCGGCGAGATCGAAGATCAGCTTCTTCATTACGTAGTAGCCAACTACGGCCATGATTACCGGCACGATGAAAAACCCCGCAGAAAGCTCCCCCTGAGATCTTCTGCCGAGCAGCGGGGCAATCATGAAAAACGCCAAGATACCGAACCACATAAGCGGAAAGATGCGCTTCCCGAGGATAGTGCCGTGCGAAGAGATCCGTTGCATAAAATGGTAGTAATTTATGGGAGCTTTAAATAGAGCTCACATTTTTTGATTTATAACAGCGTCCATCCGCAACAAACAAAAATCTTAGATGCGGAGACGTTCTCAAAACATTAAGTCTATAGCTCGCGAAGGGCGACGGCGACGGGGCGGGTGGCCGCGCGAATCGCGGGCAGCATTCCGCCGAGAACGCCCATCACCAAAGCAAAAACAATACCCAGCAGCAGAAGATCGAAAGTGATCTTGAACGCGAAGGCGACATTGGCGAAGGTTTGAAAATTCATGGTGTTGGTTGTCAATCCGTTGAGCGGAAGAACAGCCAGGCATCCGAGGATTCCGCCTACCAGCGAAATCGATAACGCCTCAAAGAGAAAAGAGAGAATCACATTCGAGCTGCTGAACCCAACAGCGCGCATGGTAGCAATCTCGCGGCCTCGTTCGGCTATGGCGGAGTACATGGTATTGAGCGCCCCAAAGACGGCGCCGATAGCCATGATCGCCGCCACAAGGCCGCCAAGCACAGTGATGAGCCGAGTCATGGTCGTGGATTGCTTGGCGTAATAGTCGATCTCCCGCGTGACGTCCACGTTCATGCGCGGATCGGAGGTGACAGCGTCCTTAAATTGCTGGAAGGTCTGCGGAGACGCCAGGTGAACCGTAACGGATTGAAAGATATTGTCCGGCCGCTTCAGGATTTCGTTGAGAAGCTTGGCATCGCACCAGATCTCGGAATCGAACGCGGAGCCTCCGGTGTCAAAGATGCCGACCACCTGCCAACGGCCGCCGCCGAACTGAACCGTATTCCCGAGAGTAAGACCTGCGTAGGTTCTGGAAGCATTTCTACCGACCACGATTTCGGAAAGACCTGGCTGGAACATTCGCCCTTCCGTAATTTTTGCAAACGTCCGCACGCGCAGGACGTTGGAGGAGACACCGCGCACCTGCACATTGGCGTCGGTGCCGGTGGAGATCAGCGGAAAAGGCATGACGCCGACCACCTCCTGCGTTACGAGCGGCCCCGATGAGTCTCGCGCCACGCCGGGGGCGTCTTGAACCACTCGCACCGAATCCAAAGTCACACCACCCATCATTTCCGTAGGAGACCCGGCGCGCAGGATAAGGGCATTCCCCGGAGAACCTGAAGCGACTAGCGTTGCTTTGAAGCCGTTCGCCAGCGATAGCATGGCGACAAACACGCCCACCGTGCCCGCAATGCCAAGCACGGCAACAATTGTCGAAGTCCAACGCGCTCTTATGCTCCTGAAGTTGTACGAAATAGGGACAGACCCAAGGAAGGGAGCGAGTAAGCCCGCAATCAGGCCTGTGAGGATCAGCAGCACAAAAATGGCTGCCAGCGTCAGAATGAATCCAAAAAGGAGCTTGGCTGCGATTCCGGGCATCTTCAGACTCGCCGCAGAGCGTTCACGATTTGCAGACGCATGGCGCCTAAACCAGGCAAGAGACCGCTGGCCAAACCAACGGCCAGGGCAGTAACCATTCCCAAAGCAAGAACGGATGGCGCCAGAACCAACTGCGGCAACATGCCGTTGAGAGCGTTCGCCATAACGGGGATAGCCATTACAGCAAGCAGCAATCCCATGGCGCCGCCAAGTAACGAAATCAGGAGAGACTCGGCCAGCACGAAAAGGAGAACTGCGCGATGGGAGAAGCCGATGGCCTTGAAAACGGCGAGCTCGGCAGTTCGTTCGCGCACGGAAATAGCCATCGTATTTCCCGTAACGAGAAGCAGGGTGAAGAACACAACCGTACCGATGCTAAGGATCAAGAAGCGGATGTTGCCGAATTGCTTGACCCAACTGGCGGCGAAGGCCGATTCGGTTTCGGTCTTGGTTTCGAACGGAGAATTAGCAAATTCCGCGTCGATACTTTTGGACACGCGCACGGCATCGTCCGGGGAATCGACGCGGACGACATACCAGCCGACCTGACCCTTCAGCGCGTCGGGGACGTGTTCCTCAAAGTAGTCCCACTGAAACCAAAATTGCGTCTCGTCGTCCTGTGCACGCTTGCCATGGTAAAAGCCGTCGATATTGAATTCCCAATTGCCGCTGCCCCAAATCGTTGTTTTGATGGGCACCCGATCGCCGATTTTCCAGCCGAAGCGCTGGGCCGTGTGAACGCCTACGATCGCACCCTGACGGTCTTTGAGGAAATTGTTCCATTCCTGGTCGGAAACGATGAGTTCGGGGTAAACCTGCCGCTGATTTTCCGGATCGATAACGAACTGGGGAAAGAAATTCTTTTCGTCCTGGTAGACTCCCCCGAACCAATTATTGTGTGTCGCCATTTTGACGCCCGGGATGCGCAGCATTTTGTCGCGATAAGAAAGCGGAATCGGATTGATGATCGAGGTTCGATTGATAACGAACAAGCGATCGGCGCTGGCGATATCCGCTCCACGGCTGAAGGCGTCGCGGACCACGGCGAGAAATGCGAAAAGGAAGAGCGCCACGGCAAACGAGCCGATGGTAAGAGCCAGACGGATTTTCTTGCGAAAGAGATTGGCGAAAATCAGCCGGCTAAATTTCATGACGTCCTCCCGCGCCCACTCTCTGTGACTCCCTAGATTCCACAAGCACTCCTTTATCCAAGTGAAGCGTCGTGTCCGCACGGCGCGCCACCACAGGGTCATGCGTCACCATCAGCACCGTCTTGCCATACTCTTTCACCAACGCTTCGATGAGCGCCATAATTTCGTCGGCACTTTGCCGATCGAGGTCGCCCGTGGGCTCGTCGCACAGCAGAAAGGTAGGATCGGCCACAATCGCGCGCGCAATGGCCACGCGTTGCTCCTGTCCGCCGGAGAGTTGCCGCGGGTAATGGTTCATCCGATCTCCCAGGCCGACAACGTTCAATGCCGTCTCCACGTGCTGGCGGCGCTGCTTTTTGGAGAGCTTGGTCAGCAGTAAAGGAAGCTCCACGTTTTGAAACGCAGTCAGCACCGGAATCAAGTTGTACATCTGGAAGACAAAGCCAACGTGGCGGGCGCGCCACTCGGTGAGCTTATGGCCGGACATGTGCGTGATTTCGTCGCCCGCAACGGTGATGGTGCCGCGGGTTGGCACGTCCAGGCCGCCGAGCAGATTCAACAGTGTAGTTTTCCCCGAGCCGCTGGGGCCCATGAACGCCACGAAGTCACTCTTGTCGACGTCCAGATTCAATCCTTGCAAAACGTGAATCTCTCCCCCGCCGCGCTCGTAGGTTTTGTCCAGGCCGCGTACTTTAATCAGGCTGTTCGAGCTTGCGCTGCCATCCACTCGGACCATTGCTATCTCCTATTTTCGGACCTCAGCCCTATTTTCGGATCTCGATGCTCTGCCCGTCCCGTAAGTCCGGCGGCGCCTTGACGATCACCGTATCGCCAGGCGCGAGGCCGGCGATGATTTCCGCCTCTCCGCCCCTGTCGCTGCCAAGGGTGACGGCGCGCCGCTCGGCGTGATTGTCCTTTACCAGGAACACAATCTTTTGGCCGTTATCCTTGCGTACGGCGCTTTCGGGGACGAGAACGCCAGCGGGACCAGCAGCGGAGCTATGCTCTTTGTGCTTCTCCTCGCCAAGGAATGTCACCTTCACGCCCATATCCGGAAGAATTCGCGGGTCCAATTTAAGGAAGGAAATCCGCACCTTTACCGTGGCTTTCTGGCGGTCGGCCGATGGAATGACTGTGCGCACCTGGGAAGGAATTTGCCAGTCGGGATAGGCATCCAAAACCGCGGTCACCGCCTGGCCAGAAGCGACACGCGCGATGTAGGCCTCGTTAACGTCCACTTCAATCTCGTTGGAGTTCATGTCCACGATGGTGGCAATTCCCGTGCGCGTGAAGCCGCCGCCGGCGGAAATGGGCGAGACCATCTCGCCGATTTGCGCGTCCTTGGAGACCACAATGCCATCGAACGGGGCGACGATTGTGCAATTGTCCACCGCCTGCTGCGCTTCCCGGATTCGGGCTTCCGCGCCCGTAACCTGGGTTTTCACCAGATCGATCTTGGCCTGCAAACTATCAACCGCGGTGCGTGCGTTGTCGAGCTGCTCCTGGGTGTCGATGCCAGCTTGCTGCAATTGCTCGGTTCGGCGGAGCGTTATGCGGGCGTTACGAAGCTGCACCTCATAATCGTGGACCGTCGCTTCGGTGGAGTCGCGATCGCCCCTGGCTGAGTCCAACGCCCGGCGTGCATCAGAATCGTCCAGCTTAGCCAGCAATTGCCCCTCGCGCACATGAGTGCCCTCGTCGAAGAAAACGCCCGTGACGAGTCCAGTGATTTTTGCCGCGATCGTGGCGCGGCGGCGGGGCGTGACATAACCGCTGGCGTTCAATAATGCTTCGCGCCCTCCGACGGGCGGCTTTTGCGCCACGGCAACCTCGACTTCGGGAGTTCTTCCCCGGAAGGCAACGATTGCTGCCGCGAGTCCCGCTAGCAGGATCAAGCCTCCGATGAGCACCGCCAGGCGCTTTCCCAAATTGCCGTGGTTGCGCTGAGCATCATCGATGCGCAACGAGGAGAGATCATGCTTGGGCGCGTCTAAGCGGGTAACCATCTGCTGCTCGTCCTAGAAGGGAACCAAACCGGCATTAAAGGCGACAAAATCGTGCCGCCAGGCATCGGCGGATGATTTTGCCGCAATCATTGCTACACGGATCATTGTAGCGTGCCTACAGAGAAGTCGAAAATCGGAGACCAGCTTCGCCAAGCAGGAAAAGGATTATCGAAAACACCCTGCTGACTAAAGGACTGCGAGGGCGGAACAGCGCCCTGATTTGCCCACCAGCCCAGTCAGAGTCGAGGCAGAAGCTTAGGGGGCTGCGGTTTTGCGTGCTGCTGCCGGCTTGGCAAACTTCGAAGCATCAATGGGTGCGTTCGGCTGGATGGAGCTGAGTTCGGTGGTTGAGCGCCCATCGGTCCAGGTCACGGTGTAGTGGAAGGGCATCTTCACACCAGCGACGTCGCGGTAATCGGAATAATCGACCTGAGTGGGATTGGTGCCAATCGCCGTAACTGTGTAGCGCACGAGCCGCGTCAGGAGTCCGGATTTTTTGTCGAAGTATAATTTCACCGGATTCTTTGCGGCACTTATCCCTTCGACGACCTCGACTTCATTATCGTCAAGATAAGTGGGCGGGAATCCCGAGCGCCATCCTGTGAGCGTTTGTTTGATCTGCCCAGGAAATGACAGCTCTGCGTCGAGTTTGGCGCCCTCCAGATTTCCCCCGGCGAGGTCGAAGACAGGGATGGGCAAGAGCGTCCCCGTCGACGTCAACCATCCAATGCGGCCATCGTAGGTTCTGATGCTGTCTCCCTGCGGGATATGAACGACGGCACTAAGCTGATTGGGAGCCTTGGCGTAGACTTCGACCGGGGCCTTCTCGTCACCCGTATCGAAACCCTCATAAGTCCCCTTGCCAACAAAACTCGTCAGCTTGGCTAATTGCTGCGCGCCTCCGAGGGCCTGGATATATTTGTCGAAAATCTGATCGGCAGAAGGCGCACCGGACCTGGGTTCGCCGACGAGGTCGATTTCGTTTGGATCTTCCGGAGGCGGAACGCCATATTGTTCCGCCAAACTTGGTATGTTCTTTGGGAAGTTCTGGCTACGGTGGCAAGAGTAGCAGGTGACGGTCTGTTTCCCGCCGAAATTGCCCGCATTGATGGATTTCACCATGAGGATCATCTTGCGCGCGGTCTGCTTGGTGGGCGTATCGACGGCATATTTGGTCACATCGCTGGCGGCTTCCACGCTATGGCAATCGATGCAATTCATGCTCAGGGCGGCGGCGATGAAGCCCATGGTGCCCATGAATTCGTCCACGGTGAGTCCGCGGAGAACCTGCACGTTTTTGAAAATATCGTCCGCCATTTGGGGCTTTTCCTGTGGCGCAGCCTGGCCGTTTGCGGATGCAAAGCCGATTAGCAACACGGCCGTCATTGGGAAGGCTTTAACGATTACTCGCCTGGACTCGAATTTCATATCGCCTTCCTTGCCCTGCCGCGCACAAAAGAACGCATTTGTCGCGCCGGCGGATATTCGGGATTGCCACGAGGCAGCGCTTCTGCGCTTAGCAGCGCATATCCTACCACGTTGCAACTAACCGGAAAAAATTTGGCAGTGTCCCCGGTGAGACACTGCCAAAAAGATCGATATGCATTTAGTCCGGAAGTTAGTTCACGGGATCCTTATCGATATCTGCGGGAGCGGGGCCCTCTCCGTAGTACCGCTTTCTGCCGACCACGATCTCACGATCATCGGAAACCTTCACGGTCTCGGCAGCGCCCTTCGGGAGCCCGCCCTTGCCCGGGCATGCTCTTACGGTGACGGTCTTGCCGATGCTATCCACCAAATCGGTGCGACGCGTGCCGGTTCTTTGCACCAAGCTGACCGACGAGCCCTCAAAACGCCAACTGGTTACCTTGCCCGCAGGATCCGGAGCCGTGGGATCCTGCGGCCCCACTTTGGATTCGACGTTGAAATAGATATGGGGGTTTTCCCATTCGACCTTCGTCAGCGTGCCGGTGATGTAGATGTATTTGCTTCCGTCGAATTCGAACTGAAAACCGTGATGGGCGAAAACCGGAATAGCTAACAGCAGGGAACTAACTACCAAGAGGCTCAAATTTGCAACGATTGCGACCGGGAGCTGACGTTTCATGGGATTCTCCTTCTCCAAGTTACAGGTCACCAGGGTGACCCGAATTTATAGAAACGCAAATCTTCTGTCAAGGTTTGGACTTTCCAACCGCCGCATCTCTGACTCGATCATTGAACCGATTTTCTTCCGAGGGGGCGCAAATCTCTTCAAAAATTGCGGCTTTTGCTCTCACGAAAGTGATTTTGTCGCTCACCCACGGTTCCGTGTAGGCCTTCGGATCAGTGAGAGTCATGGTCACTTCCAGAGTATCGGGATCGACGCGGCGCCAGCGTTCCTGCAGGCGCATCTGGTCGCTATGCGGATTTCCGAAGTGGTCGAGCCAGGTTCGATCGTCGTAACCGATCGAGTCGATGACAAGAGTGTCTCCCTCCCATTTGCCAATGGAGTATCCGTACCAGGCTGGGTCGGGATCCTTCGGCAGCGCTCTGCCATCGATCCAAATCGTGCGCCACACGTCATGGTACTGCATGTGCTGTAGAACTCTGTCGGATGCCACGACAAACTCAAAGGGCCTTAGATTGGCCTCCCAGAGGTCGCGGGGATAACCGAGCGGGTCGCACGTCGAGACGGGATCATTTCCCGTGCCCGGAGGCACAGACCGGGGACCGTAACTCACTTTGGTCTCGTCGAGCCTGGCCTTGCCCCAAGCCGTCATCGGCGGAGGCACAGAGGTTTGCTTCATTTCCGCTGGAACATGCTCCAGAGCCAAGGGCTTAGAAGTAAGCGAGTGCTTTTCGAATCCCTTGGTGGGCATCGACCACACGCCGGAGAGGTCGTGAGTATTAAAAGGCTTGGGTTTCGAGAGTTCGGGCGGCAATTCTTCGGGTTTCCAGGCTCCCGGCGCGTAGCCTTTCGTGCCGTAAGTCTGGGCGAACCCGAGGCTGCAAAGAGCCAAGACGGACGCGAGCAGGCCAAATGACTTTGCAAAATGCTTTCCCATGGTCAGGCTCCGATCTGTTTTACGAGCGACTGTCTCAATAAGAGGAATCGTCGTGCTCACCGTTTCCCTTGACGCCCTTTCCGGAAAGCATCCGGCCATCAGCAAGCACGACGTGGTCGAGCGTCATGCGAGGCGCGCCAGATTTAGCAGGGTGACCCGTAGCAGTAATCTTGTCACCGGGCTTAAAGGAATCTTTGCCGAAGCCGGCCCCGGACATCTGATGAGGATTACCGAGTTCCGCGCCCCAATGCACTAAATTGCCTTTCTCATCTGTCGCATCGAAAAGAAGTCCGCAGTGGGGATTGGACCACAGCCAATCCACTACCGTTCCTTTTATGGTGACGAGTTTATCCACCTCGTATGCAACGCCCGTCCCGTGATGTGCGGACAGCGGAATTCCGAGCATCAGAAAACTCGCAACCAAGATTACGTATATCGCGAATTTGAACTTCATGGCGCTCATCTCCCTATCTTTGTCTTTTATTTGCTGCTGATTCCTTTGCCGGCCGGATCGCGAACCCCTTGGTTAAAGCTTTCTTCCTCGGAAGGCACACAGTAGGCCTCCTCGAGAACCGTGGCGCCTTTCGGCAGCTGCAGGTGGTACGTCTCTTTGCCACCCATCCACGGCTTTACATACGTCTTTGGATCGTCGAGCGTCATCGTGATTTCCAGCGTCATCGCGTCCGGATGATGAAAGCGCTCCTGCAAGTGCATTCCTTCGCTATGGGGATAACCCAGGTTATCGAGCCACGTCCTCTCGTCGTAGCCCGTCGAATCGACTACCAGGGTGTCGCCCTCCCAATGACCGACCGCCCAGCCATACCAGCGCGGGTCGGGGTCTTTAGGAGGTTTGCGTCCATCCGTCCAGATTTCACGAGATGTGTGGCCCCATTCGAATATCTGGACGATTTTGCCGGGTGTCTGAATCATTTCGAAGGGGCGGTCATTGGCCCAAAGGTTCCGCGGATAGCCCAAGGGATCGCAGTGGCCGAGTGGATCATTTCCCAACGCCGGTTCAACGGCGTGGGGTCCGCTCGAAGGCTTATGGGCCTTGAACTGTTCCTCGCCCCAGGCGGTCAGCGGCGGAGGCGATATGGTTGGGGAGTCGTAACGGCCCACCGGCTTGCCCATGAAGAAGCTGTTGCCACGGCCCCACCACACTCCCGAGATGTCGTGTGGATCATACGCGGGCTTAGGTGCGGCGGCCGCAGCCGCTTCGGCCTCCTTGGTGCGTTTACCTTGGCTGCTCGGTCCGTAATAAACCTGAGCGAAGGCGGGCGACGAAAGCACCAGTCCGGCGGCGAAAGGAATCACCATGCTCAGCAAACGATTTCGCATTCCGAATCCTTTCCGGATTCTATTGTCCCGTGCCGTCGTCTGCAGCCTTATCGTTGCCGATTCCTCCGTCGTGGTTGCAGATGCAATAGCCATCGCCGAGCACCGCTTTTGAGAAGACCAACACAGGGGCGCCAGACTTGGACGGATTCCCGGTGACCGTAACCGCTGTTCCGGGCGCCAGCTTTTCCATCAGGCCTCGCCTTGTATAGCCCTCCGCGAGTAAATTGCCCGGAGCCCTCATCTCGGCGGCCCAATGCGCGACGTTGCCCTTATCGTCGGTCACATCGAAATATAACTGCGAGTGCGGATTGGCGAACGCAAAACGCGTGACGACACCTTTTAGGCCGATCACTTTTTTCATATCGTAAGAGACGCCAGTTCCGTGATGTGCCATTAGAGGAGACGAAACGATCATCAAGCCTAAGATCACTCCAATGCAACCCACGAATTTCGTTCTCATACGTCGCCCTCCATGACAAACGAAGTTGCCCTTTTCGATTCGAGCCAGTAAAACCGATGAAGGCCTATTTCTGGGCCTGCAGGCGGTCCCGCTGCTGCTTCAAGGCTTGCAGTTCTTCATCGTCGTGACCGTTGATTCCGCAGTACCACTCAAGCAGGTCCTCATGGCCCAGCGAGTAACGGCGCGGCGCAGAGGTCCACGGCTTTGTCAGTACTTTCGGATCTTCGATGGTGACCTGATAAATCAAATAGTTCAGCGAGGGGCGGGTGATGCGCTCAATCACATGTTCCTGGTCGCTATGGAACTGCCACTGCTCCCCATTCCAGACCCTCTCATCAATCGCGACCGTGTCAATCACGAGTGTATCCCCGTCCCAGTGAGCGACCGACTCACCGTTGAACTTGGGGTCGGGTTCTTTGCTGTGCGCGCGCGCATCGATCATCACAACGCGATAGTCGTGATTGTGCTCGTCGAGTTGGACGAATAATCCGGGCGTCGATACGAATTGGAAGGGGCGATCGGCATTCAAGACGATGCCCGGAACACCGTGGGGCATGCAATTCCTGGAGAGCTTGAGGATCTCCAAATCCAGCGCGGCTAACCTCTGTTCGCGGGGCAGCTTGTCAAATGAAGAAGGATCGCGAGTGTCCGCCACAAGGTTCGCCTGCTGTTCCTTGAGTTTTGCGGCCGCCCACGGTTGGAACGAAGGCTTCTCCTCCGGCGTCACTTTGGGGTCAAACTCCCGCTGGTTCGGATCGAGCACCCCGAAGGAACCTACGAGCGTGGCATCCTCTTTTCCAAGAAGGCCCTTGAACCAGACTCCGGAAAAATCCGGATGCCCGTCCGCCAGCCGGGGAGTTGGTCCGCCATCCGGCAGAGGTTTGGAAGGTTCTCTGTGTGTATAGCCTGGAGTCGAAAATTGCGCCTTCTTTTCCTGACCGCTCGATTTCTCCTGAGCGCTCGCGCAAAAAGAGACCAAACACAGAGAAGCGACTACCACTGCCTTAAGAAAGAGCGCATTCGAAAAACCCCGATTCATAGTCGTCTCCCTAGTCAGACTGAACGCTGTGACCAAAATTTTTGAGCTTAAGATCTCGCGCGCAGATTGAAACAGTGAGCACTGAAGCTAATGGCTCAATTCCTTGCTGATGTCCTCCTCGAGACGTTTTTTCGTTTCCTTCAACGCCCGCACTTCCTCATCGCCGTCGGGGTTGATCCCGCAATACCATTCATTCAACGGCTCGCTCGAAACGGAGAGCGAGTATTTGTGAGGAGCGGAGACCCAGGGCTTGGTGAGCACCTTGGGGTCTTCCACCGTGACTTGATAGATTAAGTAATTTCGGGACGGACGGCTAAAGCGCTCGACGACATGTTGTTGGTCGCTATGAATCCATGCGCCGGCATCATTCCAGGTCCTGTCATCAAGGCCAATGGTGTCGATAACCATTGTGTCTCCCTCCCAATGAGCCACGGATTCGCCGTTGAACTTGGGATCGGGATCTTTGCTGTGAGCGCGCCCGTCGATAGAGACGACGCGATAATCGTGGTTCAACTCCGTGAGCTGCACGAAAACGCCGGGCGTTTCGACCAATTCCATCCCGTGCATCGCCCCCGTCAGGGTGATCCCCGGAACGCCATGCGGCACACACTCTCTTTCCAGTCTACCGATCTCGGTGTTAACGGCGGTGAGTTGCTGCGCCTTGGTCATTTTCGAGAGTTCTCCACGAGCCGGCCCCCGCCCCAATTGTTTGACTTTTTCAGCCGCCCAGGGCTGGAATGAGGGCCTTTCTTCCGGTGTCACTTTGGGATCGAAGGGCTTCAGAGCTGGATCACCTGCCGTGGCGGCGGACTGCACGAGGAGCGCATCTTCTTTGCCTAAGGCGCCGACAAACCAGATTCCAGAAAAGTCTGGATGGCCATCGGGCAGGCGTGGCGCCGGTCCGCCATCGGGCAGGGCCTTCGAAGCAGCTTTGCCAGAAGCTGCATAGGGGGGCGCCGATCCTTGCTCTTTCGCCTGTTGGGCGATAGCACATGGGGAAAGCATGAAGACAAAGGCCGACACAAATGCCCCGATCACAAGAGGGTTAGTCAGACGAGTTTTCATATGTAATCTCGCAGTACGAAGGATGTATTTAGAACGTTTCCGCCATGCAAACCGTTTCAGAATTTTGCCAAGGGTGCCCACGACCTGCTGCTTCAGTTAGGTTTAAAAAGCGAAAATCGCGGACTCCTTTGGGATGACAACACAGGGCCCGGGTAACGGCAAAGCGTAAGGCCAAAGAAAAAGGGCCGGAGTTGAAATGACTCCGGCCCTCTTTTGCTGTCGCTGCTCGCTCTATCTCCCGGGAGAGGAGCAGCTGGAGCTTTGGTTAGAAGATAAGCTTCAAGCCGAGTTGCATGTCGCGGTTGCCGCCCGAGCCGAGGATCGGGTTGGAGCTGGCGGCATCGGGAGTGTTTAGGACGTAGCCAAATCCAGCCGCACCGGACGCCCTTGAAGGATTGATATCGTTGGCAGTGCCGGCGCCACCGGGTCCGCCGAACGGATTGACAAAGTTGACGCGGTTGAGAACGTTAAAGAACTCCACACGGAACTGAGCGGAGAAACGTTCGTTGAATTTGAAGGCTTTGCTGATGGATAGATCCCAGTTGCGGAAGCCCTGATCACGCCAGGGGTTCCGGGCCATGGTGCCAAAGCTCCCGTAAGCAGGAGGAACCAGCACGGAGCTGCCCAGGGCGTAGCAACCAAGTACGTCCAGCGAAGCTGTGGCCAAAGGTCCCATACTGGCGGCCTTTTGGTTACAGGTTGCGTTTGCAGTTGGCGCGGCTAAACCGCCGCCACCGGGGAAAAATGGAATACCTGTGAGGGTTGACCCGTTATTCCCACCAACGCAATTGGTTTTGTTGATTTTGGTACAAAGCGTATAGGTTCCGCCAGACGTCGGGTCCACGCCGGTGAAGTTGTGAATTGCCTCGAAATCATTGGGATTCCCGAAGAAATCCCACTGCATACCTTCATTGGCTTGCGGGTTGCGGCCATTGGCCTCGCCGATGCCCGCAAAATCCGTGCTGGTGTCGTTGACGCCCCAGGGCGTACCCGTCTGAATGACCGCCGTCGTGTTGATACCCCAACCTTGGAGCATCTGGGCAAAACCCTTCTTTCCGGGAATCTGGTACGTTCCCGAAATGGTGAAACGATGGCGCATGTCGAAGGCGGTGCTGGTGTAAAGCTGGCAGCGGAGGCATCCGTAGCTGTTAGCGGGAATCTGCAAACCGCCGCTAGTGCCCTGGTCAGAGGATTCGCCGAGGGAGTGGGCATAGGTGTAACCGCCTGTTAGCGTCAGCCCGTGATAGTTCCGCGCGGTCAGAACTGCCTGCAGGCCATTGTAGTTAGAGGTGTCGAGGTTCCCGAAATAATCAATATATTTCAAGTAGGGGAACGCAGTGTTGTATGGACGATTACTCTGCTCCGCAGCCGCCGAAGGTTTGCAGCCAGCGACAACCTTACCTGCGACTATAGGAGCTGTGGCGCAAGACGTCAGCCCCGCCGCTGTAAATCCGGGGCCGGTGACTACGGTGCCCACGCCGGCGCCCACATTAAGCGCAGTCAGCGGGTCTTGGTTGATGTCCTTAGCGCCGATCAGCTTGACGCCGTGATTTCCGACGTACCCGATATCCACGGAGAGATGGCCGCCCAGAGCACGCTGGAGGTCGAGGGCCCAAGTCTCGACGTAAGGCGTGCGCAGCTTCGGATCAACTTCGATGGCGTTGCATTGGGCCGGGGTGATTCCGGCTGTCCCAGGCAACACCGTAGCGCTATCGCCGCAGGCGGTGACGAAGGGGAAAATGCTGCCATTAGCTGCATTCAAACCCCAATTATTAGCAAGGCTCCCAGCCTGAATCCCTGCTGAGTTCCAAGCTTGCGGGAAGGGAGCCTTGGCGCCACCGTCAAGGGCCAAGCCGGGGCCGAGGCTGACGTTGGCCACGGAAATGGTGCCGGGACCTGCTGTACAGCCGGTTGCGACAGCACAGAGCTGGTCGCCAGTCGGCTCCACGCGCAGCCCAAACGAGTTGCCGATGCCCTGGAAGACGTCCAAGCTCAGCTGCTCGTAAAGGATGCCGCCACCACCGCGGAGAACGGTCTTGCCGTTGCCGAACATATCCCAGGCAAAGCCAAGCCGTGGCGAGAAATTATTATGGTCTCCGCCATAGGGACTATTTGTCTGGAACAAACCCTGGCTGGGAGTAAAGTTGCCTTGCAGACCGTTACGCTCCTTCGGCACCGTGGTGATTTCATACCTAAGACCGAGGTTGACAGTTAACCGTGGCCTCACGCGCCAGTCGTCCTGCACGAAAGCGGCATAGCCCGTATAAGTGAAGTGCCGCACGAGATTACCGGCAAGAATGGCAGCGCTGCCGCCAGTACCGCCCCCGTCAATCCCTGAGTCGGGCACGCCTGAGAAAAAGTCCGTAACCGTGCCGAAGGTGAGCGTGCCCCGACCGTTCGACGTTACGTCGGAGGCGCTGCGGTTGTAGAGGATCTCGCCGCCGAACTTGAAGGCGTGCTTGCCCTTCAAGTAAGAGACGTGATCCATGATTTGCAAAACGCTGTTTGGCCCGACGACCTTAGGCCAGTTAGCACCGCCCAGTTGCCCGGACAGATTGGCGATGTTGATGACTGGGAACCCAAAATACAGGGGATTGGTTTGGCCGGTGTTGACTTTGTAGGTGGTGCCGCCAAACGAGTAATTGGCCGGATTCTGGGAATTGTCGGAGGTCTCGAAATCCTGGAAATAGTGGGAGTAGCCGACACGGAATTCGTTGACCCAGGTGGAAGTCGGTACCCACGTCCAGTTCGCGGCAAATACTTGAGAGCGGGCGTATTGGTTGGTAAGCCAGACGTTGTTGGTCTGGGTTGTGGGACCGTCATTGAGAAAACCCTGGCCAGGGCTGATCTCATACATACCATTGAGAGAGTGTTTATCCGTGATGTGGTAGTCGATCTTGGCGATACCGGAGTCGATCTTGTTTCTGTTATTTAGATTACTGGGAATGGTAAAGTTGGCGGAATTTACGACAGGAAAGAGGCCGGGATAGTTTGCCGCCTTGGAGCAATCCGGGTTCAAGCCCGCCAATTGCAAACTTAGCGGCGCTCGTCCGGCAGCCGGCACGGCCAGGCACGAATCGATCAAGTTATTCGAAGCAGGGCCAACGCCCGAACCAGCGGTAATCGGGTCGGTAATCTGGCCCGTGCTTCCCACGGAATAGCGCTGGTCCTCGAAGCTCAAGAAGTAGAAGATTTTGTCCTTCTTGATCGGCCCGCCGAGGGTGGCGCCGAACTGCTCCAACGCTAAGGGCGGCGGTGCCAGTGCTACTCCCCCGTTTAGTCCTGCTGTACTGAAATAAGGAAGAGCATCCCAGGAACCATCCCTGCCATATGCAAAGGCTGTGCCGTGCATGGCGTTCGTGCCGGACTTGATTCCGACATTCACGATGGCGCCGGGCTTCCAGCCATATTCGGCACGGGGATTCTCTTCGGTCTTGAACTCGTCGATGGCGTCGATGGAAACGAGGGTTCCGGCATCGCCGGCGCCCATAACGGCGCTGATAATCGGTTGGGCCATCCAGGGATCGCTGCCGTTCACGCCTTCGAAGAGGTAAACGTTGTCATGCGCGCGCTGCCCGTTGGTGCTCTGGGTCCAGCCGGAGCCGCCGGGATAGATCGTGACGCCCGGCCGGAGTT
>Ga0307479_10002317_pt1 | contig 17289 bp, 9 predicted proteins | sample atmos_gasesECM4C_FD_203743 | JGI IMG/M metagenome (GOLD analysis project Ga0307479, IMG submission 203743) | Hardwood forest soil microbial communities from Morgan-Monroe State Forest, Indiana, United States - atmos_gasesECM4C_515 | ecosystem: Environmental > Terrestrial > Soil > Temperate... | reverse complement strand
GAGAAGAGCTGTGCACGCAGTATCGTTGTCTGTTCATTGGGAGCGCGGTGAGGCGCCAGCCGAACGAAGTCGACGGACCTTAGTGTTTGCATGCTGTGCCAGCGGCCCGGCGATATTTCTTGCCACATACCGGTGGGCATCCCTCAACGGTTGTAGGCTTGGGTGCCCTCTTTCACTCCCCCTGCCGCCGGTAAATCTCCTCCACCGTCTTGATCGTATCCGCCTCTGCCGCGCTCTTATCCGGCCGCAGCCGCACAATCCGCGGAAACCGCAATGCATACCCGCTCTCGTGCCGGTCGGAACGCATGATGTTGTTGAACGCCACCTCCAGCACGATCTTCGGCTCGACCTCCCGCCGGAATCCCTGATCGTCCCACGTGTGCGCCAGAAACCACTGCGTCATCTCCGCAATCTCCTCATCGGTCAACCCTGAGTATGCCTTTCCGATGTTCACCAGTCGCTCCCCGTCGTGCACCGCAAAGGTGTAATCGCTCAACACCCCGATGCGCTTCCCGTGCCCGTACTCCACCGCGGTCACTACCACGTCCAACGTCGCCAGCTCGCGTTTCATCTTTAGCCACGACTTTCCCCGCCGCCCCGGCGTATAGGGTGAAGCGAGGTCCTTGATCATCAGCCCTTCGTTCCCCCGAGCCTGCGCCGCCGCAAACAGTTCTTCCAGTTCTTCTGGCTTTGCAGCCTGCGCCGAAGGTGCGCGAATCAAGCGCACGACGGAGGTCGTGTCCTCGTCGCCAAACGCCAGCCTCCCCTGGGTTCCCGGTTTCCTCCGTGACTCGGTGTCTCCGTGGTGAGTTCGCCGTTCCGCCCCCAGCAACTCATCCAACACCCGCATCCGTTCTCTCAAAGGCCGCTCCAGCAGCAACTCGCCCCCGGCATACAACACATCGAACACGAGGTACGCCACCGGCACCCGCCGCAAAAGTTCCTCGCTGACCTTCTTCCGCCCCAGCCGCTGTTGCAGCGCACTGAATGGCAACGCCCGCCCCGCGCCTTCTTCGCTGTAACTCCACGCCAGAATCTCTCCATCGAGGATCGCATCGTGCGGCAGTCCCGCCAGCGCGTCTGGCAATTCTGGAAACGACTCGGTGATCTCGTCCCGCGTACGCGAAAAGAACCGTACCTCACCCTCGGAAACGTGCGCCTGCGCCCGGATCCCGTCGTACTTGTCCTCCACCGACGCCCGCTCGAAGTAGCTCAACCCCTCCTCCGCAGACTCCACCGGACTCGCAAGCATGAACCCCAGCGGATGAAACATCCGCATCTTCACTTCGCCCAACGCCCCGCGTGCCGCGAGTCTCACCGTCTCTCCGATGTCGCCGAGCAGCATGTTCGCGCGCTGCACCTCCGCCAGCGTCGCTCCATACGCGCGCGCAATCGCCTCCTCCACCAGGCTCTCCTTCAACCCGATCCGCAAGTCCCCGGTCATAATCTTCACCAGATACTTGGCCTCGAGCGCCGCCGCGCCCCCCAACAGCTCCCGTACCAGCGCGCTTTTCGCCGCCGGCCCCCGCGCCGCAGCAATCCGCCGGAAAAAGGCTTCCGCCTCGACCACACTCAGCTCAGGCAATACCCGCGTGGGGACGGCCGCCCCGGGCCGTCCATGCCGAGCGAAGCTCGGCTCGGTTTGCTCTCCCCCACCCAACATCTCCCCCGCCACCGCCCCCAAATCCCCCAGCCTCCGGTAGGCCGCCGTCAACTCCCCTTCGCTCTTCCCCGACATCTCACTCACCACCAGCCACAACAGCCTCCCACCCACCTGCAGCGTCGTCTCCTCCCAAGCCGGAAACGGCTTGCCCGACAAAAACACCGCCGAGACAGACGCCTCCTCCACCGTTCGCGACGTCAAATACTCCGCCACGATCCCCGTCTTCAAAAGTTTCTTGGTCGTCGAGGCGATCGCCTCGCAAGTCTCCGCGAAGTTCCGCATACAGTTCGCGTAGGGGCAGACGCCCTCGTCTGCCCGGCCGAGCGAAGCTCGGCTCAGGTTTCTTCTCGAGCTCCGAACAGCAGTGCCCTAACCGATACAAAAGTAATTACTTACCATTTCTCTCGATCCCGAATTGCACTCCCCTGTGATATCCTTAACCTCTGCTACTTCCCCTCCGGAAGTATCATCTAACGAACATGGATTCCTTGCGCAAAATGTGGCGTTTTCTGGTGGCCTTGCAGCTTCTGCCGGCGCTCGAAAGTGGAGAAGAAACTCTGGTCGGCGGCCAGGCTGTCCTCGAAGGCGTTATGATGCGGTCGCCCCATGCCTGGGCCATTGCCGTGCGCAAACCCTCCGGCGAAGTTGCTACCCATAGCGAGCCCATGGAGCGTCCCTCGGAAGTACATAAATGGATGGGTTGGCCCATCGTCCGCGGCGTCATGACACTCGGCTACGCCATGACCCTCGGCTTCCGCGCCCTGCGCTTCTCGGCCAACGTCGCCCTCGATCAGTTGCCCGCCGACGAGCAGGGCAAGAAAGTCGAAATCAGCGGCTGGGTGGCCGCCGCCAACATTCTTCTTTCGCTGGCCTTCTTCATCGTCATGTATAAGCTGCTGCCTTTGGCCGCAGCCACAGGGCTGAAGCGCGTCAACGCCATCTTCGCGAACCCGATCGTCTTCAATCTGGTCGACGGCGTCATTCGCATCGCGCTCTTCCTGCTGTTCATCTGGGGCGTCTCGCTCATGAAAGACATTCGACGCGTCTATGAGTACCACGGCGCCGAGCACAAAACAGTTTTCGCCTTCGAAAACGGCGACCCGCTGAACGAAGCCGCTGTGCAGAAGTACTCGACCTTTCATCCCCGCTGCGGCACCAGCTTCCTGATGACGGTGATGATCTTCTCGATCCTGGTTTACATCGTGGCCAACGCAATCTTCCCGGTCACGACGTTCGCGGCCCGGTTCGCGACCCGCATAATCCTTCTGCCCGTGATCGCCGGCCTGTCGTACGAAATCATCCGCTTCGCCGCCAAGCATCGCGGATCGCTCTTCGCCCTAATGACCGCCCCCGGCCTCTGGCTGCAACGCATCACCACGCAACCCCCGTCCGACGACCAGGTCCAATGCGCCATCATCGCCCTCGACCAAGCCATGGATCTCGAAAAGCAACACGGCGGCGAATTAGTGATTGCGTAGCGGTCCCCACCGCGAACCCTTCGTTCTTCTTCCCAAAAATAGCTCGTACAATATCGTTGGATTGCCGTTCAGCCGGTGTGGCTGAATGCTGATTGCTGAGAGCCGATAGCTTATGTTTGAACGCCTCGACCAACTCGAAACCCGCTACGAAGAAATGAACCGGGCCCTCGCCTCGCCGGAGATGGTCAATGATTCGGCGAAATACCAGAAGACCGCCAAGGCCCACAGCGAGATCGCTCCGGTCGTCGAAAAATACCGCGAGTACAAAGACCTCACCCGCGGCATCGCCGAGAGCAAGGCCGTCCTCGCCGACGAAAAAGATCCCGACATGCGCGCTTACGCGCAGGAAGAGCTCGACCAACTCGAGACCCGCGTCGCCCAGGTCGCGGCCGACCTGAAGGTCCTGCTCCTGCCCAAAGATCCGAACGACGAAAAGGACATCATCCTCGAAATCCGCGCCGGCACCGGCGGCGACGAGGCCACCCTCTTCGCCGACGAAATGTTCCGCATGTACTCTCGCTACGCCGAAACGCAGGGCTGGAAAGTGGAAGTACTCTCGACCTCGGCGTCTTCCGTCGGCGGACTGAAAGAAGTCATCGCTATCATCGAAGGCAAGCGCGTCTACTCGCAGCTGAAATACGAGAGCGGCGTCCACCGCGTGCAGCGTGTACCCGCCACCGAGCAGCAAGGGCGCGTCCACACTTCCGCCGTCACCGTCGCCGTTCTGCCCGAAGCCGAAGACGTCGATATCAAGATTGAAGCCAAGGACCTCCGCATCGACACCTTCTGCTCCTCCGGCCCCGGCGGCCAGTCCGTCAATACGACATACTCCGCCGTCCGCATCACGCACATTCCGACTAACACAGTCGTCAGCTGCCAGGACGAAAAATCGCAGATCAAAAATCGCGAAAAAGGCATGCGCGTTCTGCGCTCCCGCCTCTACGAAATCGAAATGCAGAAACAGCAGGAAGCCCTCGCGAAAGAACGCAAAGCCATGGTGGGCTCGGGCGACCGCAGCGAAAAAATTCGCACCTACAACTTCCCCCAGAACCGTGTCACCGATCACCGGATCGGCCTCACCATCCACCAGCTCACCGAAGTCATGGACGGCAAACTCCAGCCCATCGTCGACGCCCTCATCACGCATTACCAGGCCGAGAAGCTGAAGCAGGAAACAACCACCGTAGCCTGAAGTACCACCGGCCACGTGGGGACGGGCGCCCTCGCCCGTCCAGGCCGAGCGAAGCTCGGCCGGTCTGGTCATCAAGAACACCACCCGATGCGGACCGAAGGACCCATCGCATTCCTAACTAAGGAGAAACTTGTGCGCGCTCTAAATCCCAACCTTTTCGTCATCTCGGGCGGCCCCGGATCCGGAAAAACCACCGTCCTGGATCAACTCGCATCGCTCGGATTCGGCGTTGCTCCCGAAGTCGCGCGGCAGATCATTCAGGAGCAGGTGCAAGTCGGCGGAAACGCTCTTCCGTGGCTTGACCACGTCGCCTATACCCACCTGATGCTGCAGCGCTCCATTGCGTCGTACGTGGCCCATCCGCCCGAAAACGGGCTCACATTCTTTGACCGCGGCATCCCCGACACCCTCGGGTACGCGCGCCGGATCGGCCTTACCGACGCTGCCTTCATTCAGGACGCGTGCCGCCGCTACCGCTATGCTCCCGTTGTGTTCCTCGCTCCGCCCTGGGAAGAGATTTACAAAACCGACAATGAACGCAAGCAGGATTTCGCGGAAGCCCAGCGCACGTCCAAACAACTGGCCGAGGTATACCGCGAATGCGGTTACGAGGTAATTGAATTGCCGAAGACCACGCCGGCTGCCAGAGCCAATTTCATCCTGCACCAGTTACACTTGGATCGGAACACATCTTGAACCAGCGAAACCACCAACGTTCGCCGTGCTTCTGAAGCAAGTCCTCCAATCCGCCATCGCCCGCCTCACCGCCAACCACGTCTCCTCGCCCCGCCTGAACGCCGAACTGCTCCTGATGTTCACGCTCACCTGCGACCGAGCTCACCTCTACGCCCACCCCGAGCGCGAACTCACCGCCGAAGAACTAACCCGCTACGACGAAGCCCTAAGCCAGCGCGCCAAAGGCGTCCCCACGCAATACATCACCGGCCACCAGGAATTCTGGGGAATCGACCTCATCGTCTCTCCCGCCGTCCTCATCCCGCGCCCTGAAACCGAACACCTCATCGAAACCGTCCTCCCGCTCGCGCGCGCCATCGCTCGCCCCAAAATCGCCGACGTCGGCACCGGCTCCGGCGCCATCGCCCTAGCGCTCGCGAAAGAACTCCCGACAGCAGAGATCCACGCCACCGACAATTCCCCCGCCGCGCTCGAAATCGCCGAAGCCAACGCCGCCCGCCTCCAACTCGAATTCCGCACCCAGAACCAGGACGCCCCCGAGCGCCGCCTCTTCTTCCACGACACCGACCTGCTCACCGGCCTCGAAGCCGCCGCCTACGACTTCGTCGTCTCCAACCCGCCCTATGTCGGCGAAGCCGAAGAAGACACCGTTCAACTTGAAGTCCGCAAATTCGAACCCCGTACCGCCGTCTTCGCCGGGCCCACCGGCCTCGAAGTCATCGCCAACCTGATCCCCGCCGCCCGCGCCATCCTCAAGCCCGGCGGTTCCCTCATCATGGAAATCAGCGGCACCATCGCGAGCGGCGTGCGCCCGCTCCTCGACGGCTGGGAAAAGATAACCCTGACAAATGACTTGCAAGGAATTCCGCGGGTAGCTTCTGCCCGCAAACCGCAGTCATAAACTAAAATCATACTCAGCCGAATCCAGGGAATCTGTAACCTTGACCGCGCGTGATTGGAGGTGGTCGTATGCATCTGAAACCTTTTCTGCTCGACGCCTGGCTCGATACCTACGAACACAGCATTGAATTCAATCTTGCCGCCAGCACCGGCCCTGTCTGGACTCCGAGCGAACTCCTCGAACTCGGCGGCAACGAAGTGCGCGAACGTTACCTGAATCACAAAGTGGTCTACGGCCGCCCCGCAGGCGCCGACAGCCTGCGCGAAGCCATCGCCGAAATGCAGGGCGTCCCCTTCGACTCTGTGCAGGTCGTTACCGGCGCCTCGGAGGCATTGACCGTGTTGATGTGGCTGGCCGCTGAGCCCGGAGCCAACGTCATCGTGCCCCTCCCAGGTTTCACGACGTTCTCAGCGCTCCCTGAATCGCTTGGCCTCGAAACGCGTTTCTACCGCGTGCGCCGCGAGAACAACTTGCAGATCGACGTGGACGAAATCCAACACCTCGCCGACTCCAAGACCAAGCTGATCCTCGTCAACAGCCCGCACAATCCCACCGGTGCCACCATCAGCGATTCCGAGATGGAGCGTCTGCATGAGTTCACCGCCCAGCGCGGCATCCAGCTCATCAGCGACGAGGTCTATCACCCAATCTACCACGGAGTGAAAACGACCTCTGCCGCGCGCTTGCCGCATGCCACCGTGATCAGCGATCTTTCCAAGGCTTTCTCGCTGGCGGGAACGCGCACTGGTTGGATGATCGAGCACGACGCACAGCGGCACAAGCAGTACTGGACCGCCCGTGCCTACTTCTCCATCTGCAACAACACGTCCGGCGAAATCCTCTCCGAGGTCGCGATCCGTAGCCATGCCACGGTCCTCAAGAAAACGCAGGCAGCCGCAAGCCGAAACCTTGCGCTGCTGGACCACTTTATGGAAGACCATCGCGAAGTACTGGGCTGGATCCGTCCGCAAGGCGGCATGACGGCCTTCCCATGGCTGATGAGCGGAGAAGACGCCCGTCCCTTCTGTCAGGCCGCCACCAAGCACGGCATCCTGTTCGCGCCGGGAGATTGTTTCGACGTCCCCTCCCACTTCCGTCTGGGATTCGCCGCCGCCGGCGAAGATTTCCCCCGAGGCTTAGACCGCATGGGAGAGTTCGTAAAAAGTTGGTCCGCAAAGACCTTTGCCGCCGACTAAGAAGCGCGCCGTTTTCTGTGGGACTACCTCAGCGAACCTTGGTGTCCTTGAGTGGTGACTACCGCCGTTCTCTGCGCCCTCAGCGGCCTTTCTCCGCGCCCCCCGCGGTCGAAGGCTTTTCACTCGTCACTCGTCACTCGCCACTCGCCATTCCCTCAAAACCTAACCCTCACCCCCACCTGCGCTGCAAACGGAATCCCCACCGTCGTCCCCGGCCCAAAAAAATCCCCCAGCGCCCCGGCCGTAAACTTCACCTGGTTCACATTCGTAATCGGCTTCGTGGTCGAGCACGAAGCATCCAGGCAGAACGCCGTAGCATTCGCAACGTTGTCGACCGGTGTCGGCAAGGCCCCGATATCCCCCACGTAGTTGTTTCCCGGATTATTCCGGTTGAACAGGTTGAAGAACTCCACAAACGGATTCACCTCCACCCGCTCCCTCACCCGAAACGGCCGCGCCACTCGCAAGTCGACCTGCGCAAACGGAGTCCCGCGAAACTGATCCAGCGTTGTCTGAACCCCATTTACCACAGCGCGATTGTTTCCGATGTCCCCCAGCCCGTTGATGTCCGCCTGCGTCCCAATCGTGAACGGACGCGCGCTCTCCGCCTGCGCCAGCATCGACAACTCGAACCCCAGCGGCGCGTGCACCACGCCCGCCAGCACAAACCGGTGCCGCACATCCTCGCCTGACGGCCCGTAATCCCCCGGCCCAAACGCGTTCAGCGGATTGCACACTCCATTCACGTAATCGAACAACTCCCCCACCACGCAGCCCCACGTCTTCGCGGAGGCCAGCGTGTAGTTCGCAATCAGATTCACGCGCGAACCCACGTTCCCCTGCAGACGCAGCGACATCGCGTCATACGTCGACCGGTTATCCGTCTTGTACAGCGTCACATTCGGCACCAACGCCTGGTTCGCCGGGTCGGGCGCAAACAAATCCGTCCCCGCAATGAAGTTGTACGCTCGGTACGCGTGCTTCCCCTGCTCGTGCGTCCAGTCAACGCTGAGCGTCCAGTGCTCGTTCAGAGCGCGCTGCGCCCCGGCGCTCGCGTGCAACGCATACGGCGTCTTGTAATGCGAATCCACCAGCGCTCCCTGGCCTTTGCCCGGAATGCATCCCGCATCTCCCGGATGCACGCACGTCCCCGGCACCGCGTTCACCGCCTGGAACGCGCTCACCCAGCCGTTCTGGGCCAGATCGTTGTAGTAGATCCCGATCCCCGCGCGGATCACAGCTTTCTCGCTGCGTCCCGGGGAATACGCCACACCCAGCCGCGGACCGAATTGCTTGCGATAGTCGTGCGGCGCCCCATTCGCCAGCCCAACTCCCAGCGCCTGCAGCGTGAGATACGCCGGATTTTGTGCCTGGGTCCGCCCCGAGGCGGCCAGCAATCCAAACGTCGTGTCGTATCGCAGCCCGTAATTCACCGTCAGCTGCGAACTCACGCGCCACGAGTCCTGCGCATACAGTCCCAGCCGCTCCACGTGCTGCGAGAAACCGCCATCGCCCGCCGGAGTGTTCGCGCACCCGATATTCGGATCCGGCGTCCCACTCACGCACGTCGGATCGAAATAAAATTGCCCCGGATTCGCCGCGTAGAAATCCGGATTCTGCGGATACGTGATCAGCGTCTCTTCCGTCCCCGACAGCGCCCCGCTCAGCACCGGCTCGTGAATCCAACTGATCCCGAACTTCGGCGCGTGCGGCCCCGTCGTGTGGCTCACGTCATAGCGCAGCTGATATTTCTCCTGATTCCGTAAGACGGGAAACGCCGTGATCGGCGTCGCGAACTGGTTGTCGCCGAACGTCTCGAATCCCGAGATCGTGTGGAACGTCGCGCTGAAGGGAAAGGCCAGCGCGAAACCCAGGTACTGGTTGCGCGACTCGGTATGATGCAACCCGCTCGCGCCGAACGTGAGCGACCCCAGCCATGTCGGACTGAACGTGTACTGGTTGCCCACCACCAGGCTCAGATAATTCGATCCCGAGGTCGCCCCCGTCGACGGCAGCGTCGCCTGCTGCACCAGATCATTCCGGGTCGTGTAGTTGTCCCCCGACCCGCGCAAGAACCACTCCGCGCGCGCCGATTGCGCCCAGTCCAGCCGCGCCGTTCCCATGTAATCGTGGAAGGGAACCGCCACGTGGTCGGGCACCGCAATCGAATTCACACCGACCGGCAGCCCTTCGTTGTTCACGCCGTGAAACAATCCAGCCGACGCCAACACCGCCAGCGCGTTGAACTGGGTCAGGCTCTCCGGACTGTAGCTGATGCTCGCATCCTCATGCACCGCCTCGAACCCCGCAAAAAACCACAGCTTGTCCCGCTGCAGCGGACCGCCCAGCGTCGCCACGTAGTTCCTCCGCGAGAACGGCTGCTTCGGTTCCGGCGCAGGATTGTCGATCGGAAACCTCGCATTCAAACTCGCCGCCCGCTCGTAAAATGCGCCCGTTCCGTGCCACTCGTTCGTCCCGTGCTTGGTCGTGATGACCACCGACCCGCCCACCGTTCGTCCCGTGTCCGCATCCTCCTGTGAAGTCCGCACGGCGAACTCCTGGATCGCGTCCGGCGAAAAGCTCTGTAGAAAGCCACCAATGAAATCGTCGGAGTTGTCGCCCCCGTCCACCGACAACTCCACGTTCAGCCCGGAACTCCCCCCGAACGAAACCGCCGTGATCCGGGCCTTGGTCGGATCCGAAGGCTCCACTGGCTCGGTCCCCGGCACCAGGTACGCGATGTTGGCAAAGCTCCGGCTCGCCAGAGGAATCGTCTCCAGGTCCCGCGCTGTCACCGCGCCTTGGTGGACCGCGCTCGCCGTGTCGATCGCTTCCGTCGTAATCGACGATGCCTGTCCCCGCACGCTCACGCGTTCTTGTGCCGCCGCCGGTTTCAGCGTCACCGTCACGTCGCGCACCGTGCTCACCACCACGTCCACGTCCGCGTGCGCCTCGCCGAAACCGTTCGCGGTGACCGTCACCTGGTAGGAACCGGGCAACAGCCCCTCGATGCGAAACTCTCCCCGAGCATTGCTGTTCCCCGCGCTGATCTGCGACGACCCCTTGGACTGCACCACGATCTTCGCCGCCGCAATCCGTCCCCCGGTCACATCCTGCACTTCGCCGCGCAACGTCCCTCGCGAGTTCTGTGCCGCCGATGGAACTGGGGAAAAAACGGCCGCCAGCAAAACGAAAAAAGCCGCAGTGCGCCGCCCTGGGCGCGAACTCAACCTGAAGATGGACGTGGAAACGGGCGGCATCTGTGGATGGGCGCTCCCCAAGGATCTTCGCGGGGCCCCTCCAAGCCTAGCTGTCCGCGTCGGCCTACTACCAGCCGTCGTTGGTCGCAAATGGCCCACAGAAAGAATTCAAATCCGCCGTCAGGGGCCTTCCTTAGCGCCCTTTGCGAACACTTTGCGACCTTTGCGGTTAAAAGCTCTTCCGTCTCGCCTAAAAGAAACGAGCGAGGCACAGAAACTCGGGAACCAAAATGGAGGTTAAACAGAGGGCAACGAAAGGAACATCAACCCGAGACGAGACCTTGAGAACTTAGAAACCTTAGAAACCCCGAAACTTTCAAACCTGAGACTTTGAAACCTAAAACTATCTCTTCACTTCCGCCGCCTGGATCTCGTCCACATCTACCCAGCTCGTCGGATACTTCCCTGTATAGCAAGCCGTGCAGTACGTCGTTTTCTCCCCCTCGCCACACGCCGCCTTCAATCCCTCGAGCGAGAGATAGGCGAGCGAATCCGCCCCCACATGCTCACGAATTTCTTCGACCGTCTTATTCGCCGCAATCAGCTGCCGCTTTGACGGGGTATCCACCCCGTAAAAGCACGGCGAGATCGTTGGTGGGCACGAAATCCGCATATGCACTTCTTTCGCCCCGGCGTTGCGCACCATGCGCACGATTTTCTTGCTGGTCGTCCCGCGCACGATCGAGTCGTCGATCAGCACCACCCGCTTGCCTTCCAGCAACGAACGCACCGGGTTCAGTTTCAACTTCACCCCGAAATCGCGCACGCTCTGCGTGGGTTCGATGAACGTCCGCCCCACGTAATGGTTGCGAATAAGCCCGAAGCGAAAGGGAATCCCGCTCTCGGCTGCATATCCCACCGCCGCCGTTACACCCGAATCCGGAACCGGCACCACCACGTCCGCATCCACGGGAGCTTCCTGCGCCAGTTGCCGCCCCAGGTTCTCCCGGCTGATCTGCACCGACCGCCCGAACACCGAACTGTCCGGCCGCGAAAAATACACATGCTCGAAGATGCAGCTCGACTGTGTCGCCGCGGGTGAGTAGAACCGCGACGTGATCCCCTCCGGTCCAACAATCACCAGTTCGCCGGGCTTCACCTCGCGCTCGTAAGTCGCGCCGATCAAATCGAATGCGCAGGTTTCGGAGGCGAACACGATGGTGTCCTGCTTCATCGCTTCCTGCGCCGGAATCCGCCCCATCGCCAGCGGCCGGAACCCGCGCGGATCGCGCGCCGCGAACACCCGGTCCGTCGAAAGCATCACCAGCGAAAACGCGCCTTCCACGCGCCGCAAAGCATCCGCCATCGCTTCTGGCAACGTGTGCTCGCGCGAAAGCGCGATCAGGTGCACGATCACCTCGGTGTCGCTGGTCGTCTGAAAAATCGACCCTTGCGCTTCCAGTCGCGACCGGATCTCCTGCGCATTCACCAGGTTGCCGTTATGCGCGAGCGCGATCGACCCTTTATTCGACTGCACCAGAATCGGCTGCGCATTCAGCAGCGCCGAATCCCCCGTGGTCGAGTAGCGCGTGTGTCCGATGGCCAGCGTTCCCCGCAACTTAGCCAACACTTCCTCAACAAAAATATCCGCCACCAGCCCCATCGACCGGTGCAGCCGCAAATTCATCCCATCCGAGCTGACCATCCCCGCAGACTCCTGCCCGCGATGCTGCAGCGCATGCAACCCCAGGTAAGCAAGCTTCTCCGCCTCAGGATGCCCATAAATCGCGACCACCCCACACTCTTCGCGAAATTTGTCAGAATGCAGCATGCAGCACTTAGCCTTTAGCGCTTAGCTCAGGCTATCAGCTCTCGGTCTTTAGCAAAACTGTGAGCAGCACCGCTACCCAGGTGGGGACGACCGCCCTCGGCCCTCCGTGCCGAGCGAAGCTCGGCTAATGTTTTTCCTTGCGTCCTCAGCGTTATCTCTCTGCGGTTAAGAGCCTTTGTCAATCGCGATTCGTCAATCGCCAATCGAAATGTCCTCAGTCCGCCGCCACCGCCTCCGGCTCGGTGCTTAAAGCTTTTTCCAGCGCCGATTCATACACATCGCGCACCTCCGCGACCGAAGCCGACACCACCACCCGACCATCCAATTTGATTTCCATTTGTCCGGGAACGGTCTCTCCGAGCACGTCCGCCGCGAGCCCGTGCTTTGCCGCTATCTGTTTGATTCCCGCCAGTTGCGTCGCGTCGCACGACATCACCACCCGGCTCGCATCTTCCCCAAACAAAGCAAATTCCGCCGGCAACTCGTTCGAAGCAACATCGACTCGCAACCCGACGCCCTTCGCGAACGCCGGCTCGCACAGCGCGACCGCCAATCCGCCCGAAGAGCAATCGTGCGCCGACTCGATCAACCCGGCCTGGATCATCTCGATAAGCCCTTTTTGCAGAGCCGCTTCGCGCTCCAGTTCCAGCTCTGGCGGATATCCCCACACCGCGCCCAGAATCTCTTTCGCGTACTCCGACGACCCAAATTCGGATTCTACGTCGGTGATATCGCCCGGCTCGGTCGCGCGCAATAGCACAATCGTGCGTCCTGCCTCGCGGAAATGCATCTTCGCGGTTTTGTGCACGTCTTCGAGCACGCCCACAATCCCAAGCACCGGCGTGGGATAGATGCCTTCGCCCAGCGTCTCGTTGTAGAAGCTGACATTGCCGCCCGTGATCGGCACTTCCAGTTCTTCGCATGCCTTGGTGATGCCGTCGACGGTTTGCGAGAACTGCCACATGATGTGCGGTTTCTCGGGATTTCCAAAATTCAAACAATTGGTCGCGCCAATCGGAGTTGCGCCCGAGCACGCAACGTTCCGGCAGGCTTCCGCCACGGCATGCATCGCACCCAGCCGCGGATCGAGATAGCACCAGCGCCCTTTGCCATCGAGCGCCATGGCCAGCCCGCGTTGCGAGCCCTTAATGCGAATCACGCCCGCATCGCCCGCTCCCGGACCATCCACAGTATTGGTCTGCACCATGTGGTCGTACTGCTGCCACACCCAGCGCTTGCCGCAGATATTCGGACTCGCCAGCAGTTGCTTGAAGTTAGCGGTCAGGTCGCCCGACTCGGCAAGCTTGATATGCGACGGCATCTCGCGCTCGACCGGCGGTTCCCAACGCTCCAGCGGGCGCTTGTACACAGGCGCGTCGTCGGTCAGCGCTTCATTCGGAATCTCGGCAACCAGTTCGCCGTGCTGGCGCACGCGCATCACGTTGTCGCGAGTGACGTGTCCGACTTCAACCGCATCGAGTCCCCACTTTTCGAAGATGCGGAACACTTCCTGCTCGCGGCCTTTCTCGGCGACGAGCAGCATGCGCTCCTGCGACTCCGACAGCATGATCTCGTAGGCCGACATGCCGGTTTCGCGCTGCGGCACGCGGTCGAGTTCGATGTCGAGTCCGACCTTGCCGCGCGCGCCCATCTCGCAAGTCGAGCAGGTGAGCCCGGCCGCACCCATGTCCTGAATGCCGACGATCGCGTCCGTCTGCATGGCTTCGAGACACGCTTCGAGCAACAGCTTTTCGAGGAACGGATCGCCCATCTGCACGTTGGGCCGTTTCGCTGCCGACGCTTCGCTGAACTCTTCCGACGCCATGGTGGCGCCATGAATGCCGTCGCGCCCGGTCTTCGCCCCGACGTAAATCACCGGGTTACCTTCGCCGGCGGCCTTGGCGTAGAAAATCTGGTCGCGTAGCACCAGGCCCAGCGCAAACGCGTTGACCAGGGGATTGCCCGAATAGCAAGGCTCGAATTTCGTCTCGCCGCCCAGGTTCGGCACGCCAAAGCAGTTCCCGTAAGAGGCAACCCCGCTGACCACGCCCTCGATGAGGGAGTGATTCTTGTGGATCTCTTCGGTGCCGCGGATTTGTGTGGCGCGGACACTCTTGTCCGCGGCCTTTGACTCTTGAATCGGTCCGAAGCGCAGGGAATCCATCACCGCCACGGGCCGCGCGCCCATGGTGAAAATATCGCGCAGGATGCCGCCTACTCCGGTGGTTGCGCCCTGGAATGGTTCGATGAACGAGGGATGGTTGTGGGACTCGATCTTGAAGGCGCAGGCCCAGCCGTCGCCGATGTCGACGATGCCGGCGTTCTCGCCCGGCCCCTGCACCACCAACTTGCTGCGCGTGGGCAGGCGCTTCAGATGCACGCGCGACGATTTGTAGGAGCAGTGCTCGCTCCACATCACGCTGAAGATGCCCAGTTCGGTGAGCGTGGGCACGCGCCCGCCGAGCAACTGCTGGATCTTGGCGTACTCCTCGGGCGTCAGCCCGTGCTCCCGGATAAGCTCCGGAGTGATGGCAGGGTTCGGGGGGTGCGTCATGGGTGGAAGATTTATTGTAAACGAGTCGGCGGCCGTGTGAGAGCGAGTCGTCGGTCGTGGGGAGAACCAGTCGTTGGTCGTCGGTCGTTGGCCTCGGGCTGGCAGCGGATGGCTGATGCCGAGTGCTCCGGCCGTTCTTTCGGCGGCACCATCAGATTCCCCTTGCGACGGTTTCGCCGCACCGGCGGCGCTCACATTTGGGAAAAATCGGATCGGCTCGCGGGAGAGGCGCGCTAACTACGCCGATGTCATCGCGTTAGCTCACTGCTATGGAGTCACGGCCCCGGTTTTCGGCGCTGGGGTCCGCGATTCCGGGGTGGGGTCGCTCTCTAGAATGCCCGTTAATCGCGTCTAGGGCGCGTATAGGCGACGATCGCGGGTCGAATGATGGGTTTGGTCGCCCGGACGCCCGGACGGGCTCAGATCGCATTTAAACGCAAAATCTAAGCTGTGAGCTATCAGGGCTGACCGGCGCACCTGCAATCGCGTTGCACCGGTAACCTTGCAACCGTCGGCTTGGCAACACAAGGTCCCTCGACTGCGTTCGGGATGACAGACGGGTGGGGATTGGGTGTGGAAATCGCGACTGTCAGGGTTGGTTATCGGCCATGGGCCATCAGCCGGGGCTATCAGCTATCAGCCATCAGCTGTTTGCCAAAGCCAATGACCGACGACCAACGACCGACGACCAAGGACGGGGCTTCAGCCCCTATACTGTTCCCCGCAATGAAGTCAGTCATTGTCGGCACGGCTGGGCATATCGATCATGGGAAGACGGCGCTGGTGAAGGCGCTCACCGGCATCGACGCCGACCGGCTCGAGGAGGAGAAGCGGCGCGGCATCACCATCGACATCGGTTTCGCCCACCTGGAGTTACCGTCGCCTAGCGGTGACACGCTCCGGCTTGGCTTCGTCGATGTTCCGGGACACGAAAAGTTTGTGCGCAACATGCTGGCGGGGGTCGGCGGGATCGACCTGGTTTTGCTGGTGATTGCCGCCGACGAGTCCATCAAGCCGCAGACGCGCGAGCACTTCGACATCTGCCGGCTGCTGGCGGTGCGGCGCGGCATGACGGTGCTGACCAAATCGGACGCTGTCGATGCCGAAACGCTCGACGTGGTGCGTCTCGAAGTGGAAGAGTTTCTGCGCGGGTCGTTTCTCGATCCGAACCGGGCGGGGGGCGGTGCATCCGGAAACAACGAGGACGCCATTCGGCGTTCAGCACTCCGCAGTCAGCACTCAGCATTCAGCATGCAGCCATCAGCCATCAGCCATCAGCCGCCATCGGATTTAGGCGAAGCAACGAATCCACGGTATTCACCCATCATCGCCGTCAGCTCGCTCACGGGAGCGGGCCTGCCTGAGCTGAAGCGGGCGCTCGCGAAGGTCGCTGCTGAAGTTCCGGCGAAAGATTCGAAGGCGCTGACCCGGTTGCCCATCGACCGCGTGTTCACTATGAAAGGCTTTGGCACGGTGGTTACGGGCACACTGGTTGCGGGGACGATTCGCAAGGAAGACGAACTGGAAGTCTTCCCTGTCGGCCGGCGGGTGCGGGTGCGTGGGGTGCAGGTGCACGGCGAGTCCGCGGACCAGGCGATCGCGGGAGAGCGCACCGCGCTGAATCTCGCGGGAGTCGCGGTGGATGAACTGGCGCGGGGGATGATGCTGGCAGCGCCGGAGACGTTTCGTCCCACTACGCGAGTCGACACGCGGTTGGCTTTGCTGCCATCGGCGAAACCACTCGAGCACGGCGCGCGGGTTCATTTTCACGCCTACACGATGGAGACGATCGCCGAGGCCCGGATACTGGACAGCAAGCAACTGAAGCCGGGGGACGAGCAACCAGTGCGTCTGAGGCTGGCCGAGCCCAGCCTGCTGCTGCCCGGCGACCGTTTCATCCTGCGGCAGTTTTCGCCCGTCGTGACGATCGGCGGGGGAATCGTGCTGGACGCATCGCCTTTGCCGCACAGGAAGCCGCAGCACGATGTGACCGCGTTTCTTGCGATGATGGCGTCGGGTTCGCCCGAAGAGGTCCTGACTGCTCGCGCGGCCCGGCGGGGGACGGCGGGGCTGCGGTTGGCGGATGTGCCCGGCGAAATGAATGTCCGCATGGAGGAAGCCGCCCATTTGGCGGCAAGCGCTGCCCTGGTGCGCTGCGGTGCGGTGCTGGTTTCGGCCACGTCGTTTGTGATGGCGCAGGCGCAGCTGCGCGAAACGGTGCAGGCGTTCCACGCCGCGAACCCCCTGGTTGGCGGCATCAGCCGGGAAGAGCTGCGAGAGCAGACCAGTCTTCCGGTCGAGGTCTTCGAGCACGCGCTGAAGAGAATGACCGAGGAGAAGAAGCTCGAGGTGAGCGGCGACCTGGTCCACCTGCCCGGGCGGGGCGTGGTCATGAAGGACGAAGAGGCTGAGTCGAAGAAGATCATCGAGCAAGCGTTTTCGTCAGCGGGTCTGCAGGTGCCGGCGCTGTACAACGTGCTGGCCGGCTTGAAATTGGACAAGACTCGGGCGCAGAAGATCGTCACGCTACTTTTGCGCGATAAGGTGCTGGTGAAGGTGTCGGAGGAGCTGGTGTTCC
>Ga0307479_10002316_pt1 | contig 17298 bp, 15 predicted proteins | sample atmos_gasesECM4C_FD_203743 | JGI IMG/M metagenome (GOLD analysis project Ga0307479, IMG submission 203743) | Hardwood forest soil microbial communities from Morgan-Monroe State Forest, Indiana, United States - atmos_gasesECM4C_515 | ecosystem: Environmental > Terrestrial > Soil > Temperate... | reverse complement strand
CAAACTCCCGAACAATTACAGCAATTGGTGGCGCCCATCGCCCTCTATCCCGATTCACTCGTGGCGCAAATACTCGCGGCCTCGACGTTCCCCGAACAGGTCGTCGACGCCGACCGGTGGGTGCAATCGCATCCCGATTTGAAGGACGACGCTTTGGCCCAGGCCATGGATCAGCAGCCTTGGGACCCGAGCGTCAAGGCGCTCGCAGCGTTTCCGTCGGTCCTCGGCAACATGGATAAAAACCTTTCGTGGACCTCGTCCATCGGCGATGCCTACTATAACCAGGAACAGGACGTGATGGACGCCGTTCAAGTGATGCGCCGCCGCGCGCAACAAGCGGGCCATCTCAACCCCACCCCGCAGCAAAGCGTAACGACGGAAGACTCCGACATCGAGATTGAACCAGTCAGCCCGGAAATCATCTACGTTCCTGCATACGATCCTTGGGTTGTGTACGGAGCCCCGATTGCCGCTTGGCAGGGTTGGTATCCCTATCCAGGCATTTGGTATGACGGCCCAGTCATCTTTTTCGGAGATGGCTTTGGCGTCAGATATTTTGGCGGCTACGGATGGGGCTGGCACCACTGGGGATGCGATTGGCATCACCACTATGCGGTTTACGACCATGGGCGGTATTACTCGCCAAGCAGGACGTTTTATAACCGCGACAGATTCTATCGAGGCGAACGCGCCCGCGGTGATTTCAATCACCTTGAAAGAACTCCACAGCCCTCTGGCGGGGACCGCGAACGCGCACAGGGTGATCACAACCGTGCCGAAAGAACGCCACAGTCTTCCGGCGGAGATCGCGGAGGCGCGCGGGGTGTTGACAACCGTCCCGAAAAAACACTACAGCCCTTTGGGAGCGACCGCGGGGCCGCCCGTGGCTATGCCGAGCCTCGCGGCCAGAGCGGCGTTCGCTCCGGTGCCTTCAGCGGCTTTGGTCCTGGCGGACAGGAACGGGGCTTTTCGTCGCGCGGAAGCACCAGCTTCGGCGGGGGAGGCGGTTTTCACGGGGGCGTCGGACGCCACTGAGCGCACTCCGCTTTGAATTAGGTTGCTATTCATTTCTCACATTCGGAACGGGAGAATTACACGATGCTGCGAAGGAAGCCGAACTTCGAAAAATTTGAGGTGGCCGATCTCCTGAAGATCGCCGCGCTCGCGACACTGGTATTGGCGTGCTTTACTGCTGGTGTCGCGGCCCAGCAAAAAGGCCAAAAGACATTTTCGTCGTTTGAAGAAGCGAGCAAGGCCTTGGTCGCCGCAGCACAGACCAACGACGAAAAAGCGATGCTCGAAATCCTGGGGCCGGATGGGAAGGAGATCGTCTCGTCCGGGGATGAAACCGAGGACGCCGAGAACCATGCGAACTTTGCGCGCAAGTACGAGGAGATGCACCGCTTCGTGAAAGAACCCGACGGCTCCATCGTTCTGTACATCGGCGCGGAAAACTGGCCCATACCTATACCGCTCGCAATGAAACGGAATTTGTGGTTTTTCGACACCGAAGCGGGGAAGAAAGAGATCTTGTTCCGCCGCATTGGGCGCAACGAGTACTCAGCCATCCGGGTTTCCCAGGAGCTTGTAGCCGCGCAAAAGGAATACTACGCGATGCAGCACAATGAGTACGCCGCGCAAGTCTACAGTAATGAAGGCCAGCACAATGGCCTTTATTGGAAGGCTTCGGACGGTGAGCCCCAGAGCCCGATCGGGCCATTAGTCGCTTCCGCCGTCGCCGAGGGCTACGCCAAAGGCGAAGGCGGCCCCCCGACCCCTTACCGCGGCTATTTCTTTCGTATTCTAGCGCGCCAAGGGAAGCATGCCCCCGACGGCGCAAAGAACTATATCGTGAACGGCAAAATAACCGAGGGCTTCGCGTTCGTGGCCTATCCCGCCGAATACCGCTCGTCCGGCGTGATGACGTTTATCGTTAACCAGGATGGCGTTGTCTATCAGAAGGACCTGGGCAAGAAGACCGAAGCGCTCGGCAAGGCCATGCAGGAATACAACCCCGATTCCAGTTGGAGCAAAGCGGAAGAAGAGCCGCCGCAAACTGCCAGTGGAGAGAAACCCTAGCAATTTTCGACAAGCCCCGCACGTCGGTCACTGAGCGTTAAACTCTTTGGGGCTCCAGCATTCTAGAGGCGCTGCTACGGACGAAAAATTCTCTGGTTCTTCTGGCGCGCGGCTGCCAGGTCGTCTATTTGCTTTTTCTGAAGCGCGGCCTCTCTTTGCGGCCCCTCTTGCTGATCCAGTTTCACCGCTTCCGCGGTCGCAAGGTCAGCCTGTTCATTGACGCGCTTGGCGTAAATGACGAGCCCCAGGCGATCCGCATAGGAGGAGCGGACAAGATTGAAGGAATATTGCACATCTTCCCAGGACGCCACGACCGTTGGTTTCAGGTCATAGTGGTCGTTCTTTGCGGCATCGGTGGCCAGCGCAACACTCGTCGGCGGGCCGTATTTCTGCGAAATGGATTTCACCATGTCATCGGTGGTGAGACCTTCCGTGGAGCTTTGATCGTAACTCACGGAAATTTTGTAGAGCTCGCCATTGTAAAAAGAAAGAAAAATCTGTTTGACGGTATCCGATTGGAATGAACTTCCGGGAAGGTTCGGCGGCCACCATTCCAGCTCCTGAATCAGCGCCGGACGGCTGTGAACCGCCTTCACATCGGCCAGCCTTTGGTCCGTGTGTTTCAACACTGAGGTCAGGCTCATTCCAAAGGTAAATTGCCGGTACTTGGAAAAATCCTGTGCCCGCAGCATTGGCGTCAGTAGCAGCAGAACAACAGAACTAAGAATCAAATTGCGAATCGTTTTCATTTTCTTTTCTCCTGCAAATTCCAAAAAACTTGAGTTCTAAGCTCGGTCAGCTGTCAGGGGAAGCGACTCTTCCAGGAGGCAGATGAGTAGAACAGCGAGATAACGGAGACTTTTCGGCCCGGCTAGGATCCTACTGGGAGTGAAGACAAATAGCTGTGCGAAATGGGACAGTCCTGAGACTCGCGGGAGTATGCCGGGGAGCACGTCTGTGCCCCCCAGTGATGGGTACCAAAGCTAATGCCGTATGAATTGTCCCCGCGTTCCGCGCTTACCTTCGGGGCGTTTTCTTAACGGGTGGCTTCTTTTCTCCGCCCTTGAGGCTGATCAGTGCCAGGAAATCTTTGGCGTTAAACGGGTAAAGACGAGTGGACTGTTGTCCAGTGGTGCTCAAGGTGACGTCCACACGCCGATTGTTGGCCAGGACCATCACCTTCAGATTATTCAGCATTTTTTGCCGGTCGGCCGGACTCAGGTCCGGATCTTGTGCTATCAACTCCTTTATTTGCTCAGCCGTAAGTTGGTTCTCTTCGCCAAAGGACCGCGTCTCAAAGTGGTCTGCCGGGACCCCGTGTTCGACCAGGAAGTTCTTGGTGCGCTCCACGCGTCGGTCCGTAAGACCCTTGTTGTATTCCACCGAGCCACGCGGGTCTGCATGACCGCCGAGGATCAAATGGGCATTCGGCATGTATTTCAGATAATTCTTGAAGTCCCCGGCCAGGGTTTTCAGGATGTCTGCCTGACTGTCGAGCAAGCCACCCTCGGGATTGTCGGCGGTGGGCCGAGCGGTTTGAAAGTAAATGCTATGGAGAGCCAGCTTGGTTTCCAACTGCTTGATCTCCGGGGCCGGGGCAGGAGGAGGAGGCGGCGGTTCCACGTTCACGATGGCTGTGGATGACGCCGTGAGCGGCGGAACGCGGTCATCGCCCACGTTGCAAATAACCGTGATGTGGCCGGGGCGAGCATCTCGCGTATTCAACGTGGCTGTGGCACCATTGCCGGAGATTTCGCCGGCGCTGGCGGTGTAGCTGTAAATCAGCCGTCGGCCATCTGGGCTGCTGGCGTTCGAAGTAATCGTGGAGCTCCCACCAGTGCGCACGCTTGACGGATCTGCCGAGCATGTAATCACGGGTGGATGCGGCTCTTTGACCGTGAACCTGGCGCTGCAGGCCGCAAATCCATGTTTGCCGCCATCATTCAAGTTGGCCGTGACTGTGTAGGCGCCGGGTTGCAATCCTGTAGTGTCAATCTGCGTGGAGGCATCGCTCCCCGAAACTTTCACCCCGGTGCCATTCCAACTGTATTTGACCGTGCGCTTGGGATTGAAATTAGATCCGCTGGCAGTCGCCGTGACAGACTCGCCGGCAAAAACTTCTGTTGGTTGTACGGAGCAGGCCGCAGTGGGTGGCAGTGGAGCCTCTCCGCCGCCAAACATAAAAACGAGGCCAGTCTGCGCTCGTAGGCCCCGGATGTCCGTAGTCGGCACACCCGAAGGACCATACCGGTAACTCGACATGACATAGTCCGCCCGGAACAGCCGCCACGCAACGTGCCTGGACAGGTTGACATCAAGACCGCCGCCGAACATGAAACCTAGTTTGTCGATATCGTGGAAAGCATCAGGCATGAGGCGATGGTCGCCGACCAGTAGCTCAAGAAAAGGCGAAAAATGTTCGTGGCGGAACGTCACCTTTGGCCCGAACGAGAGGCTGGAGAAAGCGGCGTCGTCAATTCTTTTAGCTAGCCCGCCTTCACCACTTCCCCAATGCGTGCTGGTATCCAGGCTAAGTCCGAACCAGTTGTTAAAATTGTAGGTAATGCTGGCTCCCGCGCCTCGCGGATTCGTTTCCAGGCGGCTACTTATTGGGAGCAGAGCACCTGGCTGTTGGCCGTGTATATCCCCGCCAGGGAGAAACAAGGAGTATCCCCCGTAGAGCTCCCACTTGGGAGCAGGTTTATCTTGAGCTGCGGAGCGGGTGGCAAACATGCACACGACAGCAAGCATTGCCGGCAGCAGTGTTACAACACGGGCAAGGCGGCCCTTTGATTGAGATGACATGCGAATATTCCTCCGAACTTTCATAACGTGAAATCCTATTTTTCAGCCTGCGGGGGTGGATCAGCCTCAAGCTGGTCTCGCTCCGAATGCCTCATGGTCCGCAGGGAGGCACATTTACCGTATCGCTGATCAATGTGACTGCGCCGATCGACGCCAGCGCTCTGCCATTTAGCGTCACGCCGGTGTTAAGCGAGATAGACTGGTTAGCCATAAGATTTCCCGCCATGGTCGTACCTGTCCCCAGAGTCGCCGAACTGCCAATCTGCCAGAACACGTTCTGAGGCAGGGCGCCGTTCTGCAGCTTGACCTGTCCGGCAGCCGTCGTAAGCGTGGATCCTATCTGGAAAATCCAAACGGCCGTTGAATCGCCTTGAGCGTCGAGAGTGAGGTTCCCGGTTATTCCCAGCGAGGGCACGGCAACAGTTGTGTAAACGCCAGGGAAAAGGGTTGACCCTCCTATGTCTGGAGCGAGGTGGGTCCCAACAGGTTTTCCCGCAGCGGTGTTATATGCCGTGGTTAACTGACCCTGTGCCGTCTGGGCAACCGCATCGCCCGAGTGGAGCGTGCCCGTAAGTGTTCCCGGCGGAAATCCAACGATCGCAGTTCCTGCCCACACGCCAACATCTCCAGTCACGTTGGTTGGCGCTGCGACTGTTGAGGTGTTGGTGACTGTGGAGCCGGCCAAGATTCCGAAACCGCAGCCCGGCGTTCCAAACGCTATAGGCCCCGCACAAGCCGTTGTAGCTGTTGTGAACATCCACGTGAAATCAGCCGCTAGCCCGTTGCCGAACTGGTCTTGCGCCGCGGTGGTAATCGTGGCGGTATATTGCGTGTTCAGTGCAAGCGGGCTCGTGGGTTTAAAGGTCGCAATGGTGTCCGTTGAATCCAGGGAAACTGTTCCGAGTACGGCAGTTGCGCCGGCTGCCAACTTAAAAGTTCCTGTGGTGATTGTTGCAGGATTCATGGCCTTGCTGAATGTTGCGGTGACCACAGCGCCTTGGCAAACTCCCGTGGCGCCCCCCAACGGAATTACGGAGACCACTGTGGGCGGAGTTAGGGAGGGGGGTGGGCCCCCTTTACTTGAGTCCGGGTCGCCGCACCCTGTCATTGCAACGGCCAATAGGAACGCCGTGATCCACACTTGGCTAATCTTCAATATGCGCATTTGCTTCTCCTCTTCGCCCGTTACCAAGCGTTCAGTGCTGCTAACAGCCGCCCCAGAGAGATACGAAACTCCAGGTTTTCACTGGCTGTTTAGGAAGGAACACAATCCTTCAGCGACGCCATGCATATTCCAACTTCTGAGTTTTGCCGTCTGTTCGGAATTGAACAGGAGGGACGGAAAACTCAGAAGAAAATTGACTGTGCTCTTTTGCACAGTTTTGAGAACAACCGCCTTGGTAAAGTAAACGCGGGCGTGGAGCGGCCGTGTAGAGAGGGCGTTCCTGCTTGAATATGAAACCAAAAAAACTGAATGGAAATGGAAAGGCCGACAGTTTCGACCCGCAGGTTTTTCTCGATACCGCAGGAGTGGCGAGAAAAGTTGCGGAATTTCGGAGAGGCGAATCGATTTACTCCCAAGGTGAAGCCGCGGACAGCGTTATGTACGTCCAGAAAGGCGGCGTGAAATTCTCCGTGGTGAATGGGTCAGGAAAAGAAGCTGTGGTGGCGATGTTTGGCCCGACTGACTTCTTTGGCGAAGGATGCATGGCGGGCCAGACGGTTCGGATGGGGACGGCTACAGCCATTACACCAACCACACTTCTCGTGATGGAGAAAAATGAACTGGTGCGCGTACTGCATGCAGAACATGAGTTATCCGACCATTTCATCAGGTACATGCTCACGCACAACATCCAGGTCGAAGAGGACCTGATCGACCAGCTCTTCAACTCCAGCGAAAAGCGCTTGGCGCGCGCTCTTCTGCTTCTGGCGCGCTATGGAAAACAAGATCAGCCGGTCCGAGTACTGCCCAAAGTTTCCCAGGAAACTTTGGCGAGCATGATCGGAACCACGCGTTCTCGCGTGAATTTCTTTATGAATAAATTCAGAAAACTGGGCTTCATCGAATACAACGGCAAAATCAAAGTGAATAAGTCATTGCTGACAGTTGTCTTACACGAGTAAGGCGTCACCTATTTTCTGATAGCCGGGGGCGCATTCCCGGATCCGGCAGAAAAGTACGTTCGGCAAAGCACTTCCGCGGCGCATGGCCCTTTGGGAGGCCATGCGGTTATTTATGCCGCGCCTCAGGGATTCACAGGAGATCGAATGTCGCTGCCGAAAATAATGCCCCTCCCGGAAACCGTAGCGCTGATTGAAGTGCAGGCTCTCGTATTGGAGGAGAGGCCTGTCACACCGACAGCAGTGCCGCCCCGGCCGGCGCTCCCCAATCGAATTGCGATCCTGGGGAATTATCTTCCGAGGCGTTGTGGGATTGCGACGTTCACGACAGATTTGTGCGACGCCATACACGCGGAATATGGCGCGACGGAACTATTGGCGCTCCCGGTCAACGATACGGAAGAGGGTTACGACTATCCCGCCAGAGTGCGGTTTGAGCTGTCCGAAGACAATCTGGCTTCCTACCGGCAAGCCGCCGACTTTCTCAATTTCAGTAATGTCGATCTGGTCTGCCTGCAGCACGAATATGGAATCTTTGGCGGGAACGCTGGCAGGCATATCCTGGAGCTGCTGCGGCGGCTGCGGATGCCATTTGTCACCACGTTGCACACGGTGCTTCGCGAACCAACGCCTGACCAACGCGCGGTCATGGAGGAACTTGCAGCGCTTTCCGACCGCCTGATCGTTATGAGTCAGCAGTCGGTGGAGATATTACAAGAAGTCTTCCACGTTCCGCTCGAAAAGATCGATCTGATACCTCACGGCATCCCCGATCTGCCTTTCACGGACCCCAATTTCTACAAGGATGGCTTCGGGACGGAAGGAAAAGATGTTTTGCTCACCTTCGGGCTGCTCTCGCCTAATAAAGGTATAGAAAACGTCATCCAAGCTCTGCCAAAAATCCTGTCCTGTCACACGAACGTCGTTTACATGGTTTCTGGCGTAACTCATCCGCATATCCTCCGTCGTGAAGGTGACAAGTACCGGGACTCTTTGCAGGCTCTGGCGAAGGAGCTCGGCGTCGAATCCAATGTAATCTTCCGCAACCGCTTCGAAAGTCCTCAGGATCTGGTGGAATTGATCGGCGCGGCGGACATCTACATCACGCCTTATAAACATAAGGCGCAAGTCGTTTCCGGCACTCTTGCGTATGCCCTGAGCGCTGGCAAAGCCATCATTTCGACGCCCTATCTGCATGCCATCGAACTACTAAACGGCGAGCGCGGCGCACTTGTGCCCTTTGATGATCCCGGGGCCATCGCTGAAAAAACAATCGCTCTTCTGGACGACGAAACCGGAAGGCACGCCATGAGAAAACGCGCATACTTATACGCGCGTGACATGATATGGAATCGAGTGGCTCAGAAATATATGCAAAGTTTTGAGCGCATTTACAACGAGCGCTTGCGGAATCCACGCGCTACATTCTCGGCCCAGAACACAAAAAAAGCGCTCGATCGGCTTCCTGCCATTAAGTTGGATCACCTTTATCGCATGACTGACCATACCGGAATTGTCGAACATGCCGTTTTCGTGGTCCCGAACTATACGGAAGGTTACACCACGGATGACAACGCTCGCGCGCTGATCGTAACTACGCTCCTGGAAGATCTAGGAATCCGAGCACCGGACGGTTCGGTCGATTTGGCCTCTAGGTATCTGGCCTTTCTGTGGCATGCTTTCGATCCCCTCACCAAACGGTTCCGCAACTGCCTGGGCTACGAATGCCAATGGCAGGAGCCTGAAGGCTCGGAAGACAGTCACGGGCGTGCACTCTGGGGACTGGGAACCGTTCTTGGCAGGTCCAAAAATGCGGGATTGCGGGGAGCCGCGGGGCGCATGTTTGAGCTCGCCGTACCCGCTGCTGTCGAGTTCAAGAGTCCCCGTGCCTGTGCTTTCGCTGTGCTCGGACTGCAGGAATATCTCGACTCTTTCCCCGGAGATCGCGCAGCCCTGACGGCCTCCGATGCCCTTACAAATCGACTACTGAATTCTTACCGATCCAACCGATCCGATGGCTGGAAGTGGTTTGAGAACGGCTTGGCTTACTCGAATGCCCGATTGCCGCAGGCACTTATTCGAGCGGGGACGCGAGCGGCAAACGATGAGATGGTTTCGGCGGGACTCGAAGCTTTGGATTGGCTGGCCTCCATTCAGCGTTGCGAGGTGAAAGGCCATTTCGTGCCCATCGGATCGCACGGTTTTTATTCCAAGACCACCGAGAAAGCCCGTTTCGACCAGCAACCAGTGGAAGCCTGTGCAGTCGTCTCCGCATGTCTGCAGGCTTATCGTGCCACGGGAAAGGGACGCTGGCGCAAAGAGGCGTGGTCCGCGCTGAATTGGTTTCTGGGAGATAACGATCTTCAGATCGCTCTCTACGATCCGGCCACCGGCGGCTGTCGAGATGGCCTGCACCCCGACCGCGCCAACGAAAATCAGGGCGCTGAATCTACATTGTCCTTTCTGATGGCGCTCCTGGAAATGCGCAAGTTGGAAGAAGCCGATGACACGGAGAAAAAACTTTGACTGGGCGGGCGGTTGCCGTTCAGCTCAAGCAGACGATCGAACCGCCCCTTCCATTAAGGTTACAAAACTCGATATGCAAGCATTGATGACAAAATACGAGACTTTATTTCTCCGCCATCCGGCCAATCCCATCTTGTCGGGCAAAGATTGGCCATACTCCATGAACAGCGTCTTCAATGCCGGCGCAACGCTGCTCCCCGATGGCTCTACTCTGCTGCTGTGCCGCGTTGAAGATCGCCGCGGGCTTTCTCACCTTTGTGCTGCCCGTTCGGTGAATGGTGTCGACGACTGGCAGATCGATCGCGAACCGACTCTGATGCCCAGCGCGGAGCAGTATCCCGAGGAAGTTTGGGGCATCGAGGATCCGCGCATAACCTACTTGCCGGAACTAAAACAATTTGCGGTGGCCTACACCTCCTATTCTCGGGGCGGTCCCGGAGTGTCTTTGGCTCTTACCGAGGATTTTCGGAGCTTCGAAAGAATAGGTGTCGTCATGCCGCCGGACGACAAGGACGCCGCTCTTCTGCCCCGCCGGATTAATGGATTCTGGGCATTGATCCATCGGCCGATGACACCTCTCGGAGCTCACGTCTGGATCTCTTACTCTCCCGATCTGCGCCACTGGGGAAACCACAAGCTCATGCTGGAAGCCCGCCGTGGCGCTTGGTGGGATGCAAACAAGATTGGTATGTCGCCTCCTCCCATTGAAACTCCTAGAGGCTGGCTGATGATCTATCACGGCGTTCGCAGGACGCCTTCGAGTTCCATCTATCGGCTGGGTCTGGCTCTTTTTGATCTTGTACAGCCGGAAAAATGCTTGATCCGTGGGGACTCCTGGATGTTCGCACCTGAAACGGAGTACGAACGTCAGGGCGATGTGCAGGATGTCGTATTTCCTTGCGGCTACACACTGGCAGCCGATGGTGACACGATCAATCTCTATTACGGCGCTGCGGATTCAAGTATTGCTCTGGCGCACGGAAGCATTCGCGCGCTCCTAAGCTGGCTGGACGCAAACGGACATTCAGAACACAGTGGCGACCGGCGTCACAAGTGATTGCCTGGTAGGACTGCGGCAGAATTCTGGTTACGCAACTACCGGTTGGTTTTCGTTCAAGGCCTATGGCAAGCGCCCGATGGCCCAAGGCCAAACTGCAAAGGTGATTTACGTAAAACTACCTTTGCAGATGGCCTTTGTGGCGGTTTTCAAAAAAACACTCCGCCGACCAACTTTTGAAAAGACTGCCAGCTCGCCGAGACTGGAAAAATCCCGGCGAGATGGTCACTAACTACTTGTTCGAAGCGGCGTGTTCCGATTCGTTGTGGGGTGCGCTCTTCTGTAAGACGTCAACCAGATTGCGGCCGGTTGAGGGCACGCCCGTATGTTCGCCTCTCACGATTTGTTTTGCCTTGATGGCGTGGCCATAAACCTGTTCACTAGCCTCGTCGTCGGGACGAATCGTAGAGCCTTCGAGGGAAATACCAGCAAACAAACCGCGGGAACGTGAGTAGCTGAGAATCTCGGCTCGCATCCAAGCGTCAGTGTCTGCGGAAGCGTCACGTCCTTTGGGTCCGCCGGCAACGGAAGCGTCGGCGCCCAACTTAACCTTGCTGCTGAGAATCGATTCCATCCCTCTATCATTCATGACCAGGAGGATCAAGTCGGTAGCTTCTCCGCCGATTTGGAAGCCCACACTGCCGCCTTCCAGTGCGTACATAGCTGGGGCGCCCCAAGGTCCGCGGAAATGTTCGCCGGTCCGGCAAACCATCGCTCCGCGACCGTAGTCTGCGCCGATTCCAAACGCCAACTTCTTGACGGAAGGAATTACAATGACGCACTCGGCCTTTTCCAGGAGCTCATGGGGTATGTTGTCTGGGATGTTGAGCACTTCCTGCATCACAACACCACTCTCTTCCAGACGTTTTTGCTCCTTATTCAGTTTTTGGGCATACGTTACACCTGCTACGAGGGTAAGACATAGTGCGGTAACCATAAATCTCTTCATCGCTGACCTCCATGGTCCAAAACTTCTTTTGCTGACCTTTTACTTCCAATCGATTCCTGGCTGAAGGACTTTCAAGCGTTAAGTCACGAGAGGGCTATGCGTTACCCGACTCTCAGGCGGGGCACTTTCGTAGTTTCGAACTAAGATCTCTTCTTGCCTCCAACGACGATCAAGGCAATCCCTCCGACCAACGCCAGCCCGCCGAGTATTGGCGGAATCGAAACTCGCTCATGATCTTCCCTGGTGACATGCATTGGTCCTACATCCAGTACCTTTTCGCGGTTGGTGTAGTTGAAACCCTGATAGGCAAGGGCCAGCCCGCCCAGAACGATTAACAGAATTCCAACCCAAATGATCGGTTTCATATTCTTTCGCTTTTGCAGTTAATCTGCCCGCCTTCGGCCCTGAATCAGGTTAAATACGGCGCGCCTAGAGATCATTTCACTGATCTCGTAGATACCTCATCGTAGCCGCATCAAGGGGAACAGGTCTGTTCACTTGAGCACACATTCGACGATTTCCGGAGGGTTGTGGACGATGAAGGGTTAGACGGGACAGGATGGTACTTACGGTGAGATACCAGCTGGGAAGTGCCAATAAAACGGGAAAGTGCCTCCCTGCGCCTTGACTTCATTTTCTCCTGTGAGTTGTAGTTGTTTCTGAGGCTTTCCGTCCACTTCGCGAGCACGCACAATGAAGCGCTTCGGCGCCGGGCCGACATAGTAAAAGGGGAAGCAGGTGAGCAAGGTCAATTCGTGAGCGGCGGAAGATTTCAGGACTTGCAGGTCCGTGGGGCCGACGACTTCAACCGACTCCACGCGGTAGTCGAAGCTGCGCTCTCGAGCCTTGAACCTGATTTCGTCGCCCGGCTGAATATCGCGGAGTGGACGGAAAAAAGTGTCGCGGTGACCGGCCAAAGCAACGTTCCCGCGTTCGCCGGGCATAGCCGAATTTGCGAGGTGACCTACGGCGCGACGCAAGCTGGCGGGAGAATCGCCCTGGACGACGATGACGTCGAGCCCCAACCGTGGCACTTGAAGTTCGCCGATCACCTCGCCCTCCACCAAGATGTGCGATTCCGAGATGGGGGCGGCTTGCGCGAATTTATTCGATTCGAAAGCCTGGTAGACGTTCGAATCAGCGAAGACGAAGGCCGCGTAACCAAGAGCAAGAGTGCCGAAGAAGAGGAAAAAATAATAGGCGCCGCGGAGCACGTCCGTCAGCGCGGGCGATATTTTTTTCGTTTTGTGGAGGAGCGAATTCATTTCGTCGCCGACCCGGATTGCGCGGCGCGCTCCTTTGCTTCCGCGGGCGAGTAGCCCGGGCGAGTTCGCACGTGCAACCTGCCATGGCCCGAAGCAGTGATCTTCACTTCAATTTTCCGGAAGGAATTGGCAGCGTTGATTGCTTGCGGCACGTAGCCAAGCGTGTATTGCTCGCGAAGGTCGCGGGCGATGACTTCAGAGACGCCCGCGACGGTGTCGCGCGGCCCGGGGAAATAAGCTATCCCGCCAGTGTCTTTGCAAAGCCGTTGAAGGATCTTGGGATTTTCTTCTTCGCCGGAGGCGCCCAAAAGAGCGATGGCATAGATCAAAGCCTTAGATTGCCGAGCCTGAGCGAGTACTTGCGAATACTTAAGATGGCTGGCATTGTCTCCGCCATCGCTGATGATGACGAGGGCTTTCTTTTCCAGATGTCCGTAATGCAAGTGGAGCAGGCCCTCACTTACGGCATCATAGAGCGCGGTTCGCCCTCTCGCGGAGACGGCTGTGAGGGCTTCCCCAAGTTCCCTGGCGTCGTTCGAAAAGGCTTTTCCCTTCATAAGTTCAACCGAGACGTCATCATTGAAATCCACGACGAACATTTCATCTTGTGGATTACTCGAGTGTGCGAAGGAAGATACTGCGGTAACAACATCCGGGAGTTTAGCACCCATGCTTCTGCTGTGGTCCACGACAAGCCCCACGGTAACGGGAGTGTCACCTTCGTCGAAGACGGTGAGCGTCTGGAGCTGCCCGTCTTCATAAACGCGAAAGTCTTGCCGCGCGAGGCCCCGGACAAATGTTCCGCGCGCGTCGGTCACATTCACGGGGAGCAAAACGAGGTTGGTGGTAACCGCAATTTTCGCCTGAGCGGCCACGCCGGCATGGGGAGACTCTGTGGAGAAAGATAGGGGCAGGCCGGTGATGCCAAGGAAAAGCAAAAGGGGCGCCAGGAACAAGTGTCCCCGGCCCAGAAGATGCTTGCCAAAAATGGAAAGAAAGTTCATGTAGAAACTTTCTCGCGACGCAAGACGTGACCCTTGAGGTCACGTCCGCGTCACGGAGGGGCTACGTTCGCTTACGAAGAATGCTTGAGAACAAGCTTGAGTCCGAGAGCGAGGCTGATGGCCAAACCACCGAGCAGCGCAAGCAACGGCATAGAGCTTGCTGTTTGCGGCAGTTCTTCGGTTTCCTTGACCGCGACGGCCGGCCCAGGATTTGCAACTGCGGCGACGGATGGAGTGGTCTGGATTACCGTTGTTACTTCGACTTCTTTCTGCTCGGGCGTGACGGCGACGATCGGAACGGTCTTCATCGCGCTGTCGTCAAGGGTGTCTACGGTGACGGCGGGAACGATTTCCTTGGTGGTCTGAGCCAACTGAATCGCACGTACCTTGGGATAGACAAATTCCTGACCGAAGTTGTCGCCCGGATAGAACCAGGCGCGGAGAGCTTCGGGAGCATCGCCGGGTGTTTCACGGAACTTCATGACGGTTTCGCCGGTCGGTTCCAAACGATAGTTATTGATGGCCAGGATGGTAGCGATGATGTGGGATCCGTCAGCGTTGAAGATCTGAACGATGTGACGGTCGGAAGTAGAATCCAAAAGCTGAAACGTGTAGGTGCCGGCGGGGAGAATTTTCCCCGGGACTTCGATGGCCTGACTAAAGGTGACGACGGTTTTCTTGTTCCACTCGTCAGCGCGAGCGCTGGGGAGCACGGTGGCGCCCAAGGAGCTGACTGCGAGCAAACAAAAGATTGCTTTTACGATTTTCATGCGAATTTCCTCCTGAAACTTGCGAGACTTTTGCGGTGCCTGAAATCGTAGGAAGGGGTTGAGACAATTAGACGAGAGGTAATGGGGCCTATAGAAAGTCTTTTTGTTTTGTTCCTACGCGCACATCATAGATGCGGCCGGGAAAAGAAGCTGTTCACTTGAGCACACAATTGCGTTTTGTTTGGAGATACGCAGGCAGGATTGAAGCTTGCGTAATGAATCGCGCGAAGATGAAAACCGTTGACGAAGGGCTTTCACCGGAAACCTGATCGCCAACGCACGAGGACGAGCGTTGTGAACGTCAATTGGCTGGGCCGGCTACGACAACCGGAGCTGGGGCAGTAAGCTTCAATTGGTCAAGCGAGGACAGTACGCTCTGCCAGCGGGCAGGGTCCTTTTTGGTTTCGAGAGGAAGTGAGAGGTCGGAATAGAAGGCCAGGATATTTTCGCGCAGCTCCGGTGAAGTCAGGGCGAACTTCTGCTTCGCAAGTTGATCCAACAACTTGGCATAGGTCACGTCGGTCAAAATGTACTCGGCGGCCTTGGTTTCCTTGCCGGTGTCAAAGTCATAGTTGGCAAGCACCAGTGAGTCAGAACGAACTTGTTCCAGATAAATGCGGTACTGATCGACGGTGGTATTGATGCTCTTGAAATACATTTCTTCGGTCTGTGGCGTGGGGTTGTTGAAGGCCATGGCCCTGAAGGGGCCAATCTTGGGCATGTATCGCAAGATCAAGGACCACAAGCGAGTGCCGAAATCGGGCTTGGTGTAATCCTTTCCCCACTCTTTTTCATAATCGGAACGCGAGAGGCGATAGAGGAACTTCTTTTTCGCAAAACTGGGGTTCTCCTTCATCATGTCTTTTTTGTGCGTCCGCAGGGCGATCTGGGTCATTTGTGGGATCATGCGGCCGACAGCAAAGCGATAGGAACCGACGGCGAGATCCTCATGGGTCAGCACGTCTTTCAATTCCACTCCGTAAACGATAGGGAAAGTCCGCTCCAGCAGAGGCTTGGACACCTGAAAGCCAATGAAGTCGTGATATTGCTGCGAGGCATAACGATTCTTTGCCACCTGCACCATGTCGAATCCGAACTCCGTCTTAAGATGCGCAGTGTGGTCTTCAGCGTACCTGACAGAATTACCAAACTTCGCCCGCAGTTTGGGATATTGAATGGCAACGGCCTGGTTGACAGCCGGATGGCCGGCGATATCCGAAGCGTAGTGGGCCAGCGCACCGAGGGCAAAGGCGTACTCGTTGGCGTCCTGGCTCTGCAGAAGCAGTTCGCGAACGAAGTCACCGCTGCGGACGTAATGCACCAAATTGCTGAATTCCACGCTGCCGAAAGGATAGTAGCCGAGGTCTTGGATGACAGCGCCACCGTAGGCGTAACCGTGCGCTTCCTTGAGCTGGTCTTCGGTGAGCGTGGGGAACCGCTTGAGAAGAAGCGGGGAGATCTCATCAGTCCATAGCAGATCCACGATTTCCTCGTGCGTGAGCACGGAGTAAGCGAACAAACCGCTGCCGCAGAGGAGCATAACGAGAAACACTGCCGCCACACGGATACCCCAGGGGCCCCAGCCACGGAAAGCTGCGATTTTAGAGACACGCGACTTAATTTGGTTTTCTGAGTTCATAGACAAGCTTCTTTGCTTCCTTCATTCTCTCTTTGTAAAACGAGGGGCTGAGGATGGTCTTTTTCTGTTCCACGTGTGCATGTTCCTTGATGCCCTTCTTCGACAAGAATAGGGATAAGGCCGTGTACGTCTTAATCTCTTTCTCGAGAAACTTAACTACGCGTCGTTTCGAATCATCCATCGCTCACCTCCAACCAGGCAGATCCGGCCTGGCTGCAAAAACACGAGAGCAGGTCTCAACAGTTCTGAACCACCGGCGCAAAGCCTAGATGCGTCCGATAAGCACGAGAATGACAACGATGAGGAGCACCAGACCCAATCCCCCCGTCGGAACATAGCCCCAATCGCGGCTGTGAGACCACCGCGGCAAAGCACCCAAGAGCGCCAAGATCAAAAGGACCACTAAAATAGTTCCAAGCATTGTTTGTTCCTTCCCAAGTAAATCCATTCAACGAATTTAAGTTCCCCCCGCCCCGGCGGCCTTGCTATTCCTTGACAGAGTTCCGCGCCGGGTTGGGGTCGTATTGGGTTACCGCGCTCAATGAGCGCTTAATTCACAGGTAGAAGCTGATGGCAATACGATCGCCGGGATGCCTGCGGTTGAACAGATAATATCCATCACCGTAGTAGTCCACGTAAACGTCATCGTTGTCGTACCAATCGTCTGACCAGTATTCCGGCCATGGGTCAACCAGACCGAACCAATAGCCGCCGTACTGGAAGCGGCGATCTCCTCCCACGTACATTACGGGGAGAGAGTAGATGCGGAAACCGTGATCCCGGCCATAGTAGCTGCGGAAGCGGTCATCGGGAACTCGATAACCGTTGTAACCGCCGCGTTGCTGCCAGTTGCGGTGCTCGGACTGCCAGCTGTGTGCTCGATCACCTCGCCAAGCGACCTGTTGTTGACGTACATGCTCAGGGCTTCGCTGTTCTGCAGACCTGTTGTCCTGCTGTTGTCGTTGTTGGCGTTGATGATTTTGCTGTCCCCTGGCCTGCTGCTGTCGCTGCTGATCTTGCTGCCGATTAACTTGTTGCTGCTGTTTAGCGGAGTTGTCCTGCTTTTGACGCTGTTGGCGT
>Ga0307479_10002315_pt1 | contig 17299 bp, 16 predicted proteins | sample atmos_gasesECM4C_FD_203743 | JGI IMG/M metagenome (GOLD analysis project Ga0307479, IMG submission 203743) | Hardwood forest soil microbial communities from Morgan-Monroe State Forest, Indiana, United States - atmos_gasesECM4C_515 | ecosystem: Environmental > Terrestrial > Soil > Temperate... | reverse complement strand
CGGAATCCGACAATCTGCGGTCAATGTTTTTCATTTCGCGGAACAGATTCAAGTTGGAGGACATCACGACGCCAGGGCTGAGATGCAACGCCGGAGGGAAAGGTGCCTTATGCGTGATGTGGTCCGTCATGAGGCGCACAGCAATCTGTCCTTGGCGATGGGGCTGCTGGTAAATGGATGCGGTGATGGTGCCTTTCTGGAAGTAGATGGCCATTTGCGAAAAGAGGTCTGTGGTGATTAACTTCACTTTCCCAGCTAAACCACATGCCCCCAGGGCCCGGCACACGGGAAGGCAGTTCACGGTATTGACATAGAGGCCGGCGATGCTCGGAACACGCCGAAGAAGCTCGAACGTCTTCTGAAAACTCTCGTCCTCGTCCTCGTGGCCCTCGATAACGGAGATCACTTTTCCCCCAGGGCAGTGGCGGGGGAAAGCCTCGGAGAAGCCGGCGGTTTTCTTCCGGTGGTCTTCAGCACTGAGCATGCCTGCCACAACCGCTACCTCCGAGCCTGGATCAACAAACTTACCCATCAGCTCGCCGGCGAGGCAGCCATTCAGCCGCGGCTCGACGCACACGATACTCGATCGACGACTTTCGGGAGCGTCGGTCGAAACGCAAACGACCCGTACACCCTTCTCCTCCGCGGCATTGATGAGCGGAGTGAGCCCTTTGGGGTTGCCCGCGGTGACGATAATTCCGTCCACCCCTGACTGTAGGAGCTCTTTAAGAGCACCGGTATCTCCTTCGCCGAGCGCCTGGACAGGGCGATGCAGAAACTGGACGCCGAGCTGTTCGACGCGGCGTGCTTCGTCCAGGATGCCGCCCCATAGTTGGTCGTAAAAAAAATGGATTTCCCGCGGGACACAGACACCTATGCGCGCGCTAGCTTTGGATACGGACAAAGCCCGGGCGGCGAGATTAGGCGTGTAGCTGATTTCGCGGGCGATCTGCAGGATCCGCTGGCGTGTAGACTCTTTGATTCCGTCGCGCCCGTGTAAGGCGCGGTCCACGGTGCCGATGGAGACATTCGCCATTTCGGCGATCAGATGAATTCCGCGTCTTGGTTTCGTCACCTACTTCGCTCCGGTGCTACTCCGCTGGCGAGTTGCCGTTGCTCTTCTACATCTTAACGCGAGCCAACGGCAACACCACGCTGAACGTGCGGGCCTCCTGAGGGCAGAGCGGGCAGAGCATCCGCGCTTGCAATCCAAAAAACGCGTGATAGGATACCACCTCCGTTAACGTAAACGGCAGAGATTCTTGACGATTCTATGACGATTCTAGGCGGTTAGATCGATCGGCCCCGCCGGGCGGACCCGCATTCTTAGCCTCGTGCCATCCTGAAAAGGAAGCTGCCCTATGAACGGTTGGACCAGCTAACCGTGGACATCCTTGCCGGAGTGCGATGACCCTTGCGCGACTTCCTCAAGAACCATTGCAATGATCCCGCCACATGCGGCGCTTACTCAATCAAGCGGCCAACGCCGCAGTCAAGGCTAAAGGAAGCCCATCGCGGCCCATATCGAAAGCCAAGAAATATGCAAAGGTGGGCAAGGAAAAGGTTGAAATTATTGGGGTGAACCCCACATCTTGGGCAGGTACAGCCGACGTCCATTACTCAACCGAAGTCTGCGCATCTATCACCCTTTCTTTCTATGGTGTGGCGGAGCTTTCCCGAGCCGAGTCGAGATGCACTCTAGCAGTAATGCGGAGGGCCGGAATGGTAAATTCAGTGAAACCGCCGCGTTCAACAAAAGGCACCGAAACGCAGCAGGGTTGCTCGGGGGATTCCAATCGAACGCGGGCGAAGCGTCCTTTCACTTGAACTTGCACGCTGTCGGGCTGGTTGGCGTAGTTCACAAGGTACAGCGTAACGTCGGAACGACTTTGCTCGCGATAGCCGGTTACGAGTGTGGTCAGTGAGTTCCACAGAGCGAGGGCTGATCGCTCTCTACCGATCAGACGGCGCAGGTCACGGGCGAAATTCTCCGGATCGACAATCGGCTCGGGGAGTTCGACTACTTGGCCTGCGCCGATGGAGTAAACGGTCGCGCGAGATTCCTGGCGAAGCGGTGGAGCCGAGTGCCAGGGAAATTCATCGTGGGTATTTACAAAAATGACGATCCCGCCACTCGCGGCAAAGTCACGAAGCAGTGCGACGGCTTCCTTGTTCAAAGGGCAAAAGACAACGACCGAGTTCCAGCTACTGAGGCGCGCCAGCGTGACACCCGAGGGGCGAACGGATTCGAAGGCAAGATTATGACGGGCCATCAGATTAATGGCCTCGTAGCTGGCCTGTCCGTCATCGACGATGACACCGAGATTCGCCACCGGCAGCATTTTCTCCGTTGCCGCGTGAGAGGAGAAGTCCAGGTAAGGCATGATGCCTTTCCAAAGCGTCCAAGCCCGCGGATCGCCCGCGACGAGCGCCCTTTGCAACGAGCCGGGAAGATCGATGGTGACGTCTGAACGGATTGCGTCCGCTTCGGCAATCGCCACGGCATAGGCTTCGGCATCCGGGTGCCATGCATCAGGTAGAGCCCCCGACGCGTCCCAGTGAAAATCGTAAATGATCGGAAGTGAATCCGGATCCATCGATTGTGCGAGCCTGACCAAAGCGAGATTGGTATCGAGCCAAGGCTGTGAGGAAGGACTTGAAATTTGCAGGACGCCGTCACGTTCGACCACCAAACGTCCCTTCAGTTGCGGCTGCTTTCCCCCGGGGACCAACATGCGGAATGTCAGGCTCTTATGTGCGGCGAAGTAAGGACGAAGCCGTTCAGCGGCGTGAAATTGGCTTGAAGGCACAGTGTTGGTGACGATCATGCCTGTGACTGCTGCGCGATCTGCAGTAGCGACGACGGCGGAGAGGTCTTTCGATTCACACTGTAGAAAAACGCGGTAACCCTGGGAGTGGAGTTTGGCGGCGACCGATAGATCCCGCAAGGGCCAGAGCAAGACTACATCCTGGATCCCTGTTTTGTCGGCGGGAGGCAGGGGCGATGCCTCCACGCGGAGAAAGACTTTCGCAGTTACTGGGGTGCACGCGGCAATCGAACCGAGAAGCAGCACGCAGAGGAAGGATATGCGCTTCATGGGAGCAACTCGTTCGCAGCTTTTGAAGTTGCGGCGATTCTATTTTTCGGTGGCGAGACCTGGATCGGGCGGTTCTCTCCGGTCAGAAAGAGACTGACGCCGTCGCCGACAATTGTTCGCTGGCCCTCAGAATCGATCCACATGGCAGACACGTTATGCAAAGTCTTCACCAAGGCCGCCCCTTTCGTGGGGCCGAGCAGCAGCAGTGTGGTTGAGAGTGCATCGGATGCGGTAGCGGATGGCGCGGCAACACTGATCGCATAGCGTGTTTGCAAGGGCTTGCCCGTCCCAGGAACAATGATGTGGCCCGGCGCATCCCCTTGAAGCGAGCTCGGAGCGCTCTGCTCGGAGGTGGAGACGCTGTTATTCCTCAACATCACTTCTGGCCCCAGCTTACGGGAGGGGTCACGCAAACGAACGCGCCATGCATTGCCTCCTGGCGGCGCGCCCAGAGCGTAGATGGTGCTGCCTCCGGCGTCGATGTAGGCCCGGTGAATACCACTGGCGTTTAGTATTTCTGCTGTGCGATCGACAGCGTAGCCCTTCCCGATCGCACCCAAGTCCAGTCGCATGCAATCCGAATGAAATTGAATGCGGTCAGGCGGTGTCAATTCGATTTTCTGATATCCGACACAACGCAGGGCAGAAGCCTGGTCGGCGGCCGTAGGCAAGGGTCCACCGGCGAGAGCCGCTTTCCATAGATCGACCAGTGGCCCCACGCTGATGTCGAACTGGCCATCGGAATGACGCGAGTAATAGAGCGACTCTTCGATGACTTCGTAAATCTCGCGTGGAATACGGACCGGCTGAAAATGCGCAGTTCGGTTCATCCGGCTCAGGTCGCTTTCCGGCTTGTAGTTGCTCATCATACCGTCGAGGCGGACAACTTCATCAAGAGCGGCGCGCGCAGCAGCATCTGCGCGCGGCAAATCCTCATCGTAGATGACGATTTCAAAGACCGTACCCATTGCGTAGCGCTTCTGGTGGACAAACGAGCTGTTCTGGGGCGAACAGAGGATTGCTGGGAGCGGCAGCATGGCCAAGGTCAGGGACGGCAACGCCGCAGATTTAAGCCAGCGCATAAACGTTGCCTTCTATACCGGTCAAATAAACCGCTGCCTCTGTAACTACTGGCGCGGATTGCAGCGAATTTCCGAGGCTAGCCCGCCAGAGGATGTTACCGTCGGCCAGGTTCAGCGCGTAGGTCATTCCCGACTGGATCCAGACTGTACCTCCACTGATTACGGGCGGTGCCGTGATGGCTTGGCCGAGACGCTGCGCCCATATCACTTTTCCGGTCTGCACGTTGAGCGCGCGGAGGACGCCGGCCTTGCATCCGAAAACAACAAGGTCGCCAGAAATGGCGGGCGACGAGGTTATACCCAACTCGGCTTCGTGCTGCCAACGAATGGCCCCGTTCACCGTGTCGATCGCGTAGAAGAAATAGTCGAGCGAGCCCACAAACAAGGTTTCTTTCGCAACGGCTGGCGAGCTGTCGATGCCGTCTCCGGTGGGCGTCTTCCAGAGAATGTCACCGGATTTTGCATCCATGCTGTAGACTCTCCCGTCGCTGCTGCCTACGAAGACCCGTTGTCCCGCAATGCAAGCAGTCGAGTAGATCTGGCCCCCTAGCGCGCGTTTCCATTGCAGCGTCCCGTTAGTAGAACTCACGGCCTGCATGTTGCCATTTGTGTCGCCGAAGAAGATCGTGTCTTTCGAGACGATCGCCGAGGTCCAAACCTCCCCGCCGGTTGGCACATCCCAAGTCTTGGTGCCACTGCTCGAATCAATCGCATACAACGTGCCGCCGTCACAACTGACAAGAACTTGCCCTGAATTCAGTGAGGGCGTTGAGTGGATCGGTGCCGTGGTTTTGAACCGCCATCGCACTTTGCCGGTGCGAGTGTCGAGCGCATTTAGAAAGCCGGCCAGAGAAGAGACATAGAGGAGTCCGTCGTATAAGATCGGAGCGCCCCTCACTGAGCCCTCAACGCTAGCCTGCCATAGAGATTTTCGGGGAGCTCGCCACGGCTGCGGGAGTTGGCCGCCGCTGCGCCTATTGTCGCAGAGCAATGTAGGCCAATCGCTCACGACTTTTACTTGAGCCTCACAACAGAGTCGGTCGCGTCCATCAGCCAACACCGAGCACACGATGATCGATTTGCTTGAGGTCGGAAGTGCCCAATCCGAGCTTTCCCGCCGCGGCGATGTGATGGGGCTGGCGGTAGAACAGATTCTTAGTGGCATCCTCGAAAAATTCGTCACCATTGTCGGTCAGACTTTTAGGATCGCGTGACCACACGCTGGGCGCGCCTTCTTTGCGGCGTTTCGCCTCAATCTTTTCAAGTTCAATGGTGTCCATTGCGACAGGGTCCGTGCCGACTATCAGTATGCCCGCGGGAAAAATAAACTTCGGGTTCTGACTCAGCGGCCCCCCGTGCCAAAGCATTCTCATGCCGTCCATAATGTGAAGCACGGCCTTCGAGCGCAGGGGTTCAACCGAACACATGATTCCAATCAACGGGTCCGTAAAGGAAAATGGACGGCGGTGAGAGCGATCCACGTTGTTGAACGTTCCATAGCCAATATTTTTTAGGCAGCCGGTGACCCCCGCCGCGGAGTGATCCTTCATCGTGGGAACGTTGATGATCTTCGTCAAACTGGAAGATACAATACTGGCCATGTAAGAGCGCGTTTCCCATTCACCAAAAAAGTTCGCCTCGCAATATATATTGGAATCGTAACCGGAGGCATCCAGCTTGCGATCTTCTACGCCGATCACGCGCACACCGCTGGGCACAAGCGTTTGGTAACTGCCGATGTCGATTTCGTAGGCATAACGATCGTAGACATGAATGTTTTCTACCGGAACTCCGACGGATTGCACCCCAGCGACAATTTCCCTCACGATTTCGGGGGAAGAGCAGCAGGCCGGAGCTCCTGACGGATTGATCTTGATACCCACAATGTCCTTCGGTTCGATGAATTTGCTCCACGCTTCACGGACGTCTTGCGCTCCCGTCAATTCACGCAACGCACGCTCGAGCATTCGCCGGACGACGGGCTGCGAAACACGATTGGCCACAATAGCTTGGGGATCCGCGATTTCTACAACGTGGCCCTGAAAGAGCCCGGGCATGCGCAATGGAGAAGGCTGCGTTCCCGCCGGTTCGTTTACGTATATGGGTGGCGCGGGAGGGATTAAGTCTTCGCTGTAGGCTGGCGAGGTCGCCCAGTGGTCCAGGCAAAGTACCAATCCGCCGAGGAAGGTGCGCTTCACGAACAGACGACGGTCGATCATGCGGTGTCCTCGCGACTCGAACACGCATTTTACCAGACCAGCGGTCTCTGACGCCTGTCCCTGGCGAATTGGTACGGTGTCATGTCAAGGTTCGGCGCAATGTCAGATTGTTACACCGAAGCGGTGTGACGGAATCGCCCATTACTTGGCATCGGATGGCGAAAAGTTCTCCGCTGTGACCTGGGCGGCTTTCTTGGCAAAGTCATACGTGGCTCTCAGATTGCCGCCGAAGAAGCGCACTTTGCCGTTTACGTCGCGCGCTAACAACGGCCGCCCGTCCGCATTCGTGAACTGGCAATGAACCGTAATGGAAGTGGCGCCGGCGACTGTGGTTACCTGCCGCAACCTCTCGCTCCCCGCTTTGAATCCGCGAACTAAGCAATGAAGAACAACAACGTCAGCGGCGGTCGAGGCGTTGCGATCGCCGTCGCGATAAATATGCGTAAATTTCTCTTCCTTTTCCAGCTGACGAACAAGATTTTCGTAGAGTGCAATCTGAAATTCCGCCGGTAGCTTGATTTCGTCAGATTGGATTATCTCCACTTGGATCGCCGACGCCCTGATCTTGGCAGACTTTTCTTCCGGGCTTGCGGGGACGTTTTCTTCCTTCTCACGCGAAGCGTTTGAGGGAAGAGGAGCCGCATTTGCTTCCGCTACCGGCAATGTGTGGGCTCCTTGTGCCACTAGGTCTTTCTTAATCACCTCGGCGGCGCCAACTGGCATCGAGAAAATAGCGCCGTGCGCGCCCCCGTCAGCATCCTGATATTGAATGGTCAGAGTGTCGATCTTCCTGCGGAATAAACTCAGGAAGCGACCGCTCTCGTACGGCGCAGCCATGCTAAGGATTCCAATCGTGTTGCCCACCGCCTTGACCGTGTCAGCGCCCGTGACAACGTCTTGCACCGACGCGATGGTGAGGTCGGAACTTGTTTTAGCGTGGACAAAATGCAAGTTCCCTTTGTCGACGTCCAACCTTCCTTTCGCGCCTCGTTTGACTCCGTCGAGACCCAGAAGCTGAACCACCTCAGGTGGCGCTGTAGGCTGTTGCGCTTTCGCGATGGAGATGGCGAAAAGCAAACCAACCGCAGCAACTCTGGTGCGTTTGAGCGTCATGCCGAATCTCCTGAAGTCGAAGCAGCCAAGGTGCATATGGATCAAAGGAACGATCCGTGTGCGTCGCCAGCCCGTCCGCCAGCCAGCAGGCGCTACTGAGCATACATTGTTTGCATCTCATTGCCAGAGAAAGTTTGTGCAGCGAGGCGCATTGCAGCTTTGAACACCGGGCACTTAGAGACGTCTCCATCGTACCGTCGACCCGCGGTAGGTGAACCGACGAAGTCGAGGAAGCTGGACTATATAAGGCTAAGTTCCGGAAAATCCCGCTCATATCGCGTCGGATCAAGCGTCATAAAACGATCCGACTGCGTCAAGGCATGCGATCCGATGATGAAATCAGCTAGCAAACGCTTCGGACCTGACGCGCGGACCGTCGTTGCCGTTTCGCATGACGTGCAAAACGTCGGCCAGCCTCAAGGCATACCGACTGTTGAAACTCAAAGTCCACGGCGATGCCGGTATCCGCGAGAAAGTCATTCACGGACGATTCTGTGGCCTTCGGATAGGCCAACAGTTCTGCGTACACGCGCGCGCTGACAACAACACCTGCTTCCCTCTTCGCGTTCCCAAGGTTCCTAGCCATGTCTGAAGCAAGAGGCTCCTTGGACCAGAGGGCGCAGAGCACGTTGGCATCGATCGCCGTTCTCATCGTCCTTCAGTTTCTTCCCGGCATATTTCACGAAGGGATTCTCGGGTGCACGTGCGGGGCGGATGGTCGTGTGGTCAACGACAAATTCCACACGATCTCCTTTTTCAGCCCGAGCCTATTACGAATCTGAAGAGGGACGCTGATCTGCCCCTTGCTACTGATTGTGCGAGAAGGTGTTGCCGTTACTCATATAGTAGATTTTATAAGGAGCAAAACGCGGTATATGGTCCGACGGATGTTTCGCGGATGAAGTAGTGACGGGGCAGGTTAGCTCTGACGATCCCTGCCAGTTGTCGACGCGAGCATGCGGAGAAATCACGAATTGGGAATGGGCGATCTTGGAGCCGCGGTTGTGGTTTCCGCGGCGACCGGACGGACGCAGACGACCGCTGCGGGACGCGGAAGCCGACCTCATTGATTGGAGGCTCGATTGCTGTCACCGTTTCAATCCGAGCAGGAAGTCATCTTCAACGCGCCTTTGGAAGCAGCGTGGTCGTTCAAGATGGATCTTACGAAAATCCCCGAATTCCATCCTCGCGTGTTCAAGGTCGATCTCCGTGCTGGCAAAACCTTCCGCGAAACAGGCGCGTCGTATCAATGTCATCTTTCGGGTGGGAAGCACACGTGTATCGAGAAGGACAGCGAGATCATCCCGCTGCAGAAGATCGTCACCGTGTTACCTTGGCACGCGGGCGACGCTGCACGTGATCGAGGGAGCGGACCACTCATTTCATGTGCTGAAAGAAATCCGGCCAGACGGATTCCGACGTGATACGCGAGTTCGCAGAGTCACGGCAAGCTGGGCCGAGCTCGCCCTACATCAGAAATAGATACTTGCCATTCCTTGTTGAGGAGATTCGAAAAGGAGATCGCGCAAGGAGGAATCTCAGTTGTTGGGAACGTCTCAGAATTTTGTTCATGCTTCTGTGACCGAAATCGCAGTTTGTCCACAGCATTAGTTTTCTGTCAAATCAGTTTACTTGTTTGATCCACTGCAAGAACGCCCGCGCGTTGTAAGGGCACTGTAAAGATGTTGTAAAAAGCCACCGCGCTCCACTCATATTTGAGGCAACACAAGGTCGGCCAGCATTGAACACGCTAGATTGTGCCGAAGTCCTACCGAAGGGCCAGGTCGCCGTACGGTGCTGTCGTGATCGTGGCGATAGCCTGCGCCAAATGCTTTGGAAGAGGATATGAGGCTAACAAACAGAACTCGCAGGCTGTACTTCGCAGGTATCCTGCTCGCCTTTTGGGGACTGATTGCTGTTCCTCGGGCAGTATTTGGCGGGCAAAAGGTGCAAGAGCCCTCCAGCTCTGCTAGCGCGTCACAAAGCAAGAAGCTGAGCGAAAGTACCGACGAAGGCTCTCTACCTGCGGAAATACAAGCTTGCCAAAGCTGTCACGGTGACATCACCGCGAGTTTCGAGAAGACGCCGCATTGGAAAACCATGAATGACACGCGTGGCGGGCACGCGATGCAGGGGTGCGAGGCTTGCCACGGCCCTGGCGGCGATCACGCGGATGATCCGAGCAAATCATCACTGTTCGACTTCAAGAAAGCTACATCCGAAGACATTACCGAGCGGTGTCTGACGTGCCACGCGTCAGGCTCGGAGCACATGAGCGCTTCGAATTCTTTCCACCGGCAGAACGATGTGAGCTGCACGTCCTGCCACTCCATGCACCACGCGACGACAAAAGAACACATGCTCATCAAAGCGGAGCCCGGGCTTTGCTATTCGTGCCACCTGCAACAGAAGGCTCAGTTCAATATGCCGTTTCGCCATCGCGTGAACGAGGGGCTGATAACGTGCACCGATTGCCACAATCAACACGGAACGAGCAGCGTCCTGGAAGGGGACCATCTGGTTCGGCAAGTGCGCGCGTCGGCTCCTGGCGACGTGGTTTGCTTCAAGTGCCATACGGACAAGCAGGGGCCCTTCGTCTTTGAGCACGAGGCCGTGAGGATCGAGGGATGCGCTGCGTGCCACATCGCACACGGAGGAGCGAATCCGCGGATGCTGAAATACAGCAACGTCAACCTGCTGTGCCTGCAGTGCCACACGAATTCGCCTGGTATTCACGCGACGGTAATGGACGCGAACCAATCGCACTATGAGCAAGCGTGCGTCAATTGCCACGTGAAAATCCACGGATCGAACTTCGATGGTTTGCTAGACCGATGAGCTTGATGGAGACGCGTGTTGCGCCTGATAAGCGGTGATGAATAGGAGAAGATTCGTAAGTGCAATTTCTATGGGGCAGGGAGAGAAGCCATGAATAGTCGTTCGGGGATGAGAGCGTTGGGTTTGTCGTTGGCAGCCGCGTCGTTGCTTTTCGCGCCTCTCTCCCGCGCACAGGAAAGCAGCTTCGAAGAGCAGTCCAAGGGCGTCGATTCGGGCAACTACAATACGCAGCAGACGATAGAGATAGGCTATCGGTCGACGTGGATTGACGGAAACCAGGGCAACTATGGGACTTTCGTAAATCTAAATTCCGGGCCGCGATTGCTGGACTACACGCTAAGTATGAGGTCGCTCGACCATCATGGATCTCTTTTCGATGGCCTGCACTTCAGCAACTTCGGTTACGGCGGTGAGCCGGACAACGTCTCGCGAATGCGAATCGATAAGAATAAGTGGTACGACCTGCAGGTGATGTTCCGGCGTGACCAGAATTTCTGGAATTACAACCTATTCTTGAATCCGTTTAACCCGACAGTGATGCCGCCGACAAATCCTGCGACGAATCCGACGTTCGCAGTCAACTCCGCAACACATCAGCTAACTCGCCAGAAGCGACTGCAAGACTACAATCTGACGCTTCTTCCTGAATCACGCGTGCGGTTCCGGCTGGGTTATTCGCACAACGTGGACGTTGGGCCCGCGTTCAGCACCTTCAACGGTCCTGCGGCGCGATATCTGCTGGACGAAACCTACCGAGTCACGATGAATGGATATCGCTTCGGAGTGGACTTCCGGCTGCTGCCGAGGACTACATTTTCTTACGATCAGATCCTTGAGTACGACAAGGACGACACCAGAGATTCGCTGGCATTCAACAACGTATTGCCGATGGCGCCCGGCAGCGTGCCCGGACCGGTGGACTTTGGAATCGAGTGGTTTTACCCACCGCAGGGAGCAACGCGCCCTTGCACTCCGGTAATTTTGGCCAACGGGTTCGGCAACCCCAATTGCAGGGTGTTCATGGGCTATTCCCGGTATAGCAATCCGCGAAATTTCATGCCCACGGAGCGGGTCAGCTTCCAATCGAAATACTTCAAGAACCTCGAGATGTCCGGGTCGGGCAGCTACAGCACAAGCGACAACTTCTTGAATACGTTCAATGAAAACATCAACGAATGGACGGCCAGCGCGACCGTAAAGACCCGGGGCATTCTTAATTCTGGTCCTGCGGAAGCGAAGATGGTTTCCGTGCACGCGAATTGGTCGGGGGTTTATTCGCTGACCAGTAAGCTGCGGATTATCGATCTCGTGCGATATGACAATTGGCGGAATCCGGGACTGTCCGATCTGCAGAGCGGAACTCTTTTCGCCAGCGCACCGCAAGTGCCAGGCCAGGTTGGCATTCAACTGCCGCAGGCCCAGTTCTCACCAATCATGGCGGGCGCGCCGACGTTTGAGAGCATCTGCCAGGGACCGCAGTTCAATTCATCCACTTGCCCACAGCACACCGCGGCAGCGCTCCCAGACTTCACGCGCACATTGATATCGACTTATATCGGCCAGAAGATCCAATCGAACACGATTCAGCTCCAGGCCGATCTCACCAAGCGAATCACTGCTCGAATCGGATACCTCTACGGAGACCGGGTGATTACGAATACCGGATATTTTGGCGGGACGCTCGATTACTACGAGCATACGAATCACATCCCGCCGTACACGAGCGCCATTTACTATCCCGGCGGAGCTGGAGGCACGGCGGCAAACTACTTCTTTGCAGCCCGCGGACTCTGTGCCATTCCGTCCGGATCGACAACGCTTCCCGCTGGCTGCACGCCGAATGGCGACGGCACGATCTCTTACGTCAATCCTGCTCCTCCTACCCGGAATCGTGTGGACCTGCCCATCAACGAACACGTCGCTCTCGCGGGCCTCACGGTGCGCCCGGTGGATTCGCTGCGAATCTATGCCGATTTCCAGTTTGGATTTAATGACAAGGCGTACACGCAGATTTTCCCGCGGCAGTTCCAGAGCTACAAGATCCACGCAACCTACAAACCGAAACCTTGGATGACTATCGACGGAGCCGTCGATATTCGCGAGAATCGAAACAACGCCAGCAACATCAATGACCTCGAGCATGGGCGCACGTACAGCTTCGGAACTACGCTAATTCGAAATTCGAATCTGGCATTCAATCTTGGATACAGCTACAACGACATGTACATGCAGTCTTACATCTGCTTCAGAAATACCGGCTATGGTATCGCGCCTTATGCACCTTGCGCCTTCTTCGGCGGCACGAACGCGATCACTTTGGGGGCAACCTCGTTTTATAGCAATCAACAGCATTTCGCCTATGGCGACATCATGTGGAAGCCGTTCAGTCGTATCACCGCGACCGTCGGTTATTCCGGAACCTTTACCGGCGGCGACACGCTATTTTTGAATCCGCGAATTCTGCCTGGCACCCTGGCGTTCAATTATCAAAAGCCCTTCGCGTCGATTGAGGTGGTTCTGTACAAAGGTTTGAGCTACAAGAGCAAGTGGGAGTATTACGGGTACAACCTCAAAACACCCATGGATCTACCTGGCCTTCAGCCGATCGGATCACAGGACTTCAACGGCAGCACGGCTACCTTCGGAGCTCGCTACACCTTTTGAAATTAAATGACAGGCGATGCGGCTTCCGATAGACGGTCGCTCGTCAGCATGACGGGAGAATGCTAGTGAAGCATGTGATTAGAAAGGCGGTTGCCTCTGCAGCGCTGGTCGTCGTTGTTTCGCTGTCGGCTCGTGCACAGAGCGAAGCCGAAACGATTTACAAGGCCAAATGCGCGGGTTGCCACGGGCTCGATGGAAGCGCGAATACCAAGGCGGGCAAAAACACAGGCGCGCACGACTTTCGTGCGCCCGATACGGACACAGAGAGCGACGCCAATCTGGTCCAGATCGTTACCAAGGGCAAGAAAAAAATGCCAAAGTTTGAGGAAAAACTGAAGCCGAAAGAGATCAAGGAACTCGTTGCGTATATTCGGGGCTTCTCCAGAAAGGGCCAGTGAGTCGCAAGTGCAAGGACAGTCCGTTGCGCAAACCCAGGCGCAGGTGAGGAACGGCAGTGAATCATTCAGATGAGATACATATCAGCACGACTGCTGAGGAGTACAAAAAGCTCGGGGGCACAGCTTCCAGCAGGCGATCGTTTCTCGCACTCTTGTTGAGCGCTGGGGCGGCGAGTGTCGGTGCGCTTCTCTCTGTGCCGCTTTTGCGCTTCTTGCTTCATCCGCTGGTCAAGGCCAAAACTCAAGCGTCATGGAAGGAAATCGGATCCGTCGAGGATCTTGCTTCCGTAACTTCGCCAGTAAAGAAGCTCGTAAAGGTCGAGCAGCGAGATGGCTGGCGCAAGATCGTCTCGGAGAAAGCGGTGTATGTCTGCCGAGACGCGAATGGGCATCTTTGCACGTTGTCGTCGGTTTGCCCCCACTTGGGATGCTCGATCGCCTGGCACGACGACAAGAACAAGTTCATTTGTCCCTGCCACAACGGGCAATTCACGGCGGAGGGGAAGCTTTTGGGGGGACCCCCGCCGCGAGGAATGGATCGGCTGGAAAGTAAAGTCGAGGATGGAAAACTTGTAGTGCACTACCAGACTTTCAAGCAGCTCGTTCCGAACAAGGAAGTCATCGCGTGAGGGGCGGGCATCAGGGACAGAGTGTCGGTACTTCTAAGACGGAGCAGGCATGGCCACACAGCCGTTAGAACCCGGAGCATTCAATCCCTGGATTGATCGGCGGTCCGGTATCAGCGATCGGCGGAAGGGCGAGGCCGAGTCGCCTCTCGGAGCTGTTCTCAACGAGCCGATCCCCGGCGGCGCCAGTCTTGCCTATGTATTTGGATCTGGTTTGCTCTATCTGTTCTTATCGCAGATCGTCACCGGGATGTTTCTAGCGCTTTACTATGTTCCTTCGGCCGACCATGCTCACACTACGGTCGCTTATCTGACGAAGGAAGTGACATCGGGCTCTTTTATTCGCAGTATTCACGCCTATGGCTCAAGCGCGATCGTCATCGTATTGCTCCTGCACATCAGCCAAACGTTTCTCTACGGAGCGTACAAGGGACGCCGAAAACTGCTGTGGCTTGCCGGATGCGTATTGTTTGCCTTGATGCTGGGTATGTCCTTTACCGGTTACTTGCTGCCATGGGATCAGAAAGCCTACTTCGCGACCACCGTGGGCACCAACATCTTGACTTACATTCCAGTGATCGGAGGACCGCTCAAGAGCCTGCTGCGCGGCGGTGCGGAAATGGGCACGATAACCCTTTCCCGCTTCTTCGTGCTCCACGTGTTCCTGTTGCCTTCTCTCATCCTTGGTTTTATTGCTGCGCACGTTCTCCTGTTTCGCAGAGTCGGACCAGCGGGGCCATTTCAGGGAGATCCCCAAGCTCTCAAGCGATCGACGGAACCGTTTTATCCGAAGCAGGTTGTGTTCGATCTACTCTTTGCCTTGGTCATTATTGGCTGTTTGGGTCTGCTGGCTCATTACCTCCCTGTCGCGCTAGGACCGAAGGCAAACCCGTCTGATACTCACTACGTGCCGCGTCCGGAGTGGTATTACATTCCCGTTTTCCAGTGGCTGAAGTACTGGGAGAGCGGTTTCGCTGTCGTAGGTATTTTGGTGATTCCGGCATTTGTTGCTCTCCTATTCGTCGCGCTGCCTTTTCTAGACCGGAGGCCCGAGCGGCGCCCGTGGAAGCGGCCGGTCTCCGTATCGATTTACGCGTTTATCTTTATCGGGCTGGGCGCTCTGGGGGGTATCAGCCATCGAAATGATCTACGCGATCCGGCGATAGCGCCTCAACTGGCAAAGCAGCAAACAGATGTCGACGCCTTCATGAAGAAACCATTTGAACCCGAGTTGGCAGGAGTTTCACCATTTGCCGCCCAGTCGCTTAGCCTGATTGCCAGCCAAGGGAAGAAAGTATTCGAAGAGGAAGGCTGCATCGAGTGCCACGGAGCGGATTTGAGCGGAACGCCGTCGGCTCCGTCATTGCTCGGAGTTGGACAAAAGCATGACGCCGCAAAGCTGCGGAGCATTTTGAAGCAGCCCACCGACGCAATGGCAGACGGCGGAATGCAGCCTGTGGACGTGAGAGAAGAGGACCTTGCGGCCTTGATCGCATTTCTCGAATCTCTTAAGTGATTCGCCCCGAGCGGGCAGAGTGTAGAATTGCTCATCGTTGCGGCCAGCGCGAGGACGCCAGAGCGGGCACTGCCAAAAATCAGCGCCACCGATGCGGACCAGCCGGGACCGTGATCGTTGCCAGTATTCCGTAGACGCCCCGAGCCGCTTCGTTGCATTCGCAGTTCCTTGAATGTCAGCGTCAATCGTAGATCGTATGGTCAAAGAACTCGAACGGCTTGAAATGGTGTGGCTTAGGGTTTTGCACAGGCCCCTTTTCGAATGGGCTTCTCCGACTCGGAGACAGCGTCTACAATCTCGCCCTTAATCAAGAGTCCCATGCGGAGGTGTCGGCTCGATCTGCTAAGGCTTTGGCTCACTCGCTGTTTGCGGGGCAGCCGCCTTTATCCAGCTCCTGCAGCTTCTCGGAAGCTTCTCCACTGTTCTTTTCTGACGCGACCAGCAGCAAGATCCGCGCTTGCTCGCAGTTCACCGGGACGCCATCGCCTCGTGTGTAGAGGCCCGCCAGCGCTACCACCGCCTTCATGTTTCCTGCTTGCACCGCAGACCACAACTGCTGCGGCGTCGCCGAATCCTTTTTCGAGTGCTGCACCTCCGAGGAAGAATGCGCCTTCGAGGCGGCAAGAGCGGGCGCTACTGCCGCCTGGCTTGCCCCAAGCGGCTGCTCCGCCTTCGCCGGCTGCGGCGTTGCCGACGGCGATGATGTGCGTGTAATCAGATCCGTGGAAGATGCTCCTGCTGTCTGTGGACTCTGCCTCTGCGGCGACCCTGTCGGCGCGGCCACGGGGACCGTCTTTACCGCCGCCGGCTCCGTCGCCAGCGGTTTCGTAGCGGTCGGCGCAGAGATCGACGCACTTGGTGACACGGGCTGGGCTACCGACGCCTGCGTGTGCTCCGCGCTGGATTGCGCCGCGCGGTTCGCGCTCGTCGGCACGGGGCTGCCTAGCTTCGTGCCGCCGGCATACCGGAAAATGGGAATCATCACTACAGCGCATATCCCGAAGCCGACCAATACGCCGCGGCGGAATTGCCAGCGCGTCTGCGCCAGGTGGCGTTCTATAGGAACAAGTTGTATGCTCGGAACGCGCATCTCCTGCCAAATCACCAGCTTCTCGGTCGCCGCGCCGTTTCTTCCACTGGATGCGGTAGAGGTCTCGCTCAGCCAGGCGCGGATCTGCTCGCGTGCCGGCGCGCTCAACTCCAAGAAGCGCAGACCTCCCGTGCGTTTTGCCGAGTCGATCCACGCCAACTGGACGGTGGCCTCGATCGCGCTGTTCAGGTCGACCGACAGGCGCAGCTGCAGCAAGTCCTTTTCTTTTATGGGCGTGAGGCTCTCAAAGCACAACCCATCTTCGGAAAGATTCAGGACGGAACCGCTTTCTTCACCGCCGAGCTTACAGACCATCCGCTCGGGCTGCTTTCGCTCTTGCAACCGCCGATTTGCGTTCATCGTGGTGTAGGACTCCCCTCGTAGACGTTTTTTCGAGAGGGCCGGGTCAGCTAAGATATAAATAGATGAGCAGTGCGGTAATAAAAATCTGGTCCTTAATGGATTCTCTAATCCGGTAAAGACCTTAGTGCTCGGAACCCGCAAGAGGACTTGAATCCGAGCGCCCATATTTCATAGCGCGATAGCATCGGGCAGGAGCGTTTCAGCAAATGGCGGTCTATGGCCGGAGACGCCCAGTGGGAAATATTCACCGCGCAGGTAGCCCAAGTAGCCCAACTGAGGGACTGAAAATCGC
>Ga0307479_10002314_pt1 | contig 17306 bp, 20 predicted proteins | sample atmos_gasesECM4C_FD_203743 | JGI IMG/M metagenome (GOLD analysis project Ga0307479, IMG submission 203743) | Hardwood forest soil microbial communities from Morgan-Monroe State Forest, Indiana, United States - atmos_gasesECM4C_515 | ecosystem: Environmental > Terrestrial > Soil > Temperate... | reverse complement strand
ATACGGTCGGCATGGTCTAGCTGCATTTCTTGAGGTGTCGCCTTGCCGAACCCCCGTGAGATCAGGGACGACTGCCGACACGCCTTCGTGCCGCCCCATTGCATCTCGGACGACGCCGCACTTCGTCAAGCGGGAGCTGGTCAACGAGTCGCGAGGGCCGGATGGCGATAACTGATGCAGCGTCCTCAGGTAGTTGTGGCTGCTTCTTGAGAAGCGGGGCGACGAGACGGTTGTACGGGTTGTAGGCCAGGTCGATGGTTGTGGTGCCCTGGCCGTGAGCGCTCACGTACCTCGTTGTCTCGGGATGGCCAACCGGACCCGCCCAGACGAAGAGGAGCCCCTCGACGACAAGCTCCCCTGGCTCGCCGGCTTCCTTGACGTCCGCGTGGAAGGCCCTGACCTGGGCCTCGAGTTCCTCGAGCTCGTCTTCTAAGACCACTCGAGTCAAGCGGCCACCCGCCTGGAGCTGCATATCGCCTCGGGCTCCCCATGGCTGGCTGTCCGGTCGGGCGCCCCACCGAGGGCTCAGACCGTGCCCGCAGCCCGGCTGAGGTATGGGGTCAGCCATGGGGTCAGGAACGGAGAGCACTTGGTCTGCAAGCAGTTGTCGACGCCAACCGCGGGCTTCGAGTCCCTTCCTCGGCACCACTCCGCGAGGGAGACCAGAAGTCCCTTACTGAGTTGGGGCGCGGGTCTATTGGGTGCATAAGCGCGCCTGCCGGTGAGCCTCAAAGTATCTTGACACTACGATACCTTGACATCTAGAATCTGCGCTTGGAGGACGTGACGATGGCCAGGACGCTACGGCTCGAAGCTGATCAAGAGGATGCGCTGCGGGAGATCGCTCGCATCGACGGTATCCCGGTCAGCGATGAGATTCGGCAGGCGATCGCCGCCCATATCGAGCGTCGGCGGAAGGATCCGAAGTTTCAGGCGCGTCTGCGTGCCTCACTCGAGCGGCATCGCGAGTTGCTCGAGGTCCTTGCCGACCGCTGACGGCGCCAGGTACTCATGGCGGAGGAGTGGCGGTACCTTGAACTGGGCGACTTCTTACTCATTGCCGAGGCTGTCACGGGCATCCCTGCAGAGATCCTGGCCGGCTCGGAACGCGTCGTCTCCCAGGCTGACTCTGCTCTTCATGTGCCCAGTGCCGGTTTTGGCGATGTCGAGGCCTACCCCAATTTTGCCGAGAAGGCGGCCATCCTTTGTGCCCGGATCATCCAGGACCATCCGCTGCCGGATGGCAACAAGCGGACCGCCTTCATCTGCCTGGTCGAGTTCGTCGAGCGCAACGGGCGGCGATTCGAGCTCCTCCCTGAGGACACAGCGCCGTCCGTGGCAGACGTCCTCGATCTCACCGCGCACTCGATCAGCGAACGCGACTTCGTGCAGTGGGTAGCCGCCCGTATCCGCGAATGACCCTGGTGGCCTCCAACTGGGGTCAGAAAATGAGGTCAGGAAGCCGAGAGCGCTGAGACTGAATCAAGTCTCGGCCTCACCAGCCAGGCTTCGAGTCCCTTCCTCGGCACCAGGCCGGTTGGGCCGCCAGTCCGTCGGCGCTCAGGTCAGCCTGGCCGGAGCGCCGCGGCCGCGTGGACCGGTCATCGCTTTATCTGATAATCTGATACGCGATGAAGAACCTCACGGCGACTGAGGCGGCGCGCCACTTTGCCGACGTCCTCGATGCGGTGGAGCACGAACATGAGACGTTCGTTGTGACCCGCGGTGGTCGAGCGGTTGCCTCGATCGGGCCGGCAGCCGGCGGCGGTGGTCGTGGGCTGAAGGAGGTTCTGATGAAGCACCGTCCTGATGCCGCTTGGCGTGGAGAGCTCAAGGCGACCCGAGAAGGTCTTGTCGCGGAGGAGCGCAACTGGCGCGGCTGATCCTCGATACGACGATCATCATCGGTGCCGAGCGGCGACGTGCCAAGCTCGACGAGATCGTTCATGACGAGGACGACGTCGCCATGGCCGCGGTGACGCTTGCCGAACTCCTGGTCGGCGTCGCCCTTGCCGATGATCGCCGCCGACCGAAGCGACAGGCCTTCGTCGACGACCTGGTCGCTGTTCTGCCGATCGAGACATACGACGCTGAGGTCGCTCGAACCCACGCCGGGTTGCTCGCCCACGCCCGGCGTGCCGTCCGGCCGCGGGGAGCCCACGATCTGATCATCGCGGCCACTGCCGTCGCTCGAAACCGTGAGGTGGTCACCTTGGACGCCAACGGCTTCGCCGACCTGCCCGGCGTTCGGCTCCGGCGCTTGATCCCTCGGTGCCGGCGTCACGTCAGCAGGTGCACCCCAGCCGACGCCGGCGCAAGCCTCAGGGCGTGACGCCAGCCGCGAACCGCGACGCCAGCGCGTGGGCGTCGACCGCCTCGTCGGTCAGCACCTCGCGAGGCACGACGGCCTGCGCGGCGACGAGCGGCTTCAAGGCGTAGAGTTCGCCGTCCTCGTCGAGCTCGGGGTCGCCGCCGCGGTTGAGGCCGGCGATGGCCAGAACCACGCCGCGCTGCAGGTAGAAGGCGAGGAAACGCCGCTCCTCCAGGCTGCCGCGGATGGCCACGTCGTCCCACTGTGTTGCGTGCCCGACGTATTCGAGTGAGTGCTCGTACTGGTCGGACCAGAAGGTGTGCAGGTAGTCGTACGGCGCGTCGTCGCCGAGCAGTGAGCGGGCGACGTAGCGGCCCATCTTCTCCGCGTTGTTGTAGTGCTCGACGCGGACGCGTCCGAACAGCGGGTGCAGCTGGTTGGCGCAGTCGCCTGCTGCGCTGACGGTGGCGACGCTGCTGCGACACTGCGCGTCGACGAGGACTCCGTTGTCCAGCGCGACGGACGTGCCCTGCAGCAGCTCCACGTTGGGGATGATGCCCGCGCCGATCACGACGAGATCGCACTGCAGCGCCACACCACCGTCGGTGACCGCACGCTGCACCACGCCGTCACCCTCCAGGCGCACGACGCCCGACGAGGGCAGCACCTCCACACCGTGCTCACGGTGGATCGCGCCCATCACGCCACCGACGTCCGCGCCGAGAACCCGCTCCAGCGCCACAGCATCGCGCATCACCACGGTCACCGACGCGCCCAACTGCCGCAGTGACGCGGCGACCTCGGAACCGATGAACCCCATCCCCACCACCACGACGCGCACACCGGGTCGAACAGCGCACTTGATCGCGTCGCAGTCGGCCACGCGGCGCAGCAGGTGCACACCGCTCAGCTCTGCTCCGGGGATCGGCAGCGCGCGCGGACGTCCACCCGCACACCACACGAGGCGATCCCACGCCACTCGCGCGCCGTCAGCGAGCACCACCTCACGCGCGTCGACGTCGACGTCGACCACGACGCCGGTGCGTCGCTCCACGCCGTGCGCGTCCCACCAGTCGGCGGGCTTGACGTACCAGCCGTCGAGCGTCCCCTCGCCGCGCAGGTACGTCTTGGAGAGCGGCGGCCGTCCGAAGGGGATGCCGGGCTCGTCGCCGAGGAGCAGCACGCGTCCCGCGAACCCCTCCTCGCGCAGCCTCGCCGCGACGTTGCCGCCGGCGAGCCCCGCGCCCACGATGACCACGCGGTCGTCGCTGCTCAGCACCGTGCAGCTCTCCCGAGACGACGGATATCAGCCCGTCGGGTTGCCTGCGACCGGCACCAGCATGGCATGCCAGCCCTCACCAGCGGCGGCGGCATCGTGCGGCGCCACACGCTCGCGCGACGCGGGCGGCGCTGTGAGCAGTGCGCCGAGCCGCGCATGGAGGTCCTCGAGGTGACGGCGCGCGGTGACCAACTCCTCGGGTGGCGCCTCGGCGAGAGCGGAGACCAGCGCCGACACCGCGTCGACGACCCGACGTGCCGTCGGTGCAGCAACGGCGCGGCCGATGGTGTCGAAGCTCCCCTCATCACCGTCGTCCGCGGGCGGCTCGGAGCGCATCGTGCGCACGTCACGTCGCGCCGTGGCCGCGACCGGCGCCGCACCGCGCAGGCGCTGCGCCTCGAGAATCGCCGCCTCGCCGCTCAGGTCGTCGTCGCGGATCTGCTCCCACAGCTCGTTCTGTGCGTCGGGGTCGCTGCGCAGCAGGAGCAGCGCGCGGCCATGCTTCTCGCTGAGCTCGCCGGCGCGCACGTCGTCCTGGATCGGCTCGGGGAGCTGGGTGACGCGCAGCAGGTTGTAGACATGCTGGCGGGTGATGCCGACGACGGCGCCGACCTCCTCCCAGCTCTGTAAACCCAGGTTGACGCGGAGGCGGCGGAGAGCGTCGGCGCGGTCGAGGACGTTGAGGTCCTCGCGCTGGATGTTCTCGACCAGCGACTCGACGAAGGCGTGCTCGTCGTCGCTGGTGGCGATGAGCGCGGGGATCTGGCGCAGACCCGCCTGGCGCGCGGCGAGCCAGCGGCGCTCGCCGGCGATGATCTCGTAGCGTCCCGCGGCGCTGCTGCGCACCCGGATGGGCTGCAGGACGCCGTGGGCGCGAATGCTGCTGGCGAGCTCGTCGAGCGCCTCGGGGTCGAAGCTGCGCCGAGCGCGCTCGCCGCCGGGGCGGATGCGGTCGATGGGGATGTGGCGGAAGTGTCCGTGACCCTGCGCGTGGTCGAAGAGCGCGGATGCGCCGCCGAGCTCGGAGGTGTCCGAGCCGGTGAAGGCATCGCTGAGCCTGCGACTCAGACGGCGGCGCGACGAAGACACGTTGACGAACGACCTGCCCTGTGTGCTCGGACCGCGGCCACGACTCCCCGAATGCCGGGGGCGCCAACCGAGCGCGGAAGAAGGTGGCGCTATTGTCGCCGCCGGACCGCGTGATGTCAATATGTTGTGGCGCGTTCGGAAGCGACTACAACATGTTGCGTATGGCCGACCCGGTATACCAGGGGCAACTCACCCCGGCATGCGCAGCGTCCACGTTGGGGCAGCACTTGACAGAAACCGCAAACCCCTGACGCCACAAGGAGTTTCGCACTCGCCATTGCGACTGCCGCCCGCGACAGCGCAGAAAGACTAGGCCTTCCCGTAGATGAACCCGATCAACCCCGGTGCGTTGTCGGCGACGATGCGCCGGTCGACGCGGTTCCAGCCGTTGTAGTTCATCTCGGAGATGAGGAAGGACCCGGCAGGAACGCCGTTGTTCGGTCCGACCGCCTCGACGTAGGCGACGTGTCCGTCGGGACTGCTGCCGTAGCGTCCCCACACCGCGACGGCGCCGACCGCGGGGGTGTGTCCCTCGGCGTACCCATATGCCGGCGCGTTGCCCCACCACTGCCAGGCGTTGCCGAACCAGGGGATGCAGCGCCGGGTGGCCACGTAGTAGGTGCAGTAGCCGTAGGCGAAGTGGTTGCCGCAGGACCCGGAGGAGTTGACCGCCGGGGCCGTGGCGTTGCCGGCCAGCTGGTTGTCGATGCCGGCGATCTGATTGGCGATGGCCCGGGCGGGGCCGTCGACGTTGCGGTAGGCAGAATCGCGCTGGGCGACCAGGGCCATGAGCTGGCCGTTCTGGTCGGAGAGCTGGCCCTCGAGGGACTTGGCGTCAGCGAAGTTCTTCTGCAGGTCGGCGCGCTCCTGGGTCAGGGCGGCCTGCCGCGCCTGCAGCCGGGCCTGGAGCTGGCGCACCTCGTCGGTGACGTGGGCGGCGCCCTTCATGCGGTCCATCGCCTGGCTGAAGTCGTTGGCTGAGAGGATGGCGGTGACGAAGCCGTCGCTCGCGCTGGAGACGTAGGTGGCGCGAACCAGCTGGCCCAGCTGGACACGCGCGGTGCTCACGGTGTGCTCGTCGTCCTGGATCTGCTGGGAGAGCTTGAGCAGGAGCGCGTCCGCACCGTCGAGGCGCTTGCGAGCCGCGGTCAGCTTGTTCTGCACCGCGCTCAGGGCCGACTCCGCCGCCAGCAGCTGGGACGACGCCCCCTGGCGCGGACCCGCGAGCTGCTGGAGCTGGGCGACCAGCGCGGCGCGCTTGGCGCGGAGCTGGTCGGCGGTGGTGTCAGCCTGGGCCTGGAGCCCCCACGGGACGGCGCTCACCGCCACCACGGCGAGCGAGCCGATGATCAGCGATAGCCTTCGACTACCCCGCAATACACGACCTCATTGGGCAGGGATTGCATGCAAGCACGTGCAGTTGACGAGCTGCTCCAGCTACAGGCCCCCTGCGTCCGGCGGCCCGGCGGGGGGGCTGGACCGAACAACGGGGGCAGAGGTTAGCTGTCAGCCACTATCAGTGTCAAACGAATCGCGGTCGCGCGTGCTTGCGGCCCGGTTGATGTCATATGGGGCAGAAACTCGCCGGCCCCGCCTCGCCCCACGCCTGGCGCATGCTTGGCGGTCGCCGATGCGCGTGACCCTCATCGCCCCGCTGGTGGCACGCCTCCGCGCCGCGCAGCAGGGGGGTGCGCAGGCGGTGGTCGCCGACCTCGCCCTCGGGCTGACCGAGCGTGGCCAGGACGTCGATCTGGTGGCGCCGCCCGGGTCGGCGGTGCCGGGAGTGCGCCTGCGGGCGGCGCCGGGCGGACCGTTCGCCGCCGACCTCCTCCGCATCACGGCTGACTCCACCGCGCAGCCGCACAGGAGAACCGCACCGTGCGACATCGAGCCCCCCTGGCCGCCCTCCCAGGCCGCCACCTGGCTGCACCTCGCCGCCGACCTCCGCGCCAACCAGCCGGACGCCGTCCACGCCCACGCGCTCGACTGGCCCGCGTTCTACGCGCTCGCGGCCGCGGGCCTGCCCACCGTGCACACTCTCCACCTTCCCCCGCTGGACCCCGCCGCCGCCGCAGCAGCCCGCGCCGCAGCCCAGGCCACGCCGCGACCCACCTTCGTCGCCGTCAGCCGCGCCTGCGCCGCCCAATGGCGCGGCACCGTCCCGGTCGACGCGGTGATCGGCAACGGCGTCGACCCGGCGTCGATCCCCTTTGCGTCCACGCCGCAGGCCGACCTCGCCATCGTCGCCGGCCGCATCTCGCCGGAGAAGGGCACCCACCTGGCCATCGCCGCGGCGCGCCGGGCGGGGATGCGCGTGCTGCTGGTCGGCGCCGTGTACGACCGGGCCTACCACGAGGAGTGCGTGGTGCCGCTGCTCGACGCCTCCGTCGAGGTCCTCGGCCCCCAACCGAGGCACCGGCTTGCCATCCTCTACGGACGGGCCGCGGTGGCCCTGGTCGCATCGCTGTGGGAGGAGCCCTTCGGCATGGTCGCTCTGGAGGCCAACCTGGCGGGGACGCCGGTCGCCGGCTTCGCGCGCGGTGGGCTGCCCGAGGTGGTGGGCACCGGCGGCGGAGTGCTGGTGGACGAGGCGACGGTCGACGCCCTGGCGGCAGCCATCCCGCGGGCCGCCGCGCTCGATCGAATGCAGGTGCACAGGCAGGCGGCCCGGCGCCACCCCCTGAGCCGGACCCTCGACCGCTACGAGCTCCTGTACCAGCGCGTTGCGGAAGGACGCCGCTGATGACCGCCGACGTCGCCGTGGTCACCGGCGCGGGCAGCGGCATCGGGCGCGCCATCGCCCACCGGCTCGCCCGGGACGGCATGGTCGTGCTCGCTGCCGGCCGCACCGAGGCGACGCTGGCCGAGACGGCCGCGCTGCACGGCGGCATCGAGGCGCACCGCACCGACATATGCAGCGAAGCCGACGTCGAGCGCCTCGCCGACGCCGCCACCCAGCGCGGCCGCCTCCGCTCCTGGGTCAACTGCGCCGCCGTGGTGGAGCCCGCGCCGTTCGCCGACCTCACCCCCGAGCTGTGGGACGCCACCCTCGACGTCAACCTGCGCGGCACCTATCTCTGCTGCCGGGCGGCGTTCGCACGCATGCGGCAGAGCGGAGGGGGCGGCATCGTCAACGTCGCCTCGCTGTCCGGCGTCGCCAACGTGGAGAAGTTCCCGGGCAACTCCGCCTACAACGTCTCCAAGGCGGGGGTCGTCGCCCTCAGCGAGGCGGTGGCGCTGGAGGGTCGCGAGCACCACATCACCTGCATCTGCCTCAGCCCCGGGGCGGTGGACACCGCGATGCTCCGCCGCGCCGCGCCCCACCTCAGGCCGGGCGTCACCCCCGACGGCGTGGCGGCCATCGTCGCCTTCCTGCTCAGCGACGCCGCCGCGCCCCTGACCGGGGTGAACATCCCCATCTTCAGCAATGCGTAGGCGAGCCTCGGCTCGCTCCGGCGGGCTTCAGCCCGCCAAGAGGGGGTGCGGGGGAGATCTGCTCCCCTGGGGCGCGCGTCTGAGCGCGCCGGTTGATGGCATAGTCAGGCACATGAGCGAACCGGCACCGCTGCGCGAGGCGCGCTCAGGACACAGCCGCGAGCTGCTCGCCCACGACGTCGAGGACACCCTGCGCCTGCTCGGCGAGGACCCGCGCCGCGAGGGCCTGCTGCACACGCCGCAGCGGGTGTCCGACTCGCTGCTGTTCCTCACCAGCGGCTACGAGCAGTCGCTCGACGAGATCGTCGGCGGCGCGGTGTTCGCCGAGTCGTACGAGGAGATGGTCCTGGTCAAGGACATCGAGCTCTACAGCCTCTGCGAGCACCACCTGCTGCCCTTCTTCGGCAAGGCGCACGTCGCCTACCTGCCGCGCGGACGCATCCTGGGGCTGAGCAAGGTGGCCCGCGTCGCCGACATGTTCGCGCGGCGCCTGCAGGTGCAGGAGCGCCTGACCACGCAGATCGCGGAGGCGATCGACGAGGTGCTGACGCCGTATGGCGTCGCCGTGGTCATCGAGGCCGCGCACCTCTGCATGATGATGCGCGGCATCGAGAAGCAGAACAGCAAGACGCTGACGTCGTGCATGCTCGGCAGCTTCCGTGAGGACGAGAAGTCGCGCGCGGAGTTCCTCGAGCTGATCCGACGCTGAGCCCGGCAATGGACGGTACGCGCGCATGGCTGGGGGGTGCGCTGCTCGGCGCCCTTCCCATGCCGCGGCCGTGGCGCTACCGCATCCGGATGCATCACCCCGCGGCGGCGCGCGCGTCCGACGCCATCGCGGATCGCATGCTGCCGGCGGTGCTGGTGCTGGCGTTTCTTCTCTTCGTCATCGGCATCAGGCCGGGGATGGACTCCACCTTCCGGTTGTTCTGGATCGGCAGCGCGCTGGGCCTGTTGAGCGGCGTGCCGTTCGTGTTGGAGCGGCGGCAGCTGCGGCAGCGACTCGTCGGGCTGCCTCCGGTCGCCGATCCGCTCGAGGAGATGACACGCGGGCTGCCCGATGAGCCCGCGGTGCGCGCGTTGCAGGAGGGCAACGCCGCCGAAGCGCTGCGCATCCTCCGCGACCGGGATCGCGACGACCCGGTTGGATTGCGCGTCGGTGCAATGGCGTGCGCGGTGCTGCGCGACCAGCGGGCGGCGCGGGCACTGGCGTTGCGCGCGGTGCAGATCGACGCCGCGCAGTGGGAGGTGCCGTCGCAGACGGGGCTGGCGCTGGCCCAGCGGGGTCGCTTCGGCGAGGGCAACCGGCTGCTGGAGCGGGGCGCCGAGGTCTCGCGAGGGCACCACCGCGCCGAGCTCATGCTGGCCGACGGGATGCTCCTCGCCGGGCGGCTGCGCGAGGCCGCCGAGGCGTTCGAGCGCTCCCGGCGCGGTTAGCAGGGTGTTGACCCTGCTAGGGCCTCAGCGGACGCCGATCAGGGCGACGTCGAGCTGGAGCAGCAGGGTCCCGGCCCCGGTGAGGCCGACGCCGAAGACGAGGTGGGCCCAGCGGATCGGCTGCCGATCCGGCCGGGCGCGGAGGCGGCTGAGCAGGGTGACGGCGACGATGCCGAGCCCCGCCGCGAGCAGGATCACCGCGGGGACGCCGATCAGGCTGCTGAGCAGCTCGTGCATGGTGGGAGGCAGGGTAGGGCAGGGCGCCCGTACCATGCTTGGGGACCCCCATGCTCGCCCTCAGCACCGCAGACGACGCCGCGCTCCGCTCCGTCCTCGACCGCCTCGGCGCCCCCCACTGGCGCGCTCGCCAGCTCCGCCACGCCACCTGGCAGCCGGGGCCCTGCGGCTTCGAGGCGCTGACCGAGCTGCCCCGAGCCCTCCGGGAGGCGCTGGGCGAGCACCTGCGCTTCTCGACGGTCGAGGTCGCCACCGCGACCGAGGCGGACGGCGGCACCACCGTCAAGCTGCTCTGCCGGCTGGAGGACGGGCAGACCGTCGAGACCGTCGCCATGGAGTCCCCGGCCACCGACGCGGCCAGGCGGCGCGCCACGGTGTGCGTCAGCACCCAGGTCGGCTGCGCGGTGGGCTGCCCCTTCTGCGCCACGGGACAGATGGGCCTGCGCCGCAGCTGCACCGCCGCCGAGGTGGTCGACCAGGTGCGCGCCGCGGCCCGCGAGCTGCAAGCGCGCGGCCTCGGGCCGGTGACCCACGTGGTCTACATGGGGATGGGCGAGCCGCTCGCCGCCTACGACACCACGATTGCGTCGCTGCGCACACTCGTCGACGGCATGGGCCTCAGCGCGCGGCGCATCACCGTGTCGACCAGCGGCGTCGTCCCCAACATCGACCGGCTTGCCGGCGAAGGGCTGCCGGTGACGCTGGCCATCTCGCTGCACGCCGCCAGCGACGACCTGCGCGACCGCCTGGTGCCGCTCAACCGCGCCCATCCGCTGCACGCACTCATCGCCGCAGCGGGCAGCTACGCGGAGCGGACCGGCCGCCGCGTCACCTTCGAGTGGTGCCTCATCGGCGGCGTCAACGACTCGCCGGAGCAGGCCGACGCGCTGCGCGCACTGGCGCGCCGCGCCGGTGCGCACGTCAACGTGATCCCCATGAACCGCATCGACGGCAGCCCGTGGGGACCGCCCGACTCGGCCACGGCACGGCGCTTCCTGGAACGCCTGCGCGGTGTGCGCACCACGGTCCGCGACACGCGCGGCGGAGACGTCGACGCCGCGTGCGGGCAGCTGCGTGCAGGACTCGAGCAGCGCCGCATGCTGCGTGCCGACGGCACCCTCGCCCCCATGGGCCGACCCGCATGAGCACCGACGAGGAGCTGATGGCCGAGGCCATCGCGCTCGCCGCGACGGCCGACTTCCACACCAGCCCCAATCCCATGGTGGGGGCGCTCGTCGTGCGCGACGGGCGTGTCATCGCCCGCGGCGTGCACCGCAAAGCGGGGGAGGACCACGCCGAGGTGATCGCGCTGCGCGAAGCGGGCGATGCGGCGAAAGGCGCGACGCTGTACGTCACCCAGGAGCCCTGCGCGCATGTAGGCCGCACGCCCCCCTGCACCGTCGCGGTGATCGCCTCGGGCGTGGCGCGCGTCGTCACCGGCATGCAGGACCCCAACCCCAAGGTCGACGGACGCGGCCTGGAGGCGCTGCGCGCCGCCGGCATCGCGGTGAGCCACGGAGTTCTGGCCGATCGTGTCCGCAAGCTCAACGAGTTCTTCGTCAAGCACGCCACCACCGGGCTGCCCTTCGTCACCGCCAAGTTCGCCATGTCGCTGGACGGGCGCATCGCCACCCACGGCGGCGAGTCGAAGTGGATCACCGGCGAAGCGGCGCGCGAAGAGGTGCACCGCCTGCGCCACGCCCACGACGCCATCCTGGTCGGCGCCAACACCGTGATCCGCGACGACCCCAACCTGACCACCCGCCTCCCCGAGGGCAATGGACGCTCACCGCTGCGGGTTGTGGTGGACAGCCGGCTGCGCGTCCCCGCCGACGCGCGCATCTTCCGCCAGGAGTCGGGCAGCGTCCTCATCGCCACCAGCGACCGCTCGCGCGGAGACCGGCTGCACGAGTTCGAGGAGCGCGGCGTCCCCGTCGTGGTGCTGCCCTCGTCGGAGGGACGCGTCGGGCTCCCCGACCTGCTCCGTCACCTCGGCGGGCGGGAGTGCATCAGCATGCTCATCGAGGGCGGGTCCTCGATGCACGGCTCGGCGTTCGACCAGCGACTTGTGGACAAGGTCGTCGCATTCATCGCGCCCCGCATCATCGGCGGGCTGGAGGCGCCCGCCGCGGTGGGCGGGCACGGCGTCGACGCGCTCGGCGACGCCACAGCGCTGCGCGACGTCGAGGTGCGCCAGCTCGGTCCTGACCTGATGGTCAGCGGCTACACGGCGTGGTCGGGCTGATGTTCACCGGCATCGTCGAGGAGCTGGGCAGCGTCGAGCGCAACGCCATCGACGCCGAGGGACGCCTGGGCATCGCCGCGCGCGAGGTGGTGCGCGACGTGGCGGTGGGGGACAGCATCGCCGTCAACGGCTGCTGCCTCACCGTGGTCAGCGCCACCGAGGGCGGCTTCGTCGCCGACGTGGTGCCGGAGACGGGACGGCGCACCAACCTGGGCGCCCTGCGCCAGGGCGACCCGGTGAACCTCGAAGCGGCGATGCGACTCGGTGACCGGCTGGGCGGGCACATGGTCAGCGGCCACGTCGACGCGGTGGGCACCGTCGCTGCGCTGACGCCCGAGGGCAACGCGGTGGTGGTCCGCATCGAGGCGCCCGGTGACGTTCTCCGCTACGTGGTGGAGAAGGGGAGCGTGGCGGTCGACGGCATCAGCCTCACCGTGGTCTCCGTCGACGCCGCCGGCTTCACGGTGTCCCTGATCCCCCACACCCTGGCGGTCACCGTGGCCGGGCGCTGGCAGCCGGGAAGCGCCGTCAACCTGGAAACGGATATCGTGGCGAAGTACGTCGAGAAGGGCCTCGGCCCTCACGGCGCACGCCACGGATAGATAGGAGAGCGAAGTGGCGCTCTGCAGAGTCGAGGACGCGGTCGCCGACATCCGCGAAGGCAGGTTCGTGATCATCGTCGACGACGAGGACCGCGAGAACGAGGGCGACCTGGCCATCGCCGCCGACCGGGTCACCCCCGAGGCGGTCAACTTCATGGCCACCCACGCCCGCGGGCTGATCTGCGTGGCCACCGAGGGCTGGCGGCTCGACGAGCTCGGACTTTCTGCCATGGTCGACGAGAACACCTCGCAGTTCGGCACCGCCTTCACGGTCAGCGTCGACGCCGTGGGACGCGGCGTCACCACCGGCATCAGCGCCTTCGACCGGGCCACGACGATCCGGCTGCTCACCGACGAGCAGGCCCGTCCCGGCGACTTCGCCAAGCCGGGACACACCTTCCCGCTGCGGGCGCGTCCCGGCGGCGTGCTGGAACGGGCGGGGCAGACCGAGGCCATCGTCGACCTCTGCAAGTCCGCCGGCCGCCATCCCTCCGGGGTGATCTGCGAGATCATGCGCGCCGACGGCGGCATGGCCCGTCGTGAGGACCTCGAACGCTTCGCCGAGGAGCACGGTGTCAAGGTCGTCGCCATCAACGACCTGATCGCCTACCGTCGCCGCACCGAGCAGCTCGTCCTGCACGGCGCGATGACCACACTGCCCACGCCGTGGGGCGAGTTCACCGTGCACGGCTTCGACGACGTGATCACCCACGCCACCCACGTCGCCCTGACCCTCGGCTCGGTCGACGACGGCGAGCCGGTGCTGGTCCGCGTGCACAGCGAGTGCCTCACCGGCGACGTCTTCGGCTCGCAGCGCTGCGACTGCCAGGCGCAGCTGCACAAGGCGCTGGAGATCATCGGCACCGAGGGCCGCGGCGCGCTCGTCTACCTCCGCCAGGAGGGACGCGGCATCGGCCTGCTCGACAAGCTGCGCGCCTACGCGCTGCAGGACAGCGGGCTCGACACCGTCCAGGCCAACCAGCACCTCGGCCTCCCCGTCGACAAGCGCGACTACGGCATCGGCTCGCAGATCCTCGCCGACCTCGGGATCACCAAGGCGCGCATCCTCACCAACAACCCGCGCAAGTGGCACGGGCTCGCCGGCTACGGCATGGAGGTCGTGGAGCAGCTTCCGCTCGTGATACCGCCGACCGAGCACAACCACCGCTACCTGCAGGCCAAGCGCGACAAGCTCGGCCACCTCCTCGGCGCCTTCGACGACGTGGAGGCTGCGGAGGGATGAAGGTGCACACCGGACGTCTCGACGCTACGGGGATGCGGTTCGGCATCGTGGTGGCGCGGTTCAACGACTTCGTGGCCCAACGGCTGCTGGAGGGCGCGGTCGACGCGTTGGTGCGGCACGGGGCCGAAGAGGGCGACCTCGCGGTGGCGTGGGTGCCGGGTGCGTTCGAGGTGCCGCTGGCGGCGCAGGAGCTCGCGGGCGGTGGGCGCGTCGACGCGGTGGTGTGCCTGGGCGTGGTGGTGCGGGGGGACACGCCGCACTTCGACTACGTGGCGGGGGAGGCGGCCAAGGGGGTCGGCGCGGTCGGGCTGCAGACGCGGGTCCCGGTGAGCTTCGGGATCGTCACCACGGACACCATGGAGCAGGCGATCGACCGTGCCGGAGGGAAGCACGGGAACAAGGGCGCCGACGCGGCGCTGGCGGCGGTGGAGATGGTGTCGCTGCTGCGGTCGCTGCGGGAGCAGCAGAAGGGCAGCGCGGTGCGGCGGGTCAGCGGGGGCTGAAGGCCGAACCCTGCGGCGGCAGGCCTCTAAGTGCCGCGCGTTGGTGGCGCCAAACCGGAATGCGAAGACTCTCGCGCGGCCAGGCATACTGCCGGTGCCGAGTTCGCCCGCGGCGGGCGCGTCCTGGAAAAATGCCGCGCGCGAGCGGCTGCCAAACCGGAATACGGTGGCTCTCGCGCGGCGAGATAGAGCGCGAGCGCAGCCTATAGGGCGACAGGTCGCTGCAACGGCACCCACGCGGCCCCGGCGGGCAGTGGCTCCCCCGGCGCCGTCCGGAAGATCGCCGCGAGCAGCTCGAGCCCATCCACGATGCGCGGCCCGGGGCGGTTGAAGTAGCTCGACCCGTCCACCGCCGCCACGCGCCCGCTCACCGCGCAGGGCAGCTCCGCGAACCCCGGCCGCCCGATCACCTCGGCCGCGCACTCCAGGGAGCGCTCCAGCCCATACCCGCAGGGCATCAACACCATGACGTCCGGCGCCGCCTCGACCACGTCCTCCCAGGACACCTCGGCCGACCTCGCCCCCTCCGCGCCGAGCACGTCGTCGCCTCCCGCCAGCCGGACCATCTCCGGGACCCAGTGCCCTCCCGCCATCAGCGGGTCCGTCCACTCCACGCACGCCACGGCGGGCCGCCCCCCGACAACCGCCGGCAGCGACGACACCGCCGTGATCCGCCGCTGCATCGAGCCGACCAGCGCCTCAGCCGACGCCTCGTGCCCGGTGGCCCGCCCCAGCACCAGGGCCGTCTCCATGATGCCGTCGAGCGACTCCGGCTCCAGCGAGAGGATCGGCACCTCCCCGGGGAGCTCCCGGACGGCGCTCTCCACCTGCCGGTACGACACCGCGCACACCTCGCACAGCTCCTGGGTGACGATGAGGTCGGGAGCCAGCCGCTCGAGCAGCGCCGCATCGAGGGTGTAGATCCCCGAGCCCGCGTGCACCGCCCCGCGGATGTGGCGGTCGATCTCCCCGGAGGAGGCGCCGGCGTGGGAGAACACCGAGGCGGTCAGCCGGGGCAGCCCAGCCACCGAGGGCGGGAAGTCGTCCTCGTGGGTCACCCCCACGACCTCGCCGCCCGCGCCGATGGCGAAGAGCAGCTCGGTGGCGCTGGGGAGGAGCGAGGCGACGCGCATGGCGCCCTGGGCCTAGCGGACCTTCGACTGGGTGCGGATGCAGCGGGTGCACAGCCGGGCCCGCGTGGGCCGGCCGTTGACCAGCACCGTGGCCACCTGCAGGTTGGGCATGAACCGCCGGTTGGTGCGCACCTTGGAGTGGCTGACGTTGTGCCCGGTCATCGGGCCCTTGCCGCAGCTCTCGCAACGCTTTGCCATGGTGGGGTGAGGTTCCTCGCTCGCTGGAGCCGCCGAGCCGGGCTGGGAGCCCACGGCGCGACAGCCGTACTAGAATGGCGCCTCCCGAACACGTGCACGATCGCACGGCGGACGATCCGCGCCGAGGCGCGAGGATAACACACGGCTCGGCGGCGGCTTATGTGGAGTGAAGTGCCCACCAAGGTCAAGGCGCCTGGCGCCCTCGCCCGCACCGCGTCGCTGGGTCGCATCGAGGTCTCGCCCCGGGTGGTGGCCTCGATCGCGGGCCACGCCGCCAACGAGTCGTACGGCATCGTCGGTATGGCGGCCCGGGGGCTGCGCGACGGCATCGCCGAGCGGCTGAACCGCGACAACCTGCACCGCGGCGTGTCCATCGAGATCCGCGAGGGCGGCATCCTCATCGAGCTCTACGTCATCGCCCAGTACGGCACGCGCATCAGCGAGGTGGCTCACAACCTGATGAGCGCGGTGAAGTACGCGGTGGAGAAGACGCTGGGGCTGCCGGTGCTGTCGGTCAACGTCAACGTGCAGGGCATCCACCTCGAGGGCGAGGGTGCCAAACGCTGAGCCGGGCGCACCGCGCCTCACCCTGGCCAGCGACCGTCCGCCCCTGACAGAAGTGGGCGGACGGCACATGTCCTACGGGCTGCGCACCGCCCTGTCGTGGCTGCAGGCGAACCAGGAGGTCGTCAACGACCTCAACGTCTTCCCCGTCCCCGACGGCGACACCGGCTCCAACATGTACCTGACGCTACGGTCAGCAGTGGAGGACGCGCAGAAGGCAGCCGACGCGCAGTCCGCCGCGGCGGTGATGCAGGCCGCCGCGCACGGCTCGCTGATGGGTGCGCGCGGCAACAGCGGCGTCATCCTCTCGCAGATACTGCGCGGCTTCGCGCAGGGCGTCGCCGGACGTGCGCGCGTCGACGCGCCCGCGGTCGCCGCGGCGCTGCAGGAGTCGTCCAACGTCGCCTACAAGGCGGTGATGAAGCCGACGGAGGGCACCATCCTCACCGTCGTGCGCGAAGCCGCCGCAGCCGCGAAGGAGGCTTCGGAGTCCGGCGGTGACATCCGCGCCGTCCTCGACGCGGCGGTGCGCGAAGCCCACGCGGCGGTGGAGCGCACGCCCGACATGCTCGCCGTGCTGCGCGATGCAGGCGTCGTCGACGCCGGCGGCTTCGGCTTCGCCATCATCCTGGAAGGCTTCGCCCGCGCCCTCGCCGAAGCGGGTGGCGACGTGCCCGACGAGTCGACGCCGGTGGAAGTGCCGCGCCGCGTCGGCGAGCCGGCGGTGCGCACGCCTGGCACCGGCGAGCTGTCGGGTGCGGCGGTCGAGGGCCGTCGCGGCGCCAGCGCGGTCGCCGCCAAGGAAGAAGGCTGGGGGTACTGCACCGAGTTCATCATCCAGGGACCCGGGCTGGAGTTCGACGCGCTCCGCGACGAGCTCGGCGCCCTCGGCGACTCGTCGCTGGTCGTCGGCGACTCCGACCTTGTGCGCGTCCACATCCACACGCACGACCCGGCCGGGCTGATCGCCGCTGCAGCGCGACGCGGCCGGCTCTCCAAGCTGAAGGTCGAGGACATGTCCGCGCAGCAC
>Ga0307479_10002313_pt1 | contig 17315 bp, 17 predicted proteins | sample atmos_gasesECM4C_FD_203743 | JGI IMG/M metagenome (GOLD analysis project Ga0307479, IMG submission 203743) | Hardwood forest soil microbial communities from Morgan-Monroe State Forest, Indiana, United States - atmos_gasesECM4C_515 | ecosystem: Environmental > Terrestrial > Soil > Temperate... | reverse complement strand
GCCCAGACTGATCAGTGCCAGGGCCCGCTTCAAGTGCGCTGGCGCGAGCTTGAAGCTCTTCGGATAGTTGTTGATCACTTTGCTGTAAGCGTCGATCGCCTGATCGAACTGCTGCTGCGCAAAGAAAATTTCGCCTAGATAAAACTGCGCATTCGACGCTAGATCCGTGGTGCCGTAATACTTGAGATAGTCCCCGAACTCCTGCGTCGCCAGATCGTATTTCTTGCCGTTTAGATCGCGCAGGCCGTTCGAGTAGAGTAGGTCCGCAGAAGGCGCAGCGCCCGGCGGCAGGGTGCCTGCGCTCGTTGGCGGAGCTCCCGGTGTCGGAGGCAATGCGTTTGGCGACTGAGCCGCCCCAGGCGTGCCGGGCGCGGCTCCGGGCGCCGCTGCCGTAGGAGGTGGCGCGCCGCTGGCTAGCTTCGCATCGATACCCTGAATCGCGTTCTGCGTATCGGTCAGCTGTTGATTCAGCTTGCCCATGCGCGCCAGCGATTCCTGCAAATTATCAGAGATGCCCTGGATCTGCGTGGACATGGTATCGAGCCGCGCGCCCGAATTGGCCTGCATATCCTGCACAGTCTTCTGCAGCGCCATCATTGTGCCGGTCAGTTTATTGACCGTGTCCATGGACTGCTCCATGAGCGTCTTGTCTACAGCAGCATTCTGCGCCAACTGGGTTTGAATGTCTTTTTGGCCCTGGATGAGCTGATTCACGCTCTGCTGCAGCTCCACCATTTCGCGGGCCACGGCTCCCACCGGCGCCGGACCCAGCAATGTGCCGCCCAAGGCTCCGGCCAGCATCGCGGCCGCCAGGTAAACGATCCACCGTTTACGCATACGATTCCTCCTCACTCTTAACACGGCGCCACTCAGAACGCGCCATCAACCGCCTCTAGTATGCACACTATGCCCGAAAAACGACAGATGACGTATATCCTCCGCTCCAAATAATAAGCTGCGGCAAATATCGTTTCTTAGCACCAAGGCGCGCTACCCCAAAAGGGGTACGCGCCTGATGCTAGATTTGATGCTAGCGGCGATTTCCGGTGTTGCGCCGAGCCTGCCGGGCCTGATGCGGCGGCTTACTTCACCATCACGAAATGGCCGCGCCGGTTCTGCTGCATACACTCCTCGGTGTGTTCGTTGCAGAACGGCCGCTCTTTGCCATAGCTGACCGTCTGCATGCGATCCGAGGCCACGCCCAGCGACACTAAGAAGTCCTTCACCGCTTGCGCGCGCCGGTCGCCCAGCGCCAGGTTGTACTCGGTCGAGCCGCGCTCATCGCAATGGCCCTCGAGCATCACTTTGACCTGTGTATAGGATTTGAGGAACCCCGCCGTTTCCGTCAATGCCGAGCGCGCATCGGGCCTGATATCGGCTTTGTCGAAATCGAAGTAGGCGTCCTTTACATCCCGTGCGAAGAGTTCCTCCATGGATGGTCCCGCAGCCACCGGTGCCGGCGGCGGTGGAGGCGGCACGGTGACGGTAACTCGTGCGTTGGCCGTAACCGAACCGCCCGGCCCCATGGCCGTGATCGTGTACGTCTGGGAATCAGTCGGCGTGACGCTGGTGTTACCTTCCGGAGAAACGTTGCCCACACCGGGCGCGAGTGTCAGCGAAGTAGCGTTTGTCGATGACCATCGCAGAGTTGTCGATTGCCCACGCTGCACGTTCGCCGGCGTGGCCTGCAAAGTCACCGTGGGTTGGGGTGGGGGCGGTGGCGGCGGTGCCGGCGCGGCGGGCGTAGCCGTTATGGGCTTTTTGCACCCAACGCCCACCATCACCAGCGCGAGCACGCTGTACAGCGCAACTCTTGCAACGGATCGAATCCGCATTTTTCAGAATCCTCCTTGAACTACTCCTTCTTTTCTGCCGGGCTTGAGATTAGATAGATACATTTACACCCCTTCGGGATACGCGGCTTGCCAAACATCATCGGATTTCGAAACGAATTGCCTTAAGAAGAAACGTGTGCTTCACAACGAACGTGTGTTTCGCGCCGCTATTTCGGCGACCAGTTAGGGGATTCATTCTGTCCTTGCGTCGTTAATTGCCTCACTTCAGTCCCGTCGGCCAGCATGGACCAGATCTGCCGGGTTCCCGTGCGCGTGGATTCAAAGACCATGTGCCGCCCGTCGGGAGCCCAGCTCGGTCGCTCGTTCCGTCCGGCGTCGCGAGTGAGTTCTACCAGAGCGTGGGTGCCTATGTCCATTACATAGAGATCATAGTTACCGCTCGGCCGCCGCCAGCTGAAGGCCAGTAGTTGCCCGTTGGGCGACCACGCCGGATCGATCACGTAGCCCTTGTCCGTCAGCTCTACTTTCTGTACCTCGCTGCCGTCCGCGTCCATTATATAGAGCTGCGGAGTGCCCCCGCGGTCACTTACAAACGCCACCTGCTGCCCGGTCTTCGGATTCCATGCCGCCGAAGTATCCGCGCCGGTCGAATGCGTCAGCCGTTTCGGACGGCTGCCGTCAGCCTCGCTGATGTAAAGCTCGGGATTGCCCAGCATGCTGGACATGAACATGATCTTGGTCCCATCGGGAGACCACGCCGGCGAGCTGTTGGTGCCCCGGTAGCGCGGCCAATTCAGCAGGCGCGAAGTCACCGTCGAATAGACGCAAATCTGCGCGCTGAGTATGGATCCGGCCGTGGGGTAGCAGGTAAAGGCGATGCGATCGGCATCCGGCGACCAGCGCGGCGTCAGCGCGATAGAGTGCAGGGAAGTAAGCTGGTGCTCATTCGCGCCATCGTAATCCATGGCCCAGATCTCTTTGTTTCCGCTGCGCGTGCTTACAAAGCTGATCTTCGTGGACGCCACTCCCGGAAGCCCTCCGGAAAGTCGTGCGATGATTTCATCGGCAAACTGGTGCGCATAGCGCCGTGTCTCTTCTTCCTTCGCGTCGCTGTGATAGACGCGCCCCACCACCGGCGGCGCCGAAGGATTTTTTACGTCATTGAACCACGCCTGGATCTCTTCGGTCGCATCGGTGACAGTCAAGTTGCCGAACGCGAGGAATTGAGCCGAAGCCGGCGGGTCGCTCCAAGCCTGATAATTCAGCTCCATCGGAACGCTGGGCACCTGAGTTGGATAAAAACTCTTGCTCCCCACTTCCACGATTCCGCTGAAGTCCAGATCGTTGCGCACCACGTCGCTGAAAAGCGCCGCCATGGACGTCGAAGCGTCGTTGCGCGAAACGAAATCGGCCACCGCGACGTTCGGCTTGTTCACTCCGAGCCCCGTCCCGGTACGAAACCAATCCTGCGCCCGCGCCGGCACCGCCGCGGCCACAACGAACACCGCCAAAATCGCCAGCAGCATTAGCGCAATTCTCGTGCGCCCCGTTCCGCGCACAAGTCCCAAGGCCCTGGGCGCTATGGGCCGAGAGCTGCCATTCCGAGGAGCGCAGCACTGATTTAGCGTTCCGCGAATTTGTCTCGCGACGAGAAATTGGCTGTTTCCCCGGGTTTTTGCGATCAAGCTAGAAGCTCTCATTCTCGTGTCCGTCTTTATATCCGTCCTTGATCCTCACACCCAAGCAAAAAGTTTCGGCGGGTGTCTTAAAATGTCGCTCGCGCTCATCAAGAAGATGCCCCGCGTTGTGGTTCTGGTGCACTCATTCCAAGTATCGGCTGTCATTCTGAGGAGCGTACCGACGAAGAGTCTCTTTCTTCTTCTGTCCCCCTCGCCTCATCGCCGAAAATCAAACCAAAACTCCACCGAAACTTTGTTCCCCGAATACTCATTCGGCAACGGCTGCATCGGACTCGAGCCCTGAATCGCCCGCATCGCCGACGCATCCACGGAAGCGTTCCCGCTCGATTGCAGAATCTGCACATTGGCGACGGCCCCATTTCTCAAAATGTCAAACGAAACCACCGCCCGCGGCGCCCACCGCAGCGATGGATCCACGGTGCTCTCCAGCCAATTGCTGCTCACGCGATTGCGCACCGCGTCTACGTACCAGGAAAAGCGACCGCCAAAATCGCCCCCGACCGGCCCTCCGAACTGCATGCCCGCCGGTGTGGACCCTCCCGCGCCCATCCCGAATTGCGAATACGGCACCGCGGGAGAGCCGCCCTGCCCGTAGGGCACAGCGTTCTGCGGAGGAGGCGCGGGGTCTTCGAGCGTCTTGGAAGGGCGGGTCACGTATTGCGGCTGCTTCTCTTTAGTGAACTTCGGAATCGGCGTGGCATCCGGCGGGATCTCTTTGGGCTTAGGCTTGGGCTCTGATTTGTAAAGTCCCTTCGATTCATCCACCACGCGGTTTTCGGTCACGCTCTCAGGCCGCGGCAGCGGCACGCCGCTCACTCCGCCCACCAGCTTCACGGAAACTGCGCCGCCTCCGCCCGGCCCGCCCCACAGATCGCCGCGATGCGACATGATCGTCGACACCGCCAGCGACCCAAACAAAGCCGAGTGCAGGATCAGCGACCAGAGCAACGGCCCCTTGAGTCCGGGCTGCGGCATAGTCATGGTTCCATTGCTCACAGCTTTATTGTCCCTTGGGACGCGCGCTCAGCGGCTCTGTCACCACACTCACGTTGCCGATCCCCGAAGTTCGCAGCGTATCCACCACCGTGGCGAACGTGCCGAACGGAACGGTCTCGTCGCAGCGCAAAAAGACCGCATCGGTCTGCGGGTTGTGCATTTGCGCGCGCACTTTGTTTCCCAGTTCGTGAATGTTCACCGGATCGTTGCCCAGATAAATCAATTGCCCCCGATCGATCGTTACCACCAGACGCTCTTCGCTGATCTCTTTCACCGTTTGCGTCTTCGGCAGGTTGACTTCGATTCCTGATTGCAGGATCGGCGCCGTGATCATAAAGATGATCAGCAACACCAGCATCACGTCCACGAAGGGAACAATATTGATCTCGGAAAGGGAAGTCCCCGTTTGGCGTGCAATCTGCGGCATTCGTTTTATCCGGCTGTATGTCGCTGTGTCATAAGCTTGACTGGGCTACGGGATGTCACGTTTTTGTTGTCATCCCGAGGGAGGCCGCCGGCCATTCCGAGGAGCGGTTCGCGCCCGAAACGGGGCACGGCGACGAGGAATCTGCTTTTGCTCCTCGCCTTGCCTATCACAAATAATTCTTCTCGATCAGCGCCGCTACTTCCAGCGTGAAATTATCCATCCGAGCGCCCATCTCCCGAATGTTGTGAACGAAATGGTTGTACGCAATCACCGCCGGTATCGCCGTAAACAGCCCCGCAGCTGTCGTGATCAGCGCTTCGGCGATGCCGGGCGCCACCACGCGCAAGCTCGCCGCGCCGGCCGTGCCCAGTCCAGAGAAGGCGTCCATCACGCCCCACACCGTCCCGAATAATCCGATGAACGGCGTTACCGAGCCGGTGGTCGCCAGCCAGGGCATGAAGGTCTCCATCTTACGCACTTCCTCCGCCGCCGCGACCTGCATATCCGCCGTAACCGCGTGCACGCTTTTCACACGAGGATGAGGATTGCTGGCCATGAGTTGGCTTGCCAGTTCCCGGTATCCCGCTGCATAGATGACTTCCAGCGGTGAGCCCGTCGCGGCCACCGCGCGCGGTTCCGGCAACCCGCGCGTGGCGTGGAACGCTTGCAGGAAGCGCGTTGTGCGCCGTCTGAGCCGCCCAAACAGGCTCAGCTTCTGAAAAATCAGCGCCCAGGAAAACAGCGAAAAGAAAAACAGAATGAGCAGCACGGCCCGCGCCACCCAGCCCGTTTGCTGAATCAGATTGCTCAGCTCACCCGCATACAAACAAACTGCCAGCAGCGAAAGAATCGTTTTCTCCCCCAGAAGAAGCGTCGCACACTAAATAAGATGCGCGCGGTCACTGAAAATCGCACAAAAAATTACCGTAGCACACGCATTATGCAGGGTCAACGCATCCGTGCGCTAATTGCGGTTTCCAGCTATCTTTTCCGACACATCGTATTGCGATATGACGATGCGATCAGTCCCTCCGGCGAAAGTCTGCCAACAGGATGAGCTTTCTTCGGGGTCTAATAACCCGCTGTGTTCGTACTACGAAAAGATTGGATGCCCGAGAGCGTTCAAGAGCGCCGTACGCGCGTGTAGCCCATCCTTTTCGTATCTCAGAAAAGGGTGGGGATTTGTCCCAGAAAAGATTGCGTGCCGGGTAGATCAGGAGACTGGAGTCGGTGCTTCCTCCCGCGCTGCGAACGCCGCCTTGCGCGCAATCAAAAACCACAACACGACCGCCATCACACACAACTCGGCCGCCGGCCCAAACCACGCTGGCGAGCCCGGCGCGGGCTGCTGCCCCAGCGTCGCCCGCATAGTCGCAACTCCTTCCTCAAACCGCGAGCGGCTTGCCGGCACCAAAAACGTGACGGATGTGTTGACGATCCGAAACACAAAAAAATAAATCGCCGAAATGCGACTCCAGCGTGCGAGTCGCAACAAGCTGATTCCGATCGCCGCATCCAGCGTTCCCATGGCCACGAAAAATGCCGCCGCTCTCCATCCTCTAAAATCCATGCCCATCATAGACGCCGGCCCGTGCGTGTAAATGTTGATCGGCATCAGGCATGCCCCAAACAGCATGTAGAGTCCGGTTACCGTGATGCTCAACGGCCTCCGCATCCGCGTGCCGGTCATCGCTCCGCAGGAGCGCGAGCGGCTGCCTTTCGGATCATCTGCAGCACTTGCCTGCGGTCCACCGTCGTCGCCTGCGCCGGCCTAATATCGTGGAGCATGGTCGGCAGCACTCCATGCGCCGACATCCCGAAATATTCGCCCACCCAGATCGTCGGCTGATATTCGAAAATCTCCACCCACGTGCCCGAATCTTTCGCCGATTCGAGATGAATCAGAAAGCCGCACCGGAATTTTGCCGCTTGCCCTTCGTAGAAATATTCCGATTCCCAGAAATAGTCTCCGCTCGGCTCGTACAGGTAAAGATCGCGTGTCCGCAATTCAGCGGGAATGCGCACGTAGCGCTCGACAAAGTCGTCCACGCCCCGATCCAACAGAACCTCGTCGTCGCGCGGAAACAACGGATGCTGCGGGTCGTTCTTGCGGAAAAGAAAAAGATGGCTCCACGTGCTCGCTTCGGGATATTTGTTGCGGTATCCGGCTCGATTCGGCCCGATATAATCGGCCCAATCGTTGAAAGCAACGCCGATCGCCACCTCCGTCGCGTTCATGTCTCCGGGCAATATTGCGGCGACGCTTTCAACGGCCGGCCCTCGTTTTTCGATCCTCTTGAATCTGTGGGCTTCCAGGGCCAGAACGAACAAGCCGAGCAGCACTGCAGCCGCAACCCACAAGATGATGTGCGCGCGTTTCATCGGAGATTCTGCAGTCTTGAGTGTAATGCCGTCCCGAAAAATCCTTCACGCCCCCGGAAAATTTATGCGCTTTCTTTTCACGTGATGCGCGGGCCTCGGGGGCTTCGCCCTCGCCGTGGGCGCGCTCACCCCCTGCATCGAATCCCAGTGCTGTTTCCGGCCTCCTGGCACAACCGTTTTTATGTGCTAGGGCGCTCCGATCCCCGCATTGTCATTCCGAGCGCAGCGAGGAATCCCTCTGCGTCTTTCAGCTGCCCGAAACGCGTTTTTTTGTGGGGGTCCTCCCGCGTGGCAGTTACGCCTGGAGGGATTCTTACTTTTTCTTGGCCTCGTCCGCCCGCCGCGCCATCTCTTCCGCCAGGTGCAGCAGCAGCGAGCGCTCCGCCTCGTCGATCTGGCCCAGGTAGCGCCGGAAACTCCGCAGCATTTTCTTGGACTCGCCCTGCGCGCCCCAAAGATTCCCGCTCTCATTCACGGTCGCAAGCGGCGGCCGCCGGTTTCCTTCGTAGAAGAATTTGTAGATGGGAACTTCGAGCCCGCGTGCAAATTTCTCCAGCGTCTCGATCGCCGGCACGGTGTATCCATTCTCCACGCGCCAGATGTAGGTGCGCTGCAGCCCGGTGCGTTCCTGGAGGTCGCCTCTGGTTAACTTTTTCTGTTCGCGCAGAGCACGAATGCGCTCGCCAACAATCATTCCGCGATTATTCCAGACGCCTCCCCTATTACACAAGTGGTCATCCGCCCGGGATGATCATCCCGAACGACGAAACGGAGCGAGGGACCTCTGGTTGCTTTTTCGCGCTAACGAACTTCATCGCGAGCGACGGACCTCTCTTCGGATTTAGCCGGTTATCAAAGTGATCCTGAGCTGACTCGGCCTTTCACCATCCACAAGCGCGCCGTCGAGAATTCACAATCCCTTTACCGAATTGCAATAACCAGCCGCTATTCATAGTGCCCCGTCCGCGAACACGCCGTCCCCGTGTGGTTTCGCGCGGCAACCAGGGAAACGGCCCACAGCTAACCATAGGAGAAGTGTCCCCATGAGGAGGATTCGTAAATGACAAGTAGTAAAGCTGCAATCGCTTTTGCTAACGCGCTGTTGGTGACTCTAGCTTTTGTCCCCGCAGTATTTGCGCAGGAACATCTCAACGACCGCAATGGCATTCGCCACGTACTGTTGATCAGTATCGACGGCATGCACGCTGTTGACTATGAAAATTGCATCGCATCCAACACTTGTCCCCATCTCGCCGATCTCGGCAAGACCGGCGTGACTTACACGCGCACCACCACTTCCAGGCCGTCAGATTCTTTCCCAGGACTCATGGCGCTGGTCACCGGCGGCACGCCGAAGACGGTAGGCGCCTTCTACGACGTCGCCTACGATCGCGTCCTCGCTCCGCCGACGATTGCGACCGGCAATGGCCTTCCTGGCGGGACCTGCACGCCTAATGTCATCAACGGAACGCAGACCGAGTATGAGGAAGGCGTCGAATTCAACCAATCGTTCGTGAATGGCATCGGTCCCGGCGGCCCTTACTCCACGTTTGACGGAGGCGTAAAGTCCATCAATCCTATGAGGCTGGTGCGCGATCCGTTCAATAACTGCAGCCCGGTATATCCCTGGAACTTTGTTCGTACGAATACGATCTACGGCGTCATTCACGCCGCCGGCGGCTATACGGCCTGGTCAGACAAGCACCCCGTCTACGCAGTCGTTTCCGGGCCGACTGGAACAAATAGCCCCAGCAATCTGGACGATTACTATGCGCCGGAAGTGAATTCCAACATCGTTCCAATTCCGAACTTCAAAACGGTCACCGGCGTCGATTGTTCCTCCATTCCGCACGCCGCCGGAGACGACTGGACCACCGGCTTCGACTCGATTAAGTGCTATGACCAGCTGAAAGTGGATGCCATCGTCAACGAAATTAATGGCAAGACTCATCTCGGCGACCATAACGCTCCTGTGCCGGCGATTCTCGGTATGAATTACCAGGCCGTTAGCGTTGGACAGAAGCTGATCAAGGGCGGAGTCAAGGGAGGCTACACGGACGCCGCGGGCGATCCCACACCAAGTATGTTGGGTGAGATCGAGTTCGTGGATGCGACCATCGGGCAGATGGTCAGTGCGCTCCAGACGGAAGGTCTTCTCGATTCAACTGCGATCATCATCACGGCCAAGCACGGCCAATCGCCGATCGATACCAACCGCTTCTTCCCCATTCCCGGACACTCTGGAACGAACGGCACACCACCCTCCGGAGTCATCGGAGGTTTTCTCCCGGCAGTTTACGGCGATCCGAGCAATGGACTTGGGTTGGCCGAGGACGATATCTCCCAGCTCTGGTTAACGAATTCGGCCGACACAGTTAATGCCGTGAACGCCCTCGAAACCGCCGGGGTGACGTCTGGATCCGACGCGAGTGCAATCGGACTCGGGCAAATCTTTTATGGCGCATCACTCACAACGATGTTTAACGCTCCCGGTGTGCCTGAGAATCCGGGCCCATGCTGCTTTCTCCGTCCAGGTGGCGACCCGCGCACGCCGGACATTGTCGTCATCCCCAACGTTGGCGTGGTCTACACCGGAAGCCTCAAAAAGCAATCTGAGCACGGTGGCTTCGCTCATGATGATACGAACGTGATGCTGCTGGTATCGAATCCTGGCATCAAGGCCCGGACCGACACCAGCTTTGTGGAAACTGATCAGGTGGCGCCCACCATCCTCGAACTGCTCGGCCTTAACCCGGCCGCGCTCGACGCTGTCAAGATGGAAGGCACGCCGGTCCTTCCCGGCCTCAACTTCAAGGGGGAGTAATTCGTCACACCACACCGATTGCATATAGGCAGTAACTCCGGGCGCCGCAACATCGTTTTGCTGCGGCGTCTTGCTTTTTTCCGTCTCTCCGCGTTCTTGGTTTTTTGTAGCCCAGGGTCAGCGGTTTTTGGTTTCGCACCGTGGGGCTTTTTCCGTTCCGACAGTTCTCGTCGAAGAGAGAGGCGACATCAACAGACTCTCCCCGTGTCTGCGCCAGCGGCTGGGAAGTGAAGCGCGGTTATTCTGAGCGGAGTGGCCGCGTCTTTGCCTCGCCCGACAATTTGGCGAATCAGCCTGGTGTTGTCGGGCGCCAAAAGGACGTGGCCATCACATCGTTTTTGGCGCCTAAGAAAGTCCCGTCCCCCAAATCCGTTGTCTCCGCGCCGCGAGAAGCGTACGATGCGCAAGCAACCCACGAACTAACTTGGAGGCGTTATGCGCACAATAATCATCGGCCTTGCTCTCACTCTCGCGGCCGCGGTCGCCCTGGCGAAGCAGCCCGCGCCCAAACCCACCCCGCAACCGGCGCCGCAATCCGATAAGGCGCCCATGCTCTTCACTTCTGCTGCCGACGTCGCCAAACTCACCGCCAAATCCAAAAGCGAACGCAAGCCCAACCAGCCCACCGTCGCGCAACCCATGCTCGAACTCGGCGGTTACAACGGCCACATGGAATATCGCGCCTCGGTCGGCAACGCTGCCGTCCATGAAAAGGAAGCCGAGCTTTTCTACGTGATCGATGGTTCAGCTACTTTGGTCACCGGCGGCAAGCTCGTCGATGAGAAGCGAACCGATGCCACCAACCTTGGTGGCTCCGCGATCCAAGGCGGGACGCCGCGCGAAATCGCCAAAGGTGATTGGGTTCTCGTGCCCGAAAACACGCCGCATCAGTTCAACCCCATCCACGGCGTCATCGTGCTGTTCTCCATACACGTCCCGGGAACTTTTTCCCCCGGTGCGAATTGAGGTTTTTCGGGTGCCCCAACCTTTCTGAAGGGTGGGTTCATTTGACTTAATCCGAAGGATTGCCGGTCGCGGGGCGTGTAAGGCGGGGCCACAGGCATGCCGCTGGCCTTCCCCCAGAACGGCCGCTATCGTCTTTAGAAAGATTTCCGAAGAGCAAGCCTTGACGACGTAAGCGTCCGCACCGGCCTTGTTGGCCTCTGCGGTGATGCTCTCGTCATCGTGCAGCGACACAATCACGATTTTCGTCACGGGAGAGAGTCGGCGTATATGCCGGGTGGCCTCGATGCCGCCCATCGCCGGCATACTGATGTCTATAAGCACGAGGTCGGGATTCAGCGCGGGGCTTTCAATCGCCTCTTTCCCGTTCACCGCTTCGCCGCACACTTCCCAGCCGGACTGTAGCTCGACAAGTCGTCGTAGCCCAAACCGGACGATCTCGTGATCGTCAACGATTAGTATTCTGGTGGACACTTCTTAATCTGGAAGGGGGACGACCTCAGACTACTGCAAATAGCGATCAGCAGCTATACAGCCTTTCCAGTACCCCGGGACTGGTCGTGGCGCAGACCATCTGAGCCCGCGCTAGGGTAGGTCTTTGCCTTTGCGTGGCACAGCCACTCTTGGCTGTGCACTCTCGTCCCAACCTGTCATCACGAGGAACGAAGCGAATGCGGGGTCCCCAACGAGACGCCTCTCGAGCGCGAGCAGCGCTCGCGCGTTGCAAGAGAGTCGCGCTCGTTGGGGTGCAGGCGAGGGATCTGCTTTTGCTTTTTCGGGCGCCGCACCCTTCGATTTCAAGGGTGCGGTTCTTTCATGCATCACGAGGGCTGCCTCGCCAGACCCAGCGGAGATTCGATCCAAACTATTCGATCCAGACTTGTTCGATCCAAACTCAGGCGACAGGTTGGGCCGAGCGCGCTAACATCAGGAGATGACCTTCAGCAGCGACGAACTGATCTTGGCGCTGGTCAGCCTGGTGCGCGCGACGCGGCCGGGCATGCTACGCCAGGAAGCCGACGGTTTCAGCGTGGATTTCGAGGCCATCGCCCGCAGCGAGACTCCAGGGAGCGCCGATCGCCTGCTGCTGAAGATGGGCGCGGTGATGGGAAGCTCGACGCCGTACCCGGCGGAGAATCCCGACAGCTCGGTCTCGCTCGATCTCGACGCGGCCGAAGCGCGGCAGATCGCAGACGCGCTCGCCAAGCTGGAGCTTTTGCAGGCTTGGCCGCAGGACGTCATGGAGATGAGCCGCACGCTCCGTGCGCGACTCGTATCCGATGCGGCGCAGCGTTCGAGAGAAAATTGAGGCTGAGGCTTCGCTCTCGCAAAGATTTTATAGGCCAGGGGACGGCGACGCGCTTTTCGTTGCGTGCCCTGGTATTTTTTCGGTTTGCATTTGCGGTTTTACGCGTGCCCCATCCTTCGGGCCCTAGCGCGAGTAGGCCTCGCGGCGGGTTGGTCTCCGCGGCCGTCCTCGCCCGAGTATGGTTAGGCCTCGGGCTTGGTCTTGGAAGAGGACCAAAGACGAGACGCTGTCATTCCGAGGAGTCCACGCATCGTTTCAGGCTACGTGGCGTGGACGACGAGGAATCTGCTTTTGGTGTTGGTCGCGCCGACGAGATTTGCAAACCTGAGCGCGAGTAGGCAGACTGGATGCCTGATTCAAATAATTAGTAAAGGATCCTACCGGAAATCGGACTAGATAAATGAATGCTCCTTACGACGTGATCTGCGTTGGCGCCGGCCCCACCGGCTTGGCCTGCGCCATCGAAGCCAAACGCGCCGGCTTGCATCCGCTGGTGATCGATAAGGGCGTGCTGTGCAATTCGATCTATCGCTATCCGGTAAACATGGTCTTCTTCACCACGCCGGAACTGCTGGAGATCGGCGATCTGCCGTTTGTCAGCGCCGCGGAAAAGCCGAACCGCGTCGAAGCGCTGAAGTATTACCGTAAATGCGTGGAACACTACGACCTCGAGCTGCGCCTGGGCGAAATGGTGATGCGCGTCGACGGCGCCGACGGCGATTTCCGTGTCCACACTAGGGTCATTGAGAATAACGCTGCGGACAAGCTGGGCGATGGCGGCGAAAGCAGCCATCCGATCAGTGTGGATGTCCTGGGTTCACAACGTGAACGCGGGATCTCTCCTCATGAACACGTCTACGAAGCGCGGAAGCTCATCGTCGCCACCGGCTATTACGATTTGCCGAACTGCCTGGGAGCGCCCGGCGAGGACTTGCCTCACGTCTCGCATTACTACACCGAGCCGCATCCCTTTTGGCGGCGCGACGTGGTCGTCATCGGCGGGAAAAATTCCGCCGCGGAAGCCGCGCTCGACCTTTATCGCACCGGCGCTCGCGTTATCCTGGTGCATCGCCGCCCCGAGCTTGGTTCGACAATCAAGTATTGGGTGCGTCCCGACATCGAAAATCGCATCAAGGCGGGCCAGATCAGGGCGCTTTTCAACACGCACGTGGTGCGTATCGAACCCGAATTCGTGCATGTGAACGGCCCCGACGGCAAGAAAGTGTTACCTGCGGTAGAAGTTTTCGCGCTCACCGGCTACCATCCCGACTTCGATTTTCTCCGGCAGCTTGGCGTGAAGCTCGATTCCGAAACGAACAAGCCCGCTCTCGATCCGCAGACGCTGGAGAGCAACGTTCCGGGCTTGTACCTGGCCGGAGTGGTCATCGGCGGAAAGCACACCAGCGAAATTTTTATCGAAAACGGCCGCTTTCACGGGAAGCAGATTATCGCGGCGCTCACAGGCACGCCGCTCGCCGTCGTGCAGACTTAGCAACATGGTCAGAAGTCCCGTGAGGGACGAAACAGCGTAGCCCACTGCGAAACGTTCGGAAAGGATACAGCCCCGGCGAGGGGCGACACGCTGCTAAACTAACTGGCAGGCGAATTTACAAAGTATGGCAATTATCGGAGAAGTCGGCGACACGATCACAGCTCTGGCGAAGGGCTTCGGCGTTACCTTTCGCAATCTTTGGCGAAAGCCGACCACCGAAAATTACCCCGACGAGCCGGTGCACTTTGAGCCGCGCTATCGCGGCATCCACGTTCTGCAGCGCGACGAGGATGGGCTCGAGAAGTGCGTCGCCTGCTTTCTTTGTTCAGCAGCTTGCCCCGCGCGCTGCATCTATATCGAGGCCGCCGAAAATACTGAAACCAATCGCATCTCCGCCTCCGAACGTTATGCCAGCGTCTACAACATCGATTATTCCCGCTGCATTTTTTGCGGATACTGCGTCGAAGCCTGCCCCACGGACGCGATCACCCACGGTCACGGATTCGAGCTCGCCACCTACGACATCAATTCCATGATCTTTCGCAAAGAACAGCTCCTCGAAGCCGGAACGCCAAAGGCTCCGCGCGCGGTGTGACGTGCTCTCTTTCGCCACGCGTCTTTCCCCCCGCCGTTTAGTCGCCGACACGGATGCCATGACGTGTTTGTGCACCTGCTGAAGAGAGGATCCCGGCAAAGTGCGCGCGTTCTCGATCGATAAGATCATCCCGCATCAGAGTCCGCTTACTCGACATCTACAGAGGACAAATCCTCAGAAGGCGTGGCTGCAATTTCGTCTGCCGCTCGTTCCAGTTGCATCCCAGGCGGGTTCGGTTCGACCCGCTTCGAATGCATTTTGCGATACAGCGGCCAAGTTTCTACTTCGCCCCTCTCTCTTATCCGCTCGCAACGATTCGGCTTCCCCGACGCAGCGGATAATGTATACGAACGGATCGAAACAAATCGAAAACGCTGCTGGAGTCTGGGACACCTCAGGGCGGAGGCTACATAACTTGTGAGGAGGTGCGAATCAGGTTAACGCAATAACCTTGTAAGAATTGCGACGCGTAAATCGCGACGCTGCAAAAACGCGGGTGATACTGAGGATTTTCGAGATGGTCTCCGGCCAACAGGCAGAGGCGAGTGAAGGGCAGGGCGAAGAGCACAGCGAAGGGTGAACGCCCGAGGCGGCATTTGCGTAAATCGACACCATCGAAGGATCGGCTCAGGGGGAATTCAAAGTGATCGTCGCACTGGAAACGCGTGATTTACGGGCGAGTTGGCCATTCGTACGGTTCAAGGGGATTGCAGATGTCCTGCGAAAGCGCGACTGCGCGTGACAAATCAGATCATAGCTCCCTGCTTCTCAGCGCTTGCTCGACATATCGGCGAGACGATGCAGGCGCGTTGGCCGCGCCGAATCGTCAGGCGGAAGGCGAAGTACACAGCTTCACTGGATGATATCGCATGACACGCGGAGTCGCACTCTTACCGTTTGCGCCAAAAATGAGCTCGGCGGAATAGAAAGCCTTATCGGCGCCCTTGGTACCGTCGGCGTGGTCCGACGTTGATTATTTGCGGAGGAGCGAAGGGAAGTTCAGCTTGCGGCAGGATATCAGACCCATTGCCCGGCTGCGAGGGCAGCTTGCGATCTTCGCGGACCCAGCGGGCCAAGAAAGCTTCAGCAGTTACTTCGATCCACTGCTCGAGCAACGCGGCGATTTCTTTGCGCAGATTGGCGGCGTGGTTCAGACGAGAGAGCTCGATGCTTTCGAGCGAGGTATCGGACGCTTCGTGCAAGTACCGCCAAGGTGGAGCCACCCGGTGGCTAGCCATTGGGATGACTATTAACATAAGGCGCATTTAGCTGGACATCTAATTTATAAGTAATTTACAAACGCCTGCGAGCCCATGCCCTGCGGATTTGGCGCGGTGCGGGTGGGCGCACTGCTCGGGCGCTTGCGATTGCATTTGCAGACCGAGCGCTTTCTGGCCGTGCATCGGGGCGACACGATGTGGGAACGAGGCTGCCTTGGGGCGACGCTGGCGCTGGCCGTCATGGTCGCGGGAATGCAGGAGACGGAGCTGGACGCGGGGCTGTTAAGTTCGCCACAAAGCCAATCCCACCTTTCAGAGGTCGAAGTGTGGGGCACCCGCGAAACCTGTTCCGGGCGCGAAAATGGGCGTGATGGCCATGCGCGGGGTGCGCGATGAAGAAAGGCGCTGTATTCAACGACGCCTTTCTGGTGTGCCACGAGATCTACGTCGCAGCGCGGGAGTTGGTAAAATTCGCGCGTCCCGACGACGCAACTGCGGTCGGCGTCGAAGCTCCTGTGGCGGCCGGACCTGCGTCCGCGGCTTGTGGACTATGTCGCGGACTTTGCGCGGGCCGGCGAGCGGGCTTTAGGAGAAGGAGAGAAAACCCGCACCCTTAAAAACGAAGGGTGCGGCACCCACGCCGGAAGCTCCCTTTACCGGGGACGTTCCGGCGCCCGACAACCCTCAAACGCTTCTAGGGCTTCGCGATTGGGGTGCGGCGCACGACAACACCATTACGCCGTGCCAAGAGCGTCGCGCTTGATCCCTTTCCGCATGTATTACCTTAGCGGCGCGGAGTATGAGGCTGCGCGGCACCTGCTTGGCCTATCCGAGCGCACCTGGTCGGATTAGGCCGAGGAGATTCGTCATCGCGTGGGAGCGGAGCTGGCCCGCGCGCACATCTATCCGCCGGCGCGCTATTTCCGTCAGGCGGCGACTCCAGCGGCGGCGCCGCCGCCGGCGTCGACAAACGATGCGACCGAAGCGAAAATGGCTGCGGTGCCCTGTGAGCCAGATTTCGACTGAAGACGCCTACCTGATTTTCAACAAATGGCGCGATGAGCAATCGGCGCTGCAGCTGGTGATGAAACGGCCGCCGGGCTTGCGCGCCGTGAACTCCGCGTTTATCAAAAGCGTGCTGCCGCACTCGCATCAAGTGCTGATCGCGGCGCTGGTGGACAGCGAATACGTGAGCGTGGCGGTGAATCTCGAAGGCGCCGAATACGAGTACGAAGACGCGAGTGCGGTGCTGCCGGATTTTGCCGGAGGGAAGTGGGTGTGCTTTCTGGCCGCCAATTTCCCGAACGGCAACAGGTACGTCTTCGGCGAACGGACAGCGGCGAAAGCCTAGGTTGTGTCGGGGCGACCTTTAGGTCGACGTCGGCCATGCCTGCGAATTCGATGCGTGGCAGACGACCTGCCTGAAGGTACTTCGAAGCTCCCTCGAAACTCGGGGCAAGTCGTGCAAGCAGCCGCTACAAGGCCGGGATTCGTGGGCCTAGCGGATTCGTGGGCCTAGCTCTGGGTTGGGTGGTGAGGAGCGATGGGGTCGCGGGCGTGCAGCAGCTTCACGCCGACGCCGTAAGCCATCTTGGGCTTGGGCTCGACGCG
>Ga0307479_10002312_pt1 | contig 17318 bp, 16 predicted proteins | sample atmos_gasesECM4C_FD_203743 | JGI IMG/M metagenome (GOLD analysis project Ga0307479, IMG submission 203743) | Hardwood forest soil microbial communities from Morgan-Monroe State Forest, Indiana, United States - atmos_gasesECM4C_515 | ecosystem: Environmental > Terrestrial > Soil > Temperate... | reverse complement strand
TGCTTGTCGCCGAAGTAGATGCCGCCGGTGAGCTCGCGCACGAACAGCAGATCCACCCCCTGCACGACTTGCGCCTTCAGGGTCGAGGCGTCCGCGAGCGCCGCGTGAACCTTCACCGGCCGCAGGTTGGCGAAGGTGCCGAGCGCGGCGCGCAGCCTCAGCAGCCCCGCCTCGGGCCGCAGCGGCGCCTGCGGTGCCGACCACTTGGGTCCCCCGATGGCGCCGAGCAACACGGCATCCGCGGCGAGGCAGGCCGAGAGCGTGCTCTCGGGCAGGGGATCGGCGTGGCTGTCGATCGCCGCCCCGCCGAAGGGTAGCTCGGTGAGCTCGAACTCGTGCCCGAAGAGATCCGCGACGGCCTGCAGGCAACGCAGGCCTTCGGCGATGACTTCAGGTCCGATGCCATCACCGGCGAGCACCGCCACCCGCGCCTTCATGCGCGCCGCTCGTAGGCCTCGATCTCGTGACGGCGCTCGAGCAGATACCCCAGTTCGTCGACCCCCTGCAGCAGGCAGCGGCGCGCGAACGCTTCCAGCGGAAAACTCACCGCGCGGCCGGTGGGAAGCGTGAGCGTGCCCGCGCTCACATCGAGCGTGACCTCCGCGCCCGGGTGGGCGATGAGCCAGGCGCTGGTCGGCTCATCGACCGTGACCGGCAGCAGGCCGTTCTTCAGGCAATTGCTGCTGAAGATATCGGCGAGCTCGGTGCTGATCACGGCGCGAAAGCCGTAGTCGGCGAGCGCCCAGGGCGCGTGCTCACGCGATGAGCCGCAGCCGAAGTTGCGCCCGGCGACCAGGATGCGGCAGCCGCGCGCCTGCGGACTGTTGAGCACGAAGTCGCCGCGCGGTGTGCCGTCCGGGAGGTAGCGCCAGTCGGCGAACAGGTGCCGACCCAGACCTTCGCGCGTGGTGGTGGTGAGGAAGCGCGCCGGAATGATCTGATCGGTGTCGATGTTGGCGCCCGGCAGTACCACGGTACGCGAGGTGAGGATCGTGAACGGTTCCATCGGCACCTGCGGCTGACTCACATGAGCTCGCGCGGATCGGTGACCCGGCCGCGCACCGCGCAGGCGGCGGCGGTGAGCGGACTTGCGAGCAGCGTGCGCGCGCCGCTCCCCTGGCGGCCCTCGAAGTTGCGGTTGCTGGTGCTGACGGAGTACTCGCCGCGTCCGACCACATCCCCGTTCATGCCGAGACACATGGAGCAGCCCGATTCGCGCCATTCGGCGCCGGCCTCGAGAAACACGCGATCGAGCCCCTCCGCTTCCGCCTGTCGCTTGACCTGCTGCGAGCCGGGGACCACCAGCATGCGCAGTCCGGGCGCGATGCGCCGGCCCCGCAGCAGGCCCGCGGCGCTGCGCAGGTCGGACAGGCGCGCATTGGTGCAGCTGCCCAGGAACACCACGTTCACGGGCTGATCGCGGATCGGCTGACCGGGCGTGAGCCCCATGTAAGTGAGCGCCTGGCTGAATGCGGCATCCCCGGAGCGCTGCGGGATCGTCCCGCCGATGGGGATGACCATGCCGGGATTGGTGCCGTAGGTGATCATCGGCTCGACCGCGGCGGCGTTGAGCCCCACCTCGCGATCGAAGCGGGCGAGCGCATCGGTGGGCAGGGCGCGCCAAGCCTCGAGCGCGCGCTCCCACGCTGCGCCCCGGGGCGAGCGCGGGCGGCCCTCGAGGTAGCGGTAAGTCGTCTCATCCGGGCCGATCATGCCGGCGCGCGCTCCGGCCTCGATGGACATGTTGCAGACCGTCATGCGCTCGTCCATGTCGAGCGCGCGGATGGTCTCGCCGCGGTACTCGATCACGTGCCCCGTGCCACCCGAGACGCCGAGCCGCCCGATGATCGCCAGAATGAGATCCTTGGCGGTCACACCCGCGCGCAGCTCACCGCTCACGTTGACGGCGAGCGTGCGCGGCTTGCGCTGCAGCAGGCACTGCGTCGCGAGCGCGTGGCCGACCTCGGTGGTGCCGATGCCGAAGGCCAGCGCCCCGACGGCGCCGTGCGTGCTGGTGTGGCTGTCGCCGCACACGATGGTCTTGCCCGGCTGCGTGAGGCCCAGCTCCGGACCGATGATGTGCACGATGCCGCGCTGGCTATGGGTGAGGCCGAGCAGCTCCACGCCGAACTCGGCGCAGTTCACCTCGAGCTCGCGCACCTGCCGCCTGGCTGCGTCGAGCGCGATCGGTGTGCCGCCAAACACCTGGGCGGTGAGAGTCGGCGTGGAATGATCCATGGTGGCGAGCGTTCGCTCGGGGCGTCGTACGGTGAGGCCGCGCTCGCGCAGCACCGCGAAGGCCTGCGGGGAGGTGACCTCGTGGATCAGGTGCAGGTCGATGTAGAGCACGGCCGGTGAGTCGGCGCTCTCGGCGCTCACCTCGTGAGCTCGCCACACCTTGTCGAACAGGGTCTGCGGCGCGCGCGCCATCGGACCGACCTTGAGGTTCAGCCGGAGGCCGCGACGCGCGGCGCCGACATGTCCACGTAGTCGAGCCAGCCCCACTTGTCGGCGGTCTTGCCGGAGAACAGGCCGAAGAACGCATTCTGCAGCGACTCGGTCACCGGCCCGCGTCGGCCCGCGCCTATGCTGAGGCGGTCCACCGAGCGGATGGCGGTGATTTCCACCGCGGTGCCGGTGAAGAACGCCTCGTCCGCGAGGTACAGAAGCTCGCGCGGGATGGCGCACTCGCGCACCTCGAGACCGCGCTCGCGGGCAAGCCGCATGACCGTGTCGCGCGTCAGGCCGCCCAGCACCGAGTGCGCGAGCGCCGGCGTCAGCAGCACGCCGTCCTTCACCAGAAACAGATTCTCGCCCGAGCCTTCACTGAGTGTGCCGTCGGCCGCCAGTCCGATCCCTTCCGCGAAGCCGAGCCGGCGCGCCTCCATGCCGATCAGCTGGCTCGAGAGGTAGTTGCCGCCGGCCTTGGCGAGCGCCGGCAGCGTGTTCGGGGCCGGCCGCTGCCAGGAGGACACGCACGCCTCCACGCCCGCCTCATCGGCCTCGTGGCCCAGATACCGGCCCCATTCCCAGGCGGCCACCGCCACTTCCGTCGGCGGCTCGATCTTCGGGGTCACGCCGATCTCGCCGTAGCCGCGGAACACCACCGGGCGGATATAGGCGCCGCGCTTGAGCGCGTTCGCGGCGATCACCTGGCGGCAGGCCTCGTTCACCGCTTCCGCGGAGAACGGGATGTTGATGCGATAGATCTTCGCGGAGTCGAACAGCCGCCGGGTGTGATCGCGCAGGCGGAAAATGGCCACGCCGCGCGGGGTCTCGTAGGCACGCACGCCCTCGAACACCGAGGAGCCGTAGTGCAGCGCGTGCGACAGCACGTGCACCGTGGCCTTCTCCCACGGCACCAGCTTGCCGTTGAACCAGATGAACTCGGTGGCGGGAATGGGCATGCCGACTCCTTCAGGCGGGCGTGGTGGCGCCGCGCTCCTCGCGCACGCGGGCTCCGGCCTGCGCCTGCTCGATGCGATTGATCACTTCGAGGAACGCCCGGGTGCCGGACTCGACGATATTGGTGCTCACGCTCGCGCCCCGATAGGTGCGGTGATTGTACTCCACGTACACCCGTGCCTCGCCCTGGGCGTCCTCGCCCTCGGATACCGCCTGCACCTCGAACTTGCGCAGCACCACCGCGACGCCGGTCGCCGCCTCGATCGCCTTGAAGGCCGCGTCCACCGGGCCATCACCCGAGGCGCTGAGCTCGACGCTGCGCCCGTCGGTGTGCTGCAGGCGCACCAGCGCACGAGCCGGGCAGTTGCTGCGCGCCTCGGTCGCGAGCTCCAGCAGTGTCCAGGGCCCGCTGGCCGAGCCCTCAGCGCGCAGGACCAGCGCCTCGATGTCACCATCGAACAGCTCCTTCTTCTTGTCCGCCAGTGCCTTGAATTCCTCGAACACGCGGTTGAATTCCAGCTCATCGAGCTCGAACCCGAGCGCGCTGACGCGCTCGCGGAACGCGTGCCGGCCGCTGTGCTTGCCGAGCACCAGGTGGCTGCGTGACAGGCCGACGTCCTCGGGACGCAGGATCTCGTAGGTCGAGTGGTGCTTGAGCATGCCGTGCTGGTGAATGCCGGCCTCGTGTGCGAAGGCGTTCTCGCCCACCACCGCCTTGTTGCGCGGGATCGGCATGCCGGTGATGCTGGAGATGAGCCGCGAGGTGGGGTACAGGCGGCTGGTGTTGATGGCGGTGCTGACGTTGAAGAACGCGGCGCGCGTCTTCAGCGCCATCACCACTTCCTCCAGCGAGCAGTTGCCGGCGCGCTCGCCAATGCCGTTGATGGTGCACTCGATCTGCCGTGCGCCGGCGACCACCGCCGTGAGGCTGTTGGCGACCGCCATGCCGAGGTCGTCGTGGCAATGCACCGAGAGCCGCACCCCCTCGATGCCGCGCACGTTCTTGCGCAGGTAACGGAACAGCTCCGCGAACTCATCCGGCACCGTGTAGCCGACGGTGTCGGGGATATTCACCGTGGTGGCCCCGGCGGCGATCGCCACCTCGATCACCTGGGCCAGGAACTCGAGCTCGGTGCGCGAGGCATCTTCGGGGGAGAACTCCACGTCCTCGCACAGCTCGCGCGCCCGGGTGACGCCGGCCGCGCACAGACGCAGGATCTCCTCCTGCGCCATGTTGAGCTTGTGCTGGCGGTGAATGGCACTGGTGGCGAGGAACACATGGATGCGGTGACGCGGAGCGTCCGCGAGCGCACGCGCGGCCAGCTGGATATCCTCGAAGCTGCAGCGCGCCAGGGCGCAGATGATCGGGCCCTGCACCTCGCGCGCCACCGCCTGCACGGACTCGAAGTCACCGTGCGAGGCGGCCGGGAAGCCCGCCTCGATGACGTCCACGCCGAGCTCGGCGAGCGCGCGCGCCACCCGCAGCTTCTCGGGCCGGGTCATGCTGCAGCCCGGGGACTGCTCGCCGTCGCGCAGCGTGGTGTCGAAGATCAGCACTCGATCTGGATTTGGGACCATGGGTCACCTTGCGTCCTGCAGCCACGGCATGCGCGCGCGCAGCGCCGCGCCGACCTTCTCGATCTGCCGATCGACGTCCTGATTGAGGAGCCGCTGGTAGTTGGCGCGGCCCTGCGCGTTTTCGCGGATCCACTGGCGCGCAAACTTGCCGTTCTGCACCTCCTTGAGCACCTTGCGCATCTCGTTCTTGACGCGCTCGTTGACAATGCGCGGACCACGGGTGAGATCACCGTACTTGGCGGTCTCGCTGATGAACCGATGCATCTTGGCGAGCCCGCCCTCGTGCAGCAGATCGACGATCAGCTTCAGCTCGTGCAGGCACTCGTAGTAGGCGACCTCGGGCTGATAGCCCGCTTCCACCAGCGTCTCGAAGCCCTTCACCACCAGCTCGGTGGCCCCGCCGCACAGCACCGCCTGCTCGCCGAACAGATCCGTCTCGGTCTCCTCGGCAAAGCTGGTCTCGAGCACCCCGCCGCGCGTGCCGCCGATGCCGTGCGCATAGGCGAGTGCGCGTGCGTGCGCCTTGCCGCTCGCATCCTGGGCGACCGCGAGCAGACACGGCACCCCGCGTCCCTGCTGGTACTGGCGGCGTACCAGATCTCCGGGCCCCTTGGGGGCGATCAGCACCACGTCCAGATCCGGGCGCGGTTTGACCTGGCGGAAATGGATGTTGAAGCCGTGCGCGAACAGCAGCGCGGCGCCGCTCTTGAGGCTCTTCCTGATGCTCTGGTAGAGATCCTTCTGCGCCAGATCCGGCACCAGCATGGCGATCACGTCCGCGCCAGCCACGGCGAGGGAGGGCTCGGCGACTTCGAGGCCGTCCTTGCGGGCTTTCTTCCAGCTGGCCCCGCCCTTGCGCACCCCGACCACGACGTCGTAGCCGCTGTCCTTGAGATTCAGGGCGTGAGCGCGCCCCTGGCTGCCGTAGCCGAGGACGGCGATACGCGCCCCTTTGAGAGCCTTGCGGTCCACGTCCTTCTGCGAATACAACCTCATCTCATCACTCCTCGAGGCCTTACGGCGTTTTTCAGCGCATAAAAAACCCCGCAGCGGCTTTGAGCCGGTGCGGGGTCTGGTTTCTTGCTTCGCTCGTGCCTTACGTTCTTGATCAGGCGCTCGCGCGTGCCCCGCACCGCTCACTCCCGCTAAGGAGCAGCAGCGCAGGCAGTGCCAGCAGCAACGGCGCGGGCGCGGCGTGAGGCGCTGCGCAGCGATGGGCCGTTGTTGCGTTGGACATCATGGATGCTAGCCAAGCCTGATCGCCCGATGTGAGCACAGGGACCACGGGCTTGTCAACGAGCGGTATTCGCCCCCGCCCACGGCGATTAAGCTTCGGGCCGTGCCCGAAGGCCGTATCGTCAGACCCAGCGCGCTCGCGGAAGGCATCTTCCGCCGCGAGATTCTTTCGTGGGGACTTCTCGGCCTGGCGCTCGGGCTGGTCGAGGGCGCCACCGCGGCGGTGCTGGTCAAGCAGCACTTTGCCGGGGTCACCTCGCGCTTCGTGGTCAACCTCGCCGTGGGGCTGGTGAGCGGCGCCCCGGCCTTCTCCAACGTACTGAGCTTCGTGTGGGCCAACCTGGCCCACGGGCGCGCGCGTGTGCGCCTGATGGTCGCGCTGCAGACCGCGTTCGCGCTGCTCGTCGGCTGCGTGTCCTTTGCCTCGCGGGCGGCCGCGGGACTGCTGCTCACGGTGCTCGCGATCATCTGTGCGCGGGTCGTGTGGGGGGGCATCCTCACCGTGCGTGCCGCGGTGTGGACCGCAAACTATCCACGCAACGTACTGGCGCGCATCACCGGGCGCATTGTCATCGTCAATTCGATCGCGGTGGCGATCTCCGCGGCGCTGGTGGGCTGGGCGCTCGAGGCGCACGCGATCGACGCGCGCTGGCTGTACGGTGGGGGAGCGGTGGCTGGGCTCGCCGGGGCCCGGCTGTATCGGGCCATGCGCGTGCGGCGCGAATTCCGCCTGCTCGCCGCTGAAGCCGCCAGCGGCGGCCTCAGCGAGCCCTTCAGTTTACGGATGCTGACGCAGATCCTGAAGGAGGATCCCGCTTACCGCGAGTACATGCTGTGGATGGGGATCTTCGGTGCCGGCAATCTGATCCTGACCGCGCAGCTGGTGCTGGTGTTCTCCGAGCAGCTGCACCTCTCCAGCGCGACACAGATCGGGCTGCTCGCGGTGGTGCCGCTCATCACCCAGCCGATTTTCCTGCCCTGGTGGGCGCGGCTGTTCGACGGCTCGCACGTGGTGCGGTATCGCTCGCGCCAGGGCTGGGCGATCGTGCTGGCGAGCGCCGCCATGTGCGCCGGCGTCTTCAGCGGCACGCCAGCGCTCCTGTGGGTGGGCGCAGTACTGCTCGGTGCGGCTCAGGCAGGTGCTAATCTTGGCTGGAATCTCGGCCACAACGACTTTGCCTCCATCGGGCGCGCGCAGCACTACATGGGCGTGCACGTCACGCTCACGGGACTGCGCGGGGGCCTGGCGCCGCCCATCGGCGTGCTCGCGTACATGGGCCTCGAGTGGTGGCATCGCGGTGCCGGAGAATTCGCGCTGCTGCTGCCGCTCGCCATGACGGCCGCCGGGGCCATTGGCTTCAACCGCATGCGTGGCGCGTTCGGTGAATGATGAGCACACGAGGGCACGAGCCGTGAAACGAAGCATTGATCCGCGTCGGCACTCGCGACGGGTGGTGGACGGGGACTCGCAGGCGCCCGCACGGGCCATGCTGCGGGCGGTCGGCTTTCACGACCGGGACTTCGAGCGGCCGCAGATCGGGGTCGCCTCCACCTGGGCGAATCTCACGCCCTGCAACATGCACATCGGCGATCTGGCGCGCGAGGCGTGCGCCGGCGTCGACGGCGCCGGTGGCAAGAGCGTCCTGTTCAACACCATTACGGTGTCCGACGGCATCTCGATGGGCACCCCCGGCATGCGCTATTCGCTGGTGTCGCGCGAGATCATCGCCGACTCCATCGAGGCGGTCGCGGGAGCGGCGGGCTTCGACGGCTTCGTGGCGATCGGGGGTTGCGACAAGAACATACCTGGATGCGCGATGGCCATGGCGCGGCTCAACCGTCCGGCGGTGTTCGTCTACGGGGGAACGATCCGCCCGGGCGCGCAGCGGCGGGACATCATCTCGGTGTTCGAAGCGGTCGGGGCGCACGCCGCGGGAAGGCTCTCCGATGCGGGGCTGCTCGAGATCGAGCGCACCGCCATCCCCGGTCCCGGCAGCTGTGCCGGCATGTACACCGCGAACACCATGGCCTCAGCGATCGAGGCCTTGGGCTTGTCTTTGCCAGGCAGCTCGGCGCAGGAGGCCGTGGGCGAGGACAAGCGCTCCGACTGCCGGCGGGCGGGCGAGGCCGTGGTGAGACTTACTCGCACGGGCTTGAAGCCGCGCGACATCCTCACGCGCCGATCGTTCGAGAATGCCATCACCGTGGTGATCGCCCTGGGAGGCTCGACCAATGCGGTGCTGCACCTGCTGGCCATCGCGCATGACGCCGGCGTGCGCCTCGAGCTGGATGACTTCACGCGCATCGGACGGCGGGTGCCGGTCCTGGCGGATCTGAAGCCCAGTGGCCGCTACCTCATGTCGGAGCTGGTGGCGATCGGCGGCATTCAGCCGCTCATGAAAATGCTCCTGAGCGCGGGGCTGTTGCATCCGCAGTGCCTCACCGTCACCGGTCATACGCTGGGAGAGAATCTTGAAAAGGTTCCCATGTATCTGAGTGATCAGGAGATTGTTCGTCCTCTGTCCAACCCCCTGAAGAAGGACAGCCATCTCGTGGTCCTGTACGGGAACCTCGCCCCGGAGGGCGCCGTCGCCAAGATCACCGGCAAGGAGGGCGAGCGCTTCGAGGGCCCAGCGCGCGTGTTCGACGGCGAGGAGCGCGCCACGCAGGCGATTCTCGCCGGCCGGGTGCGCACCGGGGACGTGGTGGTGATCCGGCAGGAGGGCCCACGCGGCGCGCCGGGCATGCGCGAGATGTTGAGCCCCACAAGCGCCATCACGGGAAGAGGCCTCGGAGCGCAGGTGGCGCTGATTACCGACGGGCGCTTCTCCGGCGGCAGTCACGGCTTCGTTGTTGGACACATCTCCCCGGAGGCGGCGGTCGGTGGGCCGATCGGGCTGCTGCGCAGCGGGGACCGCATCAGCATCGACGCCGCAAAGCGCGAGATCCGCGTGCAGCTGCCGGCGGCGGAACTGCGGCGCCGGCGCGCGGCCTGGCGGCCGGCGAAGCCCTACGCGCTCACGGGCGTGCTCGCCAAGTACGCACACCTCGTCGGCAGCGCCTCGCGCGGAGCGGTGACTGAGCCGATACAGCCACCTCGGCGCAGTTCCTAAGGGCGCGCCGCAGTTGTCAGTGCACAGGGCAGCGGTTACAGTTCGCGCAGCATTCGTCGCTGCGTGCACGCCGCGAGTACCGTGGGGGGAGACAGAAATTCACGCGCCCGCCGGCCAGAATGCCGGGCAGGGTGCGTCGGTAAGTATGATGATGATAAGGAGTCCGGCAGGCGCAGCTGCCGGGACCGGGGTCGGGTCCTTCGGGCTGAGAGCAACGAAAAAGACGACAGTTTGCTACTGCTCACCGGGGCCTGGTGTGTTCAGACAAGGTCACGATAAATAACTCATGGCTGTCTACGTACACGATTCCCAGTTCATGACGCGCCGTGGCGCCGTGCTCGTGGCCATCATCGCCCTGCACGTGTTCATCGCCTGGGCGCTCGCCACCGGGCTCGCACGCCGTGCGCTCGAAGTGATCGCGCCTCCCATCCAGACCGACATCGTGGAGGAGGTCAAGACCGAAAAGGAGCCGCCACCGCCACCGCCGCCGGAGTTCGAGAAGCCGCCGGTGGAAGTGCCGCCGCCGGACGTGACCATTGACATGCCGGTAGAGCCCACACAGACCACCGCGATTACCGCCGTAGCGGCCACACCGCACCCGCCGGCACCGCCGCCGCGCCCGAGCAACCGCACGGCGCCGAAACTGGGCCGGGGGTTCCCGAACACCGAGGAGTATTACCCCGCCGCTTCCAAGCGTTTAGGGGAAGAGGGCGCGCCGACCCTGCACGTGTGCATCGGCGCCAACGGCAAGCTCACCGCGCCCCCGACGATCACCCAGAGCTCAGGCAGCGCACGCCTCGATGAAGGGGCGGTCAATCTCGCCAAGGCCGGCGCCGGGCACTACGTCGCCGCCACCGAGGATGGCAAGCCCGTCGACGCGTGTTTTGATTTCCGCATCAAGTTCCAGATGACCAAATGATCCGTAACGCCGCACCGAAGGGTGCGGCGCTTTTTTGCTTCGAGGAAAACTATGGAAAACCAAGCCACCGTCTCAACCGACAACCCGTATGGTCTCGCGGCTCTGTGGGCAACCGGCGACATCATCGCCCGCGCCGTGCTGATCCTGCTGCTGATCATGTCACTGGCCTCCTGGTACGTGATGCTCACCAAGCTCTGGGACCAGCGCAAGCTCAAGCAATCCGCGCGCGTGGTCGAGAAGCAGTTCTGGACCGCGCCCTCGATCAAGGACGGGGTCGACCGGCTGAAGAAGGGCGATGACTTCCGTGCGATCGCCGAGGACGGCCTGCGCGCCGCCTCGCATCACGACGGTCGCCTCACCGACCGTATCGATCTGCACGAGTGGATCACCATGTCGCTGCAGCGCGCCGTCGATCAGATCAACAGCAAGCTGAACGGCGGCCTGGGTCTGCTCGCCACCGTCGGCTCGGTCGCCCCGTTCGTGGGCCTGTTCGGTACGGTCTGGGGCATTCTGAACGCGCTGGTGGCGATCGGCATCGCCGGCCAGGCGAGCATCGACAAGGTCGCAGGTCCGGTGGGCGAGGCGCTCATCATGACCGCCATCGGCCTGTTCGTCGCGGTACCGGCGGTCATGGGTTACAACTGGCTGCTCGGCCGCAACAAGCTCCTGCAGGATGCCCTGCGTAACTTTGCCAGCGACCTGCACGCCTACCTGGTGAGCGGCGCCCGCATGGGGACCGAGAGCGGCGGCGGCGCGCGACCGGCGGCCGCCAAGGCGTCGCCGCTCGGCAAGTGAGTTACGTGAGTTACGCGGGCCGGGGCCTGGCGTCGCGCCCGGCCTGGACAGTGCGCGAAGCGCACGAGGACTGACCATGTCAATGAGTGTCGGTGGAAGTTCTGACGAGAACACCGTGATGTCGAACATCAACACGACACCGCTGGTGGACGTCATGCTGGTGCTGCTGATCATTTTTCTCATCACCATTCCCGTGATCAACAAGACCGTCCCGGTCGATCTGCCGAAGGCCGTCAATATCCCGACGCAGACCAAGCCCGAGAACATCACCATCGCGGTGGACAAGAGCGGCAACATCTTCTGGAACGACAAGGGCGTGCCGAGCCGCGATGCGCTGCTCGCCTACATCAGGGAAGCGGCGGTCAGGAAGCCGCAGCCCGAGATTCACATCCGCGCCGACAAGGAAACCCGCTACGAGTCGATCGGCCGCGTCATGTACGCGATCCAGCGCGGTGGCATCGTCAAGGTCGGATTTCTGACCGAGCCTGACCACGGCGTGCGCGGCTACCGCTGAAGTAAGGAGCTCAAGCCATGGCAATGAGTGTCGGTACAGCCTCGGGGGCCGCTTTCTGCGACATCAACACGACGCCCCTCATCGACGTGATGCTGGTGCTGCTGGTCACGCTCATCGTGACCCTGCCCATCATGACCCACGCCGTCAAGCTCGACATGCCGAACGTGACCAACCCACCGCCGCCCCCGCCCACGCCGCCGGAGGTCATCGACCTGGAGATCGACTTCGATGGCACCGTGGTGTGGAACAACACCCCGGTTGCCAGTCTTGCGCAGGTGGAAGCCTATTTTCACGCCGAGAGGGACAAGGATCCGCAGCCGGAAATTCACCTGCGCCCCGATCGGCGCGCCAAGTACGACATCGTGGCCAAGGTGCTCGCGGCCGCGCAGCGCAACCACATGAAGAAGATCGGCTTCGTCAACGTGGCTGAATTCAGAGACTAGAGAGCCATGCAAGACACCACCATGAAGGTCACCGCACCATCCATCCGGGCGCTGCTCGCGGGCGCCGCCCTCATCGCGGCGGCAAGCCTGCTGCCTGCAACGCTTGCCGGGGCGGCGGACAAGCCAACCAACAGCGCCAAGCTCGCCAAACCTCTCAAGGAAGCCAACGACGACATCAAGGCGAAGAAATATGCCGATGCGATCGGCAAGCTCAAGGAGGCGGAGGGGATCGCCGGCAAGACGGCCTATGATCAACACCTGATCAACGACATGCTGGGCTTCGCCTACGCGCGCACCCAGAACTACGCCGATGCCGCCAAGGCGTGGGAGGCGGAGATCGACGACGGCTTCACTCCGCAGGCTGAAGTTCCGACGCGCGTGCGGCAGCTGGCCGAGGCGAACTACCAGATCAAGAACTACGACAAGGCGATCGAGTTCGGCAACCGCGCCATCAAGGGAGGGTTCGCGGACGAGGAGCTGAGGACGCTCGTCGGCCAGGCGTACTACCTCAAGGGTGACTGGAAGGGCACGCTGCGCTTCGAGGAAGCCCTGGTTGATTCGCAGGTCAAGGATGGCAAGACGCCCAAGAAGGAGTCGCTGGAGCTGGCGCTCAGTGCCTGCGTGAAGCTCAACGACGCGCCGTGCGAGACGCGCGCGCTGGAGCGGATCGTCACGTTCTACCCAAAGCCCGACTACTGGTACCAGCTGCTGTACACCCTGCGCCAGCAGACCTCGGGCAATGACGCCAATACCCTGCAGACCTACCGCCTCATGTTCGAGGTCGACGTGCTGAAGAGTCCGGAGGACTACACCGAGATGGCGCAGCTCGCCCTCGATGCCGGCTCACCTGGGGAAGCGCAGCGCATCCTGGAGAAGGGTTTCGCCAAGGGGGTGTTCGCGGATGCGCGCGCCAAGGCACGCAACACGCGCCTGCTCGAGACCGCCAAGAAAGCCGCGGCCACCGACCAGGCGAATCTGCCGAAGATCGAGAAGGATGCGGACGCAACCACCACCGGCGCCAAGAACTTCGGGGTGGGCCTCGCCTATCTCGGCTACGGGCAGTATGACAAGGCCGTGGACCAGATCTCCAAGGGCCTCACCAAGGGGGGTCTGCGCAACGAAGCCGAGGCGCGGCTGTTGCTCGGGATCGCTCAGCTCAAGGCCGGGCACAAGGAGGACGCGGCCAAGTCCTTCCACGCGGTGAAGGGAGATCCCTCGCTCGAGCGTCTTGCGAACCTGTGGAGCCTGCACGCGAAGCAGGCATGAAAGGAGGCACCATGGCAATCAAGGCGGGTGAGCGCATGCCCAAGGGCACGCTCAAGAGAATGACCAAGGAGGGGCCCAAGGACTTCTCGACCGAGGAGCTGTTCAAGGGCAAGGTGGTGGTGTTGTTCTCCGTGCCGGGGGCGTTCACCCCGACCTGCGACGCCAAGCACCTGCCCGGCTTCGTGCAGCTGGCCGATCAGATCCGCGCCAAAGGCGTCGACACCATCGCGTGCATGGCGGTGAACGACGTGTTCGTCATGAATGCCTGGGGCAAGGCCTCGGGCGTGGGTGACAGGATCCTGATGCTCGCGGACGGCAACGGCGAGTATGCGCGCGCGCTCGGACTGGAGCTCGACGCCAAGGGCTTTGGCATGGGTACGCGTGGCCAGCGCTTCGCGCTCATCGTGCGCGATGGCGTGGCCACCCAGGTCAACGTCGAGGCGCCCGGGCAGTTCAAGGTGTCCGCGGCTGAATACGTGCTGGGTCAGCTCTAGCCAGCTCCAACCAGCCGCTCGATCTCGGGGATGATCTGGAACAGATCCCCGACCAGGCCGATGTCGGCGACTTCGAAAATCGGCGCCTCGCTGTCCTTGTTGATGGCGACGATGGTGCGCGCATCCTTGATGCCCGTCAGGTGCTGGATCGCCCCCGAGATACCGACCGCGACGTACAGCTCGGGGGCGATGATCTTGCCGGTCTGCCCGACCTGCATCTCGTTGGGTGCGTAACCGGCGTCCACCGCGGCGCGCGAAGCCCCGACCGCGGCACCGAGCTTGTCCGCCAGGCTGTAGAGGATCTTGAAGCCCTCCGCGCTGCCCAGTGCGCGGCCACCTGAAATCACCCGCCGCGCGGTCTGCAGGTCCGGGCGGTCGCTCTTGGCGGCCGACACCGACACGAAGCGCGTGTGGGTGGGGAGCTCGACGCTCACGGCTGCTTTCTCGATCGGCGCGGCCGCGCCGCCCGCGGCCGCCTCGAACGAGGCGGTGCGCACCGTGCCCACGAGCTTGCCCTCAGCACTGCTCTCGACTGTGAGAATCGCGTTGCCGGCGTAGATCGGCCGCCGAAAGCGCGTGGCACTTTCGATGGCCATGATGTCACTCACCTGCGGCGCCCCGAGGAGTCCTGCGATGCGCGCCATCAGGTCCTTGCCGAAGGTGGTCGAGGGACCGAGGACATGGCTGAAGGGAGCGGCGATCGCGAGCACCTGCGGTGCCCACACCGCGGCGAGCGCATGGCCGTTGGCCGGATTCTCGATGCACAGCACACGGCTGACACCCGACAGCGCTGCCGCCTGCGTGGCAACCGCGGCGGCGTCCACCGCACACACCACGATGGTGATCTGCGCGCCGGGGATGCCCTGGGCGCAGGTGACGCACTTGGCGGTGCTGGCGTTGAGCCTGATGCCGTCGTGCTCGGCGACGATGAGGACGCGGCTGCTCACAGCAGACCCTTCTTCTTCAGCGCCGCGAGCAGCTCCGCGGCATCCTGCACCCTGATGCCTTTCTGACGCTGCGGCGGTGGCTCGAAGCGCACCAGTTTCAGCTGCGCGCGCTGCTCCACCCCGAGGGCGCTCAGGGTGAGTGTATCGAGCGGTTTTTTCTTCGCCTTCATGATGTCGGGGAGCTTGACGTAGCGCGGCTCGTTAAGCCGCAGGTCGGTGGTGATGACCGCTGGCAGGTCCACCTCGATGGTCTCGAGCCCGGCGTCCACCTCGCGTGTGACGCGCGCCGTGCCCGCACTGAGCTCGATCTTCGAAGCGTAGGTGGCCTGGGGGCGGTTCCACAGCGCCGCCAGCACCTGGCCGGTCTGGCCGTTGTCGTCATCGATCGCCTGTTTGCCGAGGATGACCAGCAGCGGCTGCTCGCGCTCGATGAGCTTCAGCAGCGCGCGCGCCGCAATCAGCGGTTCGACCACACCGTCCGCCTGCACGTGCAGGGCGCGATCCGCCCCCATCGCCAGCGCGGTGCGCAGCTGCTGCTGGCAGTCCGCCGGTCCCACCGTGGCGACGATGACCTCCTCGACGATGCCGCGTTCCTTGATGCGCAGCGCTTCCTCGAGCGCGATCTCATCGAAGGGGTTGATGCTCATCTTGACCCCGTCGGTGACGACGCCGCTCCCATCGGGCTTCACCCGGATGCGCACGTTGTAATCCACGACGCGCTTGATTCCGACCAGGATGCGTTTCATAGGGGCTGGAGTATAGCGGCAGGCCCGCCGGGGTGTTGACGGGACGTGCCGCGCCGTTGACGGATTGCGCGCCGCCTCCCTAAAGTCCGGTCATGCTGAGCTACGCGCTCCGTCGCATCGCCGGTACTGTCCCGACCCTGCTCGTCATCATCAGCGTCTCGTTCTGTGTCGTGCGCCTGGCCCCCGGCGGGCCGTTCGCGCAGGAGCAGGCGCTGCCGCCGGCCGTGCGGGCCAACCTCGATCGCCTCTACGGTCTCGACCAGCCGCTCACGGTGCAGTACGCACACTACCTGCGCGGCCTGCTGCACGGGGATTTCGGGCCCTCGCTCAGGCAGCGCGACTTCACCGTGTCCGAGCTCATCGCCCAGGGCCTGCCGCTCTCGGCGACCCTCGGACTCGCGGCGATACTGCTGGCCGTGCTCACGGGAGTTCCCGCCGGCGTCCTGGCGGCGCTGTGGCGCAACCGCGGCGCCGACTATCTGATCACGACGCTCGCCGCGGTGGCGCTCGCGTTGCCGAGCTTCGTCACCGGTCCGCTGTTCGCGCTGGTGTTCGGGCTGTACCTGCGCTGGCTGCCGGTGGCGGGCTGGCAGCACGGCGCGCCGCGCTATCTGGTGCTGCCGGTGCTGACGCTGGCGCTGCCGGTGGCGGCTTACCTGGCGAGGCTCACCCGCGCAAGTCTGCTCGAGGTGCTCGGCGCGCTCTACGTGCGCAGCGCCCGGGCCCGGGGCCTGGGCGCCGCGCGCGTGCTGTGGCGTCATGCCCTGCGCCCGGCCCTGATGCCGGTGGTGAGCTACCTGGGTCCCGCGGTGGCGTTCGTGATGACCGGCTCGCTGGTCGTCGAGACGGTCTTTGGTCTGCCGGGCACAGGCCGCTACCTGGTCGAGGGCGCGATCGACCGCGACTATCCGCTCGTCATGGGCATGATCGTGGTCTACGGCGCGCTCACGCTGCTTCTCAACCTCATCGCCGACCTGCTGTACGGCTGGCTGGACCCGGGCGTGCGCCGTGAATGAGCAGGCGCCCGCGGCCGCGCACGGACTGTGGCGCGATGCCGGGCGGCGCCTGTTGGGGAACCGTATCGCCCTGGCAGCCCTCGGCGTCATTGCTCTCGTCGCGCTGTTCGCGCTCCTGGCGCCCTCGCTCAGCCCCTGGAGCTACGACGGCCTCGACTGGGAGCACCTCGCGCTGCCACCCGGCGGCCGCGCCGCGCACTGGCTCGGTACCGACCGCCTGGGACGCGATCTGTTCGTACGCGCCTTGCATGGCGTGCGTGTGTCGCTGCTGCTGAGCGTGCTCGCGAGCCTCGTGAGTCTGGTGATCGGAGTGCTGTGGGGCGCGGTGGCGGGCCTCGCGGGCGGGCGCACCGACGGATGGATGATGCGCGTGGTGGATGTGTTGTATTCGCTCCCGTACCTGTTCATCGTCATCATCCTGACGACGCTGTGGCAACGCGGCAGCATCGCGGTACTGCTGCTGGCGCTCGGAGCGGTAGGGTGGCTGACCACCGCGCGCATCGTGCGCGGCCAGGCACTCGCCCTGAAGCACCGCGAGTTCATCGAGGCGGCGCGCGCCGTGGGCGTTCCCGCCTCCGCGATCCTGTTGCGCCACATCGTGCCGAACCTGCTGGGGCCGGTGCTGGTCTACGCCATGCTCATCGTCCCGCAGATGATCGTGTTCGAGAGCTTTCTGAGTTTCCTCGGACTGGGAGTGCAGGAGCCGCACGCGAGTCTCGGCAACCTGATCCTGGTCGGGGCGCAGGAGATGGAGTCGGCGCCGTGGATGCTGCTGGTGCCCGCGGCTTTCCTGATCGTGCTGCTCATCTGCTTCAATTTTCTCGGCGACGCTCTACGTGATGCCTT
>Ga0307479_10002311_pt1 | contig 17323 bp, 9 predicted proteins | sample atmos_gasesECM4C_FD_203743 | JGI IMG/M metagenome (GOLD analysis project Ga0307479, IMG submission 203743) | Hardwood forest soil microbial communities from Morgan-Monroe State Forest, Indiana, United States - atmos_gasesECM4C_515 | ecosystem: Environmental > Terrestrial > Soil > Temperate... | reverse complement strand
CGAAAGGATAGCTTCTGGATGGGTTGAGGTCTTTGAGCGGAATCATGAAGGTGGCCTGGAGCAGAGAGTAGCGAAACAGCAGGCAAATGAAAAGGCGGAACGAGCAAGGCAGAGGGTCCGATAATGTGTAACCTCGCGCTGGTTTGGTTAACAGAACGTAGTACGTTCGCAAAACTGTTGAATTCTTGTGTCTTATTTGAGGTCAGTCGCGGCGCAGCTGAGAAACTAGGAGTTAGCAGGGGAGTCAAAATCAGTGCATTGAAACCGCCCTGGCGCGGTTGCGCGGCTTGCTGTCGGCGAGTCCCTCCTCTTCGGTCTGCTCTTAAGGGCGAGGCAAAGTTGACCAGTAGCTCTTCGCACGGTCTCCGATGTAAAAATCTTCCATTTTGCTCGCGCCAGCATTGCGTCTCTTCTGAGCGTGTGGTAAGTAATGATGTGTTGCGCGTGCGTGCGATTCGGACGAAGTTTCGCCGTTGTTCGTCCTCTGTAGCGTCGGCGCGCCGACTGCTCATGCCTGCCCGGGAAACAGAAGCCATCATCCTGAAGACATTCCCGTTGGGTGAGTCGGATCGCGTAGTCAGCTTTCTCGGGCGCGGTTCGGGCCGGCTGCGGGGCGTGGCCCCGGGGGCCCGGCGGTTGAAGAATCGTTTCGGCTCTACGCTCGAAATCCTCTCTCACGTGCATCTTTGGTACGTCGAGCGCGAAACACGGGATCTGGTGCGGATCCAGCAGGCGGACTTGCTGGAATCTTTTCATAAGACGCAGAGCGACTACGCGCTGAGCACGGGGCTGGCGGTCATCAGCGAAATCGTGGAACTGGTTCTTCCGGAACGGGAAGTCTCGGAAGCCATGTTTCGGCTGATCCTGCTGGCCGTCCGCGAAGTTGAGCGGACAGGAAACTGGCAATTGCCGTTGAGCTATTTGGCTTTCTGGACGGTACGGTTGGGGGGCTGGCTGCCGCGCTTTGACCGCTGTACCGCTTGTCAAACTGTGCTGGACGCAGGGCTTGCGTTTTGCGACAAGCATCATCCCGGACTCTACTGCGACAAGTGCCGGCAGCCGGGAATGAAGCCGCTGCGTCGCGAAGCCAGGGAATTGGCCGAGTACTTCACCGGCGAGCGGCTCGACCGCATCGCGTACGATGAGTCGATGAAGCCGCGTGCAGCAGAATTGCGAAGCGCTGCTCTTGGCTGGATTGAGTTTCATTCCGAGCGCCGGCTGGTCACGCCGGAATTGCTGGAGACCACGTGAAAGTTAAAGTAAAACTTGAAGAGAAGGGAAACGGCTTGACCTTTCAAGACTTAACCCTCAGAATGTCGAAATTCTGGGTGGACCAGGGCTGCGTACTGCAGCAGCCCTACGACGTGGAAGTTGGCGCCGGGACGATGCATCCGGAAACGTTTCTCCGCGTGCTTGGCCCGCAACCTTACCGCGTGGCTTATGTGCAACCCAGTCGTCGGCCCGCCGACGGTCGCTACGGTGAAAACCCCAACCGCCTTTACAAGCATTACCAATTTCAGGTCGTCCTGAAACCCTCGCCGGAAAACGTTCAGGATCTCTACTTGAAGAGCCTGGGCGCGATTGGCATTGACTTGAAAAAACATGACATTCGCTTTGAGGAAGACAACTGGGAGTCGCCCACGCTCGGTGCTTGGGGTGTGGGCTGGCAGGTCCTTCTGGACGGCCTAGAAATCACCCAGTTCACCTACTTTCAGCAGAGCGGCGGAATCGACCTAGATCCCATTTCCGTGGAACTCACCTATGGACTCGAGCGCATTTGCGCTTTTTTGCAGAATGTGGAAAGCGTCTACGTTTTGCGATGGTCCGCGGACAAGACCTATGGAGACATTCGCCTTATGGAAGAGCAGCAGCTGTCTGAATACAGCTTCGACTTAAGCGATGCCGCGGCCATCCGCACCGAATTTGAGGTCCATGAAAAGCAGGCGAAGGAACTGCTGGACGGCTTCAAGAGCGCAGAAGCGAAGAACTGCGCAAGGTATCCGCTGCTCGCCGCGTACGATCATTGCCTTAAATGCTCTCACCTGTTCAATTTGATGGACGCCCGCGGCGTCATCTCCACGACGGAGCGTGCCGCGCTGATGGCTCGCGTCCGCACCCTGGCCTGCCGCACCGCCGCGTCCTATCTGGAGCAACTTGGACCTTCGGCGAAGGCCCTTGAGGTGCGCGCGTGAAGGCTACGGCTAAGCCGAAGCAAGTGGAGTTGCTGCTGGAAGTGGGCTGCGAGGAAATTCCTGCCGGCATGCTCCCCAGAGCGGAAGAGGAGCTTCGCGTCAACGTGGAAAAGTCGTTGGCTGCAGAAGACCTGGGCGCGAGCGCCATGGTTGAGACGTTTAGCGCGCCACGCCGCTTGACCGTGTGGGTCCGAGGACTGCCAGCCAGGCAAGTTAACGTAGAACTTGAAGTCATTGGACCACCGAAGTCGGTGGCCTATGACGCAGTCGGCGCGCCGACGCGGGCCGCGCTGAGTTTTGCGGAAAAACAGCGCGTCCATGTTAACTCTCTCTACCTCGTCCAAACCCCCAAGGGCGAGTACCTTGCTGCCAAGCAAACTAAGGTCGGACGGACGGCCGAGCAAATCCTTACCGTGGCACTCCCTCGCGCGATTCACGATCTGACTTGGCCGCGGTCCATGACCTGGACTGGTGCCGATGGTCCGCGTTTCATTCGCCCCATACGGTGGGTCGTGGCCGTTCTGGACGGCAAACCCCTGAGGCTGTCAGTCGCCGGAATTGCCGCGAGCAACATAACCCGTGGCCACCGTTTTCTTGGCTCGGCCGCCATTCGCGTAAATGGCTTTTCGGATTACGAAAAGAAACTGCATGCGAATGGCGTCATCGTCCGTTCCGTGCGCCGGCAGGAAAAAATCGGCAAGGAGCTCGAATCATTTGCTAAACGGGGAAGTCACCGCATTCACGAAGATGCAAATCTGCTACGCCTGGTGACCTACCTAAACGAGTTTCCCACCGTTATTCAGGGCGACTTTGACCCCGCCTTCTTGAACCTGCCGGACGAGATCCTGGTAACCGTGATGCGCGGCCACCAGAAGTATTTTGCGCTCGAAAAAAAAAATGGAGAGCTAGCCCCGCATTTCCTGGCCGTCATCAACTCCAACAAGGACCCCCAAGGAATCATTCGCGCCGGGCACGAGCGCGTCCTGCGCGCTCGATTTGCTGACGCGCGCTTCTTCTGGGAGGCGGATCAGAAATGTCGGCTCGCCGACTATCTGCCCAAACTGGATCGGGTCACCTACGAATCCCGCTTGGGCAGCTACCGCGACAAGGTGGAGCGGGTGCGTGACGTTGCACGCTGGCTTGCCGAGCAATGGTTCAATCTCGGCATGCATCAGGCCCACGTCGCTGAGGCCGACCGCGCTGCGGAACTAGCCAAGTGCGATCTTGCCACCGAAATGCTTCGGGAATTTCCGGAACTTCAGGGCGTCGTGGGTGGTCTTTATGCCCGCGCACAAGGCGAACCGGATGAAATCTCGGACGCCGTATACGACCACTACCGCCCCGTAGGTGTCGATGATCCGATCCCGCGAAATCTCACAGGCTGTGCCGTCGCGCTTGCGGACAAATTCGATTCCGTCGTCGGCTGCTTGGCGGTGGGCATTGTGCCGACCGGCTCAAGCGATCCTTACGCACTGCGGCGCGCCTCGCTTGGCATCGTGAAGATCATCCTGGAAAGGAGGCTTCCGATTTCACTTTCCCTAGCCATTGAGGCCACTACAAAAGCCCTCCTCACTCACAAGCCAAGGCGCGGTGTCGCGCCGGAGCAAGAAAACAAGATTCTGGATTTCATTCTGGATCGCGCCAGATTCGTGTTTCGGGAAAAAGAACACTTTGGCTATGACGAAGTCTCGGCGGTATTTCGGGCTGGCGCGGACGATTTGGTAGACGCTCAGAAGCGGCTCCTGGTGCTCCGCGCGATCCGCAAGTCCAAGAATTTCGAGCCGCTGGCCGTTTCCTTCAAGCGCATCCGCAAGATCCTGGAGAAGGCTGGCGTGGTGGCGGGCCAAGACCGGCGCGTGAATCCTGAACTCTTCGAGAGCGGCGCAGAACGCGAGCTCCGCGCCGCAACACAGGCGGCGGCTGCCAAAGTGCAGTCCTTCAAGCGTGCAGGGAAGTATCAGGAGGCGCTGGAAGTCATCGCAGGCCTGCGCCCTGTGGTTGACAAGTTCTTTGACGGCGTGATGGTGATGGCCGAGAAGGAAGCCGTGCGCAACAACCGGCTTGCATTACTCGCGCAATTGCTCGCCGAGTTCACCACCATCGCTGATTTCTCCGAAATCGGAGGGGAAGAGCGCTCGGCATAACTTAAAGTTTTACTTGAAGTCCTGGTTCGAGCGCGTCAAGAAGAAAGAATCTTTGATTCTGTTCAGGCGGATGTCGGCACGCCGACACAAAGCAACAAACTCATTCTAAGCGAGGATGACAGTGAAAAAGTGGGTCTATTTTTTTGGTGCGGGCAAAGCAGAGGGCGATGGAACCTGGCGAGATCTCCTTGGCGGTAAAGGTGCTGGGCTGGCCGAGATGACCAAGATCGGTTTGCCCGTGCCCGCCGGATTTACGATTTCGACGGAAGCCTGCGACTACTACTACAAGCACGATAGAAAACTTCCTCCCGAACTTGCTAAGCAGGTGGCGGACAACGTGGCAAAGCTTGAGCGCGTCACGAAAAAGAAGCTCGGCGACCCGAAGAGTCCACTACTCGTCAGTGTGCGTTCCGGCTCTGCGCGTTCCATGCCGGGAATGATGGAGACAATTCTCAACCTTGGCCTGAACGACCATTCCGTTACCGGCCTTGCCGGGGTCACCAGGAATGAGCGCTTTGCCTACGACGCCTATCGCCGCTTCGTACAAATGTATTCGACCGTAGTGATGGGCCTTTCCAAGGAAGACCTGGAGCACCGCCTTCGCGCCATGAAGCAGCGCCTCGGGGTCAAAGAGGACACCGCGGTTCCCGCAAGCGGCTGGAAGGAATTGGTGGCCGAGTACAAAAAATACTTCCGCGAAAAATCTGGCACAAATTTTCCAGACGCTCCTATGGACCAGCTCTGGGGCGCCATCGCTGCCGTCTTTGGCTCCTGGATGGCCGAGAAAGCTGTGACCTATCGCCGTGTGGAAAAAATCACCGGACTTCTCGGCACAGCCGTCAACGTCGTGCAAATGGTTTTCGGCAATACCGGTGAAAACTCCGGGACGGGCGTCTGTTTTACCCGCGATCCCAGCTCCGGCGAAAAGATTTTCTACGGCGATTACCTCGTGAACGCCCAAGGAGAAGATGTTGTCGCTGGCATCCGTACGCCCATGCTCCTGGGCGAAATGGCCAAGACCATGCCCAAGGTCTACGCGCAACTGGAGAAAGTTCGAGCAAAGCTTGAAAAGCATTACCGCGACATGCAGGACATGGAGTTCACCGTCGAAGAAGGCAAGCTTTACATGCTGCAGACGCGCAACGGCAAGCGCACCCCGGCAGCCGCCTTTCGCATGGCCGTGGACATGGCCAACGAAAAACTGATCACCAGGGAAGAGGCGCTCTTGCGCATCAAGCCCGAAGACATCGAGCGCCTTTTCTATCCGGTGATTGACTCAAAGATTGATCGCAACTCGCTATCGCGCAAAATCCTGGCTACCGGCATCAATGCGGTTCCCGGCGCCGCGGCAGGACGGGTGGTTTTCTCTGCGCCGAAAGCTGAAGAATGGGCTGCGCGCGGCGAGAAAGTGATCCTGGTTCGCCGCGAGACCAGCCCGGAGGACGTCGGAGGAATGGCCGTTGCCCAGGGCATCCTCACCGCCACAGGCGGCAAGACCAGCCACGCCGCGGTGGTTGCGCGTGGATGGGGCAAATGCTGTGTCGTTGGGGCAGAGAAGTTGGATATCGATTACAAGTCCCTGTCCATGTCCACCAACGGCCGCGTCGTTAAGGAAGGCGACTGGATCACGCTCGACGGCGGCGAAGGCGTTGTTTACACCGAGGCGCTTCCCCTCGTCGTGCCGCAGCTCCCGGAAACCTTCGAGACGCTCATGAAGTGGGCCGATGCGACGCGCCGTCTGCGTGTGCGCACCAACGCTGACACCCCGCAGGACGCCCGCAAGGCCCGCGAATTCGGCGCCGAAGGCATCGGCCTCTGCCGCACCGAGCACATGTTCTTCACCGACTTCGAGTTTCCGGAGAAGAGTCACGAGCGGCAACGCGCCATTCAGGAAATGATTCTGGCCGACAACAAGGATTCTCGTGTGAAAGCGCTTGATCGCCTGCTTCCGTTCCAGCGCCGCGATTTCATCGGCATCTTCAAGGCGATGGACGGCTTGCCGGTAACCATTCGCCTCATCGATCCGCCTCTCCACGAATTTGTACCACACGACCGCAAAAAGCAGGAAGAGTTGGCCAGGGAACTCGGCATCAGCGCCGACGTGGTGGCCCGCCGCGTCGAGCAGCTTCACGAGGCCAACCCCATGCTCGGCCATCGTGGCTGTCGTCTGGCCATCACCTATCCCGAGATCCTCGAAATGCAAGTGCGCGCCATTATCGAAGCGGCCATCGAATGCCAAAAAGCCGGAGTTAAAGTTTTACCTGAGATCATGCATCCGTTGACCTTGGACAGGAAAGAGCTCTGGATTCTCGACCAGGCCACGCGTCGCGTCGCCGATGACCTCATCAAGAAATCCGGCATCAAGCTCAACTATCTTGTTGGCACCATGATTGAGCTTCCACGCGCCGCGCTCTTGGCAGGTGAAATTGCCGAGGTCGCGGAATTCTTCTCCTTCGGCACGAACGATCTGACGCAAACCACCATGGGCCTCTCCCGCGACGATGCCGGCCGCTTCCTCCCCGACTACGTGGACGAGAAAAAAGCCGGTGTTTTCGTGGTTGATCCGTTCCAGTCTCTCGATACCAAAGGAGTGGGCATGCTCATGCGTTGGGGCATCGAGCAGGGCCGCAAAACCAAGCCCAAGCTGAAGGTAGGGGTCTGCGGCGAGCATGGGGGCGATTCCGACAGCGTCAAGTTCTGCCACGCTCTAGGTATGGACTACGTCAGCGCCTCGCCTTTCCGCGTCCCCATCGCCCGGCTTGCCGCAGCTCAAGTAATAGTTGAAGGCAAGCAATCCAAGAAAAAGACGGCGAAATAGCGCGTGAATTCTACCTCAAGTAACACTTGAACTAAGAACTTCGGATCGCAGCCGTCAAAGTTTCCTCACGTCGGCATTTTGAAGAAAAAATACATTCCCACAAAAAAGAAAATGCTATCCGGCGACCAGCCCGCCAAAACGGGCGGTAGCTGCCCCACTCCTCCCATGGCTTCGAGCAACGCCGCAATCGCCCAGTACACCACGCCAATCCCCACTCCCAGCGCCACCCCGCCGATGGCGCCCCGCGTTCCCACCAAGAACGCAAACGGCAGCGCCAGCAGCATACTCACCGGGGCCATCAGCGGATAAGCTATTTTCTTATGCCATTGCACCCTCAGCGTCGCCACATCGAATCCCGCCCGGTGTAGCCCCTCGATATAGCTCCCCAGTTCGCCGATGCTCATTTGAAACGCCTGCCTAACTTCCCGGTTGAAGTAGCTCGGCGGCTCCGACAGTTCGGGCGGTGCCGCTGCGGCAAAAGTCTCGAACTTGGCTACCGAGCCGTCCGTGAAGTCGCGGATCCAGCCGGCCTCCAGCACCCACACTTGCTGCGTTTCCGACCACCGACCCCGGGACGCAAAAATCCTGCGCCGCATGTGAAAGTTCGCGGGGTCAAGCTCCAGCACGCTCAGTCCGCCAAACAGTTTCTGCGCAGGATCGAATACGTCGTAGTTGTAGATCTTCCCGTTTTCGCCAAAGATCCAGCGCTGCGGATGCGTATACGTCTGGGCCGGCCTTCCTTTGATCTGGTTGTGCAAAGCATCCTGCCGCTGATTGGCGTATGGCAGGTAAGTATCGTCAAATACGATCATCACCGCCGCCAAGGCGAGTCCCGCAAGAAACAGCGGCAACGCCAGGCGATAAGCGCTTGTGCCCCCGGCCTTGATGGCCACGATTTCGTTGTTCTTGCTCATCACCCCAACCGTGACCAGAACGGCCACCAGTGCCCCCAATGGGAAAAAGTTGTATAGCAGGTAAGGCGTCAAGTAGCGGAAGTAATCCACCACCACCAGAAATGCGATTCCGCGCCGGTAAATGTCATCGAAGAGCTCAAACAGGGTGAAGGCTTCGTAAAGAAAAACGAAAACCCCCAGCAGCAAGGCAAAGTAGAAAAAAAATTTTCGCAGGACGTACAGGTCCATCAGCCGCGGAAAACTTCCGCCGGATGTTGCGGCCGTTTCTACTGCGCCGCGTTCCCCGTTGCCCACGAGCGACGCGGCCGCGCGTGCGCGCGCTTGCGCCTTTCGCCGCTGCGCCAGCCGCATCCGCCTGCTCAGGTAACCGAGCCATCTCAACCAGCGGCTCTCTCCGCGAAACTGCTCCATTCTTGGCAGCAGTACGAGCCCTAAGACTGCCATTACGCCATTGGCCATCCAAATTCCCGCTGCAGGCGAAAGCTTCCCTTGCCGTGCTAGCCCCGTTCCCATAATCAAAATCAGGTAATACGCGGCAATCAGCACCACCGCCAGCAGCGACCCCGCCGCGCGCCCCCCTCGCCGTGGCCGCGCTCCCAGCGGCACGGCCGCCAGCGCAAAGACCAGGCAGGCCACCGGTAACGCCAGCCGCGTGTGCCATTCCACGCTGGCTTCCCGCGATCCTGCTTTCTTCTCCGCGGTCAGCTCCATCGTCGGTTGTTCGGGAATGCTTCGCTGGCGCTGCTGTGCCGAGCCCAGTCCGCTCACTTCCATCGGCCAATCGCTTTGCCCAAAGGCGGTCACTGAGTAATGGCTTGGGTCTGGGCGCGCGAACTCGTGCGTCGTTCCGCCTTGCAGGTGCAGCTCCAGCCTGCCCTGCCGCGGCTCTGCAATTACGATGGCGCTATCCGCCAGGGTCACTTGCGAACCACCTTCTCCTCCCGTTTCGGCGACAAACACGCCATGCCATTGCGTTCCGCTGGCGGACACATCATTCACGTACAACACTCCTTTCGGGAAGCGCTCGTCGAACACGCGCGGTTGTACCTGAAAGGACGCTTGCGAGCTGGCAAGCTCCGCCTTGATGGAGTTCACCGTGCGAAGTGCCGCTGGCCCCAACCACGCCGTCATCGTCAACGTCAGCACCCCGCACCCTAGCGCCAGCATGCCCACCGGCAACAAAATGCGCCGCCTGCCGATGCCCGCCGCCGTCAACGCGATTATTTCGCTGTCTGCCGACATGCGTCCCAGCCCCAGCAGCACTCCGACCAGGCACCCCATGGGCACGGTGAACACGAACACGCTCGGGAAAATGCACAAAAAAAACTTCAGCATTTGCCCGCCCGAGCCGGCGTGCCGTACAAACAGCTCCATCAACTGCACCAGCCGCGGAATAAAAAAGACGAAGGTGAAAACCGCTAGGCCCAGGAATGCGTGGCGGGATACTTCGCGGACGATGTAGCGATCCAGGATGCGCATAGCGCGAACGCTGAGTGTAGCATGGCTGCATCTACCCCTTAGCGCGCCCTTCACCAAGACAGAGCCGCAACGCCGCTGTTGCCCACTTTGCGCCGCCGCATGCCGCGTCCTGCTCTTGCCCTGTATACTCTCAATCTGTCTATGCTTGCAGCCTCGAACCGTCCGTGTGAGTCTCGCTTCGGGACACCCGCCGAATGAATCGCATTCATCTCGTTCTCCTCTGGCACATGCATCAGCCGCAATACCGCGACCCGGAGAACGGCCGCTACGTCCTCCCCTGGACTCGCCTTCACGCCCTCAAGGACTATTACGGCATGGTCGAAATGCTCCGCAAGTTCCCCAAGTTTCATGCCACCTTCAATGTCGTTCCGGCCCTCGGCATGCAGCTCGAGGAGTACGCCAGCGGCAACTTCCACGAGCCGTGGTTTTCCCTGGCTTTCAAGAACGCGGACGACCTCGCCCGCGAAGACAAAGCCGAAATCCTAGCGCGCGCCTTCCAGGTCAATCACGAGCGCCTCATGGCGCGCTGGCCGCGCTTCGTCGAGCTGTACGAATGGTCGCGCCCCGTAGGCGGCGCGCAAGCTCTTGTTTCCTTTACCGCCCGCGACTGGCGCGACCTCCAGTTCCTCTCCCAACTCGCATGGATGGAGGAATCCTGGCTCCAAAAAGACGAGGTCGTCAGCCGCCTCGCCGCCAAGGGCAAAGACTTCACGGAGCAAGACAAATCTTCCCTGAAAGAGAAACAGCTCGAGCTTTTGCGCTTGGTTCTTCCCGCGTATCGCGACGCGGCCTCCCGCAGCCAGATTGAGATCAGCACCACGCCGTTTTACCACCCCATTCTGCCGCTCCTTTGCGATTCGGATGTCGCACGCGTCGCCAATCCTTCTACGCCACTACCCCACCGTGCCTTTCGCCATCCTGAAGACGCTCGCGAGCAGTTGCAGCTCGCCCGCCAATATCACGAGAAAACTTTCAGGGCCAAGCCCGCCGGCCTCTGGCCCTCGGAAGGCGCAGTTTCCGACCAGGCGCTGTCCCTGGCGGCGCAGGAAGGTTTCCAGTGGTTCGGCACCGATGAAGGCGTTCTAGGCCGCACCTTGAATGTCGGCTTTCTCCGGGATTCCAACGGCGTACCTGCGAATGCTGGCCGCCTCTTCCAGCCTTTGCGTGTTCAGCTTGGCGAGCAATCCATTACCGGGCTCTTCCGCGACCATCACCTCTCCGACCTTATCGGCTTTGTCTACAGCCGCATGGAAGGCAAAGCCGCTGCCGCCGACCTGCACGCGCGCCTGCGGCTGCTCGGCGAGAAAGTCGCGGGCGCGCAGCCGCTCACCGTCTGTCTTTTTCTCGACGGCGAAAATGCTTGGGAATATTACCCGGGCAACGGCCGCGAATTTTTGCGCGAGTTCTACCGCCGCGTCGAGTCGGATCCGGATTTCCGCGCGCTTACCGCCTCAGAGGCCGTTGCTTCGGCGGGAGAAATTCCTGTCAACACAGGCATTTTCCCGGCTTCCTGGATTAGCGCCAATTTCGATGTTTGGATCGGGCACAGTGAAGATATCGCCGCTTGGGAACTTCTCTGGGATGCGCGGGAAGCCTACGCGCGCGCCGTCGAGGCGCAAAAGAAAGAGCTTCCCGGCGCGCCCACGGAGGCCGGCCTTCAAACCGCGCATGAATCGCTTCTTGTCGCGGAAGGCAGCGACTGGTGCTGGTGGTTTGGGCCGGAACACAGCACCGCCAATGACGCGGAGTTTGACGCGCTCTTTCGTAAACACCTCACTGGAATCTATCTCGCGCTCGGCCAGGTCCCTCCGGAAGAGCTTGCCAAGCCTGTCAAACGCCGGCCCGAGCGCGCCCTGCAGCTCGCTCCAACCGGTTTCCTGCGCGTCAAGGTCGATGGCCGCGAGACTTCTTATTTTGAATGGCTCGGCGCTGGTCTCTACTCGCCGGAGCGCCGCGGCGGCTCCATGCACGGCCGCGTCTTCTATCTTCGCGAATTGCGCTTTGGCTTCGAGGACGACCGCTTCTGCATCCGTGTCGATTCTTTCCCGGAGGCTATGAGTGAATTGGAGGATCCCGAGTTTCGCATCACCGTGAGCGGGGCCGAAGAACTCGTCCTCGTTGCAAAGCTGCAGCGCGGCAAGCTCCAGGATTTTGCCGTGGAGAAAACTCGCGTTTGCCTCTTGGATCTCGAATCGGTCGCTGTGGCCGCCTTTGAACGGTTCCTCGAGGTGGCCATTCACCGCAGCCAGCTTAACCTCAAAAACCAAAGCAAGCTGAAACTCGGCGTGGCCTTGTGGCACGGCGGTCTGCCCGTCGATATGCTCCCCGCCGAGGGCTTCCTCGAGGTCCCCCTCGGCGAAGAAAACTCCGCCTGGCCCCCCGACTAGCCTTCGCAAAACCTCTTAACTGGGATGCAGGTTGGCAAGAGGGTTAGCGAGTATTTGGTCGTGGAAAGCTGTGCATGGTTGCGCAAAAAGCTCCGAGGCGGAAGGTTCGGGGTATGAGTTGGATCGAATGCGCGTTCGCTCGCAGAACGATGCCGCAGTGTCGTCTCATACCATTCGACGATCATCGGCTCGAGGCCTTTTTCAACCTTAACGCGCCTTTCCTATTCGCGACTGCCCTAAGGCTCAAGGCTTCAGGCTGTCCAGCAGGTCGGGCCCGTTGTCCCCGGGGGTTACGGTGAACACGGAAATAAACTCATTCGGCGACACGATCCAGAAGACCACCTGTTCCCCCGTTGCGAAGGCCATAGTGCCGCGGCCGTTCGAGGCCACCGCATATGTTCCATTGCGGACCTTGGTGCGAGCGAATTGAATGGTGTCGTTTGTATCGAGGGTCAGATTCCAATTGCCGGAGCCGTCGAGGGTGATGAAGCCAATGCAGTTCTGAAAGTCAGCGGCGCCCGGCGCACCACAAATTTCTTCATAGGTGCCTATAATGCTCGCTGGGCTGAATGCGCCGGCAGCCTGAGGCTGAAAGCTCCCGCTGTCAACCACGTTTCCCGAAGCATCGAGGATGAAACCCGCGTTCACATCTTCCATATATGCCACCTTTGACAGGATGTTCTGGGGGTCAAGCTGGAAGGTCATGGTGGTGCGTCCATTTTGGGAAACCGTGTAGGTCCCAGTAAACGGGGAGTTCAAGGTGAGCGTCGCAGCATCGTTCTGGTCCAGGATGCCCGTGAGGTTTCCGTTGCTAAAGGCGATTTGGCCTGCAGCGGTGGTGCTAGGAAGTTGACCCGAAGACGCGTCGGTACGAAAGATGATATTGCCATTGAGCGAAGCAGTGGTGAACCCGCTGCCAAGGTTCTGACCATGAACCTGGCCGCTCAGAAGAGGAACCGTGCTGCTGCGGGCATCGGTGCCGATCAAGAGAAGTTTGTCCGCAGCGATGATGTAGTACGCGAAGCCCAGCGTGATTGCGCCAAGCATAGGCGCTGGAATGTTGGCATTAAGCTTCACGGTCCCCCGACCCGAGGTCGAATCTGGAGTCGCAAACGAGCCCGTCCACGGGAGGTTGGGTGAGCTGGCCCCAAGGGCGCTGATATCGAGCACAGCCCCGCTTACGTTTCCCGTGGAATCGAAACTGAATCTTCCCAAGGCGCCTGTGCGACCCACTCCTGGGAGATCGCCAAAGAGGCTCATGACGAAATCACCGCTCGACTTGGCAAGAGAGAAAGCGGTGGCGTCTTGCCCCTGCAATAGGCCTGCGCCACGCGTGCCTGTACCAGAGAAGTCGTCGTATTCGATGAAAGAGGCACTGGTGCCGGAGGGGTTGATGAGGAAACGGAATGTGGAATTTCCCTGCGAATTGGTCAGCGTCATCTGTCCTTTGCCGTTGGTGCCCACAACGTAGGTGCCTGTGAGACTCAGCGGCGCAGCGGCTGTAGTGAAGGTTGTACGGTTAATGTCCTCGACACCACCCGTGATGTTGCCTGCGCCGTCTGCGTTAAGGCTGCCTGCGAAGGCCATCGCGCCGTCGGAGTCAATTCCGTTGAACAGAAACGCGTATCTGCCCTGTAGCAACGCGTTGTTGTCGGGAATAACGGTGATGGTGGTCAAATTTGAACTGCTAGGATCAGTCTCTGAAGTGGCCGTGAGCGTTACCGTGGGGGGAGACGGCGGCGAGGCTGGAGCGGTGTAAAACGTAATTGCACCGATGGGGTCTACGTTCTGTGCGGGCGTCTGCGTTTTGGAGACCGTTCCGCAGCTCGCCCCACTGCAACCTGCTCCGCTGAGCGTCCAGCTGACACCTTGGCTGAAAGGATCGTTGCTTACGCCGGCGGAAAATTGCTGGACGGCGTTGGCAGCCACAGTGACCGTGGGCGGAACCGTAGACACAACAATCGCCGGCGATGTAAATACCGTGATGGTTGTGGATGCCTGTGGGTTTGGATCGCCAGCCGCCGTTACCTGGATGGTTATGGTCGCTGGGCTGGGTATTCGGTTGGGCGCGGTATAAGTCACGGGATTGTCCGTGTTGCTGCTCAAGCTGCCGCAGGCTGCTCCTGAGCAGCCCGTGCCGGAGAGGCTCCAGGTTACCGCCTGATTGGCTGAAGCTGGGCTCACCGTCGCCGTGAACTGCCGCGCTGTGCCCACTTGGACGGAAGACGAAAGTGGGGAAAGCGTGATTGTAATCATCGGGGGAGCCATCGCACCGCCACAGGCAGAGAGCACCGACACGCTCAGGCATGCCGCGGCCAGCAGTGCGGCTGAGCCAATCCTACCTTTCACCCATCGATAAACAGGAATTTCCGTTTTGGGCTTCCCCTTTGCGCGAAAGCCTAGTCTTCCTGCCCCGTCATGTCAAACGCAAGTTGCGCGGCCTCTTTGGAGTGGTAGGACAGCCCGTTTTGACCGTTCCCCGGAGTCGCTATGCTGGCTGGCCTGCCGGCCCAATCTGCCGCGCCGCTGCCACCTCTCCACTGGATGGCTTCCGAGCCTGCGTTTGCTTTTTGTCTTCGTTCGCTAACCGCCCGGCATCTTAAGTTGACTTCTCACTGCTTCGGCTGTCAGCTATCGATTTTAGACCTGTTTGTGTCTTGGTACGTCCGTTCGCCGGAACGCTCTTTCCTCTTCTCTGCGCAGCCCTGCATACTCAGCCCTATGCGTTGTTCTTTTCTTCTCTTTGAACTCTTGAACCTTGAACTCTTCAACCGAAGATGAAAACTGAGAACTGAGGGCCGAGAACTAAGAACCAAGAGCTACTTCGCTTCTTCCTTATCCCCGTACAGCTTCACCGCCAGCTCCTGTGGCCGCGCACCCACCGGCACCATCGTCACCAGAAAATTCGTGCGCACGCGAATCACCGCCACATCGTTCGAGCCTTGGCACACCACCAGCAACAAAGACTCGTTTGGGCTTTCATCAAACCGCAGCGCCCCGGGCGTGTCCCCGGCGGGGATCGGAAAGCCCTTCCCGGGTTCGCGGACAATCCGCCGGTTCGTGATGTCCACCGGTATCACCCGGTTGGCGGCTGCGTCCGAAACGTATAGCAGGCTCGCGTCCCCGCTGAGTACCCCACGTGTGGGAGCTGAACCCAACACCATCGTGTCCCCCACTTCATGCGTCCAGGTGTTGATGGCCTGCAGCCCGTGCGCTTCCGGCGAAATCACGTACAGCTCCCCTCCATCGGATTTGAGCAACATGTCCGTCGGCTTGCCGGTCAGTTCCAGGTTTGTCACTAGGGCGCCGCGTCGTAAGTCCACGACGGAGAGCCACTTCTCCGATCGGCTCATCACCCACGCCAGGGAACCGTCCGGGAGCACCGCGACGTCCTCTGGTTGCTCCACCACTTTGACCCGGCTGCGCTCCGCAAGCGTCGCCGCGTCATGAATCCCCAGTGAGCTGTCTCCACGGTTTACCACCAGCACCGTTTTCCCATCCGGTGTGACTCGCGCCAGCATTGGCTCGCGCCCGGTCCTTGCCCGTCCTACAATGCTCAGCGACTTCAGGTCGATGGCCAGCAGCGTATCGTTTCCCGAAGTGGTCGTGTACACACGGCTGCCTTCGGGTGAAAATTCCAGCGAATAGGGAAGCGGGCCCACGGAAATGCGCGCACTTACCTGGTACTTCCGCGCATCGAGTATCCAAACATAGCCGCCCAGCGAACTGACGCCCAGAATCTCGGGCCGCGTCGGATGTTCTCGCAGACCAGAGACCCCGGGCCCAACGGGGATGTGTGCCACGGCCTTGAGCTTGACCATATCCACCACTGTTACCGAGCCGTCCGCCGTACTCACATAAGCGCACAGGTGCAGGTCCGGCCGCAGAAACGATGGCCGGTGCTCGCGCAGCAACGCGATCAGGGCTCCGAGAGCCAGCCCCCCAACTAGAAAATATCTCCGGAAATTCCTCGGTTTGTTCATGACGCGCTCGGATTCTCCCATGCGCGCTCGCCTGCCGTCGACTGTTGTCCAAACAACTGCGTCTGAGCAGGAAAGTAGTCCCTAAATCCTTGGGCGGCAGGAGTCGTCCTTTACTGTTTTGGCCCTGCTGGCATAATCTGTTGTCGCACATGCTTCTCTCCGGACCATTCTCTGGGCTGCTCACCGACCTCTACGAACTCACCATGGCGGCCGCGTATGTCCAGAACCGCTTCGAGGCCCGCGCCACCTTTGAACTTTTTGTGCGCACCCTGCCGCGCCGCCGCAATTACCTGGTCGCCGCCGGGCTGGAGCAGGCCCTCGGGTTTCTCGAGGAGGTGTGCTTCTCCGCGGAAGACATCTCCTACCTGCGCTCGCTGCCCGCCTTTCTCAACGTCCAGCCCCAATTCTTCGAATATCTCTCTCAGTTCCGCTTTACCGGCGACGTTTGGGCTTTGCAGGAAGGAACGATTTTCTTTCCCGGCGAACCCATGCTCCGCGTAACCGCTCCCATCGCCCAAGCGCAGCTCGTGGAGACCAGTCTTCTGAGCATTTTGCATTTCCAGACGCTAATCGCCAGCAAAGCCGCGCGTGTCTCCACCGCTGCCGCTGGGCGCCTCGCTGTGGAATTCGGCTCCCGCCGCGCGCACGGCATGCAAGCCGGCGTTCTCGCCGCGCGCGCCGCTTTTGTGGGCGGCTGTCAAGGCACCTCGAACGCCTTTGCGGGCCGCCGCTTCGGCATTCCCGTGTATGGAACGCAGGCGCACTCCTGGATTATGGCCCACGCCGACGAGGGCGAAGCCTTCCGCGATTTCCTCAACGTCTTCCCCGCGCAATCCACGCTGCTCGTCGACACTTACGATGTGCACGCCGCCATCGAGAAAATCATTGCGCTGGGCCGCAAGCCCGCAGGCGTGCGCCTCGATAGCGGCGACGTGTTGAAAGACAGCTTGTGGGTCCGCGACCGCCTCGACCGCGCCGGCTGGCACGACGTGCAGATTTTCGCCTCCGGAGACCTGGATGAGGACCGCATTGAGATTCTGCTGCGCAGGGGCGCGCGCCTGGACGCCTTTGGCGTTGGCTCCGCGCTCTCCACCTCCGCCGACTCTCCGTACATCGGCTTGATCTACAAACTCGTCGAAGTTGAGCTTGGCGATGTGGTGCGCAGCGCCGCCAAGTTCGCCCGGGACAAAATCACTTATCCCGGCCGCAAGCAGATCTTCCGCTTTGCCGGAAAGGACGGCACCTTCGCGAGAGATGTCGTCGGCCTCGATACGGAATCCTTTCCGGCCGCCGAGCCCCTGCTTGTTCCCGTGATGCGCGAAGGCCGGCGCCTGGAAATTGCCGCGGCGGATCCCGTTGCTGCCGCGCAGGCCGCGCGCCAACGGTTCCTGGAAGGCCGCGAACGT
>Ga0307479_10002310_pt1 | contig 17326 bp, 16 predicted proteins | sample atmos_gasesECM4C_FD_203743 | JGI IMG/M metagenome (GOLD analysis project Ga0307479, IMG submission 203743) | Hardwood forest soil microbial communities from Morgan-Monroe State Forest, Indiana, United States - atmos_gasesECM4C_515 | ecosystem: Environmental > Terrestrial > Soil > Temperate... | reverse complement strand
GAAGAGCATGTGAGGTTCCAATCATGGAGCAAAAGCGCCTTTGTGCAGGCGGACCACGGGACGCTCCCCGGGAGGCGCCTCAATCGCCAGGACATCGAATCGGGACGGAGCGTTTCCGGCGCGGTATTCGCGAAGAAACTGTCGCGCGATTCGCGAAAGATGCCACTGCTTCTCGCGGGTGACCGCGTCTTCGGGAGTGCCGAACTCGCCTCCACTCGCCGTTCGTGTCTTCACCTCGACGAACGCGACCGTCCCGCCGTCGTATCCCACCAGATCGATTTCGCCCTTCATTCCACGGTAGGTGAAGTTTCGCGCGATCATTACATATCCCTGCCGCCGGAGATACCAGTACGCATACGTCTCGCCGCGAACTCCAGTTCGCCGCGCCCTTTGTTTTGCTTGTTCTCGCGAAGGCGGCGCCGACGAATCCGACAGACCCTTTCGTGCGGCCCAATCCACCAAGCCAAACATTGCTCGAGCAAAAATTCGCACGCCGTCTTCTTTTCTTCCTTCTTGGTTTTCTCGGTGATCTCTGCGCCCTCTGCGGTGAAAGCTTTGGTCGAACGGCGAAACGGCTTTTACCACAGAGGACACAGAGAGTAAACGCCCCTTCACAATCTCTGCATCAGGCGGACTTTTCGACCTCGCGGATGCATTCTTCAAGTGTGCGCGCAGCGAAGTCGGCCTGTTCTTCGTCAATCATCAAAGGGGGCGCGACGCGGATCGTATTTTCGCCTGCACCCAGAAATAGGACGCCTTTCTCGAACGCGCGGTCCACGATCGCCTCGCGAAAATCGTGAGCGCGCTCCTTCGTCTTCTGGTCGCGGACGATCTCGACGCCGATCATCAGACCTTTGCCCCGCACGTCGCCGACAATCTTGTGGCGTGCAGGCCAATCCGCCATGCGGCCCAACAAAAATTCCCCCATACGCCGCGCGTTTTCGATGTACTGAGTCTCCAGCAGGTCCAGCGTCGCGAGCGCCGCCGCCACACACACGGGGTTGCCGCCGAAAGTAGTGGCGTGCGCTCCGGGCTTCCAATCCATCAGGCTCGCCCGTGCAATGGTGGCCGAAAGCGGCATCCCCGAAGCAATCCCTTTCGCCACGCACAGAATGTCCGGCTCGATTCCCGCATGATCGCCGGCCCACCACTTCCCCGTCCGTCCCATGCCGCTTTGCACTTCGTCGGAAACGAGCAAGATTCCGTGCTTGCGGCAGATTCGCTGCAACTCGAGAAGAAATTCCTTTGGCGCGGGCACGTACCCGCCTTCTCCCTGAATCGGCTCGATAAAAACCGCCGCCACTTCTTCCGGATCGACAATACGTTTGAAAATCTCACGCTCCAGAATCGTGGCCGACTCCACGCAATTGCAGGGCGAGGGATTGCCATAGGGGCAGCGGTAGGAATTGGGGTACGGGATGTGAAAAACTCCGGACAGCAACGCCCCAAAACCTTTTCGCTGCACGGCCTTCGATGCGGTGAGAGATAGCGACCCGAGTGTGCGGCCGTGGAAGCATCCGTAAAACGCGATGATTTTGTCGCGCCGCGTATGATATCGCGCCAGCTTGATGGCCGCCTCGATGGCTTCCGTGCCGGAGTTGCCCAGGAACACTTTCTTCGGCTCTTTCCCGGGGGCCACGGCCGCAAGGCGCTCCGCCAGTTCCACCATGTTCGGCAAATAAAAATCCGTGCCGGAAATGTGAATTAACTCAGCGGCCTGCTTTTGAATCGCCTCGACGACGCGCGGATGGCAATGTCCGGTGGAAACGACCGCTATGCCAGCGGCAAAATCAAGAAACGTGTTGCCGTCGACGTCCTCGACCATCGCCCCGCGTCCGGATTTCGCGACCATTGGGTAGCCGCGCGTGTAGGAAGGCGAGATGACTTGATTGTCCCGCGCGATGATCCTCTTGGCATTCGGACCGGGAAGTGTTGTGATGAGATTTGGGAGTTTCATTTCAGTCGCGGTTCCAATCATGGAATGCTTCACAGGGACCTCCATTGCAGCGGCATTGATCCCGTGCCCGGGACAATGCCGGGCAAGAACCTTCCATTTGTTGCCATACGCACACGCCCAACGAAAGGGAAGGAACTATGATGTAGTGTACGCGAACAAACGCGGCCATTCCATGAAACGTGAACCGCGGAGGGTAACCAGGTTGGAACTGTGCAATTTCACTTGCGTTTCCAGCGGACCCCGCCATCGCGAGAGTCTTCAAGAATGATTCCGCGATCGGCAAGTTGGTCGCGGATGCGGTCCGACGCGGCGAAATCGCGCCGCTTGCGCGCGGCTTGCCGCTCGGCAATCAGCGCCTCGATCTCAGCGTCGCTGAGTGGAGGGGCATCCGGGGCAAGGCCCAGCGCGCGTAGTTTTTCCCCATCGTCATCGCGGAGCACGGCAAATATGGCGTCGAAGGATTCGAGCGCGGCCAGAACGGGGGCGGCATCGCCCTGACGAAATTCCCCGCGGTCCACAGCAGTATTCACGTCGCGCACCAGATCGAAAATTGCCGCCAGCGCCTGGGCAGTATTCAGATCATCCGCAAGTCCACGGTCGAATTCTTCCAGCGCCTTCGCAGCGCGAGCGGCCATCTCAGGGGACGCGCCCGCCGGGAATTTACCGGATCGGATGCGCGCCGAAAATGTGCGCAGACGATCAACCGAGCTGGCCGCTCCCTGCAAACTCTCTGGTGTGAAATTCAACTGGCGCCTGTACGGCACCGAGGCCAGGAGGAACCTCAGGGAAGAGGGCTTGTGCCCCTGGGTCAGCAATTCGCGCACCGTCGCGAAGTTACCCTTGGATTTGGACATCACTTCGGCGCCTACGAGCAGGTGCTCGGCATGGAGCCAGAAGTGCGCGAACGGCTTTCCAGTGGCCGCTTCGGACTGCGCAATTTCGTTCTCGTGATGTGGAAATGTCAGATCGACGCCGCCGCTATGGATGTCGAGCGTTTCGCCTAGATATGCCATAGCCATGGCGGAGCATTCGATGTGCCAGCCGGGACGTCCCGGCCCGATCGGCGTCTCCCAGAAATGCTCGCCGGGCTTGGGCGCCTTCCACAATGCGAAATCGCGGGCATTGTCTTTGTCGTAGCGATCCATGTCCACCCGCGCCCCGGTTTGCATGCCGGCCACGTCAATCTTGGAGAGTTTGCCGTAGTCCGGAAATTTCGAGATCCGAAAGTAGATCGAGCCCTCGCTTGTATAGGTGAATCCCTTCGCCGTAAGCCTCTGGATCAGCTCCACCATATCGTCGATATGCTCGGTGGCCCGCGCAATGTGTTCAGGAGGTTCGAGGTTCAACGCCCGGCGGTCGTCGAGGTACGCCTGGATATACTTTTCGGTGTACTCGCGAATACTCACGCCAGCCGCCGCGGCTTTTTGGATGATGCGGTCATCCACATCGGTAAGATTCATCACCTGAATGACGCGGTAGCCCCTCGATTTCAAATAGCGCCGCAAAACATCCTGGAACACAAAGGTGCGAAAGTTTCCGATATGTGCGAAATCGTAGACCGTGGGCCCGCAAGTGTAAGCCCGCACCTCGCCCTTGACCAGCGGCACAAACGGTTCCGTCCGGTCCGTCAATGTGTTGTGGAACTGGATTTCGGTCATCGTGGCTCGGTCACCGGTTCTCTACTCTTGTCGCGCGCTCATGGCAAAGGCGTCATTCTAGCCGACGCGCCCAGCCGAGGCAAAAGGTCTGTTGCGAGATTGGCAAGCCCCGGTTTAAGAACATGAATATTGCTTGTCATATTTCCGCAGAACGACCCTTGAATTCCGAAATGGAATTTTATAATTGACTTGTTCCAAAAAAGTCTTCGATTTAGCTTCGCTCAACTCTAAGTGCATAAAGCACATATAGTTACAGACAAAGCAAAATGGCCCTGAAAGTGTTCCAAGTTGAACCAGAGGCGCAAAACGTCTCACAAATTTGCCTTCGAAGGATGAATTGCGCTCCATGTGGGGAGGTCACTGTGTATTGCGATTCGGCCCTCCACAAATTAATTTCTGGAGTAATATTTTTTCTAGGATGTCTTCATGTTTGTTCTCTCATCTTGAAAGGAACGTCCAAATTCATCACGATAGATGTCGCAGAGTTTGCGAGAGCTCTAATTGAGGCATGGAGTAAGTTGATGACTCTTTGGCGTTCGTGCCCACGAAAATGACGGCCCTTACTTTCCGGATGGGTTGGCTATGGGTATGGGTGCTAGCACACCAGACCCAGTGTACGGATCGAATCACCGGATGCAATATCCACGCTTGACGCGCGCGTCGACCCCGTGATACTAGGTCGCGATTACAGGGAAATTGCTTATGCCGCCCTTGCTGCGTGTAGGTCTGCGTCTCATCTGGCTCCCATGGGGCAGGAGTGGCAGAATAGAGGTTCGCACTCATAGGAGATCAACTTGGCCGTACCCTTGATTTTCAATAGCATCGAGCAGACCACGCTCAGTACCTGGCTCCGCGAATCAACTTCGGTGTTCGGTTTCTATTTCATCCTTTTATTTCACACCATCGGCATGTCATTGGTGGTCGGCGCGAGTGCTGTCGTTGATTTGCGCATTCTTGGAATTGCCTCTGGGCTTCCGTTGAAGCCGCTGAAGCGGCTCTTCACCATTATGTGGGTGGGCCTGGGGATCAATGTCACGACAGGGTTATTCCTCTTGACAGCGTATCCGACCAAAGCCCTCACGAACCCCGATTTTTATATCAAGCTGACGTTTATTGCTCTGGCAGTGACCCTCATGCGGCGACTGAGCTTACGGGTGTTCAGTGATGCCAGCCTGGACGAAGTGGCCATGATCGCGAAAGGGAAGACGATGGCGGCGTGGTCGCTCGTCTGTTGGATTGGGGCTGTCTCCGCTGGCCGCTTGCTGTCGGAGACGTCCAAATATGTACTCTACGGGCATCTATGGGGATCGTAAATAAAGAACACGTATTTAACGTTTGGCTGCATAGGGCTGGGTGGCTGTGCTATGAAAGTTTATCTAGGCTAGGGAGTCTTCAATGAATTATGCCCACTTGCATCTTCTGCTGAATCATTTTCCGATCATCGGCACCATCATCGGGCTTGGCCTGTTCCTCGTCTCCTTTCTCGGCAAGAACAGCGACCTCAGGCGAGGCAGCTACATCGTTCTCGCGGCCATTGCGCTCATATCGATCCCGACGTTCCTGAGTGGATTTGGCGCGCAGCTCATGATCAAGGGGCCAGGCGTGTCGGACGCTTTGCTTCAAAGGCACCAAGGCTCGGCGCTGCTGTCCTTGTGGTTCATGGAGGCCACCGGCGCTCTTGCCTTGATCGGATTGTGGCAGTCACAGAAGACCTCGCATCCGGCGCGCTGGAACGTTTCCGCAGTGCTGGTTTTGTCGCTTCTGACGGCGGGCCTGATGGCAAGAACCGGGAACACAGGTGGTGACATCCGCCATCCGGAGGATCGGCCTGGCGAAGCGATGGTAGCGAAAGATGGGACGGTGACGGAAGGGACCGTTGGATCCATAATCCGCGCTTTTGAACCGACGCCCGAAAAGTTCAGCGAAGCTGTGACTTTCAGCAAGTGGTGGTGGACGTTCATGATGATTTTGCATTTCCTGGGGCTCATCATGATCGTCGGGACAGTTGGGCTTCTCGATCTGCGCATCATGGGATTTCTGAAACAACTCCCAATCGCACCCGTGCACCGGTTCCTTCCCTGGGCGATGGCCGGATTGGGCGTCAATATCCTAACGGGCCTGCTGGCCTTCATAGGCCTGCCCGAGAATTACATTTACAGCGGCGTTTTTTGGCTCAAGATGTTTTCCCTATTGCTGCTCGGATTGAATGCCGCGGTCTTCTACTTGACGGACATTTTCGCCGGAGTCGAGAATCTGGGAGCCGGAGAAGACGCGCCCATTTCCGCCAAGCTCATCGCCGCGAGTTCGTTGTTCCTGTGGTTCGCAGTGATTACCTTCGGCCGCTACATCCAGCCTCTGGGTGACACGCTCCGGCCGGGCAACTAGATTCACTCCACGGTTGGCGATTTCGGAACACACCTTCCCACGCCCTCCGGAACGACAATAGAAAATTCTTTTCCCACTGGAGACATGCCATGAGTTCTCCCATTCGCCGCGTGGTGACGGGCAAGGACGGAACAGGGAAAGCTATGATTGTGACCGACGGCGCGGCCAGCCGTGTTCACGTCCGCAAGGAATTGGGAGTCACGAACACTGTACTTTGGGTTACGGATTCCACACCTGCCAAGCTTTCCGAACCAGGCGATGCTGCTACTCGGGAGGTCGGAGTTGTGCCTCCCCCAAGCGGCACCATTTTCCGGATCGTCGAGTTTGGACCGGCGAAGGATGTTCAAGTGGATTACGAAACCCGACGGCAAATCTTTGAGCGAATGGGCCTCGCTCCCGAAGGACCTTCCCGCGAGAAGCCGCGCGATCCGGGAATGCACCGCACGCGGACTGTCGACTATGCCGTGATTTTGTCAGGTGAGATTGACATGCTCCTGGATGATTCGCAGGTGCACTTGAACGCCGGGGATGTGGTGATCCAGCGAGGAACGAATCATGCTTGGGTCAACCAGGGAAATGAGCCGTGCAAGGTCGCGTTCGTTTTGATCGATGCCCAGGATTGATTTGTATTTTGGAGGGCTCCGAGTCGCCGACTCGCCAGTCGCGAGCCGACGCAGCTTGGCGGGCGGGAATCCAGCCCGCCTAGGCGAGTCGGTGCGTAGATCCGACGCCCTGATAAGACCGGACCTGGCGCCTGAGGATTCCGGCTCAACGAGTTCACATGGAGCAATGAGAAGGTTTTGTACCGGGCTAAGCGCCAGCCGCCTTGCCGCGATAGGCCGGAACGAACACTTCAGCGACGAAAGTTTCGACCGTCGTCGGAGTTGTGTTTCTTGGCGAGCGCTGTTCCCGTGCCTTCATGTAGCTGGAATTCAGTGAATCGCACATTTCCAATAGAAGATCCGCCATGTTGGGAGACATCCCCATCTGCGTCAGAGCCGGCTTCAACTGTTCCGCGGGCAGTTGTTTGTAGGCCAGGTCGGGCTTGCCAATTGCGGCGCCTATAACCTTGGTGACTTCCGCGTAAGTGACGTCACGAGTCCCCAGCAGTTCACGCGGCTGCTTTCCAACGAAATCGAGCTTCGAGAGGATGTCAGCTGCCGCCGCACCGATGTCGCGTGTCGCGATCATGGTTAGTGCCAGATCGGGACGGAGCGGGCCTGCCATCATTCCAAGCGACTGAATCAGCCCCGCCTGAGGCAGCATGTTCTCCATGAAGTAACCGGCCCGCAGGAAAACCGCATTGAGTCCGGCAATCGCTTCCAGTTTTTTCTCGAGATGGTACAACCCAACGACGGGGCCAACTTTATCCGACCTGTCTGCCCCGATGCTGCTTAGAGCGACGACGTGGGTCACTCCACTTTTCTTGATCGCTGAGGTCAGGGCGTCGGTCACGCGTCCCTGGTAAGCAAGAATATCCGGCGCGCCCATATTTGGTGGAATCATCGCGTACACTGCCTTCGCTCCGGAAAATGCTTTCTCGGCGGCCGCAGCGTCCGTCAAGTCGGCGACAACTGCTTCCGCGCCCCTCTGTGTGAAACGTTCCAGGCGTTTTGCGTCTCGCCCTACAACACGCACCTTTTCTCCTTTTGCAAGGAGTTTCTCAGCTGTCACGCCTCCAGTTTTTCCCGTAGCCCCCGTAATCACGAGCATGTTTTCCTCCTCGCCGCCATAAGTCTCTGACGGCTGTCGTCTCAAGAAATTGGATTCGCGCGGACTCCCGGCGGTTAATTATGGCTGGTGTTTCAATTCCTGACGTGCGGGCCGCATAGCGATTCGGCCGGTTCATCCCGATTGGATCGTACCGTTCGCCAACTGCGATCTCGGACCGCAGGTCCTGCTTGATCCGCGCAGGGTCCGCGGGACTGAGTGTAACACGGACGGTTTCGGCGTTTTCGTCGAGGTAAGAGCGACCCCTCGGCATGTTTCTGAATTGCTTGGCTTCAGTTGCTGTTGCGGTGAATTATTCGGGCGGGCTCCCCGTCTGGATTGAGCCTAAGCAAGCAGAGCCCGCACTCGAACACCCGCATTATGTCGCAGGAGCGAGGTTGGTGTCGAGACCCAGGCCTAGCCGGGCGGCAAGTTCCTGGCGCGCACGCCAGAGGCGGGCCTTGAGCGTGTTCCGCGAGACGCCCAACGCATGCGCGGCCTCCTCCGCGGAGAGTCCTTCGATCTCCCGCAGCCAAAACGCGGTACGCAGAAGCGGCGAAATTTCCGCAAGTTTCTTGCCCACACGCTCCCTGAGCTCGGTCCCCGCGTAGATCTGTTCGGGATTTGGGCTTTCATCCGCGAATCGCTCGGCCAGCGGAGTCTCTCCCTCGGACATCCAATCATCCAGGGAAACTGCCGGACGGGAACGCTTACTCCGGCGCCGCATCAAAGCCGCGTTGATGACGATCCTCGTCAGCCAGGTCGAGAACTGCGAACGGCGCTCGAATCTCGGAAGATTGCGATAGGCGGAAAGCAGCCCTTCTTGGAGAGCTTCTTCCGCGTCCTCAGGGTTGCCGAGAACCCGCAGAGCGGTCTGATAGAGCGCCCGGGTGTTGCGGGCGAACAGCACGTCTAAAGCTCGCGCATCGCCTTTCAGTCCACGATCGATTAACTGCTCCTCGGTTTGCTCGGCGTAATCCAGTTCTGCAACGGCACTTTTGGCAATATGATGGGCCTGATTCATGACTTTTTCTCCCCCCACACCGGATGAACTTTCGTATGAATCGCGTGTCTTGATACTTCTCAGCCGTTCCTTGCACCCTCCAGAGAAGCTCTTCTCCCCTTTTGCACGTTAGACGGCAGTCCCGGCCTTACCGCTGCGCCCCCATCGCTTTATCTTGAGCCGCGACTGCCAACTGTGGCTTAGGCGCGGCGCACAGAATTGCGCTACCGCCCAGCAAGACGCCGGCCAAGAAGATGACCGACAGCGTCTTTTTTGGCAGTCCGCTGACGTCAACAATCCTCTTTCTTCCCATGATCTCTTCGACGAATGCCCGGACCATACACCCGCACCCTCTAATCTCGGCGCCTTGCTGACGCATCTCCGCCAGCAGTTCCTTGCCGGCAGGGTCGATGTAACTGACAGCCTTCAAAAGAACTTCCGTTGACCCCGCTCGGGGCGATCTTTCCTTCCACAGCCGGTCTAATTCACTTACCCACTCACCTGAGAGTTTCCCCTCCAGCTCCCATACCTCGAATGACTCGTCCTTCTTGATTGTAATTCTAAGCATCGCGCCTTCTTTCCAGCTGGCCCAAAATGTCGCATGTGGAGTGCCAGTCATACGAATTTGCAGAACAATAGTAATTATATTAGTTTCATTGTGTTACAGAAATAAACTGAGTGAAAACTAAGCGGGCTTCGGACTTTCTCGAAGGTCAAGTGCCGAAATATGGACACATGCCGACATATCGGCACTAGTTCGATGTACTTATCGGCGACGAGCAAGTCCGAGCTTCTGCATCCGGGATTGCAGTGTCGTGCGTTTCATTCCTAGAATTGCAGCAGCGCCGCGCGGACCTGCCAGGACCCAGTTGGTGGTCTCGAGAGCCTTCAAGATGTGTTCGCGCTCGGCAGCCTCAAGTGTGAGGAGATTCCCGGCGGCAGGCTCCATGGGAAGCTTCAACTCGCTCAAGGGCACGCGAAGCACGGGACCGGGCGAAACGATGACCGCGCGCTCGATGAGGTTTTCCATCTCGCGGATGTTTCCGGGCCATGAATAGCGTACGAGCAGGTCTAGCGTTTCTGAGGGAATCGTTTCGACCGCGCGGTTCATGCGGCGCGCATATTTCTGTACGAAGTAGCGTACGAGGATGGGGATGTCATCCTGGCGCTCGCGCAGCGGCGGCATGACCAGCGGGAACACACGGAGGCGGTAGTAGAGGTCGCTGCGAAACGTGCGCGCGGCAACCATCTCTTCCAGGTCGCGGTTGGTGGCGGTCACGAGGCGGACATCCACTCGAGTTGTGCGGGCACTCCCAAGACGCTCGAACTCCTGTTCCTGAAGCACGCGCAGAAGCTTGGGCTGCAGTTCGAGCGGGATGTCACCCACTTCATCGAGGAAAATCGTACCGCGGTCCGCCAGTTCGAACCGGCCGATGCGTTGCGTGATTGCTCCTGTAAAGGCGCCACGTTCGTGGCCAAACAACTCCGATTCGAGCAGACCAGCGGGGATCGCCGCGCAATTTACTTTTACGAACGTGTGCTCGCGCCGGGGACTCAAATTATGAATCGCCCGGGCGATCAATTCCTTACCTGTGCCGGTTTCCCCCTGGATCAGCACTGCGGAATCGGTAGGGGCCACGGTTTCAACCTGCTTCAGTACGGCGCGCAGCGACGGGCTTTCGCCCACAATTTCCTCGAAGTTCATCTCCGAGCGGATTTCGTCCTCGAGGTAGAGCTTCTCTTGCGCCAGCTTGTTTTTTAGTTCCCCGATCTCCTGGAATGCAAGAGCGTTTTCTACAGCGATTGCCACTTGCCCCGCCACCTGAACGAGCAGGTCCACGTCCCCCTGCTGGAAAGCGGCGTCGCGGAGACTTGCGAGACTTAGGGTGCCCAAGGCGCGGTCATGCGTAATCAACGGCATGGAGACCACGGAGCGCACGCCTTCGTCCCGCAGCAGGCGCGAGGTGGGCGAGTCGAACCCCTCCATGGCCGTATGGTCCAGGACGAGCGGCCGGCGGCTTCGAAACGCGCTGCCTGCGATCGAAGCATCAAGCGGCACGAGCATTTCCTCGTGGATCAATCCTTTCCCCTGCGGAAAATCGAGCGCCAGCACGCGCATCATGTTCTTGTCTTCTTCGTAGAGGGCGAGACTCGCGTACTCATGATGAATGACACGACGGAGGGATGCGGAAATTGCGTTGAGCAGAGCGCGCAGGTCGAGCTCGGAAACCACGGCGTTGTTGACTTCCAGCAGCACGCGCAGCCGGTCGCGCTCTTGTGCCAATTGGCGCTGGTAAGCCTGGGCGCGCTCGAAATTGAGCGCGTTGTCCACCGCCACGGCCACTTGCCGCGCCACCTGCTGTATGAAGACGACCTCGCTTTCGGAGTATTGGTGTGGCGTGCCGCGGCCGAAGCTCAGCACGCCCAAACGCCGCTGGGCACTCGTCAATGGGACGGAACAGGCCGACTTCACGCCGTTCTCGCGCAAAATCTGCAGAAGACGCGGGAAGCGCGTTTCTTTTTCCGTGTCGTCCAAAATGAACGGCTGCTGTGTTTCCCACACCCATCCGGACGGCGTCTCTCCAATCGGGAATTCCGTTCCAGGGCTAACCGTTCGGGGTTCCTCAGTTTCCAGGATATGCAGACGCATGACGTTCCGTGACGCGTCATGCAAGGTCAGATTCAGGTAGTCAAACTCCACTACGCCGTGCAGCCGCGCCGCCAGTTCATGAAACAACTCGCCAAGGTCGCGATGCTGTGAAATGGCTTCCGCCACCTCGAGAAGCGCCTGGTGCTGCGCCTCCGGAGAAGTAGCCGCCAATTGCGGGCTGGGAACTTCACTCATGCTACCGAGAATAGCACCCCGATTCGCCGTGGCTCAACTTCGTAGAAAGTAAATCATGAATCCAAACCAATAGGTCTTCGGGATTTATACTGTTTTCCAGAGGAGGCGCATCACTTCGGCAGATTGGCCGGGTTGCGCACGACTGGAAGCAGCTTTTGAATTTCGCTGCGATAAGGTGCGAGGAACTTCTCGTTGGCGGCGTTGACGCTGCTCAATCGCTCTTGCAGTGGCGTCGGAGCGTGGGCGGGCGCCGGAAGTGCGCCTTTACCCGAGGTTACCGCCAGCGCGGGATTCTCGGCGGCGGATTCGACGGCCTCCGCGATGCCGCGGTACGTCCGGCCGTCGAGTTTCATGTCCTCGGCGACGATTTGATCCATGGAGAGCGCCACCAAATTTGCTCGTTCCAGCGTTTTTATATCGTCCTGTGTGGGAACGTGTCTCGAGGCGCTGCGTGCGAGGATCTTTGATGCGCCTTCCAGGGCTGCCCGGTCAGCCGGGGACGGGCTTTTCACGCGCTCGGCCGCCGCGCGCATCACTTTCAAGTACAGCTCCACGTCATCTTTGGTTAAGGGATCGAGTTTCTGTTCCGTTTGCAGCTCAATCGAGGCTTCCACGGGCTTCGCGCCGGGCGCGGCAGGCGAATTTTCGCCGCCCTCGGAAAGCGGACCGGATTCCTTACGGCCACAGCCGGCGAAAAACACGCAGGCGCAAAGCGCGATTCCCGCGCAAAGCGTTCGAACGCGTTGTGGTGTGCGCATCAGGTTCAGAAGGCACGAAAATCTTACGGTGCGCGGCGCCGCGCGTCAATCTAACGATGGGCGAACGATGGGCCGCACGCGCCAGAACTTTCCGGACGAAGGAATTTTCAAAAAATCGAAAAAATGAATTGACAGACACCGGAAAGCGACCGCATAATTATGCAGTTGCCTGTATATTCTTGAAGCCCATGGGATTGAACGCACATAAACGGTTTCGGCAAGGACAGATCTTGAAACTCATCACCAGCGAGCCGATCTCCAGCCAGGATGAGTTGCGCCGGCGCCTGTCGCACGTGAAGGTCCGCGTGACGCAGGCCACGCTTTCACGGGACATGTCCGAGCTCAAGCTGGTGAAGACCGCGGCGGGTTACAAGCCGCTCTCGAACGGCGAGGAAGCCGCGGCGCCCCTGCCACCGCTCGGCCGCGCCCTGCGAGAGTTTCTCGTGGACCTGCGCCCGGCGTTCAACCTGCTGGTGCTGAAGACGCCGCCCTCTGGCGCGCAACCGCTTGCCGCTGCGCTCGATGCCGAGAAATTCAAGGAAGTGGCCGGGACGATCGCTGGGGACGATACGGTCCTCGTGATTACGCCCTCGCGCCAGGCGCGCGCCGCCGTCCAGAAACGAATGGAGGACCTGCTCCGATGAACGACCCGCAACGGGTCGCTGTAGTCGGAGCGACGGGCTATGCAGGTTTCGAGCTGGCCCAGCTCCTCCTTCGGCACCCGAAAATTCAGAAACCAACCTTCTATTTGCGTGAGAGTTCCGCGCATGTGAAGTGTCTGACTGAGATTTTTCCCCGCCTGCGGGGCTGGGGCGAAGCCCCCTGCAAGACTTTTTCAGTCGACGCCGTGGCCTCGAGTGGCGCGGGAACGGTGTTTCTTGCCACGCCGCACGAAGCGTCGCTCGAACTCGTGCCGCAACTCTTGAATGCCGGCCTGCGCGTGGTGGACCTGAGCGGTGCGTTCCGCTTTCGCGATCCGGAAACGTTCGTGCAGTGGTACAAACTTCCGGCTCCGCCGCCCGAGTTGGCGAAGGAGGCCGTTTACGGGCTGCCGGAGTTGTACGCGGATCAGTTGCCGGACGCGCGCCTGGTTGCCAATCCCGGCTGCTATCCGACCAGCGTGATTCTCGGCTTGCGGCCTCTCGTCGAGTCCGGCTGGATCGCGCGCGAGCGTGGCATCGTCTGTGATTGCAAATCGGGCGCGTCCGGAGCGGGCAAGGAGGCGAAACGCGAGCTGCAATTTGTCGAGGTGGACGAAAATTTGCGCGCCTACGGATTGTTTTCACACCGGCACACGCCGGAAGTGACGGATCATCTCGGAATCAACGGCGACGATATCGTGTTCACAACGCATCTGTTGCCGGTCGCGCGCGGCATCCTTTCAACGCTGTACGTTTGGCTTGCCGAGCCGCATACGACGGCGGAGGTCGAGGCGCTCTTTCGTCAATTCTATGCGGACCGCCCGATGGTGCGCCTCTGGCCAGCCGGGAAGCTTCCGGAATTGCAACACGTGGCGTACACGAATTTCTGTGATATCGGATTTGCGCTGGATCCCGCGGGGCGGCGCCTCGCGGTGGTGAGCTGTCTCGACAATCTGGGGAAGGGCGCCGCGGGCCAGGCTGTGCAGAACATGAACGCGATGCTCGGCATCGGGGAGGCCACAGGACTCAGATGAGAATGGTCGTTAAAGTTGCGGGAGCATTACTCGATGACGCGACGGCGATGGAAACGCTGGCGCGGCAGGTTGCGCAGCTCGCCCATCAGGGCCACGAAATTTTGATCGTGCATGGCGGAGGAAAGATTTTCACCGCCACGTTGAAGCGCATGGGCATCGAGAGCCGGTTTGTCAATGGCCTCCGCGTGACGGACCGCGAAACACGCGATGTCGCGGTGATGGTTCTGGGCGGATTGCTCAACAAGCGCCTTTCCGGAGCAATCTCGGCCGCGGGACAGCCTGCGGTCGGCATCTGCGCTTCCGATTCGAGTTGCTTACTGGCCGAGCCGATGATGCACGACGAAGTCATTGGCGGTCTGGGTTTTGTCGGTTATTTGACCGGGGCGAATCTGGAGTTTATCGAGTCGTTCTGGAAGGCGGGCGTTGTTCCAGTGGCATCGTGCCTGGGTCTCGGGGCCGATGGGGAGCTCTACAACATCAACGCCGATCACATGGCCGCTGCGTGCGCCGAATTCATTCACGCTGACCGGCTGATTTACGTCACCGACGTCGCCGGCGTTCTCAACGGAGAAAAAGTGCTCAAGGTCGTTTCAACCGCCGATGCCGAGGACCTGATCCGCCAGAATAAAGTTTCCGGCGGGATGATCCTTAAGCTTGAGGCCTGCAAGCGAGCGCTTTCCGCCGGCGTCGCCGAGGTGCGTATCGTTGGCGGCTCGGTGCCCAAGGGGCTGCTGTCCGCTGCAAACGGCGCGCGGTTTCCCGGCACGCGCATCACATCAGAATTTCCCGCCAGCGCCGCAGGGGTGGCGCAGTGAAATCGAATGCCAAAATGGCGAAGAAGAGCGCCGCGCAGAGTTCCGTCCTCCGGGACGCCTCCCGCCACTTGATGAACACCTACAAGCGGTCCGACATGATCTTCACGCATGGACGCGGCTGCTACGTGTTCGATCAAACGGGAAAGAAGTATCTCGATTTTCTGGGCGGAATTGCCGTGAACGCGCTGGGATATTCATATCCGGACCTGGTACGCACGATCCGCCGGGAGGCGGGGCGCGCGGTTCACGTCTCGAATTTGTTTCACAATCCTTTTCAAGGGCCGCTTGCGGCGAAGCTGGCAAAGTGGTCGCACATGGACCGCGTATTTTTCACGAATAGCGGCTCTGAGGCCGTCGAAGGCGCGCTAAAGCTCGCGCGCATTGCCGCGCGGCAAAAATCCGGCGGCCCGGGAAAAACGCGCGTGCTGGCGCTGGAGAATTCCTTTCATGGTCGCACCTTCGGCGCCCTTTCCATCACCCACACGCTGAAATACAGGGAACCATTCGAGCCGCTGGTCCCCGGAGCGGAATTTGTGCGTTTCAATGATGTCGCGGACTTGGAAGCGAAATTCACTGGCGACGTTTGCGCGATCGTCATCGAGCCGGTGCAGGGTGAGGGCGGAATTTTTCCCGTCAGCGACGCTTTTTGGAAGCGCGCCCGCGAATTGGCAACCCAACACGGTGCCGCTTTGATCGCCGACGAAATTCAATGCGGCCTGGGCCGTACGGGCCGCGCTTTTGCCTACGAACGGCTTACAGGACTGCCGGACATCGTCGTGGTTGCCAAGCCGCTCGCAGGCGGCTTGCCGCTGGGCGCTTTCCTCGCGCGCGAGGAGTTTGCCGCGGCATTTTCGCCCGGCCTTCATGGCTCCACGTTTGGCGGCGGTCCGCTGGTGTGCGCTACGGGTTTGACTTTTCTCGACACGGTTGAACGGAAGCACCTGCTCGCCAACGTCCGCGCTCGTGGAGCGGAACTGCAAGCGGGTTTGAAGAAACTCGCCGCCAAGTTTGATTTCGTCCGCGAGGTTCGCGGAGAAGGATTGATGCTGGGCGTGGATCTGGACGTCGAGGGCGCTCCCTACGTTGCCGAAGCGCTCAAGCAGGGCCTGCTCATCAACTGCACACACGAACACATCCTGCGCCTGCTGCCGCCGTTTATCTTGACCGCGCAGCAGGTGAAGGAAGGACTTTCCAAGCTCGATTCGGTCTTTGCGAAGACTGAGCGGCCCGCCAAGTCGCAGGCCGTACCCTCCACCACCGCCACAGCTCTGGCGCTTGCGGCGGCGAGGTAATCATGAATGCCCATGCCCCCGCATTGAGTCTTGCGTCCGACCTTCTGACCGGCACGGAGTGGAACGCCGCGCAAGTCCGGGAGTTGTTCCGCCTGGCCGCGGACATCAAGGTGCATCCGGACCGGTACAAGAACGCTCTCGCGGGCCGGTTCCTCGCGATGGTTTTTGAAAAGCCGTCCTTGCGCACGCGCGTCACCTTCGAAGTCGGCATTGTGAGCATGGGTGGCTCGGCCATTCTTCTCGATCACGCGAATGCGCGGCTGGGCGAGCGCGAATCCATCGCCGATGTCGCGCGGAGCCTGTCGCGCTGGGTGCAGGGAATCGTTGCGCGCGTATTCGCGCAGGAAGCTCTCGACACTCTGGCGGCGTATGCGAGCGTTCCGGTCATCAACGCATTGTCCGATCTCTACCATCCTTGCCAGACGTTTGCTGACTTTTTCACGTTGGAGGAGAAATTCGGCTCGGCGCGCGGAGTGAAGTTGGCGTATATCGGCGACGGCAACAACGTCTGCCATTCCTTGATGATTGCGGGATCGCGCGTGGGCGCGCACTTGCGAATCGCGACGCCCGCGGGCTATGAGCCCAACGCGACAATTCTCGAAACCGCGCGGCGCGATGCGGCTGCCACGCACGGGACAATTGAATTATTCCGCGCGCCTGAGGAAGCAATTTGTGACGCGCAAGCGGTCTACACGGACGTCTGGGCCAGCATGGGCCAGGAAAGCGAGACCGAAGCACGCGCCGCGATTTTCGCGCCGTATCGGGTCAACACCGCGCTCATGTCCCACGCCGCGCCGGATGCTGTTTTCCTCCACTGTCTTCCCGCACACCGCGGCTCGGAAGTCACCGACGAGGTGATGGAATCGCCGCGCTCGATCGTATTTGACCAGGCTGAAAACCGCCTACACGTGCAGAAAGCCATCCTGTTGATGCTCCTAAACTGAAAGGACAACCGGTGCCAAAGAAGGTAGTTCTCGCCTATTCGGGCGGACTTGATACGTCAATCATTATTCCGTGGCTGAAAGAAACGTACGGCTGCGAAGTGATTGCCATGGTGGGCGACGTGGGCCAGCAGGAGGATCTGAAGGCCGCCAAGCGCAAGGCGCTCGCGACCGGCGCATCGTCGGCGACGATCGAAGACCTGCGCGAAGAATTCTTGACCAACTATATCTGGCCAACCCTGCGTGCGGGCGCGGTATACGAACACAAGTATCTGCTCGGCACCTCC
>Ga0307479_10002309_pt1 | contig 17331 bp, 15 predicted proteins | sample atmos_gasesECM4C_FD_203743 | JGI IMG/M metagenome (GOLD analysis project Ga0307479, IMG submission 203743) | Hardwood forest soil microbial communities from Morgan-Monroe State Forest, Indiana, United States - atmos_gasesECM4C_515 | ecosystem: Environmental > Terrestrial > Soil > Temperate... | reverse complement strand
GCCTGATCCTTAATTCCAAACGCCACAATGCAGCCCTTGCGGATTCCCTCCACTCGCGCCGCCAACTCCTCCACTTCATGCGGATACAAATTCCGCCCGCCTTTAATAATGATGTCCTTCACGCGGCCGGTTACATACAGTTCGCCATCCGCTATATACGCGCGGTCACCCGAATTCACCCACGCGAATTCTCCATTCCCATCGCTAGGCCCCAAAGGCAGCAACGCATCCGTCGCCGCCTTATTTTGATAGTACCCCGTGGTCGCTGAAGGTCCGCGAAACCACAAGAACCCCTCGTTCCTCTCCGCAACTTCCGCTCCCGCGTCGTCCACCACGCGAATTTCATGTCGCGGTATCGGTTTCCCCGCCGAAACAAACGCAATGCAATTTTCATCTTCTGCGCGTGTCGGTATCGCTTTTCCTTCCGACTCAAATGCTTTTCGCTCGACGCGATCCACCACCGGCTCGCGCCCCATTGGCCCCGCGGTAACCGCCAGCGAAGCCTCTGCCAGCCCATAAACAGGGAGCAATGCCGTGGCGCGAAATCCATATTTGGCAAACCGCGTCGCGAAGCGTTCCAGTGTCCCCGGATTCACCGGTTCCGCTCCATTCATCGCCATCCGCCACGAACTCAGGTCCAGCCCCTCAATATCTTTGTCCGCGATTTTCCTCACGCACAACTCATACGCAAAATTTGGAGCCGTGCTGATTGTCCCCCGATGATTGTGAATCGCCCACAGCCAGCGCTCCGGCCGCATCAAAAACGCAATCGGCGACATCACCGTGAGCGGAATCCCGTAATACAACAGCGTCAACCACGCCCCAATCAGTCCCATGTCGTGATACAGCGGCAGCCAGCTTACTCCTAAATCGTCCGGCCCGATCTTCACCGCTTCGCCCACCGCTCGAATGTTCGCAAGCAAATTCGCATGCGTCAGCACTACGCCCTTGGGATCCCCAGTCGAGCCTGAAGTGTATTGCAGCAGGGCAATATCTTTTCCCGTTCGCGCGCGCGTTCCACTCAAATGCAGCGGCCGCGCCCCCGGCGAAGGAAGAGGAGCGCTGTCCGCCGCTTCCATTAGTTTTTCCGCATCCGCCACCGCGGTCAGCGACACAACCCGCGGCTTCAATAATTTCGCCACGGCCTCCGCGCGACGGAACGTCAGCAGTAACACCACGCCGGCATTATTCAAAATCGCCGATTGCCTCGCCGCGTACTCTTCAATCCGATCCGCGCGAAACGGCGGATAAATCGGCACCGGAATCGCTCCCGCCAATAAAATTCCGGCATAAGAAACAAAAAACGCCCGCGACGTCGGCAGCATCAGCGCCACCCGGCTTCCCGCGCCCACTCCCCGCCGCATCAATTCCGCCGAGCAGCGCTGCGCCGCGGCGTGCAATTCGCCAAACGTCATCGTGATCGTTTTGTCTTGCCCGTCCGCATCCTCCGTAATCTCCAGGTGCGGCCGCGACGCATCATGCGCCGCGCGGTAATGCAGAACATCCACCAGCGTCTCCGCCGAGACCACTCCACCTTCTTCAGCCTTACGTTTCAGCTGCTGCACCTTAACGGAAGTGCCCACTGCGGAAACTGCACCGCTTTCCGCAACGCTTTCCGGAGCCTCCATCACCGCCTCAGCAAGATCGTCCGGCGTGTTCGCTTGCGTGGCCGCCTGGTCTGCGATGCGCACACCAAACGCATTCTCAAGCCGCGCCATCAGCTCCACACGTTCCAGACTGCCCAATCCCAAATCGCGCTCCAAATGCGAAGATCCGTTCAGCATCGGCATCGCACCGGCGCTCCCCAATTCCTGTAACAAGCCGCGGATCTCCTCCAGCACGCGTTCGCGCACCATAGAGCGTTCGAATTGTGTCGTTGGTGTGGCCAAAAAAAGAAATTCTCAGAAAATTACAACCCTACCCACAAAAACCCAAACCACCTTCAGCCCGTCATCCACCTACTACCACCGGCCATTCCGACCGCTGCACCCACTACGCCGACGTCTTTTTCCAACGCTACTACCAACAGTCATTCCGACCGGAGCAGGCCGAAGCTTTTTCCGCTCGTTCGTCCGCGAACGAGTCGGCCTGCGCAGTGGAGGAATCTCTCGTCGATCCCTCGCGCAAGCCCAGCCCCCTCTTTGACACGCCATCCCGAAATTCTTCAAGCACCGAATCCTACAGCGCTAAACCTGCCTTGCAGCCCTTTCCTCGCGCTCACAACCTACGCGCTCTTCTTACTCGCCGCCGCATACCCTTTCGGCATCAACGTAGTCGCCAAATCCACCCCCGAAAAGTCCACCCCAGTCAAATCCGTCTCCCGCAAAATCGCCACGCCCATATCCGCACCCGCAAACTTCGCACCGCCGATATTCGCCAACCTAAAATTCGTATTCCGTAACAGCGCCCGTTCGAAATTCACATTGGAAAGGTCGCATCGAAAAAACTCAATCCCGCTGGCCTGCGCTTCTGACAAATCCGCGCCGGGCAAAATTGCCTCCGTCAAATCCGAATTGCGCAGATCTACTCCACGCATCTTGGCCCCCGATAAATCCGCGCCCGGCAACTTCGCCTTCCGCAGGTCAGTGCCAGTCAAGTTAGCGCCAGTCAATATCGCCCCGCTAAGATTAACTCCGCTCAAATCTGCTCCAGACAAGTCCGCCCCCGCCAAATCAGCGCGCATCCCGCCATCCTGCCCGCGAAAAAATCGCTCGTGCGCCTCCAGAATCTCCGTCAACTTCTTCCCTTTGTGCGTGATGCTTTTCGCTTTCTTCAATCCCATCGTCGATTGCCCTCGATCGCTTGTTCCACCAAAGCAACAAATGTTACTAACCTAGCTTCCAACTGTTTTGCCACTCATGACTTTACCGAAAATGCCGTCTTTACGGAACCGCTACACCATTCCCCTACCAATGACCAGAAGCAATCATCCCCAACCCTACTTACCAACGCCACTATCAACGCTCATTCCCACCGTAGCACCTTCTACTAACGGTCATTCCGCCTGCCCGCCTGCGGGATTGAAGCAGCTCCTACCAACGATCATTCCGACCGAAGCAGGCCGAACGCTTTTTCCCCTCGTTCGTCCGCAAACGAGTCGGCCTGCGCACTGGAGGAATCTCTCTTCGATCCCTCGCGCAAGCCCAGCCCCTCGCTCCCTTGCCCCCACTCCAAACCACTGTGGTAGTGTGAACCTATCGTGCTACGTCGCTCCCTGTTTTCGATTTTGTTCGCCGCGATGTTGTTACCGCCTCTCGCCTCCCCTCAAGCTCTGCAGCGAGAAGACGAGATCGTCGCCAGCCTCGCCGGCGGCCGCGTCATCGCTCAGGTGGCCAAAGACAACGTCATCATCTTCGCTGCCATCAACCAGCCCGTAGAACAAAATTCTGTCCCGCCTCGCCTCCTGCAGCTCGACGCTACGCACGTCGGCATCCTGTTCGGCGCATCAGAATGGCAAATTCCTTCCGCTCCCGATCCCGTCCGCCTCGATCGCAATTATCAAAGCATCCAAACGAACAACCAGCACTACGCGCCATATCCCGGCCAGGAAGCTCCCGACCTCGAAACTATCGGTATCGCCTTCCTGGAAAGACTCCGCCCGCTGGTCGCGCAGCTTCATCACAAATTGGATTTCCGCCCGGACGACGCGCTTTTCGAGCTGGTCATTCTCGGCTTCGGCCCCGATTACGGTCCCGAAGTGTGGCAAGTGGAATATCGAATCGAGCAGGAACAGGTAGCCGCGCGCGGCGAATATTGGCAGACCCGCATCCTGCGCCCGCGTTTCACTCAGCTTTATCCGCCGGAAGGTGGCAAGAAAGCTCCGCACACGCTGGTTGAAGCGCGCTATCCGCCTGAAGATCCCGCCCTGCTGGCCAGCAAAGTAGTAACCCAAAACACCGAACCGCCTCTGATCGCTTTAATCCAAGCTGGCGACCCCGCACTCACTCGCCTTCGTTCCGGTGATCCAAAATTCGCTAAGGTCATGGACGCCATCGACCACGGCCAAGCACAAAAGGCTTCCGCCACGGATTCCGCCGATTTTCTACGCGCGGCCTTACCGCTAATCGCCGGCGGCAACAAATTTTTCCTTGGCACTATGGAAGAACAACATGGCTTTGACTGGATTGTTCCGCCCGACGAACCCGTAGAAAAAACTGACGACAAAACGCGCCCCCCCAGCGCACCTTCACTTCGCCGCAAGCCCATTCCGTGAGTCTTCGGCAAATGGCAACGCTGACGCCGAAACTTTTTCAATCGTGTCGCCTCTACGAATCATTCCGCCTTCAAGTACCCGGCACAACATTCCGCGCCGCCCGCGCATCTCGCGCCGCAATCCCGCTCTTATTTTTTCCAGTTGATCGCACGGATGACAAATCTCGCTCACTTGCAATCGCACGTCGCCGATGCGCAGTTCTTGCTTCAGCGCCAGGCCATTCACATCTATTCCGTCGGTCGTAATATTTTCGCGCACAATCCCCGGCCGCAGGTCCATGGCCTCCAACGTTTCGTAATCCACTAGTAACACTTGTCGCCCGTTACCCGGACGCGCATGCGCGCAACCCTCCAACCCAACATCTCCGATCACCCGCACCTCTTCAAGCTCTTCCATCGGAAGCCGCTTCTTGGGCGCCCGAAATATATGCAGAATCTTCGCCATAAAAATTCCCTCGCTAATTATCCTCACTTCATTAATCGTTCCCGACGCCTCTCACGCTCGCATGAGCCCCAATATCTTTCCTGAAGTGCGCGCCAGTAAAACGAATCTTTTGCGCCGCTTCATACACTAGGCCCAGCGCGTCCTCCAAAGTCGCTCCCGCCGCGGTAACGCCCAACACTCGCCCGCCGCCGGTCACAATTTTATCCCCTTCACATTTCGTTCCAGCATGCAACACCTTCACACCGGGCACAGCATCGGCCTCAGGCAATCCCGTAATCTCTTTGCCGGTCTCAAATCTCCCCGGATATCCACCTGACGCCAGCACCACGCACGCGCTCGCCCCACTTTTCCATTTTAATTTCGAAGCATCCACGCGTCCCGCCGCCACATCCGCAAGCACTTCCGCCAAATCAAAATCCATGCGCGCCACGATCGCTTGCGTCTCCGGATCGCCCAGCCGGCAATTAAACTCCAGCACTTTTGGCCCGCTAGTCGTCAACATCACCCCAATGTACAAAAATCCCTGGTAGCGAATTCCGTCAGCCGCCAGTCCCCGCAAAGTCGGCGTAACAATTTGCGCCACGATTTTCTCGCGTAGCCCGCTCGGCAACAATTCATCGCTGGAATACGCGCCCATCCCTCCCGTATTCGGTCCCTCATTCCCATCAAAAACGCGTTTGTGGTCGCGTGTGGGCACCAGCGCCGCATAGCGCTGGCCATCCGTCAAAATAATAAACGACAGCTCCTCACCTTCCAGTGTCTCTTCCAGTAGAATCCGCGCTCCGCCCTCTCCCAATTCCTGTTTTTCCATCGCACTGCAAATAAAATTCGTCGCCGCCTCTTTATCCGGCGCCAGGAAAACCCCTTTGCCCGCGCACAACCCATCCGCTTTCATCACCACTGGCCATTTCACGTTTTTCAGTGCTGCTTTCGCTTTGTCAGAGGAATCGAATGCCCCGTACATCTTCGCCGTCGGAATATTGTGCCGCTGCAAAAACTCTTTGGAAAAAATCTTGCTCCCTTCCAGCTTCGCAGCCTGCCGCGTAGGCCCCACAATCGCCCACTTCCGTAGCGCAAACGCATCCGCGATTCCGTTCACCAGCGGCAATTCCGGTCCCACGACCGTCAAATCCGGCCGAATTTCCTCTGCCAACGCGGTCAACGCCGCCACATCCCCCGAGTCTACATTCACGCATTCCCCTTCCGCCGCAATGCCAGCGTTCCCGGGAGCGCACCAAATCTTCGTCACTCGCGGGCTCTGTTTCAACTTCCACGCCAACGCATGCTCACGCCCTCCGCCGCCAATCAACAACACCTTCATGCGCCAGCCCTCATTTCCATCATCCGTTCACACCAACTCCACCGTCATTATAGACGGAAAATTAAATCGCATAATTTCCTGCGGAAATTCAATCGATGGAATTCTTACAGAAGAAATTATAAAGAAGAATTATTGCCAGCCGTCAAACGGTGTTAAGAAGCCCGCCCAGCCGCCCGAATCGGAATCGTTACTCCCGAAGTCGCATCCGATGACGCCAACATGTGGCATCGCCCATCAAAAATCCCGCCTGGATCAACCACCATGCACGGGGCATGCACTTCGCCGGTAACCACACCCTTCGCTTGAATCTCTACGCGCCCCTTAGCAAAAATCACGCCGTCGAATCGCCCCGCGATTACCACCTTGTTGCCTTCAATCTGCCCTTCCACTTTTGCGCCTTCGCCCAATATTACTGTGTGCTCCGAAATAATATTGCCCTTCACAATTCCGTTAATGCGAAATGTTCCGCTGACCTGCAGCGTCCCTTCCAGTGTCACCCCTTGATCGATAAATCCGGTCCATTCTTCCGTGACGTTATTACTCGAAGCGCTGGGCCATTTCCAGGCCATGCAATCCTCCGCAGAGACTCTTCTACTGTAGTCCTGCGCACCGCCAAGTCAACGCGACCCATTTTCAAAGTGTCGAATGCACCGTTGACCGAATGGCCAGTCTCCCATCATCCGCCCGCAATGGCCCCAATGATCAAAAGCGGCTCGGCACCAGAAACCACTGCGTCCGGCAGTGGAGCATCCACGGAATCGTGCGACAAATCTTCACCGCACGCGAAAAATCGCAAAAACGGCCGCCGCTCCTGCGTAACATGTTCGCGAATGGTCCCGCGCAGCATCGGGAATCGCGCCTCCAGCGCGTCCAGAACGGAACGCACCGTCACCGCGCCTTGCACTTCCAGCTGCACTTCACCGTGGAAAGACGCGAGTGTCCGCAAATGCGCCGGCATCACCACCCGAATCATGCCAACGTCTGCACTTCCACGGAAAGCACCGCCGGCAAATCCCGCACAATCGGCTTCCAGTTGTCTCCCGCGTCAGGCGACGCATAAACTTGTCCGCCCGTCGTGCCAAAATATACGCCGCACGAATCCATGGAGTCCACCGCCATCGCATCGCGCAACACGTTTACGTAGCAGTCGTTCTGCGGCAGCCCGCGCGTTAGCGCTTCCCATTCGTTTCCACCCGTCTTGCTCCTATACACGCGCAGTTTTCCATCCAGCGGATAATGCTCCGAGTCGCTCTTGATCGGCACCACGTAGATTGTCTCCGGGTCGTGCGCATGCACATCGATCACAAATCCAAAATCCGTTGGCAAGTTGCCGCTCACTTCTTGCCACGAATCTCCGCCATTGTCGCTGCGCATCACGTCCCAATGTTTCTGCATGAACAGCACCCCGGGCCGCGCCTGGTGCATTGCAATGTGGTGAACGCAATGGCCCACCTCAGCCTCCGGGTCAGGAATATACAGGGACTTCAGTCCCTTGTTAATCGGCTGCCACGATTCGCCACCATCATCCGTCCGAAACGCGCCCGCGGCCGAAATCGCTATAAACATCCGCTCCGGATTCTTCGGATCCTGAATGATCGAATGCAAACACATCCCACCAGCCCCTGGTTGCCAGCGCGGCCCGGAACCGTGTTTACGCAATCCCGAAACTTCTTCCCAGTTTTGCCCGCCATCCTTTGACCGAAACAACGCCGCATCTTCAATCCCCGCGTGCACCGTATCCGGATCGGTCAATGATGGCTCCAGATGCCAGACCCGCTTGAACTCCCAAGGGTGCGCTTTGCCGTCATACCATTGGTGCGTTCCCGGCACGCCGTCATAAATAAATTTGTTGCCCACCGGCTCCCAAGTTTTCCCGCCGTCGCTCGACCGTTGAATCATTTGACCGAACCACCCGCTGCACTGTGAGGCATACAGCCTGTTGGGATCCGCGGGCGAGCCCTTCATGTGATAAATTTCCCAGCCCGCAAAATGCGGCCCGCTGATATCCCACTTCTCGCGTTTTCCATCCGAAGTAAGCACGAACGCGCCTTTCCGCGTCCCCACCAAAACTCGCACTCCGCTCATTCCATCCTCCATGGTTGCTTTCAATAAAGACATTGAAATTGCTCAATAATTTCAGCACATTTTGTCAGATTACTTGTTAATTGCAAGTGAAAATACTAGACTTGTTTTATGCTGCGGAGTCGCACCCGTACCAAGCCTCGCTCCGGGTGTCCTTTAAACGCCTCAGTCGAAATCCTCGGTGATCGCTGGTCGCTATTGATCATTCGCGACATGATGCTCCGCGGCTTTCGTAGCTACACGCAATTTCTTGATTCCTACGAAGGCATCGCCACCAACATCCTGGCCCATCGATTAAAAAAACTGGAAGGCTACGGAATCATCGCCGCGCAACAAGACCCCTTAGACGGAAGAAAACTGATTTACACTCTCACCGAAAAAGGGATGGATTTGGCGCCAGTCCTGACAGAAATGGTTCTCTGGGCCGCCGCTCACGAAGAGACGCAAAATCCCGAGTTGATCCGTCTGATCAAGAAAGACAAACAAAAATTCATAGTTGAGGCTCGCCAAAGGTGGCTAAAAAGTTCTTCCCAACGGGGTTGATGGAAGGGAATCACTGCGCTGTTCGGCCGTAGACCGTCGAGCAACAATTGTCGCTGCGCGAATAGAATTACAGTTTGTCGAGCTCGCCGCCCGCTACTTCATCAATTGATCGTAAAGCCTCATCAAATGAGGCTCGTCGTAGAACTCAATGATCAATTGTCCCGGGTGCGTTTTCGTGTGTGGCCGCAACAGAATCTTCGTTCCGAGGCCCCGTTGCAGTTCATCAATAGCCGAACGCGTGTTGGCATCCGATTCTTCCCTGGCTGCCGGAACTCGATTGCGCCCGCGCCGTGCTGCCAGGCGCTCTATTTGCCGCACCGTTAAGCCCCCACGCGAAGCCCTGTGAGCGTAACGCATTCTCAGCGGCGAATCCGGCACCGCCAAAAGTGCCCGCCCATGCCCCGCAGTAAGTTTTCCTTCTTCAATCCATTCCTGAATCGTCGATTCCAGCTTCAACAGCCGGATCGCGTTCGACACCGTGGTACGGTCTTTCCCGGTGCGCTCGGCCACCATCTCCGGCGTCATCTGAAACTCATTGATTAACCGATCAAACGCCCGCGCCGACTCGATAGGATTCAAATCCTCGCGCTGAATGTTCTCAACCAGCGTCATTTCCAACGCCAGCTCATCCCCAACTTCCCGAACGATCGCCGGCACCTTAGTAAGGCCTGCCAGTTGCGCGGCTCGCCAACGTCGCTCCCCAGCGATCAATTCATAGCGGTTGCCGACTGGGCGCAGAAGTAGCGGCTGTATGATCCCGCTCGCTAGAATCGAGCGTGACAGCTCTTCCAAAGCCGCTTCTCGAAACGTGGTGCGCGGCTGGAAAGGGCTAGGTTCAATAAGGTCAATGTCGACTTGTAGTGTTTGACTACCGTCCCGAGCTGGCGCAACCGCCGCCCCGCTGGGAGTTGTTGCTTGTGGTTGGTCTTGTTGATTCGGTGTAAGTTGAGGTGCAACCTGTGGCTCAGGCTCCCGAATGAGCGCTCCGAGCCCCCTGCCCAACGCGTTTCTCGTCATTGGCTATTACCTCCTGCGCAAGTTGTGTGTACCCTTCGGCCCCTTTGCTGTGTATGTCATAGAAAATAATTGGCTTACCGAAACTCGGTGCTTCCGCTAATCTCACGTTGCGCGCAATAACCGCCTGAAACACCTGCGTCCCAAAGAAACTTCGCAAATCCGTGGCCACCTGTCGTGACAACGTCGTCCGCTCATCAAACATCGTCAGCAGAATGCCTTCGACCTCGAGGTTCGAATTCAATGTTCTTCTGATCCGCATTAACGTATCCAGTAGCTCCGAAACGCCTTCCAACGCCAGGTATTCGCACTGGATCGGTACCAAAACGGAGTTAGCGCAGACCAGCGCGTTCAAGGTTAGCAAATCTAAAGCCGGAGGGCAGTCCAGGATCACGAATCGATAGCGATCTTGGAATGATTTTAGGGCTGCTTGCAGTTTGTATTCGCGATTTTCCGCAGTTACCAGCTCAACGGCTGCTCCAGCAAGATTCTTATCTCCCGGAATGACATCTAAACCGTCCACTTGGGATTTTTGAACGATTTTCTCGAGGGGCTCGCCCATGATCAGCGAATGATAGAGGGTTCTGCGGGACGGGTCTTTTGCGAAGCCAATTGCCGCAGTGGCGTTACCTTGAGAATCGCAATCAACGAGAAGGGTAGGTCGTTCGGAGGCGGCTAAACAAGCGGCCAAATTAACGGCAGTGGTAGTCTTGCCAACACCGCCCTTTTGGTTTGCACAAGCGATGATTCTTGCCAAATGTTTCCCCAGGCGAAAACTTAGCAAAGGTTTTGCACACTTGCAAGTTGTTTCACGTGGAACGCCCGTTCGCCATGCAGTTTGTTCGAATTGACCAGATCGTTCGAACGGCATCCGATTCCACGGTTCCGTTTTGAACCAAATGTCGATCTCCCGACCTTTGACCGTTCCATTTCTTAAATCGTTGTTCCACGTGAAACAGACTTTTCACCATCGCGATTTGCCCCTTCGGTACAGGTTCGCTGGTCGAAATGCTTGTTTCACGTGAAACCGAATCGCGCACTTGATTCAGTCGGGGAAGCTGTGGGCAGGGCCGTTTCACGTGAAACAGGTTCCTGACCTAGTTGTTCGGGTCAAGGCTTTCTTTGTTGCGTGTCGAGCCTAATGTCGGTGACGCCGAGTTTCGATCGCTCAATTTGCTGTTTCACGTGAAACGGCCTACCGCTCCGGCACGGCGTCAAAACACCCTTTGAGCTGTTCCACGTGAAACAAAGAATTGCTTGCTCCACTGAATTGTGGGCCTTCCTACCTGTCGGTGGGGCTTCCTGCCGGTCCCGATTACAAAAATTCCTGTTTCATGTGAAACGCGCACGCAGTTCCCGCACAAGTCCTGTTTCACGTGAAACAGGAATGTCTCACGGCTCTCAGAGTCGGATAAGAGGATTGCCGACGTCTCGACAATTGCAGGGTATGCGCCCAAGTTGGCGCGGAACGATTCAGGAAATTAGAGAAACTAGCCGTACCAGCAAACGCCCAAATGTCGGCGCGCCCACAATTGACTTATCGCTCAGAAGACCACTTTTGTGCCTATCACCAACACCCGCCGAAGTGAGTGAGGAACAGTGACAGCCGGCGCCCACGCCCATCTCGCACTCCTGCGCACTTGCTCCACATCCCCAGCGCCGACCCACAGGATAACCCGTTTAGCATCAACCGCCTCGGACGCAGCCCACTTCAAAAAGACCTCAAATTCTCCCAAAGCTCGCGCCAAAAGAAAATCCACCGGTGCAATCTCATCACCCAGCTCTTCGTATCGGCTCACCAGAACATTCGCCCCTTTAATCCCCAATGCCCGAACGACCTCCGCAAGAAAAGTCGCCTTCTTAAAGTTTGAGTCTACGAGTACCATCTGCGCTTCCGGAAGCAATATCTTCAAAGCCAAACCCGGAAACCCACCTCCTGTTCCAATGTCGGCGAGTCGACATTTCCTCATGTCCACGACTTTTGTAGCAACCATGCTTTCACAAAAATGCCGATAGAGAATCTCCAGAGGATCGCGAATTGCGGTCAGATTAACTTTGTCGTTCCACACCAGTAACAATCGGATGTATTCCTGAATCTGAGAAACTTGATCCGTGTCCAGTTCAATCTGAAATTCGCGCATCGCCTTTCGAATGGTGGACTCGGAGGGCGCAATGATCGAGGACATAAATACCGATGTGCTCCTTCCAAACTCGGGCCGGTCAGGCGCAATGCACGTGCATGAAAAATTTTATGACTATCCGCCGCCGAGATAAAAACACATTCACCTCTTTGGTGCAAACTTAATCGAAGATATGGTCTTCCAGGCCTATAGTGGAGGCCCTGTTTTCCACCCGGGAGAATCACCTCACCCAGCGCGTTGAGTCTGGTGCCCGGATTGCGCACTCAAATTCTGGTTAGAAAATAAAAGTTATGGACACCATCACACATGGAATCTCCGGAGCGCTGATAGCCAAGGCGCTCTTTAATGGAGACGATTTATTTACATCGCGCTCGATGAACCGCCAGCGCATCGTCACCTGGTCCTCCATGCTGGCCGCAATCTTTCCTGACTCTGACGTGCTCCGCGAGTTACTGTCCCATGACAATTTACTGATCATCTCCTGGCACCGCAGTATCACCCATTCGCTGATTTGTCTTCCGGTCTTTGCTGTGTTACTCGCGGCCTTCACGCGATGGGTAGGGCGCTGGCGAAAATGGGATACTCCTTCGTTCCTCATCCTTACGGGAATCTACGCTGCCGGAATTCTCAGTCACATCTTGCTCGACTTGGTCACCAGCTTCGGAACCATGGTGTGGTCGCCGCTAAAATGGTCCAGGCCAGCGTGGGATCTAATCTTTATCGTGGATTTCACATTCACCGGAATTCTCCTGGTTCCGCAAATTCTGGCTTGGGTGCAAGAGAGCCCGGAAAAAGCTCGGCGTCGCGCCATAGCCTCCTTCGCAATTTTCGCATTGGCGATTTTCGTCATTCAGAGAATCGCGGATGCTGTCGGCGCGCCGATCTCGTCAGCCTCTGTTTTACTTTTCGTCTTAATCCTGGCCGCTTTCCTTTTGCTGCCTCTTCCAACCAACGAAAAAGTCCAGCAGTCACAACGTTCAGACCTTGGTGCGCAAGATCTGGCACGAACAAATACTCGCCTGCGCTGGAATCAATTCGGTTTGGCGTGCGCATGCCTGTATCTGGCACTGGCAGTTATCGCGCATCACTCGGCACTTTCTCGAGTGAAGAAGTTTGCCGCCATGCAAAAGCTCGACGTTCAATCGCTGGGTGCGCTGCCGATGCCTCCCTCTCTTTGGCGCTGGGACGGACTGGTGCAGACTGCTCGCGGTGTTTATGAGATTCGTATGGATCTAAGCCAGAAATCACCCTTCGAGGCCAGTTCAGGCGCGAATTCGTCGGAATTCTCGACTGGAAATCAACCCGAGCGAGCAGCGATCGAGTATCGCTTCTATCCCGAAGCTAATCCCAACGTTTATATTCGGGCAGCGAAAGAACTTCCGGAAGTCGAAAAGGTTTTGTGGTTTGATCGCTTCCCGGTTACGCGGTATCACGAAGAGGCCGGCGAACCCATAGTGGAGTTTTCCGACATGCGCTTCCCTAGAATGGGCAGAGGGCGCACTCCGTCGTTCACCTACCGCGTCCGCTTCGACCCAAGCGGTAAGGTACTCGATCAAGCGTGGGTAAAGTAGATTGCCAACCGGATCATCCAGACCTTACGCTAGTACTCGTATCTATATGTATACAAGTAGGTTAGCGATTATACGCGGTAGAAATCAAGTTTTCTCGGCGATGCTGCAACCCTGAACATCGTTGTTATTTGGTGGGGACGAAAACAATATCGACGGGTGCAGGAACTTGCGCGACTTGGCCGGTGGCGGTCAGCCCACCGGTGGATTGGTCAACGCGGAACACCACGATGTTGTTTGATTCCTGGTTGGCAGCGAGCAAAAACTTTCCTGTCGGATCCAGCGCGAAATTTCTCGGTGTTTTACCTTGAGTAGAAAAATCCCCAGCAAGTGTCAGCGTTCCGTTTGCCGCATCGATCGTGAACTCGGCGATGCTGTTCTCGCCACGATTTGACACGTAGAGGAACTTCCCCGAAGGATGCACGACAATTTCGGCGGTGTCATTGTGCGCAGTGAAATCTTTTGGAATTGTGGAAAGAGTTTGCAGCGTTGAGAAAGAACCGTTCTGGGAATCGTAGGCGAAGACGGTAACCGTGGAGTTCACTTCGCTGAGCACGTATGCGAATTTGCCGTTGGGGTGGAACGCCAGGTGGCGCGGTCCAGCGCCCGGAGCGAGCTTTGCGAACGGCGGATGGTTCGGAGTAAGCGAGCCTTTCACGGGATTGAGGTGGTAGACGACGACCTCATCAAGGCCCAGATCAACCACAAAAACAAAACGATTGTCGGCTGAGCTGCCAATGTAGTGCGCGTGTGGACCTTCCTGTCGCTCTTTGTTGGGGCCGGAGCCGGTGTGTTGCACGAAGGCTGAGGCGGATCCGACGCGACCGTCGGGCGCGACCGGAAAAGTTGCGACACTGCCGCCAGTGTAATTTGCGACCAGAAGATATTTGCCGGTTTGCTCGAAGGAAACGTAACAGGGGTCAGCACCGCCGCTAGGAACCTGATTAAGCTGAGTCAACATTCCGGATTTGGGATCCACCGAGTATGAGGTCACCGCGCCACTCTTTTTTCCGTCGAACTCGGAGAGCTCATTAACCGCGTAGAGATATTTTTCGTTGTTTGCGACAGTAAGAAATGAAGGGTCTTCCGTTGTCGCTGCCAACGTCACTGAAGTCAGGCGACCGGTGTCCGAGTCAAAGTGAAATGAGTAAATCCCTTTGCTGTCGGTTTTGGAAGTGTAGGTTCCGATGAACGCGAAATATTGCGAGGCCTTTGATTTCTCACCGGTCGTGCGCACGACAAACAGGTACAGCGGTGCGACGACGACAAGTAACGAGGCAAAAAAACGGCGAGTCATTTTCATGAAATGTTGGTTATTTCTTTTCTTCTTCTGATTCTTCCTGCAACACCGCGGCTGCTGCCACCGAGTCGTCGGCGTCCAGCCGCAGCAAGCGCACCCCTTGCGTGGAGCGGCCTGCTTCGCGAATTTCATTGGCGTGTACGCGAATGACTTTGCCGTTGTGGGTGATGATCATCACGTCAGATTCTTCGGTGACTTGCAACGTGGCCACCACATAGCCATTGCGATCGGTGGTCTTCATATTGACCACGCCTTTGCCGCCGCGCGAGGTGATGCGATATTCGGCGAGTGGGGTACGCTTGCCGAAACCTTTTTCCGCGACCGTGAGCATCAAGGTCACCAGCGAATCCTTGATCTGCTCGTTTTCGAGTTCCTCAAGATTCTGTGAAGTTACCTTATGCTCCTTTTCGATGATGCTGAAATCAGGCGGCACCGCATCCATGCTCACCACGTAATCATCCTTGTCGAGGTCCATGCCGTTCACGCCGCCGGCATTGCGGCCCATCGGGCGCACTTCCGTTTCACGGAACAATATCGCTTGCCCCTCATGACTGGCCAGGAAAATCATCTGCTTGCCATCGGTTAACTTCGCGCCGATCAGCTCATCATTGCCATCAAGATTGATGGCGATGATGCCGTTAGAACGCGGATTTGAAAATTCCACGATCGCGGATTTCTTGACCGTGCCGTTCTTGGTGGCCATAAAGACGTAGCGTCCAACTTCCTCAAGATTACGCGCGGCGACAAGCGCGGTGAGTTTTTCGTCTTCTTGAAATTTCACCAGGCTCGAGATCGCTTTGCCCCGAGTGGCCGCGGCGGCCTCGGGTAATTCGTAAACTTTCAGCCAATACACGCGCCCCTTCGAAGTGAAAATCAAAATATAACTGTGCGCCGAAGCGATAAACAAATGCTCAACGAAATCTTCTTCCTTGGTGCGCGCGCCGATGCGGCCTTTCCCGCCGCGTCCCTGATGCCGGTAGGTATCGGTGGAGGTGCGCTTGATATAACCCGCATGGCTGACGGTAATCAGCATGTCGGTGTCCGCGATTAAATCTTCCAGCTTGATCTCGTCGACTTTGTCGACAATTTGCGTGCGGCGATCGTCTCCGTAGGCTTTGTGAACTTCACGCAGCTCGGCGGTAATCACCTGCTTCAACTTCTTTTCGCTACTGAGAATTTCTTCCAGCTCGGCGATGTGCTCGCGAATGGATTTTAATTCCTTCAGGATTTCATCGACGGAAAGTTGCGTGAGGCGGTGGAGTTGCAGTTCAAGAATCGCATCGACCTGGATGGGGGTAAGACCGGTGCCGCGGCCAGCAACTTCTCCTTCGATGGGTCCGACCTTGTACTTGCGGCCGTCCAGCTTGACGCCGGAAAGTTTGCGAGACTTGCCGTTTTCCGTGATGGTGACGTCTTCTTCGGTGAAATATTTAAGCAAGTTTTCGCGGGCGTCGGCGCGATTGCCAGAACCACGGATGATGCGAATGACGTCGTCCAGGTGATCAAGCGCGATCTGGTAGCCGACCAAAATGTGTTCGCGCTCGCGTGCTTTGCGCAGTTCGAAAATCGTGCGGCGGCGAACGACTTCCACGCGATGCTCGATGAACAGCTTGATCAGCGGAATCAAGCCAAGCTCGCGCGGCTGCCCCGCCACGATGGCCAGCAAAATCATGCCGAACGATTCCTGCATCTGCGTAAACTTGAATAAATTATTAAGAATGAGCTGCGATTCTTCGCCGCGCTTCAGTTCAATTACAATGCGCATGCCCTCGCGGGAAGATTCGTCGCGCACGTCGGCGATGCCTTCGAGCTTCTTGGATTGCACCAGCTCGGCGATACGTTCGATGAGCCGGGATTTGTTGACCTGGTAAGGAATTTCGGTGATGACGATGTTTTCCCGATCCTTGGCGGCTTCTTCGATCGCCGCTTTGGCGCGCATGATGAAGCTGCCGCGGCCGGTGCGATAAGCGGCTTCGATGCCTTCGCGGCCGGCAATGTACGCGCCGGTAGGAAAATCAGGCCCGGGCACAATCTTCATTATTTCTTTGAGTGGCGTGTCGGGCTTATCGATCAAAAGGATGGCGGCTTCCACGATTTCGCGCAGATTGTGTGGCGGAATATTTGTAGCCATGCCAACGGCAATGCCGCTGGCGCCATTGACCAGGAGATTCGGAATACGTGAAGGAAGAACCACAGGCTCTTCGCGGGTCTGATCGAAATTGGGAATGAAGTCGACCGTTTCTTTTTCGAGGTCGGCCAGAATATCTTCAGAAATTTTCGCGAGGCGCGCCTCGGTGTATCGCATCGCCGCCGGAGGATCGCCATCGACGGAACCAAAATTTCCTTGCCCGTCGATCAACGGGTAACGCATGTTGAAATCCTGCGCGAGACGAACCAGCGCGGGATAAATTACCGCTTCCCCGTGTGGATGATAATTTCCGGAAGTATCGCCGCAAATCTTCGCGCATTTGCGATAGCCACGATTGGAAGCGAGCCCCAGATCGTTCATGGCCACCAGGATGCGGCGCTGCACCGGCTTGAGCCCATCGCGCACATCGGGGAGCGCTCGCGCGATGATCACGCTCATCGCGTAATCGAGATACGACTTGCGCATTTCGACTTCGATATCGATGGGAAGCAGTATTGAAGTGTTCTTCTCGTCCGCCATTTATCCTCAGCTTCTACGTATTTTTTGAGCCGACCTA
>Ga0307479_10002308_pt1 | contig 17334 bp, 19 predicted proteins | sample atmos_gasesECM4C_FD_203743 | JGI IMG/M metagenome (GOLD analysis project Ga0307479, IMG submission 203743) | Hardwood forest soil microbial communities from Morgan-Monroe State Forest, Indiana, United States - atmos_gasesECM4C_515 | ecosystem: Environmental > Terrestrial > Soil > Temperate... | reverse complement strand
CCGAGGAATCCAAGGCGCAGAAAGTAGCGCACCAACTCGCTGATCCGGCCCCTTGGAATCGTCGTCGTCGTTGTCGTCATCCGAGGCCCCCGCCTGTTGTGACAGTTGCGATAAATTGTCTCTTGCCGCCCGCGTCCTTGCGACGGCCTCATCCTGAGATCCCTGCACGAGACGCGGGCAGGGCGGACGTCAGCTTTCGCGGCTATACTGTTCGTACAGCTTCGCCGCGTTGTCCCAGCGGATTGCCTCCATGTAGATGTCGACATAGCGGGCGGCCGCTGCGCCATAATCCATGTGATAGGCGTGCTCGTACATATCGAGCACCAGCACCGGCCGGCCGCCGGCCAAATTCGTGGTGTGGTCCGCCGCCCATTGGTTGACGAGGCGCTTGTCGCGCGGCAAGTAAGAAAGAATGACCCAGCCGGAACCGCCACCTTCTGCCTTGCCCATCGCGGCAAATTCGGTGTGCCAGCGCTCGAGGCTACCGAAATCGCGGGCGATGGCGTCGGCCAGCGCGCCGCTCGCCGCAGTGCCGCCACCGAGCCCGTCGAAATAGATCTCGTGCAGGATCATCGAATTCGCGGCGATCAGCTCTTCACGCTTCAGGCCGTTGACCATGAAATTCGGCGCCTTGGCGAAATCGAGCTCGGCCAATTGCGCGCCGATCGCGTTGAGGCGCTTGACGGCGCCGACATAGTTGTTCTCGTAATGGCTGACGAGAACCTTTTCCGAGATGCCCTTGATCGACTTCGGGTCGAGCGACATCGGCTTTGCTTGATATGGCATCGTCTTAGCTCCGTTTGGCTGGTTGCTTTGGGCGAATGCCGGGCTTGCCGCCAGCGCTGCGGTCGATGCAGCGGCGGCAACGAGGCCCGCTCCCTGAATGAAGCTTCGGCGTTCGGTCGTGATGGTCATTGGGAATCTCCTTGTGTTGACAGCCCCCAAAGCTGATTGCGGCAGAGGTCATGACGGACTCACGGCAACGGCACGATCTCGATCTGGTCGGATGACGTGACGCCGTCGCCTTCGAGGAAATTTGCTTCCATTCCCATCAGGTGTAGTGCTGCGGCCAGGCCCTGGCTGACCTCACGCCCGTGAAAACAGTAGCTGACGACCTGTCGTCCGCCTGGCAATTCCGTTTGCCGCTCTTCGACAGTGTCCGGAGAGAGATGAAGCGCGTCGGCGACGAGCCGGTCGGCGCTGGCAAAGCCGGCGTCGCGGCGTACGTCGACGACGATCGGCGCCGTTTCGGAGCCAAGCCGTGCACAAAAGCCATCTGGAGAAATTGGGTTCTTGCGGTCGTCCATGCGCAATCTCCTCGACGAATCGAGCGTTGCGCAGAGCTTGGACGGGAACCGTCTAGTGGGGAGTCTGCATATCCCCGAGTGCTTTCTAGTTCGTGTGGGGTGTAAACGCAACAGGAACCGATGCCGGGCAGCAGCATCAAAAATTCGTGCGGATAGGCGCGAACCAGCAAGCCACCATCATGGGCAAGCCGGGGCGAGATCTGTCGGCCATTTCGTCAGGCGAATCTGTTCCAATCCTGAGCTTGCAGGGTCCACGATTCCGGGGAGAACGCAGCGCCGGGCACCGGGTCCGCACGGCGTCCGTATCGGGTTCGGAGAACACGATGAAATTTCCGCGTCGGCATTTTATCTGGGCCGCGTTCACCAACACCAGCCGTCCCAATTCGCAGATCGATGGCGACCTCGACCAACTCAACTGGGACATGGTCGGCGAGGTGAAAAGCCGGCGGGTGTAGCTGTCCCTGGTTTTGCCGCGTCATGACCGGCTTTACCCCTCATCCTGAGGAGCCGCGCTAATGCGCGGCGTCTCGAAGGATGGGCCACGGCCCTCATGGTTCTCCGAGCGATGCGAAGCATCGTCCGGAGACGCGCGAAGACGCGCTCCTCACCATGAGGGTTTAATGACGCGAAGGGCCTCGTGGTCAGGACGGCCCGCGCTCTTGCCGCGCAACCCAAAACAAAACTTGCCCAGCGGCCGGCAAGTTCCTACCATGTCATAATTCTTCCATGTGGTACCGTCGATGAAGCACGACGCGGGCTTTGGCGTATTGACCGGCAACGGCATCGAGACGCTGTCTTTCAAGGCGGGCGATATCATCTTCCGGGAGGGGGACAACGCGCTCGATCTTTTCGTCATCAAAACCGGACAGGTGCGGATTCAGATCGGCAACCGGACCGTCACCGAGCTTGCACCCGACACCATTTTTGGCGAGATGGCGCTGATTGACGACGAGCCGCGCAGCGCGACCGCGATCGCCGTCACCGACGTGGAGCTGGTCCCCGTCTCGGAAAAGCAATTCTTGTTTCTTGTCAGTCAAACCCCCTATTTTGCGCTGCGGGTGATGCGGGTGCTGGCGCAGAGATTGCGGCAGACAAACAAGACCCTCGCTTAGCATGGCAAGGCGCGCCTATGCGATGTTGTTGCCGGTCGCTGTCACCTGCGCGCTGCTGCCGTCAAGCGGCGGTGCGGAAGGAATCGATACCGAGCACCTGTTCGCCTTCATGATCGGCACCGATATCGGCGACCTCGGCGAGCGCGAATTTCAGAGTCAGACCACCGGCCGCTTCGCCAAGAGCGCCGGCACCTATCGCGCGCTGACCCAGTCGGCCGAACTCGAGTTCGTGCCGATCGAGAATTTTCGGCTCGAGTTCGCCGCGGTCGCCGCTTCCTATGATATCGGCGCCGTTCCGGGATTTGACGATCTCAAGCAAGCGGGCGTGCAGGGCGGCTCCGTCGACTTGCGGTACAGGTTTCTGGATCGAAAGACCGCTGCGTTCGGGCTGACCATCGACGCCGAGACCCACGCCGACCGCATGGATGAGACATCCGGCGAGCACGTCCGGGCCTATGGAACCGACTTCATCCTGGCATTCGACCGCGAGCTCGTTCCCAACAGGCTGATCGCCGGCCTCAATCTTCTCTACCAGCCGGAGTGGACCAACTTCCTTGCCACCAACAGAACCGAGCAGCAGGCCACCGTCGGCGTTGCGTGGTCGATGATGGCGCAAGTTCAACCCGGCTTCTTGATCGGCGGGGAGGCGCGGTATTTGCGGAAATATGAAGGGTTGGGCCTCGACGTTTTTTCAGGCCAAGCTCTCTTTGTCGGACCAACCATATTTGTGAAGTTGTCAGAACGCTCGCGCCTCACGGCCGGCTTGAGCTTCCAGGTGGCGGGCCAGGCCGCCGGGACGGCGGTTTCCCTCGACCTGATCGATTTCGAGCGCTATCAGGCTCGCCTGATCTACGGCGTCAATTTCTGAGCCGGCACGTCGCTTGGCGCTGGTGCGCTGAAGCGCGCTAACTCATCACCCGGCGTACATAGGCCGAGCCCTTCGTCAGCACGCATATGTACGAATAGGTTTCCGCGGCCCCGTCGGTGACCGTATCCACGTCGATCATGATCGGTCGCGTCTGGCCCTGCCACGTCTCCATGATGGCCGGCGGAACCGGACGCGTCCGCGTTTTCTTGATCACCAGCCCGGAGATGTGAGGTAGCGTTTCGGTGGCTTTCGCGATGCAAGCCCTGTTGTCGTCAGCCCGGCCATCTGCGGTTGCAAAAAGCAATAGCGGAACCGCGATGGCGAATTTGATGTGCATCCAGCCTTCCGATCCCCGCGAACCACGCCAGCACTATCCGCTGCTTCGCCGGGACAGGCAATATGGCGGACTTTGTTTTGCCGATAACATTCGCAACGCTGTAGCTGATCGGCCGGCAGCAATTCCGTCATGCAAATCTGTTCCTATCTCTGGCCTGCAGGCCAACGATGCAGGGGAAGCAGCGCTTAGCGAGTGATCAATGAGTACAACAACCATTCTTTCGAGATTCTCCGCTGAGGCGGTGCGGCGCATCAGGCACTTCGGCGACTACGTCACCATACCGCTGGCCGCGGTGGTTTTCATGGACCTGGCCGGCATGTACCGCCTCTATCTGGTCGTGGTGGGTCTGGCGGCCTGGACGCTGATGGAATATCTGGTGCACCGATTTGTGTTCCACCACGGTCACTCGCTGGGCCGGCGCCTGCATCAGCTTCATCATGACCATCCGAGCGATCCGGACTCGGAGAGATCGAGCCTCTCGACGCCGCTGCTTGCCTTCCCGATCGGGTATCTCTTGATCCGCACCGCGGGGCTCGAAGACGGCTCGGCGCTTTTCGCGGGACTGCTCTGGGGCTATCTGATTTTCATCGTTGTCCACTATGCCGTGCACCGCTGGCGGATCGAGCCGAACTCCTGGCTCTACCCGACCAAGATGCGGCACCTCACGCACCATCACCTGGAGAACTGCAACTACGGCGTGACGACGATTTTCTGGGATGTGGTCTTTCGCACCAATGCAAGAGCGATCGGCGGGCGCATCCCTTCCTGCTGAAGGCCTCGGTCCATCGCGCCGCCCCGACCCAGGCTTGAACCCGGCGGGGCCCTGAGGTTCAATGACCGCAAGCTCAAGGCATCAAGTCCAACGCGTCAAGTCTGAAGCATAACGGCCGAGGCGCCGGCCATCCCGGGGGAGGACGCTATGGATTGCTGCGGTCACGCGCACTGTCACGGCCACGCGCTCACGCGCCGGCAATGGATGTGGCGTACGGCGCTGTCGTCGGTCGGTGCGATGCTCGCCGGCGGCGTGGGGCCGCGCGGTTCGACCGCCGCCGCGCAGACGGCGGAAACCGCATCCGCCGCGCTCGACGTGCTGCGCAAATCCATCTCCGTCGATGTCCATACCCATGGCGGAACCACCGGAATTACGTCGCAAGCGCCGCCCAACGGCGATCTGGCAGACGGCATGCGGGCGGGATCGTTGGCGGTCGCCTGCCTCGCCGACGTACCGGACGGACCCATCCTTGGCAGGAGCCCGGCCGGGGTTCTCGGCGCGCTGCGCACGCCCGAGCCCGGACAGCTCTACAAGTACCATCTTGGGCGCCTCGATTGGGTGGACGAGATGGTCGCACACCATGGCCTGCGCCGCGCGCTTTCGGCCGCCGATCTCGAGGCCGCACATGCCGCGGGGCAGCCTTCGATCGTGGGTGATATCGAGGGGCTCGACTTCCTCGAGGGAAAGCTTGAGCGTCTCGAAGAGGCGCATCAGCGGGGCGTGCGGCACGTTCAGCTCGTGCATTACACGCCCAACGACATCGGCGACTTCCAGACTGGTGTCGTCACGCATCAGGGATTGACCTCGTACGGCGCGGAGGTGATCCGCGCCTGCCACCGGCTTGGATTTGTCTGCGACGTCGCCCATGCGACCGAGGACATGGTGAAGCAGGCGGTCAAAGTTGCGACCAAGCCGCTGCTGCTGTCGCACACCGCGCTTTCGGGTTCCCCGGCGATGGGGCCGACGCCGCTCAGGGGACGGCAGGTGAGCCGCGACCATGCGCGCGCGGTCGCCGAGACCGGCGGTGCGGTCGGCATCTGGCACTTCTTCCCGAGCCTCGAGAAATATGTCGACGGCCTGAAGGAAATGGTCGATGTCGTCGGCATCGACCATGTCTGCGTCGGCACGGACCAGCAGGTTGCACCGGGCACCCTGCAGGACTACGCGCAGTGGGTGCATCTCGTCGGGGCGATGCTGCGCGGCGGCTTCGCGCCCGAAGAGGCCGGAAAGATCGCGGGCGACAATTATATGCGCGTCTTTCGTGCCGCGGTCGGCTGATCCGTATCCGCTGCTCCGACAGGCGATTGACAGCAAACCGTCTTTGCGCCAGTTTTTAGGGTAGGTTGATACGACCTGCTGGTTGCGCCCTCGCGGGAACGGTGAACGTATCGAGCCTTATCGGCCTCCCTTTGCCCGAGCGACCGGGTCAGCAACGCAACCACCTGACACGCCTGGTTCGCTCATGCAGAGGACGACACCGATGCGCGATTTTCGCGATGCCAAGGCTATGGCGCAGAGCTTGCGCGAATCCCTGACCACCAAGGCCATCGACATCAGCCACAGCGAGAGCCTGGAGCTGGTCTCCAGAATGCTGGGCGTTGCCGACTGGAACACGTTGTCGGCCTTGCTGCAGGCCGACCGGCGCACCCCCGAGACTTCGGCGGCGCAACGTCAGACGGGAACGGCAAGCTATCCGGCCATTCCGATCAGGGACCTGGTTCCCTTTCCGACCGCGACCTATCCGCTCTTTGTCGGACGGGAGAAGACCATGCAGGCCCTCAACCAGGCGTTCGAACGCCAGCGCGAGGTCGTGCTGGCCGTGCAAAGGGAATCTGCCGTTGACGAGCCTGGATTTGCCGATGTCTACGAGATCGGCGTCCTTGCCCAGTTGCTCGAAGTTGAGCAGCTGAGAGATGGCACACTGAAGGTCCTGACGCAGGCGCGCCGGCGCGTCGCGATCCGCCGCTTCGTCGGGGAGAGAGGTGCGTTCCAGGCCGACGTCGCTGACGTCAGCGAGGGACCGATCCCCGAGGCGCCCGATCTCATCCAGAGAGCCGCAAAACGGTTCGAAGACTACGCCGTGGCTCGCGAAATTCGCCTATCGCAGATTTGGCCGCCGCTCGATCAAACCCGCGATCCCGGACGGGTAGCCGATATCATCGCTACCTACCTGATCCTGCCGATCGGCGACAAGCAGGGCCTGCTGGCGACGCTTGATCCTGTGGCGCGGCTGAAACGGGTCGACGCCATGATGGACCGTTCGGCGCTCTCGGTTTCGCCGACGCTTGAAGCAACGAGGCGTCGAGCCCTCGATTATGCCAACCAGCGAAAGCATCAGTACGCGACGCTGGAGCATCTGCTGCTCGCTTTGATCGACGACGCCGATGCTGCCGCCGTGATGAGTGCCTGCAGCGCCGATCTTGGTGCGTTGAAGGCAAGTTTATCGGACTATCTGGACAACGGGTTGAAGGACATCGTGATCGAGCATGTCGGCGACGCCAAACCGACGGCCGCCTTTCAGCGCGTGGCTCAGCGCGCCGAGCTCCATGCGCAGGAGCTAGGCCGCCCGGTGGTAACAGGCACAAATACGCTTTTTGCGATCTTCCGCGAAACGCTGAGCCCCGCAGCAAAGTTTCTGGGTGAGCAGGGCGTGTCCCGCGAGCGCGCGGCCGATTTCATCGCTCACGGCACCGGCAAGGGAAGGTGAGGGAAAATGTGAGGGAACCGCCGTCTCGGATCGTGATCCGATTGGATTGAATTGGATCATGATCACGCTTAGCCCACGCGCGGATTGGAATCTCGTGCTCCGGCAGACTCGATCGTCGCCGAACCCGAGTGTTACGCACGCCTAAAGCGCGATGAGATTAGGTTGAATCATCATGACGCTTTGGGTTCTTGATTGCGCATGATCTTTTCGGAAAACCACTGCGCACTTTGCGCTAACGCGGCCCTTCGGGTCCGGATCATGCGCTACCGCCGGTCGTACTCGTCGGGCTCCATCGCCCAGGCCCATTCATCGTGGCCGTGCGCGTAAGTGCGGTTGGTCTGAGACGGGTCGCGGTTGACCAGCGGCCGCAGGTACATCGGGTGGGTGGCGCTGCGCACTTCGTGCTCGACCGTGAACAGGTGCCTGCCGTCGGCGGGATCGACGATGTCGCGAAAGCGGTACTGGTATTGGTTGTCTTCCTGGGAGATCAGGCCGCGCTCCGAAAGGAGACGATAGGGACCGGAGAAGTTCGTGATGTAGAATTGCACATGGTGGCCGTCGTATTCCGGCTGCGGGGAATCGGTCTCGCGGAATTGCAGATATTGATCCTTTCCGACCTTCACGCGCGCCACGGCACCGTCGCCGTTCTTGAGTTCGGCCGATATCCCCATGATCTGCGGATAGAAGTTGCAAATGCCTTGCGCCGTCCCGGTGGGCACCTCGAACTCGACATAGGGGATGCCAAGCGTGATGCGCCCGAAGCGCGCGGCATCGGGCTCATAGCAGCGCACGCGATTGCCCCAGGGGCATGTCGCCTCGACGTAGTCGTTGTGCTCGCCGAACGCGAATGCGGTGCCGTCGAGCTTCCTGGCCACCGACGCCAGCCGGTCGAGCAGGGCCGCGCGGCCCGAAATGACGATCCCGGTATGGCCCCGCAGCACCTGCGCGTGGCCGCTTGGCAGGTGAAACTGGCTGCGGCCGACATTGACCCACATGTTGCTGTCGGACACCATCAGATAGGGGTCGCGGGTAAGCCCGAGGCCTGTGACATAGAACAAGGTGGCAAGCCGCTGGTCGGGCACGGTCACGTTGACGTGTTCGAGATGGATCGAATTGCCAAGATCTTCGGTGGCGCGGTCGAAATGCTGCTGCTGCATGGACGCGGTTCCTGATACGCTAACGCGCATCATAGCGAAGCGCGAGGCCTTAATCCAACGGTTCGGTTGGCGTGGGGCTACCCCCCGTAGCTCTGCACTAGGCTGCCGGCCACCAGCGACCAGCCGTCGACCAACACGAAGAAGATCAGCTTGAAGGGCAGCGACACCACCACGGGGGGCAGCATCATCATGCCCATCGACATCAGGACGGATGCGACCACGAGGTCGATGATCAGAAACGGCAGGAACAACAGGAAGCCGATCTCGAAGGCGCGTTTCAGCTCGGAGATCATGAACGCCGGAACCAGGATCCGCAGCGACATCTGCTCGGGCGTTGCCGGCGGCGGCTCGCCCGACAGATCCATGAACAGCTTCAAGTCCTTTTCGCGCACGTTCTTTTCCATGAAGCCGCGCAGCGGCACCGAGGCGCGCTGCAGCGCTTCCTCCACCGCGATCTGGTTGGCGATCAAAGGCTTGATGCCGTCGTCGTAGGATTTCTGCAGCACCGGCCCCATCACGAAGGCGGTCAAGAACATCGCCAGTGCGATGATGACCGAGTTCGGCGGGGCGGTGGAGGTGCCCATCGCGGTGCGCAACAGCGACAGCACCACGACGATGCGGGTGAACGACGTCATCATGATCAGGATCGACGGCGCGATCGAGAGCACCGTCAGCAGCGCGATCAGCTGGATCGCGCGCTCGGTGACGCCGCCATTGCCCTGGCCGAGATTGATGCTGATGTCTTGCGCGAACGCAGGCACCGCCAGCGTCGTGGCGGTGATCAGAGTGGCAAGAAATAAAACTCTACGCGGGAGTTGCTCGGGCCTCACGAAGACTGCGACTTCGGACGGCCCAGCAATGACGCCATCTCGTCTTCCAAATTCTCAAAACTGGATTTCGGCGAGGGCGTGGCGACAGGCGGAGCCGCGGCGGGCGGCTCGACGCGCAACGCGGCGCGGCCGGGCGGTTCCGGCGCCACCGGCGGGGCGAGCGCCTCAGCCGCCGGCCGGCGCAGCGCGGCCTCGAGCCGCTGCGCCATCTCGGCGAGATTTTGATCCGCGCTCGGCTGAGGCGTGGGCGGCGGAGCAGGCGGTGGCGGCGGCGGAGGTGGCGGCACGGCAGCCCGTTCGGGTGCGCGCAGCGGTGGTGGCGCCTTCGGTGCTTCGCTCTGCCGCGCAGGGCGCGGCATCATCGGCTCGCCGCGCGGCGTCATCCGCGGTGGCATTGGTTCCGGACGCAACGGCATCGGCTCAGGCCGCAATGGCAGCGGCTCCGGCCGCAACGGCAATGGCTCCGGGCGCAATGGCATCGGTTCCGGCCGCAGTTCGGGTCTCGGTTCGGATCTTGGCTCAGGCCGAGGCTCCGGCCTGATCTCCTGTCGCGGCTCGTGCCGGGGTTCCGGTCGGGGGATCGGTTCCAGCGCAAAGCCTGCCAGGGGATCGCGGCGCTCCGACAGGGCCGGCGGCAGCCGGCGCGCTTCCTCGGCAAACGACGGCCGGACCGGGCGGGGCGGCGGTTCGGGCATCTGCGCGGCGGCGGGATGATCGAAGATGTCGGCGCGCAGAGCCTCGTCGGCCCAGGCGTTCGCGTCGGGCAGCGGTGCGATCCGCGGAGCCGGCGATTCGGCGCCACTGGGCCGTTGCGGAAGCTGATCGCGGCCGGCCGTCGCGCGCACGATGTTGGGTTCCACGACGATGTCGGTCGGGCCGCCGATCATGATGAGATGTTCGACATTGTCCCGCCGCACCAGCACCAGGCGACGGCGGCCGTCCACGGCCGCGGCATCGATGACCGCAAGGCGCGGCATCCGGCTGCGATTGGTGTTGGCACCGAGTCGGTTGCCGGCGAATCGGCGCACCAGCCACGCGGCAACGCCGATCAGGGCCAGAACGACCACGAATGCGAAAAAGAAGGTAACTGCCTGCATGCTCTCTGTCCCCGGCGTCTAATCAAGCCTCCCGTCTGTGATACCGCTGTTTCGAAGCGGCACGGCAAACGGCGTCCGAAGCCTGAGACCGAAACCAACCCTTAACCCCCACGGCAGGAATTGCCGCCCCAATGCCTTAATAACCCATGAATCGTCTGAACCAAAACGACTTCTTGGGATGTCGGGCGAATGCGAATTGAGGGGGTTAATGCAGCATCGGCGGCGAAAATGCACCCAATTTACCGCCAGCGCGGACGCCGCTGGGGATAACCGGCGGGCTTTCGCTTCGCGCCCCTTAACCCGTTGTTAACCATACACGCGGCAAATTCTGCCTACCTGCTGACCATCTGCGGCGCAGGCAACGCGGAGCGGCGCGATGTCCATCAACGATCTTCCGGTGTTGTCGGCGTTGCGCACCAAGATGGAATGGCACCAGGAGCGCCAGCGCATCCTTTCCGAGAACGTCGCCAATTCCGACACCCCGAACTTCAAGCCACGCGATCTGGTCGAGCCGAAATTCGACAGGGCCGGCGCGCCTGCCGGAACCATGGGCGCGCTGCCGATGATGCGGACCAGTGCCTCCCATATCGCACCTTCCGGCGGCGGCGCCGATAGTTTCGACCAGAACAAGCGGGCCGGTTTCGAGACGAGGCCCGCCGGCAATGCCGTCAACCTCGAAGACGAGATGCTCAAGGCCTCCGCCAACCAGATGGACTATGCGGCGGTCACCTCGCTCTACAGCAAGAGCCTGCACCTCCTGAAGACCGCGATCGGCAAGGGCTAGCGCATGATCCGGACCCGAAGGACATAGGGGAGCGAAATCATGGCCGACGACTCAAGTGATTTCGCCCGCTCGATGGGAATTGCCACCTCCGGTCTGCGCGCCCAGGCCGGGCGGATGCGGGTGATCTCGGAAAACATCGCCAACGCCGATTCGACCGCGCCCACCGCCGGCGGCGATCCCTATCGCCGTAAGGTTCCGACCTTCACCTCCGCGCTCGACCGCGCGCTGGATGCCCAGGTGGTCGCACTCGGCCGGATCAGGCCGGACCAATCCGACTTCCGCGTCAAGCACGAGCCCGGCAACCCGGCCGCCGACGCTAGCGGCAACGTCAAATACCCCAACGTCAACACGTTGATCGAAATGACCGACATGCGCGATGCGCAGCGGTCCTATGAGGCCAATCTCAACATCATCAGCGCCACGCGCCGGATGATTCAACGCACGCTCGACATCCTCAAGGCCTGAACAGGAAACCTAGAAGGAAACCCCAAGCCATGGCTTCACCGACAGTTGCTGCCAATGCCTACGCCAATCTCGCCCGTATCCTGGATACCGGCGGCGCCGGCAAGGGCGCGGAGACGAGCGGACCGTCATTCAGCGCCGTGCTCAAGGACGCGATCGGCAGCGTCATGGACGCAGGACGCAAATCGGACCATCAGACCGTCGCGATGGCGGCCGGCAAGGCCAATGTCATGGACGTGGTCACCGCGGTCGCCGAGACCGACGTTGCGGTGTCGACGCTGGTGTCGGTGCGCGATCGCGTGATCCAGTCGTACGAAGACATCATGAAGATGTCGATCTGAGTGGTCCTTCGCGGAGCCCGACCGCGGACCATGCTGACGCATTTGCCCCGTCATTGCGAGCGAAGCGAAGCAATCCAGAGCCCGGCGATCAGCCTGGATTGCTTCGTCGCAAACGCTCCTCGCAATGACGGTGGAGGGATCGAGAGCGCGAAAAATGAAGGAAATGACGAAATGACCGGTGCTGAAACTCTCGATGTCGCGCGCGACGCGATCTGGACCATCGTCGTGGTGTCCTCGCCCTTGATGGTCGTGGGCCTCGTGGTCGGCGTCGTGGTGTCGCTGTTCCAGGCGCTGACGCAGATCCAGGAACAGACCCTGGTGTTCGTGCCGAAGATACTGGCGATATTCGTGACGCTGCTGTTGGCACTGCCGTTCATGGCGGACGCGCTGCACAGTCACATGATGCGTATTTCGTCGCGAATCATGGGCGGTTGATGCAGATTGCGCAAAGCCATGCGCATCGATATTTCATTGCTGCCTGCGCTCGCGGCGGCCTTCATGCTGGCCTTCGCCCGCATCGGCTCGATGGTGATGCTGATGCCGGGCCTCGGCGAAGCCAACATTCCGGTTCGCATCAAGCTTTCGATCGCGCTGATGCTGACGCTGATCATCCTGCCGCTGCATCGCTCCGCCTACCAGATCGACATGGGGTCGATGACCTCGCTACTGGTCTTGATGCTACATGAGATCATCATCGGCATCGTGCTCGGGGCCACCGCGCGGGTGACGCTGTCGGCGTTGCAGGTCGCGGGCTCCGTCATCGCCCAGCAGATGGGGCTCGGTTTCGTCACCTCGGTCGATCCGACCCAGGGCCAGCAGGGCCTTCTGGTCGGCAACTTCCTCACCATGCTGGGGATTACCCTGTTGTTTGCGACCGACAGCCATCACCTGGTGATCGCGGCGCTGAACGACAGCTACACGATCTTTTCGCCGGGCGAGCAGATGGCAAGCGGCGATGTCGCCGCACTCGCCACCCGCGCATTCGCGGCCGCCTTCAAGATTGGCCTGCAACTGTCGGCACCGTTTCTGGTTTTCGGGTTGGTGTTCAACATCGGATTGGGCGTGCTGGCGCGGCTGATGCCGCAGATGCAGGTCTATTTCGTCGGCGTGCCGCTGTCGATCCTCGCGGGCTTCCTGATCCTCGCAGCCGTCATCGCGGCGATGATGGGGACCTTCCTCGATTATTTCATCGGCGTGATGCACGACATGATCCCGCTCAACTGAAAGCCTTGAAACGCGATGGCCGACGAGAACGATACGTCAGACAAGACAGAAGACCCCACGCAAAAACGTCTCGACGAGGCGCTCGAGCGCGGCGACGTCGCCAAAAGCCAGGAGATCAACACCTGGTTCGTGATCGCCGGCGGCACCCTGGTCATATCGACGTTTTCCGGATCGATCGGCGGCGGCATCGAGGTGCCGCTGCGCAACCTGATCGCCAATTCCTGGATGATCCATACCGACGGGCCGGATCTGCTGCGGCTTGCGGGAAGTCTGGAATATGCCGTCATCGCGGCCATCGGCGTGCCGTTTCTGATGCTGGCGCTGGCGGCGATCGCGGGCAACATGATCCAGCACCGCCTGGTGTGGTCCGGCGAGTCGCTGAAGCCGAAGTTCAGCAAGATTTCGCCCGGCTCCGGCTTCAAGCGCCTGTTCGGCAAGCAAGCGGCGGCCAATTTCGGCAAGGGCCTGTTCAAGCTGACCGCGCTCGGCGCGGTGATGACCGCCATCCTGTGGCCGGAGCGTCTGCGGCTCGAATCGCTGGTGCACCTCGACCCGGCGGCGCTGTTCGGCGTCACCACCTCGCTGACGCTGCACCTGATGGGCACGGTGGTCGCGATGCTCGCCATCGTGGCGATCGCCGACTATCTGTTCCAGTACCGGCAATGGTACGAGCGGCAGAAGATGTCGTTGCAGGAGATGAAGGAGGAATTCAAGCAGTCGGAAGGCGATCCGCACATCAAGGGCCGCATTCGGCAGTTGCGCCACGCGCGCATGAAGAAGCGGATGATGGCCGCGGTTCCCAAGGCCAGCGTGATCATCACCAACCCGACCCACTATTCGGTGGCGCTTTCGTACGATCGCGGCATGCCGGCGCCGGTCTGTGTCGCCAAGGGCGCCGACAACATCGCGCTCAAGATCAGGGAAATCGCCAGGGCGCATGACATCCCGATCGTCGAGAATGTGCCGCTGGCGCGGGCGCTCTATGCGACGGTGGAGATCGACGACGAGATCCCGGTGGAACATTACCACGCGGTCGCCGAGGTCATCGGTTACGTCATGGGGCTGAAGCGCAACCTTTCCGGCCGGCGGACCTGAGGACGTTTGCGCGCGGAAAAGGGGCCAAAAATGCGCCTTTTGGCGCGAAATTGCGGCTTGACGGACTTGCGCTCGCCCGCCCGATTCAGGCACTCAGGAACCCGCGGCCAGTGATCCGATTCTAGTGTTCGTACCCCGGTTTCGACAGGCGCTCTTGCGAATGTTCGAATCGAAGGACCGCTGGCACATTCAGGTTTTTGGTGGGGTCTCGGATTTGACATTCGCGGTGCGAGCGGTTTGCGAGCCCTTTGTGGCCCCCGTGGGCAGGATGGTCGCGAATGTCCGGAACTCCACGCGCGCGTCATCTTCATGCCGACAGGCCGGGTCCCCGCCATGACCGCCGACATTGACAACGATCCGTCCCGGGAGATGGTGAGCCTGCATGAGCCGCCGAGGCGCGGCAGCATCGTGCTGGTGCTGCTGGTCGCGGGCGCCCTGGTCGCGGTGGCGGTCGTGCTGATGACCATCGGCCGCACGCAAGCGCAACCCTATATCCTGGGGCTGCTGGCGCTGCTCGCGATGGTCGGGCTGTTCAGCCTGTTCGCGTTCGCCGCCGGCATCATTCGCTTCGCCGACCGCAGCGCCGACGATCCCGTGGTCAGCCGCATCGCCGACCGCGCCTTCGACGGGCTCGCGGTCACCGACCAGCGCGGCCACATGGTCTATTTCAACGAAGCCTATCTGGCGCTGACCGGTGCCGTGGGTACCCAGGACGTTCGCCCGGTCGAGCGGGTGTTCATCGGCAATCCGGACGTGTCGGAGGCGGTGTTTCGGCTCCTGAAAGCAGCGCGCGAAGGCAAGCGGCAGCAGGAGGAGGTCCGCATCGCCGGCCACGACGGCGCGCCCGGCCGCTGGCTCCGGATGCGGGTACGGCCGCTCGGCCAAACCAAGCGGGAAGCCAGATACGCGGTGTGGTCGATTTCGGACATCACCCGCGACCGCGAGCGCCAGGAGGACGTGTTCAAGGAACTGCAGCACGCGATCGAGTATCTCGATCATGCCCCGTGCGGCTTCTTCTCGGTCAATGCATCAGGCGAACTCGCCTATGTCAACGCGACGCTGGCGAACTGGCTCGACTACGATCTCGCCGAGATCGGTTCCGGCGGCTTGCGCCTGACCGACATCGTTACCGGCGACGGCGCCTCGCTGCTGACCTCGATCGTGGCGGTGCCCGGCGAGGTCAAGACCGAGGTGTTCGACCTCGACTTGAAGATGCGCGGCGGCAAGACCATGCCGGCGCGGCTCTATCACAAGCTCGCCTTCGGCGCGGACGGCGCGCCCGGGCCGTCGCGCACGCTGGTGATCAGCCGCGCCCGCGACGAGCGTTCCGATCCCGAGCGCGCCGCCGAAGTCCGCTTCATGCGCTTCTTCGACCACACCCCGATGGCGATCGCGACCGTGGACCGCGCCGGCGCCGTGGTCCGCGCCAATGCGCGGTTTGCGAAACTGGCACAGAGTCTCAGTGGCGACAGCGCCGCCAACAAGTCGATCTTCCGCGCCGTCAGCGCCCGCGACCGCCAGCTGTTGATCGCTGCGATCAACCAGGCGGCGGAAGGGCAGGGCGACATCGCGCCGGTCGAGGCGATGCTGGAAGGCGCCAAGGAGCGCTGGGGCCAGTTTTTTGTCACCGCCGTCGAGCAGGACGAGCGCGAGACCGAAGCCGCGATCGTCTACATGCTGGAGACCACCGAGCGGCGCGCGCTGGAGAACCAGATCAACCAGTCGCAGAAGATGGACATGGTCGGCCAGCTCGCCGGCGGCATCGCGCACGACTTCAACAACGTGCTGTCCGCGATCATGATGGCGAACGACTTCCTGTTGAACGCGCACAAGCCGACCGATCCGTCGTTCCAGGACATCATGCAGATCAAGCAGAACGCCACGCGCGCCGCCACCCTGGTGCGGCAGCTACTGGCGTTCTCGCGCCGCCAGACCTTGCGGCCGCAGGTGCTCGACCTCGGCGACGCGCTGTCCGACCTCACCATGCTGCTGCGGCGGCTGATCGGGGAAAAGGTCAAGCTCGACCTCGTGCACGGCCGCGATCTCTGGCCGGTCAAGGTTGACGTCTCGCAGTTCGAGCAGGTGGTCGTCAATCTCGCGGTCAACGCCCGCGACGCGATGGCCGACGGCGGCAAGCTCACCGTGAAGACCGCCAACGTGACCCCGGAAGAATCGGCGCAGCTCGCCTATAAGGGCATGCCGGCGGCGGATTACGTCCGGATCGACATATCGGATACCGGCACGGGAATACCCGCCGACATCCGCGACAAGATCTTCGAGCCGTTCTTCTCGACCAAGGAAGTCGGCAAGGGCACCGGCCTTGGGCTCTCGACGGTCTACGGCATCGTCAAGCAGACCGGCGGCTTCATCTATGTCGATTCGGAAGAGGGCAAGGGCACCGCGTTCCACATCTTCCTGCCGCGGCATCATCTCGAGCCGGAAGCGCAATCCGAAGCCCACGCCGGTAACGGCGCGGCCAAGGAAGCGCCGGCCGAACAGAAGCCGCGCGCCGATCTCACCGGCCAGGGCACCATTCTGCTGGTCGAGGACGAGGAGGGCCTGCGCTCGCTGAACGCGCGGGGCCTGCGCTCGCGCGGCTACAGCGTGATCGAGGCGTCGAACGGCGTCGAGGCGATGGAGGCGCTGGAAGAGAAGAATGGCGCGGTCGATCTCGTGGTCTCCGACGTGGTAATGCCGGAGATGGATGGTCCGACACTGTTGAAGGCAATGCGCGACCGCAACCCCGATCTGAAGATCATCTTCGTCTCCGGCTACGCCGAAGATGCCTTCGAGAAGAGCCTGCCCGAAAACCAGCAATTCGCCTTCCTGCCAAAACCGTTCACGCTGAGCCAACTCGTCGCCGCGGTGAAGGAAACCATGGCGCCGGAGTAGGCGCGCCAGACGCTGTCGTCTTGGCGAAAGCCAGGACCCATACCGCGGAATGTATCGTTCGGGTGGTCTGGTAGACGACCTGCGCAACAACGAAGGCCTGTGGTTGATGGTGTGGACGGCCCCCTACGGCATCAGTGTGCCAGAATGAGGTTGTTGCGAATCTCAGACAAGGGAGCCGTCCGTGGAGCAGATTATCCGCATTGGAATGGATACGTCGAAGCATATTTTTCAGTTGCATGGGGTTGATGCGGCTGAACAGCCGGTGCTGCGCAAGCGGCTTCGGCGGAGAGAAGTGCGGGCATTTTTCGCCGAGCTGGGGCCGACGGTGGTCGGGATGGAGGCTTGCGGG
>Ga0307479_10002307_pt1 | contig 17335 bp, 16 predicted proteins | sample atmos_gasesECM4C_FD_203743 | JGI IMG/M metagenome (GOLD analysis project Ga0307479, IMG submission 203743) | Hardwood forest soil microbial communities from Morgan-Monroe State Forest, Indiana, United States - atmos_gasesECM4C_515 | ecosystem: Environmental > Terrestrial > Soil > Temperate... | reverse complement strand
CTCTCAAGGGGAGTTTGTCGCCATGATGCGGCGCTAGCGCGGATCGGATTTCGCCGACGCGACCCGGCGCAAGAACCGGTTCGAAGATGAAGATCAGGTAACCGGAAATAAGTCTCCCCGTAAGCGTCGCCACATAGATATTCGGTAGAGTTGAAAACGCATAGTCAGGCGAAACGATCCCGCTTTAATTTGCGAGAAGGGCGTAGTGCATCGCAATACAGGAGAGCCATTACAGGAGAGCGATCATGATCAAAATTGTGAGCTTCCTATCATCATGTATTCTTCTTTGCATATCGCTTGCGCCGAACGCGATGGCCCAGCAAATCACGGGCACTCCGGGTTCGCCCAGCGCCACCACCACGATCGACGGAAAACAACTTCCGCCGCCTACTCCGGAATTCGGCGGGGTGATCAAGGAGAAGGCCTCGGAGTCGACGGCCTGGTGGGCCCCGCGTGTCGTGCCGCCGAAAGGCGCGCCCAACGTGCTACTCATCATGACGGACGACCAGGGCTTCGGTGCACCGGGCACCTTCGGCGGCGTCATCCCCACGCCTGCCATGGATCGCATCGCCGCGCAGGAGCTGCGCTACACCAATTTCCACTCCACCTCGCTCTGCTCGCCGACGCGGGGCTGCGATCATCACGGGACGCAACCATCACTCGGTGGGCAACGGGGCGGTAGGTGAAATAGCGACGGGGTTCCCCGGTTACGACTCAATCATCCCGATTGAGAAGGGCACCATCGGTACAATCCTGAAGGCGAACGGGTACGCGACCTCGTGGTTCGGCAAGGACCACAACACGCCCTCTTACCAGTCGAGCCAGGCAGGGCCGTTCAATCAATGGCCCAACGGCATGGGTTTCGAATATTTTTACGGTTTTGTCGGCGGCGACGCCGGCCAGTGGCAACCGAACCTGTTTCGTAACACCACGGCGATCTATCCCTTCCAGGGCAATCCCGGCTGGAACCTGGAGACGGCCATGGCCGACGAGGCCATCCAGTATATGAAGCAGCTCAAGGAAATTGCGCCCGACAAGCCGTTCTTTGTCTATTACGTGCCGGGCGCAACCCACGCACCGCATCATCCGACACCGGAGTGGATCAAGAAGATCAGCGATATGCACCTGTTCGATGATGGACGGAACAAGCTGCGCGAGACGATCTTCGCCAACCAGAAGCGCCTGGGCATCATGCCCGAAAACGCCAAACTGACGCCGTGGCCGAAAGAATTGCCGCAGTGGGACTCACTCGGTTTTGCTGGAGAAGAAGCTCTTCATCAGGCAAGCCGATGTCTATGGAGCTTACCTCGCCTACGCCGACCACGAGATCGGTCGGGTCATCCGGGCCGTCGAAGACCTCGGCCAACTCGACAACACCTTGATCATCTACATCGGCGGCGACAATGGCGCGAGCTCGGAAGGTATGCTCGCCGAACGAGTTCACCTACTTCAATGGCATCCCCGTGCCGGTGAAGGCTCAGTACCTCTGGCACCCGTTCTGGGGGTCGGACAAGACATTCCCGCACTATGCGGCAGAATGGGCGTGGGCTTTAGACACCCCCATTCAAGTGGGTGAAGCAGGTGCCGTCGCACTTCGGCGGGACGGCCCAGGGCGTGGCCATGTCCTGGCCTGGCCACATCAAGGACGTTGGCGGCATCCGCCGCCAGTTCCATCACGTCATCGACATCGTGCCGACGATCCTCGAAGCGACCGGCATTCCGCAACCCGAGATGGTCAACGGCATCAAGCAGAGCCCCATCGAAGGGGTGAGCATGGTGTACACATGGGATAGGGCAAACAGTAACGCCCCAACCCAACACACCACGCAATACTTCGAGATGCTCGCCAACCGCGCCATCTATCACGAGGGGTGGGTTGCGTGCACGACGCCGGTGACTCTGCCGTGGCAACCGAGCTCCGCCCCGGCTCCGGACGTTATCACGGGGTACAAGTGGGAGCTCTATAACGTCCAGGAGGACCCCACCCAGTTCGACGACCTGGCCGCCAAGATGCCGGAGAAGGTCAAGGAGATGCAGGCCCTCTTCGATTCCGAGGCGAAGAAGTACAACGTGCTGCCGCTCGATAACACGACGCTCCCGCGCTGGAATACGCCGCGTCCGAGCCTGACGGCGGGGCAAACGGTCTTCAATTATTCGGGCGAGCTGACCGGTGTGCCGGCCAGCGCCGCGCCGAGTATCCTCAACAAGTCCTACACCATCACCGCCGAAGTCGAGATTCCAAAGGGCGGCGCTGAAGGGATGATCGTTACCGAGGGCGGACGCTTCGGCGGCTACGGGCTGTTCCTGAGCAAAGGTGTGGCGGGCATTCGTGCGGGTAAGCCGGTGTTCCTCTACAACCTGCTTAACCTCAAGCGCACGATCTGGTCGGGGCCAGAGTTGGGCGCCGGCAAGCACACCATCGTCTTCGACTTCAAGTCGGATGGACCGGGCCTGGGCAAGGGCGGCACAGGCGTGCTCTCGGTGGACGGCAAGGAAGTGGACCGGAAATCCATCGAACACGGCACGCCGATCACGTTCCCGGAGGACGAAACATTCGACATCGGCCAGGACACCCGCACCGGGGTGGCGATGATCGAGTATCGCTACGATCCTCCGTTCAAGTTCACCGGCAAGGTCAACAAGCTGACGTTCAAGCTCGAACCGGAAACCAAGGCCGTAACGGAGCCGAGGGCAGAATTGGCGCCAATGGCAGCACCGGAGCCCGATCCGATTGAAGCACCGAAGGGCACCAAACAAGGAGCCAATGGCGAAAAACGATGAAAAGCGCGTTGACCGTAGCGGCCATCGGCGAGGCCGCTACGGGATTGGCGTTGCTGATCGCTCCCTCATTCGTCGGGCAGTTGTTGCTGGACGAACAGCTTACCGGCGTCGCAGTGCCCGTAGCGCGCGTGGCTGGCATCGCTCTGATTGCCTTGGGGATCGCCTGCTGGCCAGGTCCGCCGCTCGTCGGCATGCTGAGCTACAGCGTGTTGGCCACACTGTATCTGGCCTACCTGGGTTTCGCAGGTAGTTTGACCGGCGTCCTTCTGTGGCCGGCGGTCGTCCTACACGTGATCCTGACTGCGCTCCTCATACGTGACGTCACGCGAACGCGACGCGACTTGCGTCAATGAGCCTACGCGTCTTGCGAATGTCAGCGATGGCACATCGTGTCATTTCGGTGCGGCGCGGAATTTGGTCGCGATCGGGGGCATCGCGGACATCGATCAAGATCGATTTATGAGTACTCGCCCGCGTGACGGTCGCAAGTTGCGCGTTGCGTCGCTACCTCGCCGCTTCCGCCCGCTTCATGCCGACGATCGCCGGCAATCCGCCGGTCGGATCGGTCTTTTGCGACACCGGCGGCGTCCAGGCGGTGGCGTCGGGGAAACGGGCCTTCATTTCGCGCAGGAATCCGTCGAGCGTATCGACGCTCGCCGCGTCGCGACCGACCGAGCGGGTCTCAGCTATCACCCCGGCACTATGCTCAAGCGCTGCATCTACGGCTATCTCAATCGGATTCCGTCGAGCCGGCGCCTCGAGCGGCAAAGCCTGCGCGGTATCTAGATGATCTTCGTGTTTATCCGGACCTCCGCTTTTGCTCCCGCTTGTGGGATAGCTCACGTTGAGCGATCAGAATTATGAGTACACTGCCAAGCTGAGCTTGAGCGCCGTGCTTCCGGCACAGCGGTCAGGCTGCTATCATTCGTCCTCAATCCAAGAAAAGTCAAAGAGGAGACTGTCCGACGGAAGCCGTTACACCTGGCCCGTTACAAGGAGGAGGGAAACTCATGAAGCGCGCGCTCAAGGAAGTTTTCGGGACGCAACTCAGAACGCTTGGACTTTCCGGACTGATCATCGCAGCCGCCTTAACACCCGCCATCGGCCAAAAAAAATACGATCCCGGCGTCACCGACGCGGAAATCAAGATCGGCAACATCATGCCGTATAGTGGGCCGGCATCGGCCTACGGCACTATCGGGCGGACCGAGGCGGCCTACTTTCGCAGGATCAACGCCGAAGGCGGCATTAACGGCCGCAAGATCAACTTCATTTCCTATGACGATGCCTACAGTCCACCAAAAGCGGTCGAGCAGGCGCGCAGGCTGGTGGAGAGCGATGAGGTTCTCCTGATCTTCGGGTCGCTTGGCACGCCGTCCAACACCGCCATTCAGAAGTATATGAACGCGAAGAAGGTGCCGCAGCTGTTTGTGCAGAGCGGCGCGACCAAATGGAATGATCCAAAGGAGTTTCCTTGGACCATGGGCTGGCAGCCCAACTACCAAAACGAGGCTCGGATCTACGCGAAGTATATTCTGCGGGAAAAGCCGAATGCCAGGATCGCCGTGCTCTATCAGAACGACGACTACGGGAAGGATTATCTCAAAGGCCTGAAGGATGGCCTCGGCGCCAAGGCTGCATCGATGATTGTTGCCGAGGAAGCCTATGAGGTGGCTGAGCCGACCATTGACTCGCACGTCGTCAAGATGAAGTCGCTGAATACTGACGTACTCGTCGACATCACCACGGCAAAGTTCGCGGCGCAGACCATCAAGAAGGCGGCCGAGGTCGGCTGGAAGCCACTACACTTTCTCAACAACGTCAGCACTTCCATCGGAGCCGTGATCAAGCCCGCCGGCGTCGAAAACGCACAGGGCATCATTTCGGTGGCTTATCTGATGGACGCGCTCGACCCGCAATGGAAGGATGATCCCGGCATGAAAGCATTCGACGAATTCCTCGCCCGGGATTTCCCCGAAGGCAATCGGGCCGATAGCCTGGTGGTGACAGGCTTCAATGTGGCCCAGACCTTGGTTCAGGTATTGAAGCAATGCGGCGATAACCTCACGCGGGAAAACGTGATGAAGGAGGCCGCAAACCTGAAAGACTTCAGGACCACCAACCTGCTGCCCGGCATCAAGATCAATACCAGTCCGATCGATTTTGCGCCTATCAAGCAGGTGCAGCTCAGGAGGTTTAAGGGCGAGACATGGGAGCTGTTCGGACCCACGCTCAGCAGCGAAATCGGAGGCTAACGGGTTTTCAGCATTCGCGGTTACGCCCGTCGAGGTCTGAAATTGGCACTTTTGCGAAGTGGCGGCCGACACCGAGTACGTCGGATTATTGGGGTAGCACCGATTGCTGCTCGCGAACGATCTTGATTTGAATCGAAGTTTTCGATTGCATGTGCCCACAAATTGCAAATGCCCACAACAGGGGGAGTTGCATGCCGCACGATCCAAGGCTCGTCAAGGACGAGGACAAGATTGAGCAACTTCAAAGCACCATTCCGAATTGGATCAAGCAACTTGTGCGACCGAAAACGCCGTGCGTCGCGCCGGCGTTCGGGCCATTGGAGGGCATCCGTGCCGTCGGCACCGGGCAGCTGATCGCCCAGCCCTATATCGGCACCAAGCTCGCAGAGTTCGGCGCTGAGGTAATCCACGTAGAGAAGCCGGGCGGCGACGTTTTCCGCTTCACCGCGCCGCAGTTGGTGCGCGGGCCACGCCCCCATGGAGGCGATGAGGCCGAAGTCACGAAGAACAAGTTGTCCATGGGGCTCGATTTCAAGAAGACACGCGGTATCGAGCTGCTGATGGCGCTGTGGAAGATTTCCGACGTATGGATGGAATCGTCGGCACCCGGCACATGCGAACGTAACAGCATCACTAACGAGCTGGCGCTGGCGGTCAACCCGAGTCTCGTGATCGTGCGCGTTAGCACTTACGGTCAGTACGGAAAGCAGGAGTATCTCGGGCGACCGGGCTACGATGCGATCGCGCAGGCTTATGGAGGCATGATGAATTTGACCGGCGACCCCGCCGGTCCACCGCAGCGCGCGAAATCCTATACCGGCGACTATGTCACCGCGCTAACCGGCTGGGCAGCAACGATGATGGCGCTGTGGGAGGTGAAGAAGACCGGGCGCGGCCAGGTGATCGACCTCGCGCAGTTTGAAGCGGTTGCCCAGACCAATGGCAATACGCTGCCGATCTTTACCGGCGAGGGCGCAGTCTCCGGGCATACCGGCAACCGGCCGCCGGGCTTTCAACCCTACGACACGTTCAAATGCAGCGACGGCTGGGTCTTTATCGGTGCGCTCGGCGGCGCGATCTACGACCGGGTGCCGAGATTCCTCGGTCTTGACCCAGTCGAATACTGCTACAATGAGTGCTCGAAGGACGCCGCGGCGGTGAACTCCGAGAAGGGGCGCGACCTCGACCGACGCTTGCGCGACTACTGTGCTGCACACACGGCGGTTGAGGTTGAAACCGCACTGAACGCGGCGCAGATAGGTTGCGCTCGGGTGTTCAACGTGCGCGACCAATACAACGACGAGCACTACGCCGCTCGTGATATGACTGTCCCGGTGCTCGATCGACAGTCCGGCGTGCCGATCCGAGTCTTCGGCGTCGTGCCGAAGATGTCGCTGACACCGGGGCGCATCTGGCGCGGCGCGCCGTCGATCGGCGACGATACCACTGACATCCTTTCGACGATGCTGGGCCTGTCGGCAGCCGAAATAGAGGGATTTTACAAGGAAGGCATCGTGCACCGAACGGAGCCGTTCGTAGCGCCACAGGTTGCGGCAGCCAATCCATAGGAACGTGAAGGCCGCATGAACGACCCAAGGATCCGCAACACGGGCTGTTACGACACCCGCGGAGCTACGGTGCGGCGGGTGTTCAAGCGCTACCGGCGGAACTCAATCCAAAAAGGAGCGGATCCATGGAAGATCGGTCCAAATTGGCTGATTGGATTCTCGATCAAGTCGCTGACGCTGTTATCTATGCAAACCACTCTGGAGCCATCATTCGCTGGAACCGCGCCTCTACTGCGTTGTTTGGCTATTCTGCGGAGGAGGCGCTCGACCAGAGCATAGATCTGATCATTCCCGAGCATCTGCGAACCGCACACTGGAGCGGCTTCGAAGCAGCGATGACACGGGGCGCTCTAAAGCTTCAGGGCCGGCCGACGCTCACCCGCGCTCTGGACAAAAGCGGGCGCAAACTTTATGTCGAGATGACTTTTGCGATCGTCAAAGACGCCGAAAGTGAAGTGCTCGGCGCGGTCGCCGTGGCACGCGGCGTAACAGACCGCGTTGAGCGCGAGCGCGCTGCAAGCCACTCATCCTGAGCACTTGAGCGGGTCGAGCGAGGCCCTCTATTTTGAACGCGGATACCCGTGCTGGGTCCAACAGATCCCCGCGCAACGGTAAACGCCTTCGGTGCGTCATTCCGCTGGGATGCGGAATTCGGTCGTTATCGGGGCATCGCGGATATCGATCAAGATCGATTTAGAGTACGCGCCCTAGCGAAGGCGTGACGGTCGCAAGTTGCGCCTCACTTCACGCGTTACCTTGCCGCTTCCGCCCGCTTCATGCCGACGATCGCCGGCAATCCGCCGGTCGGATCGGCCTTTTGCGACACCGGCGGTGTCCAGGCGGTGGCGTCGGGGAAACGGGCCTTCATCTCGCGCAGGAATCCGTCGAGCGTATCGACGCTCGCCGCCAGCTTGGCGATGGTGGCAAAGTCGGTGCTGTTGCCTCCGGTTGGCTTGCTCGCGATATCGAATGCGAGCTTGTCCGACTCCCCGCTCATCAGCGGCGCATATTTCTCGCGGAACCGCGCCAGCCCGATGGCATCTTCGGCCAGGGCGTAACCGACCACGGCCCGGACCACGTCGCCCTTCTCGACCGGGTCCAGCGGCTTGAAGTCGCGCCAGCGCTCGCCATAGTACAATTCGATCTGTTCGGAGGCCTCGCGCCATCGCCGCGCCGCCCAGTAGACATCGGAACGCAGCCGGATCGCCTCGCGTCCGCCGATGTTCGAGATGATATCGAGCGCAAGATCGTGGCGTCCGACGTCGCTCTGCGCCCTCGCCTCCAGCAATAGACGCTGCTGGCGCAATTCGCCGGAGAGGTCGGCAATGCGCGTCGAGTTGAGGGCTGAGATGGCGCGGTCCGGCTTGCGGTTGGTCAGATAGACCATGGCGAGCTTGGCCGCGACCTGCGCGCGCGCGGCGCCCTCGAGCCGATGGTCGACCTGATATTGCAGAAGCTCGGCGGCCTGATCCAGAAGGTCGACCGCGACCAGCCGATCCGCAAGGCGCCGGATCATCTCGTCGCCGCGCCGGCCGATTGGCGTCAATTCGCGGAATTCGTAGAACATGCCGAGCGCATCGACCGGCGGCAGGTCGTCGCCCTTCGGACTGAGGTAGATCTGCGAGAACAGCGCGGAGGCCTCGTCCTCCACCTGGCGCGATATCTCCGAATTCGGCTCCAGCCTGGTCGCGGTGCGCGCCGCCGCGAGCGATTCGCGGAAGTGTCCGGTATCGCTGTAGATGTGCGACAGCATCTGCAGCGTCTTCACCTCGATGTTGTCGCCGCGCCAGATCGCGGATAGCGTTTCCAGATCGCGCAGGGCGTCGGCCTGGCTGATTTCGCCGCGCCGCTGCTTGAGCCCGATCTCGAGCTGCCTGCCCGCGGCGGCCGCCTGACGGTCGGAAGAAGCCACCGCGAACCTGTAATCGTCGAGCGCATCCTTGTCCTGGCCCAGCGCCTCGGCGAGGCGCCCGCGCAATACCGCGACCTCCGGCTTCATGTCGGCCGGCATGCCGACGACGTCCAGTTCGCTGCTGCGTTTGGCGGCTCCCGCATAGTCCCTCACTTCGAGCGACGCGCGCATGGCATCCGCGGTCACGATGCGCTGCAGGTCGAACGGGAGCGAGGCGATCGCGAACTCGACATTCTTGAATTTCTCGCGCGCCTCCGCCCATTTCCCCTGACGCGCAAAGGCCAGCGCCTTCCACAATTGCGAATCGTAGTTGTTTCCGATCGCGGGATTGGCGAGTTCCTTGAAGCCCTGCCCGGGCCGTCCGACCAGGATGTCGGCGATCGCGTGCACCATCAGCGCCACCGGTTCCTCGGCCTTGGTGTCCGAAAGCAGAAACTCGGTCTCGGCCTTGGCTTCCTGATACAGGCCGCGCGACATGTAGAAAACGGCAAGGTCGAGCCTTGCGCGCGAGCGGCCCTCCGGCTCGGCCGCGCCGGCAGCCGCGATCAGCTCGCTCTGGCGCGCCGCAAAATCCCCTTCCTGGTTCTTGCGCCACTCGTCGATGTCGAAGATCGGGCGCACGGCGGTCGGCGCCCGCTCGGCCGTGGCGTCGACCGGCGAAAGCATCAAGCCGCCGGGCTTGCCGAGAATGACCTTTCCGGGCCCGACCTCGACGGCGAGACTGTCGGAATTCGGCCGGATCGCGATCCCGTGCGCGGAATCGAGCAGCGCGAGATCGACGAAATCCTGCCGCTTGATGAAGCCGCGCACCGGCGGCGGCGCGGTCACCACCAGCAGCGTGTCGCCGGCGTCGGGATCGACGAGCTTGTGCAAGAGGCCGGGATTGGAGAGCGGGATCGCGATGTTGGCCAGCGTCGGATCGGTGATGTTGCGGATCACCATCAAGGGCTGCGGCGGGGTCATCACCTTGTCGGCAAAGGTTAGCGTCCAGTTCGCGCCGCTCGAGCGCTCGTCGCTACTGAGCGAATGCATCTGCGGACGGTTGAGGCGAATGCGGATCGCCTGCCCCTTCTCCAGCGGCAGGCGGTTGACCTCGCCGATGATCGCCCCGCCCTTGGCGCGGATGGGTTCGACGTCGAGGGCCTGCGTGGAATCGAACACCACCCACACGGTGTCGCCGCGACGGAACGAGGCCGCGGGCGTCGAGCTGGCGAAGGAGAATGTCAGGCGCAGGCCGTCGCTGTCGCGCAAGGCCTCAACCGTCGCGACGCCGGACGCTTGAGCTGGAGGCGCGGCCTCGGCTGCGGCCGCGACTTTCTTCGCGGCTTCCGGTGCGGTCTTCGGAGCATCAGTCATGCTCTTCGGCGCCGCGGCCATGCCCTCGACGGTTTTCTTGGGGCTTTCCGCCGCTGCGGCCTGCTTCGGCGCGGGTTCGGCGACCACTGGCTCCGACGCCGGCGGGTGCGCTTTCGCGGCTTCGGGTGCGGGCGGCGCGCCGGCAGCCATTTCGGTTTTGACCGGCTCGGATTTGGCCTCCGTCTTCATCTGCGCCGCGATGGTTTCCGACGTCGGCGGCGTGATCTCGGTCGCATGCTGTCCCGGGGAAGCCTCTTGCGCCGGCTTTGCCGATGCAACGGGGCGCGCCGGCGCCGGCGATGCGTCGGCCGAAGGAAGCATTGGGGCTTTCGGCTTGTCCGCCTGCTGGAAGGCGACGTCGATGATGTAGTTCTTCTCCTCGCGGAAGGAATGAACGTCGACATCGCCGATCAGTGCGATGTCGATCAGGGTCTGTTCGCCATCGACGCGCTGATTGATGGAAGCGATGTTCGGCGGCGCCGCCACCTTGGCATCGGCGAGGTCGAAGTTGACCAGCGAGTTGAATTGCAGCGTGAGCTTCTGGTCGTTCAAGACCGACGAGGCGCGGACGCCGTCGGGCATCTCGAACACGAAGCGCACGAAGGTCGGCTGCACCAAGGCGCGCACGCGGATCGGCGGTCGCTTCTTGGCTTCCGCCGTGGCGCGCTGCAGGCGCAGCGCGCGCTCGGCGGCGCGCGCCCGCTCGGCGAGCTCGCGCACCACCTCGATCGGAAGGCTCGGCGGCGGCCCGGTCCAGGTGTCGGGAAGAAAATCGACGAAGACCCGTTCGCCGGCGCTCATGGTATTGATGGTCACCCGGCGCGCCAGCGAAAGCCGGATCGCGGTGCCGTCGGGATCGCGTCGGGCCGAGCCGACGTAATCGGGCACCGCGTCCGACAACTGATCGACGGGGATGTCAACCGGACGTTCGAACCGGATCACGACGATCGATCCGGCGGTGGTGACCTCGGAGGGAACGTCCTGGGCGAGCTTGAACACCAGCCGCGCGTAACCGTTGGCTTCCGCGAAGGCCGCTTCACCCCGGACCGGGTCGGCGGCCTGGCCCACGGCGGGCAAGGAGAGCGAGATCAGCACCAGGCCTGCCAGCAGCGACGAGGCCCCGCCAAGGTAGCATCGCGCGATCCGCGCGCTAGCGCAGACGTGCGACCAAAATCCTCCGGCAGCGTTGCGCGCCATCACCCACATGTCTTCCGGTTCGACAACGAATCTAGAATTCGCGAATTAAGGACTTGTTAAATATCCCGATTAAATGTCCAAAGGCTCAATTGGCCTTTTGCGGCAGCATCTTGCCTTCGATCTTGGGCAGCTCGGCGCTTTGAGCTGACCTGTCGCCGCTGGCGCGCCGGGCCATTTCGACGGTCAGCCGCTCGGCGGCCTCCGGCGACATCAGGCCGAGAATATCGGACATCTTCCGCGGCGCGATTTGCGTGGCGATCTCGATCAGCACCGGCATTTCGAGCCGGTCGAACACGCGCGCGGCGTCCTTGGGCTTCATGCCCTCGTACATGGTGACGATGCCCTTGAGACGGGCGTTGTCGGCCTCGCCCTTCTGTTCGCTCGCGGCCGCGATTTTCGATTCGACCGCCTTCATTTCCTCGGTCTTCGACTCGATCCGCTTTTCCGCGGCCTTGAGCAGGCTTTCGCGGATGTCGATTTCGCGCGCGCGCTCCTCAAGCTCCTGCCTGCGCGACTGCAGCCGCTCCAGGATCGCCTTTTCGGAAGCCGATACCGGGTGGTTGTCCTCGGGATGGACGACAACGCCGTCCGGCTTGGTCTCGGGCGCCGCCGGCTTGGGCGCCTCGTCCTTCTTTTCCTCCTTGGGCTTGTCGACCGAGCCGGTGACGTCCTCCTCCCTGACGCCGCCGGGGAAATTGAGATTCTCCTGCGCCCAGGACAGCTTGGAAACCTGCTTGGCGCCCGCGTTGGGGCGCGGCGAGGCGTAGTCGAAGACATAGCCGCCATCGAACACGAGGCCAGCGATCTTCAGCACGGCAAGCGAGAAGATCGCGACCAGGACGACGGGAATGACGCGGATGTCACGATAGGATTTCATGCCGCAATGCCGCCGGACCTTCTGCGATCGGAGAATGCCTGCGCGGCCGCCGCGACCGCCTTGGCTGACGATACGTTGTTGGTCGTCGACACCTTGGCGGCTTCGGGCTCGGAAGCCGAAGACGGCCGCGCCGCGATCGCGATCTTGGACAGCCGCCGCACCACGTGGTCGCCCTCGGCGATCTGCTTCTTGAGCTGATCCGACATGTGAGTCGCGTTTGCGATCTGGCTGCCGAGATTCTCGTTGACGTCGCGCACGGTGTGCTTCAGGCCGCCGATCGCGCGCTCGGCGATTTCGGTCGCCGTGATCAGCTCGCCGATCACGGCCTTGAGCGAATGCTCATCCGCCTTCAACCGCTTCAGCCGCGCATTGAGGAGCATGCAGTAGCCGATGGTGAGCATCAACAGCACCGCTACCAGGCTTTCGATTGCCAAACCTAACGAATGATTCATTGGGCATCCATCAATTTGTTCTGCTCATCCAGTCTCTCGAACATCGCAAGCGTGGTCTTGGGCCTGCGCAACGGCTTGGTGACGCGGATGGCGACGCGGTCGCCGACCCGGCCCATCCGCCCTTCCGTCAGCGTGACGCTGCCGCAGCGTACCGACACCAGCGTGTCCGCACGCATTTCGAGCGGCAGGGTGTCGCCGACCTTGAGCTGCATCAACTGTTTCAGCGGGATGTCGGCCTCATAGAGCACCGCATCGACGGCAATCTCGGCTTGCGCGACTTCGGTGGCGAAATGGCCTTCCCAGATCGGATCGCGGCCGAACTTTTCGCCCATGAACATCTGCAACAGCACGTTGCGGATCGGCTCGATGGTCGCATAGGGCAGCAGCAGCTCGACGTTGCCGCCGCGGTCTTCCATGTCGATGCGCAACCGCACCAGGATCGCGGCATTCGCCGGCCGGCTGATCGCGGCGAAGCGCGGATTGGTCTCCAGCCGATCGATGGTGAACTTGACCGGCGACAGCGGCCGGAACGCCTGCTCGGCATCGGCCAGCACGACCTCGATCAGGCGCTTGACGAGGTTGGTCTCGATCGTGGTGTAGGGCCGGCCCTCGATGCGTAGCGCACTGGTGCCGCGCCGGCCGCCGAGCAGCACGTCGATCATCGAATAGATCAGGCTGGAATCGACGGTGGCGAGGCCGAAATTTTCCCACTCCTCGGCCTTGAACACACTGAGCACCGCCGGCAGGGGGATCGAGTTCATGTAGTCGCCGAATCTGACCGAGGTGATGCGGTCGAGCGAGACTTCGACGTTGTCGGACGTGAAATTGCGCAGTGAGGTCGTCATCAGCCGCACCAGGCGGTCGAAGACGATTTCGAGCATCGGCAGACGCTCGTAGGAGACCATCGCCGAATCGATGATGGCGCGGATGCCGGAATGGTCGTCGAGGTTGACTTCGCCGGCGGTGAAGCCGAGCAGGTTGTCGATTTCCTCCTGCGAGAGGACGCGCTCGCCGCCGTTCTTGGTGTTGCCGAAGTCGCGGCTGCCGTCCTCGACCATGGCGGCCCATTGCAGGGCCATCGACTCCGAGAGTTCGTTGGCGGCAGCCGCTTCTGCTGCCTCCGCCGGGTCCTCGCTGTCGAGCGAAGCTTCCCATTGCGCGGCTATCGCATCCTGGTCGACGGGATCGTTGCCTGCCATGTCGTTCAGATCCGCCAGATCACTCGATGGGTCATTGGATGACGATTTCCTTGAACAGGACCGCGCTCACCTGGATCGGCGCGACCGCGAGGTTGACCCGCCGCGTCAGCTCTTCCTTGAGGCGAAACAGTCCCGCCGAACCGTTGAGGTCGCTCGGCCTGAGCTCGCGCAGGTAGGTCTGGAAGATATCGGTGACCCGCGGCATCGTCGGCTTGATCGCCTCGATCTGCTTCTCTTCCTTGACCTCGAGCACCAGCTTGACCTTGAGGTATTGCACGCGCTCGCCCGGCGCACCCGCGAGGTTGACGAGCATGTCCGGCACTTCGACAAAGGACGGCGGCTTCGGCGGCGGCGCCTCGGCGTGCATTTCCGCCTCGTCGTGATGGCGGAAGAACAGGAACCAGGTCGCGGCCCCCACGCCGAGAACGGCGAGCACGCCGACCACCATGACGATCAGCTTGAATTTGCTCTTGGGTACGGCGGCGCCGCCTGCGGCTTCCGCGCCGTCCGCTTGATCGTTGTCCGCCATGGCAGGTTCGGTCCGTTAGAGGAAATGAGTTCCGATTGCCGCCAGGCAGCGCTTACGACGCGATACAAATGCCCCCAGCGCACACGCGCTTCGTCTCCGTAGACGCTAGGTAACAATGGTTAATGGAACCTTTCTTTTGCGCGGCCACTAGGAAAAAGTTGCCGGGCAAAGATGGTCAACGAGACCTTATTGCCGCCCCTCGCGCACCCCGGCCGAACGCTCAAGCGATTGGAAAGCCTTCATTTTCCGACTTGGCACGGCATTCGCTCTGATGATTGGCGAACCGCGGGCTTGGGAGAGCCTTCGGATTCGGAGCATCCGGAAAGAACGTCAGCCTGGGAGGGCGGTTCGCGCGGATCGATCAAAGGGGAGATCAACCGATGGAGAATGCGCTTCTCGTCGGACTTTCGCGGCAGACGACGCTGGAGCGACAGCTCAACGTCGTGGCCAACAACATCGCGAACGTCAACACGTCAGGCTACAAGGCCGATGAATCGCTGTTCGAGGAATATCTGAGGTCGGGCGCGCACGAAGACAATTTCATCGGCCGCGACCGCGCCGTCAGCTACGTCCAGGACCGTGCCACCTTCCACGACCTGTCGCAGGGCGCGCTGCAGCAAACCAACAATCCGCTCGACATCGCCATCGACGGCGGCGGCTTCCTCGCGGTGCAGAGCGCCGGCGGCGAGCTCTACACCCGCGACGGCAACCTGCAGCTCAACAATGTGGGCACCCTCGTCACCGAGAACGGCGATGCGGTGCTCGGCACAGCCGGTCCAATCGTGTTTCAGCCGACCGACCACGACATCAACATCTCGCCCGACGGCACCATCACGGTGCTGGAAGGCGCGAGCCGGACCGATACGATCCGCGGCAAGCTGCGCATGGTCTCTTTTGCCGACGCGCAAGCCTTGTTGAAGCAGGGCTCGAACCTGTTTTCGGTCGGCGAAGGCGGCGCGCAGCCGGCAGCCGACCTGAAGTCGACGGTGCGCCAGGGCTACATCGAAAAATCCAACGTCAACTCGGTCGCCGAGATGAGCCGCATGATCGAGGTGACGCGCAGCTACACCGCGGTCTCCAGCATGCTGCAGCAGCAGAGCGATCTGCACAAGACTGCGATCGAAAAACTCGCCGACGTCCCGGCATAACGGCCACTTTAAGGAAATATGAGATGCAGGCTCTTCATACCGCAGCGACCGGGATGGCGGCACAGGAACTCAACGTTCAGGTGATCTCCAACAACATCGCGAACTTGCGCACCACCGGCTACAAGAAGCAGACCGCCGCGTTCCAGGACCTGATCTACCAGCACATCCGCCGGGTCGGCGCGCAGTCGTCCGACCAGGGCACCATCCTTCCCGTCGGCATCGATCTCGGCGGCGGCGTGAAAACGGTCGGCACGCCGCGCTCGATGACGCAAGGCACGCTGTCGCAGACCGGCAACGACCTCGATCTCGCGATCACAGGCGAAGGCTTCTTCAAGATCCTGCAGCCGGACGGCACCTTCCAGTACACCCGCGACGGCACCTTCCAGATGGACAACCAGGGCCGCATCGTCACCGCGCAAGGCAACCCGGTGCAGCCGACGATCACGATCCCGAACAACGCCTCGGGCATCACGGTGAACGCGCAGGGCCAGGTCTCGGTGACGCTGCCGGGATCGACGACCTCGACCATCCTCGGCCAGATCGGCCTGACGCGCTTCATCAACAAGGCCGGCCTGCAGCCGGTCGGCAACAACCAGTTCACCGACACGCCCTCCTCCGGCCCGCCGCAGGACGGTCTCGCCAACGCCGAAGGTTTTGGCAGCCTCACCGAAGGCAGCCTCGAACAGGCCAATGTCGACGTGGTTTCGGAGATGAGCGACCTGATCGCCGCCCAACGCGCCTACGAGATGAACGCCAAGGTCGTCAGCGCCGCCGACCAGATGATGCAACAGACCTCGGCGCTGTTCCGCTAACGGGAGCTGATCATGACCACGCGCACGCTCCTTCTCGCCGCCGCCCTGCTCGTGGCCAGCGCCGCGGCGGCGTTCGGCGCCTCCGGCGACGACACCATCGCCGCGCCGGTGCTTCGCGCCAACGTCACCGTCACCGGCGACGTGGTGCGGATCGGCGACGTCATCGACAATGCCGGCGTCGCGGCGCTGGTTCCGATCTATCGGGCGCCCGATCTCGGCACGACCGGCACGCTGCCGACCGCGCAGGTGCTCACCGTGCTGCGCGCGCATCAGGTGATCGGGGTCGAGACCAAGGACATCAAGCAGGTCTCGGTGACCCGGCTCGCCCGCACCGTGGAAGCCAAGGATATCGAGCAGAACGTAGCCCACGCGCTCGAGCACCGCGGCGGCCTCGGCGACGCCGCCAACCTCACCCTGACCTTCGACCGCGACCTGCAGGACGTCCAGCTCGACGCCTCCAGCTCCGGCGCGATGCAGCCGGTCGCGACCCGCTTCGAGCCGCGCAGCGGCCGCTTCGATGTGACCTTCGAGATCGCCGACGACAGCGGCAGCGCGGCGACGCGGCTGCGCTTCACCGGCAATGCGATCGAGACCGTCGACGCCGCGGTGCTGACGCGCAACGTCGAGCGCAACGATATCCTGAAATCCGGCGACGTGGTGGTGCAGCGCCGCCCGAAAGCGGACGTCGGCGGCGACGCGGTAGGACGCAACCACGCCGTCGGCATGCAGATGCGCCACCCGATGCGATCGGGGCAACCCTTGAAAACCGCCGACCTCGTCAAGCCGGATCTGGTGCAGCGCGACCAGGAGGTCACCGTGATCTACCAGAGCGCGGGGCTCTATCTCACCACGCGCGGCAAGGCGCTCGACTCTGGCGCCGAAGGCGACCTGGTCAACGTGCTCAATCCGCAAACCAAGCGCACGCTGTCCGGCGTCGTCTCCGCACGCGCCCAGGTGACGATCCAGGTCGCCACGCCGCAACCCGCCGCCGAGGACGTAACCGTCTCGATCGATCAGAGCCAGACCGCCTCACAAGTCGCCGCCACCGGCAATCCGCCAGCTACTACAAAACCCGAGTAAGGTTCATGTCCAGGTCCAGTTCAAAGTCCAGTTCAAAGTCCAATTCGAAGTCCCGTTCAACCTCCAGTTCGCAGTCGCGTGCGAAGTCCGCTAGCCACTCCCGTTGCAACCGCCTTGCGTTGAGTGGCGCGCTGCTGCTGCTCGGCAGCGTCGCCAGCGGATGTTCCGC
>Ga0307479_10002306_pt1 | contig 17341 bp, 9 predicted proteins | sample atmos_gasesECM4C_FD_203743 | JGI IMG/M metagenome (GOLD analysis project Ga0307479, IMG submission 203743) | Hardwood forest soil microbial communities from Morgan-Monroe State Forest, Indiana, United States - atmos_gasesECM4C_515 | ecosystem: Environmental > Terrestrial > Soil > Temperate... | reverse complement strand
CTTGCCGATGTCCCGCGCCTCGCCCAGCCTGCCGACGACCAGGAGGTTCTGCCCCAGCCGGATCTGCGCCGCGAAGAGCTCGGGCGAGGCGCCGGCGCGGCGGCCTACCGCCAGCGCCTGGTCGATGCAGGCCCGGTACTCGGCTGACGCCCAGCCGGTCAAGGCGAGCTGAGCAGACCCCTCGAGCGTGTGCAGCTGCAGCTCGCGCTGGTCGCGCTCGGCGCCTGCCGGCAGCTGCGCGAGCAGCGCCAGGCCCTTGGCGGCGTGGCGGACCGCCTCGACGTTGGCGGTCACCGGCAGGGCATGCCGTGCGGCCTCGGTCCACCAGTCCACGGCCGGCGCGGTCTCGCCGGCCTCGGTCCAGTGGTGGGCGACGACCTCCGGCTGGTTCGCGGTGATCTCCGGGAAGCTCCGCGCCAGCGCCTCCGCGATGAGCTTGTGATAATGGCGCCGTTGCCGCTTGAGCAGCGACTGTGCCAGGGCCTCCTGGATCAGCGCGTGCTTCCAGACGAAGGTCTCGCTGCGCGGCAGGCCGCGGCGGTAGAGCAGGCCGGCTGCGACCAGGCGGTCGAGCTCGCGGGCGAGCGTCGCGTCGTCGAGCGCGGTTAGCTCCCGCAGCATCTCGTAGGGGAACTCGCGGCCGATGGTGGCGCCGAGCTGGGCGACCGCGCGGGCGGTCTGCAGCCGCTCGAGGCGGGCCAGGAGCGCCTCCTGCAAGGTCTCCGGGATGGCCAGCGACTGGAAGGGGCCCTTGAGCGCGTAGGCCCCGCCCCTCTCCTCGACCAGGCCGGACTCGATCACCATCCGCGTCAAGTCCTCGAGGAAGAGCGGCACACCTTCGGTCTTCCGGAACACCTCCTCCGCCACCTCCGGCGGCAGCGCCTTGCCGCCGGTGAGCTTGCCGATCATCTCGGTCACCTGCTCGCGGTTGAGGCGGCCGAGCGCGATCTGGCTGGCATGGGTGCGCCAGGCGGCCGGCGGCTCGAACTCCGGACGGAAGGCGAGCAGCGCGAGGATCGGCGAAGTCGGAACCCGCTCGAGGAGCAGGCCGAGCCAATCGAGGGTCGACGGATCGGCCCACGGCAGGTCCTCGACGACGAAGGCGACCGGCTGCCGCTGCGCCTCCTCGAGCACCATGCCGGTGACCACCTCGAGGATCGCCTGCCGGCGCTCCCCTGGGACCCGCTCGGGCGCCGGCGTCTCGTCCTCGCCGGCGACGCCCAAGAGAGCGGCGAGCAGGGCGACGTGCTCGCGCGCGGCCGCCGAGCCCGCGAGGCAGCTCTCCAGGCGGCGGCGCTGCTCCTCGGGCGAGCCCTCGCGGTCCAGGCGCAGCCAGGCCGCGAGCATACCGACGAGCGGATAGAAGGCGCTGTTCTGGTGGTAGGGCGAGCAGCGGCACTCGAGCCAGAGGTGCGGCTCGCTGCCGAGGCGCGTGCGGACCTCTTCGAGCAGGCGCGATTTGCCGATGCCGGCCTCGGCGGAGATCATGACCACCTGCCCGCGGCCCCCCCGCGCCTCGGCCCAGCGCTCGAGGGCGAGCGCGATCTCGTGGCTGCGCCCGACCAGCGGCGTCAGCCCCTTCCGCAGCTCCACCTGGAAGCGCGTCTCGGCGCCGCTGTCCCGCACGACGCGGTAGGCGTCCTGCTCGCGGCGGCTGCCAGGCAGCCGCACCGAGCCCAGCCGCTCGGTCTCGAAGAAGCCGTCGATCAGCCGCCGCGTCGCCTCGCTGACCACCACCGCGCCAGGCTCCGCCAGCGCCTGCAGCACTCCCGCGGCCGCGGGGGCCTCGCCCAGCGCCAGCGGCGGCGCCGGGTCGGCGGGGGAGCCCGGGTCGGTGGGGCCGTTTTGGAGGTTGGCCTCGGCCGCCGCCGCCGCGCCCACCACCAGGCCGCTGTGGATGCCGGCCCGCACCAGGAGCCGCGGCCGTCCCTCCGGTTCGAGGCGGGCGGAGAGGCCCCGCACGGCCTCGCGGATCTCGAGCGCCGCGCGCACCGCGCGCCGGCTGTCGTCCTCGTGCGCCAGCGGGGTGCCGAAGTAGACCAGCAGGCCGCCGCTCGCGAACCGCCGCGCGACGTGGCCCTCGAAGCGCGCGACGACCTGGGCGCAGACCCGGTCGAGCTCGGGCATCAGCTCGTGCAGCAGCTCCGGCAGGTCGTCGGGGTCGAGCGCGCCGCCGCCCGCGGCGGCCGGCAGCACCTCGCAGCGCAGCGCGGTCAGATGCCGGCGCTCGACCACCGCCGGGGTGATCGAGGCGCTGGCCGCCGCGAGCTCCCTGGCGATGGCCGGGCCGATGCGGTCTGTCGCTGCCGCCGGCGGCGGCGTGACGGCGGGACCCAGCGCGGTCAGGCCCGCCGTCGTGCCGCCCAGCGCCTGCAGGTCGGCGATCACCTCGGCCGCGCTCTGGTAGCGCCGCCCCGGGTCCTTGATCAGCAGGCGCGAGGCGATGCGCTCGAGCTCCGCCGGCGCCTCCGGCCGCAGCCGGCCGAGCGGCTCGGGCTCGAGGTAGAGGAGCGCGTGCAGCGCGGCCTGCACGTGCTCGCCGCCGAAGGGGCGCCTGCCGGTCGTCATCTCGTAGAGCACGGCGCCCAGCGACCAGAGGTCGGTGCGGGCGTCGATGTCGTCGCCCCGCGCCTGCTCGGGTGACATGTATCCGGGCGTGCCCAGCGACGCCCCGGCATGGGTGAGGGTGACGCTGCCGGCCAGCTTGGCGATGCCGAAATCGACGATCTTGACCAGGTCGTCGCCGGTGATCATCAGGTTCGCCGGCTTGACGTCCCGGTGCACGATCCCCTGGCGATGGGCCTTGGCCAGGCCGCGTGCGGTCTGCAGCGCGAAATCGACCGCCGCGACGAGCGGCAGCCGGCCGCGGGAGAGCCGCTTCTTGAGCGTCTCCCCGTCGTAGAAGGGCATGGCGAAGAAGAGCTGCCCCGACTCGGTCTCCGCGACCTCGTAGACGGTGCAGATGTTGGGGTGGTCGAGGGCCGAGGCGGCCCGCGCCTCCTGCATGAAGCGTGCGGCGGCGTCGAGGTCGCGGGTCAGCTCCGGCGGCAGGAACTTCAGCGCCACGGCGCGCCCGAGGCGCGTGTCCTCCGCCTTGTAGACGACGCCCATGCCGCCGCCGCCCAAGAGCTCCAGCACGCGGTAGTGCGACACCAGGTGACCGACCAGCTGGCGGACGCTGGCGGCGGCGGCGGTGGCGCCGGCGGCGGGCCCCGCGACGGCGAGGTTCGCGGGCATCTCCACCCGCGTCTGCTCGGCGAGCGAGACCGGGAGCGCACCGCCGGGCAGGCCGCCGGCCGCCGCGAGGTCGCGCAGCGCCGCGCCGAGCTCGCCGGCGCTCTGCCAGCGGTCGGCCGGCCGCCTGGCCAGCGCCCGCGCCGCGATGCGTTCCAGCTCGGGCGGCACGCCGGGGCGCTGGCCGGCCATCGGCGCGAGGCCGCTGCCCAGGATCTCCGCCATCAGCGCGCGGCTGTCGGTGCCGCGAAAGGGCGGGCCGCCGGTCACCATCTCGTAGAGCACCACCCCCAGCGACCAGACGTCGCTGCGCGCGTCGGCCGCGCCGCCGAGCAGCAGCTCCGGCGCCAGGTAGGCGGCCGTGCCCATGACGTCGCCGGCCCGGGTCAGGCGGGTCTGGTCGCTCAAGCTGGCGATGCCGAAGTCCACCAGCACCGCGCGGCCGCCGCCGACGAGCATGACGTTGGCCGGCTTCACATCGCGGTGCATCACCCCGCTGGCATGGGCGCTGTCCAGGCCGGCGGCGACCTGCGCGGCCACCTCGACCGCCTGGGAGAGCGGCAGCGGTCCACGGCGCAGCGCCTGCTCGAGCGACTCGCCGTTGCAGAACGCCATGGCGATGTACAGCTGCCGGTCGGCGGTCTCGCCGGCCTCGTAGACGGTGCAGATGTTCGGGTGATCGAGCATCGAGGCGGTGCGCGCCTCGCGCAGGAAGCGCCGCTTCAAGGTGTCGTCGGCGCCGCCGCCGGCATGCAGGAGCTTGAGCGCGGCGAAGCGCTCGAGGGAGAGGTCCCAGGCCTTGTAGACGACCCCCATCCCGCCGCCGCCCAGGCGTTCGAGCACGCGGTAGTGGGACACCGTGGTGCCGATCAAAGGCTATAGCCCCGGCAGCGTGCCATGCAGGTGAAGTTGGCCATGCTGGATTGATGAGACGCGGGAATACTACCGCCCGCGTCGCGGCGCCGCAAGGATACCTCCCGGGGCTCCGGGGAGCCCCCCGGGGAAGCCTTGGAACCGCGATTGCCCTGCGGACGGCCGCGCGCCGGCGCTCGCGCTCGGGTATCCTTCTCGAGGCCGCGAAGGGAGCAACATGATCGACCTCGGAGAGCAGCTGGCGAAGCACGGTTTGGCGTTCGCCTTCTCGAACGTCCTGGTCGAGCAGGCGGGCCTGCCGGTGCCGGCGGTGCCGGTGCTGGTCGTCGGCGGCGCGCTGGCCGCCGACGGCAAGCTGCCGCCCTGGGCGCTGCTGGGCGCGGCGACCGGCGCGGCGGTGATCGCCGACTCGCTGTGGTACACGCTGGGCCGCTGGCAGGGGGCGCGGATGCTCAAGACGGTGTGCAAGATCGCCGTCTCGCCGGATTCCTGCGTGCGGCGCATGGAGGGGCTGTACGAGCGCTTCGGCTTGCGGTCGCTGCTGTTCTGCAAGTTCGTGCCGGGGTTCTCGACCATGGCGCCGACCCTGGCCGGCGCGCTCAGGGCGCCGCGCTGGCGCTTCCAGATCTTCGACGCGCTGGGCGCCGCGCTCTGGGCGGTCAGCGCGATCGGCACCGGCGCGCTCTTCCACTCCGCCCTCGACCGCGTGCTGGCGGTGCTCGACGGCATGGGATCGCTGGCGCTGGTGGTGCTGGGCGCCGCGCTCGCCGCCTACGTCGCCTGGCGGTTCGTGCAGCGCTGGCGCTTCCTGCGCGAGCTGCGCATGGCGCGCATCTCGGTGGCGGACCTGACCGCGCGGCTCGCCGGCGCCGAGCCGCCGCTGATCGTCGACGTGCGCACGCCGGGGGCGATCCGGCTCGACTCGCGGCGCATCCCGGGCGCTATGCACCTCGGGTTCGACGAGATCGAGCAGCGCATGGCGGAGCTGCCGCGCGCCCGCGAGCTGATCCTCTACTGCACGTGACCGAACGAAGCCACGTCGGCCCGTGTGGCCCAAAAGCTCAGACAGAACGGCTTCACCCGCATCCGCCCGCTGCTCGGCGGCCTCGACGCCTGGATCGAGGCCGGCCTGCCGGTCGAAGGCGAGGACGAGGCGGCGGCGGCCGCGGCGCAGGCCTGATCCGGGGCAGCGAAGGGCGGCCTGGCCGGAGTCGCGAGACGCCATCGGCCGGCGCGGATCCGGCGAAGGCCTCGGCATCGGCGCCGTCGAACGGCCGGCAGGCCGCGAACGGATGGGCTGGCAGGCCGGGCCGCGAGGCGCCTGCTAAGATGTCGCGCGCCGCGGCGGTCGCGGCCCGGGCTAGACCGGAAACTCCCTTCCCGAGGGGGTGGGAGGGGGCGTCCCCTGCCCCCCCGGCACCGCCGGGTTGGGACCCGGCGGTTTGAGAGAGCGGGAAGGGGAAAGAGGGGTTAGCGGGGGGCGATCCGATAGATGCCGTACGTAGGCCTCGGTTGCCCCGGTTTCATGACTCGAAGTCTCCGGCAGTAGCTGGCGGCTGGACCTAAAATGCAAGACCTGTTGCGAGAGCTCGAGGAGTTGCGGCGCGAGGCCGGCGCCCGCCTTGCCGCGGCGGCGAGCGGGGACCTGCTCGGCGCCTGGCACGGCGAGATCCTGGGCCGGCGGGGGAGGCTCGCCCAGCTGATGCGCCAGCTGGCCGAGGCGCCGGCCGCGGACCGCGCGCGCCTGGGCCGGGCGGCGAACGAGGTGAAGCGGGAGCTCGAGGAGGGCTTCGCCGCCCGCCAGGCCGAGGTGCAGCGGCACGAGCGCGAGGCGGCGCTGGCGGCCGAGCAGGTGGACGTCACGCTGCCCGGCCGCCCGGTGGACCTCGGCGGGATCCACCCCATCACCCGCGTGCTGCGCGACGTCGGCCGCATCTTCGGCCAGATGGGCTTCCAGGTCTTCGACGGTCCCGAGGTCGAGACCGACGAGCTCAACTTCGGGCTGCTCAACATGCCCGAGGGCCATCCCGCCCGCGACATGTGGGACACCTTCTACACCACGGTCCCGAACCTGATCCTGCGCACCCACACCAGCCCCGGGCAGATCTATGCCATGCGCTCGCACGCGCCGGGGCCGCTGCGCGTCATCCTGCCCGGCAAGACCTACCGCTACGAGCAGGTCACCGCCAGGTCGGAGTCGATGTTCCACCAGGTCGAGGGGATCGCGGTCGGCGAGCACGTCGCCTTCGGCGACCTCAAGGGGGTCCTCGTCGGCTTTGCCGAGGAGATGTTCGGGCCGGGGCGGCAGCTCCGCTTCCGCAAGAGCTACTTCCCGTTCACCGAGCCGAGCGTGGAGGTGGACGTCAGCTGCTTCCTGTGCGGCGGCGGCGGCTGCGTGCTGTGCAAGCAGAGCGGCTGGCTGGAGATCCTGGGCGCCGGCATGGTCCACCCGCGGGTGCTGCGGGACGGCGGCTACGATCCGGCGCGGGTCAGCGGCTTCGCCTTCGGGATGGGGCCGGAGCGCATCGCGATGCTCAAGTACGGCATCGCGGACATCCGCTACTTCTTCAGCAACGACGTCCGCTTCCTGGCCGCGATCCGGCTCTGACTCCCGGTTCCGAGAAGCGCGCATGCTGATCCCGATCTCCTGGCTGAAGGACTACGTGGCCGTCGCGGAGCCGGTCGAGGCGCTGGCCGAGCGGCTCACCCTCGCCGGCCTCGAGGTCGAGGCGATCCATCGCGCCGGCGACTGGTGGGACCCGGCTACCCTGGTGGTAGGCCGCGTCATCGCGGTGCGCCCCCACCCCAACGCCGACCGCCTGGCGCTGGTCGAGGTGAGCCATGGCGAGCCGGGGGCAGGGGGCGAAGGGCGCTCCGAGACGGTGGTGACCGGCGCTCCCGACATGCTCCGCCTGCGCGGCGCCACCTCGCTGCCGGTGCTCAAGGTGGCCTTCGCCCGCGCCGGGGCGGTGCTGCTCGACGCTTACAGCGACCAGCGGCCGCGGCCGCGCAAGGTGCTCGAGCCGGCGGAGATCCGCGGCGTGCCGTCGCGCGGCATGGTCTGCTCCGAGCGCGAGCTGGGGCTCTCCGAGGAGCACGACTCCATCCTGCTGCTGACCGAGGACGCGCCGGTGGGCCGGCCGTTGCGCGAGGTGCTGGGAGGCGAGGTGCTGGACATCGCGCTCACCCCCGACCTGGCCCGCTGCATGAGCGTCGTCGGAGTGGCGCGGGAGGTGGCGGCGCTCACCGGCGCGGCGCTCCGCGTGCCGGCCGTGGAAGGTGGCGGCGGCGGCGCCGCGGGCGGGGCGGCGGCGGGGGCCTGGCCGCCCGCGAGTGGCGGCGGCGCCGCCGAGGTCGAGGTGGCGATCGCCGATCCGGCGCGCTGCCACCGCTTCATGGCCGCGGCGGTGCGCGGCGTCGCCATCGGCCCCTCGCCGGCCTGGCTGCGCGAGCGCCTCCGCGAGGCCGGGATGCAGCCGATCGACAACGTCGTCGACGTGACCAATTACGTGATGCTCGAGTACGGGCAGCCCCTCCACGCCTACGACTACGACCGGCTCGCGGCGCGGGCCGCGGCGGCCGGCGTCTCCCGGCCGTCGATCCAGGTCCGCGCGGCGGCGCCCGGTGAGAGGATCGTGACGTTGGACGGCGTCGAGCGCGAGCTCGACGAGGAAGAGCTGTTGATCGCCGACCCGGCCGGCCCGCTGGGGGTCGCCGGGGTCATGGGCGGGAGCGAGAGCGGCATCTCGGCGGCCACCCGCAACGTGCTGCTCGAGGCCGCCACCTTCGAGGCCCGCGGCGTCCGCCAGGCCGCCCGGCAGCTCAAGCTCCACACCGAGGCCAGCAGCCGCTTCACCCGCGGCGTGCCGGCGACGCTCAACGCCGTCGCCCTGCGCCGCGCCGCGGACCTGCTCCTACGCCTCGCCGGCGGCAGGCTCACCGGCGTCGTGGACTGCTATCCCGTGCCGCAGGCGCCGCGCCGCGCTTGGCTCACTGCCAGCGAGGTGCGGCGCCAGCTCGGCGTGGAGCTCGAGCTGCCGGCAATCCGTTCCTGTCTCGAGCGCCTCGAGTTCGAGGTGGAGACGCTCGCGCCGCCGGCGGCCGCCGGGGTCCGGTCCTCGCCTCCGTCCGGCGCGGCCGGCGCGGCTGAGCCGTCCGGGGCGGCCGCCGCGGCCGGCGCGGAGGCGGAGGCGGCTTTCGGCCTGCGGGTCGAGCCGGGCGAGGCCGCGCTGCGCTGCACGGCTCCCTGGTACCGCCTGGACGTGGAGGTGCCGGCGGACCTCACCGAAGAGGTGGCGCGGATGATCGGGTATGCGGCCATCCCGCCGACCCGCCTCGCCGACACCCTGCCGCCGCCGCTCGCCAACCCGCTGCTCGAGACCGAGGAGCGCATCCGCGACGCTCTGGCCGGGTGCGGCTTGCAGGAGCACATCAACTACACGCTCACCACCGTCGAGAACCACGACAAGCTCGGCCTGCCGCCGCTGCCGCCGGAGCGCTACGTCACCCTCGACAACCCGCTCAGCGCGGGCCGGCGGGTGATGCGCCGGCGCATGCTGGTCTCCGCGGTCGAGTCGCTGGCCGCCAACCTCCGCTACACCGACCGCGTGCGCTGCTTCGAGGTCGGGCGCGTGTACCTGCCCGAGCAGGGCGACGGCATCCGGCCGCGCGAGGAGCGCCGCTTGAGCGTGCTGCTCACCGGCCCGCGGCGGCGCGCCAGCGTCCACCCCGATCCCGGCGGCGACGAGCCGCTGGACTTCTTCGACCTAAAGGGGATCGTCGAGGCCCTGCTCTCGGCCCTCGGCTGGTCGGACCGGGTGGAGGTGGTGCCCAGGCCGGGTGAGGCCCCCTTCGGCCCGCGCTGCGCCGAACTCGCCGGCGCCGGCGGCTGGCTCGGCATCCTGGGCGAGCTGCATCCCGAGGTCGCCGAGCGCTTCGGCCTGGCCGGCCGGCGGGTCTGCGCCGCCGAGCTGGCGATCGAGCCGCTGGTCAAGGCGTCGTGGCAGCGGGAGACCATGGCGCCGATCAGCAACTTCCCGGCGGTCAAGGAGGACCTCGCCTTCGTGGTCAGGGAGGAGGTCACCGCGCGGGAGCTGGCGGCGGTCATCCGCGAGGCGGGCGCGCCGCTCCTGGCCGCGCTCGAGCCGTTCGACCTCTACCGCGGCGGGCCGCTGCCCCCGGGCACCAAGTCGCTCGCCTTCCGGCTGACCTTCCAGAGCCAGGAGGCGACCCTCGGCAGCGCCGAGGTGGCCGCGGTGCGCCAGCGCATCGAGCGCGCCGTGGCGGAGACCCTGGGAGGCAAGCTGAGGGCGTGACCGCGACGTGACCGCGCGCGTCTTCACCGCCGACCTCGCGAGCCACCTCGGGCAGGAGGTGATCCTGCGCGGCTGGATCCACCGCCTGCGGGAGACCAAGTCGACGACCTTCATCGTCTTGCAGGACGCCGCGGGCGTGGCGCAGGTGGTGGCCGATCCGGCGCTGCTGCGGCCGCTCGCGCTCAAGGCCGAGGACGCCGTCGAGATCGTCGGCCGGCCGCGGGCCGAGCCGCGCGCCAGGCTGGGGCTCGAGGTCGACCTCCGCGAGGCGCGCCTCATCGCCGCCGCCGGCCACGACCTCCCCTTCACCTCCGGCTCCGATCTCGCGCAGGTCGGCCAGGAGACCGTGCTCGCCTACCGGCCGCTGTCGCTGCGCACCGATCGCGGCGGCACCATCTTCCGCGTGCAGGCCGCCCTGGTGGAAGGCTTCCGCGAGGGGCTGCGCCGGCGCCGCTTCACCGAGATCTTCACCTCGAAGATCGTGGCCGGCGGCACCGAGGGAGGCGCCAACCTCTTCGCCATTCGCTACTTCGATCGCGTCGCCTACCTCGCGCAGAGCCCGCAGCTCTACAAGGAGCACGGCGTCGCCGGCCTCGAGCGGGTGTTCGAGACCGGCCACGTCTACCGCGCCGAGCCGCACGCCACCTCGCGCCACCTCACCGAGTACTACTCGCTCGACCTCGAGCTGGGCTTCATCTCCGGCCCGGAGGAGGTGATCCAGCTCGAGCGCGAGCTGCTGAGCGAGGTCTTCGCCGGCGTCCGCAGCCGGTTCGAGAGCGCCCTGGGCGGGTTCGAGGCCTGCCTGCCGTCGCTGCTCGACACGCCGACCTGGGAGTACGACGAGTGCCGCGAGCGCCTGCGGCTCGCCCACGGGCGCACCGACCTCGGTGACGACCTGGATCCGCCGGCCGAGCGGCAGCTCTGTGCCTTGGCCGAGCAGGAGACGGGCGTGCCGGCCGTGTTCGTACTCGGGTTTCCCCTGGCGCAGCGCCCCTTCTATACCCATCCGCGCGGCGGCGCCGGCGCCTCGGCCGGCTTCGACCTGCTGCTGCGCGGGGTGGAGATCACCACCGGCGGCCAGCGGCTCCATCGGCGCGCCGACCTCGAGGAGTCCCTGCGCCGGCGCGGCCTGGCGCCATCCGCCTTCGAGCCTCACCTGCGCATGTACGACCTGGGCATGCCGCCGCACGGCGGCCTGGCGATCGGCGCCGAGCGCCTCACCGCCCAGGTCCTCGGCCTCGCCAACGTGCGCGAGGCCACGCTCTATCCGCGGGACCGCCATCGCATCGAGCCTTAACGCTGCGCCGCCGGAAAACGGCCTGTCTCCGGCGTGGCCTTGGATACAGGCCGTTTTGCGACCTGCCGGGAGTGCCGCGACAGGCGGGAGCCGCGGCCGGCGGCGCAGAAGAGAGCCAGGAGCCGGCGATCAGCTGAGGCGGGGATCGCAGGCGGCGGGCACGTGCCAACGCGGCGGCGGCGCCAGCGCCCCGTCGAGCGCCGTCGCCATCGGCCGGTCGACGAGATGGGAGAGCTCGAGGAACTGCAGCCCCATGCCGCGCGGGTCGCGGAACAGCTGGCGCCAGCGGACCACGGCGCAGGCGGAGAACGGCGTGCGGTCGGCGCCGGCGCCGGGAACGACGTCGAGGAACACCAGAGTGCCGGTGGGGAAGGGGCGCCGCGTCTTGATGAACAGGCCGCCCAGGGAGAGGTTCTCGGCGACGCCCAGCAGGTAGCGCCGGTCCTGCGGCCGCACGGGAGCCGCCCGGTAGATCACCTCGGTGCCGGGAAGGATGGTGCGATAGTCGCTGCGCCGGTCGTCGTCCATGGGTCCAATCTCCTTTGGGCGTGCCGCCGCCTGACGGGATCTCCGCGGGCGCCGAGCTACCTGCTGCCGTTCCCGGCCGGGAGCGGCGCGGGGGCAGCGGCCGCGGGGGCGGCGAGGCCCGCGGCGCGAGCGGTGTCCGCCGGGGCCATCGGCGCCGCCGCCGAGAAGCGGTTCTCGTGACCGGCGCAGCTGCCGCTGGTGGCAAACCGCGGGGCCTCTTCGGCCGTGCCGCCTCCGGCCCGCCGCAGGCCGTCCACGGCCACCCGGAACGCCTGCTCGACCGACACGAAGCCGTCGTGGTTGGCGTCGCTCTCCGCGGCGACCGCGGCCAGCCACAAGGGCCGGATGAAGGGCTCGCACCGCACCTCGTGGCGGTCGTCGGTCGAGGCGACGGCGACGACGTTGCGGCCGAGCGCGACGGCGGCGCTGGCGAAGCCGCCGGAGTAGCACTGGTCGGCGATCAGGATGAGCTTGCCGAACGGCAGCTCGGCGAGCTGGTGCATGAGCTCGCTCGCGGTGATCGCGCCGCTCTGCAGGCCCAGGCTGGTGTGGCCGAACATCCGGTAGCCGTGACCGGTGAGGTAGACCAGCAGCAGGTCGCCGGGCCGCATCCGCTGGTGCAGCCGTGCCAGGGCCTGGCGCAGCCCCTGCTCGGACGCCGCCTGGCGCCAGACGGCAGGCGCCGCGGCGGTTGACTGGGCAGGGGCCAGCACGAAGGTGTCTTGCGGCGCGTACCCCAGCTGCTGCAGGCTGGCGAGCGCCAGGGAGACGTTGTAGTTGTGGGTGAACGAGTCGTCGCCGTTGACGATCAAGGCGTACTGCGCGGCGCCGCTCTGGCCGCTGCCGGTGGCGGTCTGGGCGGCAGCCGGCGCCACCGCGAGCAGGGCGAGCAGGCCGAGCAGCGCGAGCACCGCCGTCGCGGTGGCTGGCAGCAGCCCGCCGTCCCGCTTCGAGAACCACCCGCGCGGCCCGGTGATCGTCCTGCCTGCACGCTGCGCTCGATCGCTCATGACGGTCTCCTTGCTTGACCGTCACAGCGTAGCGGGCGCGCCGCGGCGCCTCTATCGGAGCGGCGCTCGACCTGGTGTAGGACGAACACCGACGAGCGGCGGCCGCGGCCGGGCAGGGCGCGCGGTACGCCGACGGCGCCCGCGGGCTGCGCCGCGCCCGCGGCGGCGGCGCCGATCACCGCCGCGGGAGGGGAGCTCGACGCGCGGGTCGAGACCCCGCGTCAGGGGCAGGGCAGGGCGTTGAGGTCCTGCAGCGGCGCCGCCGTCTGCTGGTCCTCATTGGTGTAGATCTGCTGGTTGAGCGCCAAGGTGTCGGTCACGGTGACGGTGAAGCCGACGTTGGTGGTGGCCGCATAGAACACCCAGAAGTGCGAGTTGAGCGCGCAGGCGTTGATGATCTTGAGCAGCATCTCCGGGTTGGTCGCGCCGAAGAACCAGAAGAGCCCGCCCTGGGTGACGCCCAGGCTGGACAGCGGGATGGCTTGTCCGGAGCCGGAGAGGCCGCCGCTCTGCGCCGTCGTGTAGCTGACCTGGACCTTGAAGCGGCGATCGCCGGGGTTCTGATCGATGCAGAGCGTGGTCGCGTCCGGCACGCACGGGCCGCTCGCCACCACCGGGGCCAGCCACTGCTTGACCTTCGGATAGGTGAGGCTGAAGGCGCCGTCGAACTCGGAGTTGGCATAGTCGCAGCCGTTGCCGGCGTCGTGGCCCGAGAAGGCGCAACCGCCGCCGAGCTGGCCGACCAAATGGCCGCTGGCCAGCATCAGCGGCGCCCCCGAGCTGCCGCCGAAGGTGCCGCCCTTGACCAGCGTGGCGTAGATGAACTGGGGCCGCGGTTTCTCCGGGGTGCAGACCGGGATGTTGTTGCCGGTCTGGAACAGCGACTGCGAGTACCTCTCGGGGTCCGAGAAGTTCAAAGGGCTATTGTCCGGGAACGGGAAGGACAGCCGGTAGAGGGGTGTGCCCTGCGTCAGCGCGCCGGCACTGGCGTTCCAGCCGAGGAAGAAGCGTCCCGCGGGCGCGCTCTCGAGGCGGACCAGGGTGAAGTCCGAGACGGCGCTGGTGGCCAGCAGGGTGGCGCCGTTCGCCCTCGGCACCGAGTTGATGTCGGGGGGCGTGCCCTTGCACGAGCTGGTGAAGTAGTCGAAGAATGCCTCGAGACTGCTGGCGCCGGCCTGGTCGGCAAAGCAATGGTTGGCGGTGAGCAGGTAGGGCGTGCCGTCGCTCTGGGTGTCGTTGAGCAGCCCGCCCGAGCACAGGAACTCTCCGTCTGCCTCGACGAAGTCCAGCGCGGCAATGGCGTGCCGGATGTTGGCCAGGTTGGGCAGCGCATTGGCGGCCGGGCAGCTCGAATCGATGACGCAGGCGGCCTGCCCGGTGTCCGACGGCGTGGAAAGCAGGCCCGCGGCGAGCGCGCCGCCGGCGACCGGGTTGCTCTCCGCCAGGTCGAAGATCTCCATCACCTCGCGCACCGTGAAGCTCGCCGTCGCGGCGCCCGCCGGGACGTGGACCTCGAACAGCAGCGAGTCTCCCTTGACGCTCGGCGTCCAGAGATCGCCGCCCGGCGACAGCAGCTCGAGCCCGAGCTCGCGCGGCGTTCCCCCCTGGGACTCCACCCACATGCGGGTGCCGCCGGGGAGGCGCACGTCGGAGAGGTGGAGGCGCAGGCGGTAGGAGCCTTCGACCGTGACGCGGGTGCCCCAGGCGAGCTCGCCGGGTCCGGCCGCGGCGAGCAGGCCGCCGGCGAACGGCCGCGGCGCGGCGGGGGCGCCGGCGACGCCACCCAGCCGGACGACGGCGGGCGAGGTCAGGGTGCGCTTGAAGCCGTTCTTGAGCGGCAGCTTGTGGGCGGCGTTCCAGGCCCGGAGGGCGGCGAGCTGATCGGCGGCGCCGGTTGAGGCCGGCGGCAGGGTGTGAACGGGCGCCTGGGCCAGGGCGGCCTCCAGCCACAGCCGCGGCGCGGGCGCCTGTCGGGTCTCGGCGCCGGGCGGCATCTGCATGCCCTCGACGCTCTGCGCGCGGCCGGGCGCGGCGGCGTAGAGCAGGAGGCAGATCAGGGCGGCGGCGGCCAGGACTGGGCGATAAATCTCCACGATGAGCTCCTTTCGGCTGAGCTGGCGGTCGCTCGCATCAGCGCCTGTGACACGTCTTGCCAGGCGGCTGAAGTATAGCGCCGGGCACGGCACCGCCGCCGCCGCCGAGGGGACGGCAGGGATGCGACACATCTCGGTTTTTATACGGGCGAGCGGCCCTGAGTGTTGGCCGGCGCGGCCGGCGTAGCACGAGGCCGCGCGGGCTGGGCCGTCACTCCTGGCGCAGAGCCTCGAGCGGATCGGCGTCGAGCGCGCGGCGGGCGGGCAACGCGCTGGCGAGCAGCGCCACGAAGACGAGGAAGAGGGTGATGCCGGCGAAGCTCGCCGGATCGGTCGGGCTGACCTCGTAGAGCAGCGACGCGAGGGCCCGGTTGAGGCCGAGCGCGGCCGCGATGCCGCAGGCGATGCCGAGCGCGGTCAGCCCCAGCGCCTGGCCGACCACCAACCGCAGCACGTGGCGCCGCCTGGCGCCGAGCGCCATCCTCACGCCGATCTCGCGCCGCCGCTGGCTGACGTTGTACGACAGCACGCCGTAGATGCCGATGGCGGCGAGGCAGAGCGCGACGATGCCGGAGGCGCCGAACACCTGGCTGTAAAGGCGCTGCGCCCAGGAGCCGGCGCGGCGCACCTGCACCATGGTGGCGACCTTGAACACGGGCAGCCTGGGATCGGCGGCATGCACCACCTGGCGCACGAGCGGCGCCAGGGCGGCCGGGAGGACCCTGGCGCGCACGATCAGGGCGGTGTTGGCGGCAGCCAGGTACGGATACGGCAGGTGGGCGCCCGGCTCGACCGGCGCATCGATCCGCTCGTCCTTGAAGTCGGCGACGACGCCGACGACCGTCAGCCATTCCGGATGGTTCGTGTCGGCGAGCCGGAAGCGGCGCCCGAGCGGCGACTCCTCCGGCCAGAACCGGCGCGCGAAGGCGGCGTTGACGACCGCCACCGGAGTGCGCGCGGCGGCCTCGGCCGCGGTGAACGAGCGCCCGGCCAGGAGCGGCGTGCCGAGGGCGCGGAAGAAGTGGGCGGAGACGCCGGACCAGAAGGCGCTAGGCTCCGCGTTGTGCGCCACCTCCCTGCCCGCGATCGCCACCGTGGCGTGGCTGCCGCGGCCCGAGAGCGGCAGCTGATCGGAGGCGCCGGCCTGCTCCACGCCGGGCAGCGCCTCGAGGCGGCGCACCAGGTCCTCCACGCGCCGGCTCTTCGCCAGGTCGTCGGCATAGTCGTGTCCGGGCAGGTAGACGTGCAGCGTCAGCAGCGGCGCGGCGTCGAAGCCGCCGGTCTCCTGGCGGAGCTTCCAGAAGGCGCGGGTGAACAGCGCGGCGCCCACCAGCAGCACCAGCACCAGGGCGACCTCCGCCACCACCAGCGCGCCGCGCAGCCGCTGCCGGCCGCGTCCGGAGCCGGCCGCGCGGCCGCCTTCCTTGAGCGCCTGCTGGAGATCACGGCGCATCGCCAGCGCTGCCGGGGCCAGTCCCGCCAGCACGCCGGTGCCCCCCGCCGCCAGCAGCGTGCCGAGCAGCACCGGCAGATCGAGGTCGAAGCGCACCCAGTAGGGCAGTGGATGGTCGCCGGTGATCGCCGCCTCGACCAGGCGGACGCCCCAGGAGGCCAGCAGGGTGCCGAGCGCCGCGCCGGCCAAGGCCAGCAGCACGCTCTCGGTCAGCAGCTGGCGCACGACGCGGCCGCGGCCGGCGCCGAAGGCGATGCGCACGGCCACCTCGCGCTGGCGGTCGGTGGCGCGCGCCAGCTGCAGGTTGGCGACGTTGGCGCAGGCGATGAGCAGCACGAACAGCACGGCGCCGACCAGGGTGAAGAAGAACGGCCGCCCGGTCGACACCATCTCCTCGCGCAGCGGCCGCATCGTCGCCTCCCAGCCGGTGTTCACCTCGGGGTAGAGCGCCGCCTGGCGCTGCGCGAAGGCCGCCAGCTCGCCGCGCGCCTGGTCGGCAGAGACTCCTGGCCGGAGCCGCGCCAGGACGTCGAGCTCGCGGCGGTTGCGGGTGGCGTCATGGTACAGCGGCGCGAGCGGCACCCAGGCCTCGTCGTTGCTGGGAAAGGCGAAGCGCGGCGGCATCACCCCGACGACGGTGTGCGGCGTGTCGTTGACCAGGACGGCCTTGCCGACGATGCCCGGGTCGCGGTGGAAGCGGCGCCGCCAGAGGGCGTCGCCGAGCAGGATGACGGGGGTCGCGCCGGGCCGGTCCTCCTCCGGCAGGAAGCCGCGGCCCAGCGCCGGGCGGACGCCGAGCAGCGGGAAGAGCTCGGCCGAGACCGTCTGGCCCGCGACCCGCTCCGGCTCGCCGGCGTCCCTGCCGCTGGCGGCGAAGGTGAGGCTCCTGCCGGTGTAGGCGGCGACCTGCGACAGGGTGGTGGCCTGGCGGCGGAGGTCGACGAGGTCGGGATAGGAGAAGCTGTCGGCGCTCGGCTCCTCGGTGCGGCTGCGGTGCAGGCCGACGATGCGGTCGGGGTCGGCGAACGGGAAGGGACGCAGGAGCACCGCCTCGACGATGCTGTAGACGGTGGTGTTGGCGCCGATGCCGAGCGCCATGCAGAGCACGGCGACGGCCGTGAACCCCGGGTCCTTGGCCAGCAGCCGGCAGGAGAGACGGAGGTCTTGCAGCAGCGATTCCACGCGGCACCTCGGGAGGCGCCCGACATTGCGCCCCCCTCAAAGATACGACACCTGCGGCTGGCGGGTTCTCAGGGCCCGGGCTCGACCAGGCGGTGGCTGGCCCGGAAGTCGAGGTCCAGGCCGTAGATCCGCTCGAGCTCGCCGATGCGCCGCAGCGACTCCTCGGAGAACGGGGTGCGGCCGTCGAAGGCGTGCAGCACGATGCCTTCGAGCAGGTCGCCCAGCGACAGGTCGTAGAGCTCGGCCAAGGCCTTGAGCACCTTCACCAGGCGCTTCTCCATGCGCACCCCGGTCTGCACCCGCTCGACCTGGCGGGCCGCGGCTTCGCCTGTCGCCTGTCGCGGCCGCCGCACGGC
>Ga0307479_10002305_pt1 | contig 17341 bp, 14 predicted proteins | sample atmos_gasesECM4C_FD_203743 | JGI IMG/M metagenome (GOLD analysis project Ga0307479, IMG submission 203743) | Hardwood forest soil microbial communities from Morgan-Monroe State Forest, Indiana, United States - atmos_gasesECM4C_515 | ecosystem: Environmental > Terrestrial > Soil > Temperate... | reverse complement strand
CATGGTTGTGGAGACGGCCAGCTCGCGCACGGTGACCTCGCGCGACCATCCGCCCTGATGCAGCCGCTTGTGCGCGATCGAGAATGGATACTTGAATGTCTGTACCCCGCCTGCATCGGTCGGCGGCGGATTGCGCGAATCCGCATTCTGCGAATCGAGCGCGGCGTTCTTGGGCCCGGGCTCGCTCGCGTCGCGCGCGGACCCCGGTTTGGTGGATGACTCCTGCGCGAACACATTCCCCACGGCGCTTACCCCAGCCAGCGCACTCGCACCCGCCAGTGCGCCCGAGCTCACCTCCAGAAAGTCCCGCCGCGAGAACTTCGAGTCAATCTGATCGTCAGCCATCAATTTCCCTCCTGCATGCATTGGCTCCTGGCAAATGATTCTACGCCAATTTGTGCATGAGTTCGGCGGCAGAGCAACTGCTGCATTGCAGTCTGCGCAACGAACCCTCGGAGCCGTAAGCCAAAGTCCGTGTAGCCCAGCCTTTGCGCCTTCAGTGCGAGCAGCGCTCGCAAGCTAAGGACGCGCGCAAAGGCTGGGGTTTTCTGCGCGTTAACAGCGCGAACGCCTCTCTGTTTTGTCGCGGAGGAGGGTAGAAGGTCCGCGCGAAGGACGAAATTGACAGCCCGTCACAAAAAGCGTAATCAAGAGGGGGCGTGTATCGCCTTGGGATCATTCTGACCACACCGAGCAATTACTCATAGAGGGTGTCTGCATATCTTCTGGGGAAAGGAAGGCCTAGGATGAAACGGTTTGTATTCGTTGTTGCGTCTTTCGTTCTCTTGGCCGCTTCAGCACCGCTATCAGCGCACCACGGCAACGCTGCATACGACGCGGCCAAAGAAGTGACCGTGATGGGAGTTGTCACGGAATGGATCGTAGCCAACCCACATAGCCTTCTAAAATTTGACGTCACTGATGATAAAGGAAGCGTCGTGCATTGGATCGTCGAAAGCGGTGCTGCAAGTGTGAACCAGGCGCGCGGCGTGCGTCTCACCAAAGGCTTATTAAAGCCCGGAGATAAGGTCACTGTCACGATGATGGTAGCCAAAAATGGCCAACCCGTCGGGCGCATCCATCAACTGGTGCTGCCAGACGGTCGATTGATGGTTAACGATCTCCCGTAATCACGCGAAGATACGGAGGCTCCCCAATGCAGAACTTCTTAGCGAGAGCCATGATAATGGTTCCGGTCTTGATGTTGTCATCGTTTGCGCGCGCCCAGGCGCCTCCGCAGTCAAGCGGAACGCCCTCGAAATCAAGCGAAACAAAAGAGCACAAGGGACTCCCCCCGATCTGTCAGGGAGAAGCCAATCGGTTCAACTGCGCCTCAGCCAAAGTCGAGGGCACGAAGGACGAACCCGCTGTCGATTCTTGGGGCCGGCCCGTAGCTGCGCCTGCACAGGGACAAAAATCAGCGCCAGCCCCGCGGCACGACATTTCCGGCACATGGCAGGTGGACGGGGCCGACGAGTTTGGATTCCGAATCATCGGCGTATTTGGCGCCGGATCGATGCCGTCGGATGGGTATCCCGAGCATGAACCGCCCTACACGAAAGAGGGATTGGAAGCCTATCACCGCAATAAGCCGGTATTTGGAATGACCGCGGTTCCTGCGGCGCAAACAAACGACCCTCTCGACAAGTTTTGCGATCCTCCCGGCTTTCCCCGTGACGATCTTCACAGATTGGACTCAATAGAGCTGCTCCAAACGCCTCAACACGTGGTCGTCTTGTATCCGCGTGACAAGCATTGGCGCGTAATCTGGGCCGATGGCCGGGAGCTTCCCAAAGACCCCGATCCCACATGGGACGGCTACTCGACGGGCAAGTGGGTGGACGACACCACTTTCGCTGTGCAGACCAACGGCACAGATGAGAGGACTTGGCTCGATAACGCCGGCCGCCCTCATAGCGACGCTCTGCGCGTAGAAGAGCGGTTCCACCGTGTCGACCATGATCACATGCAGCTGACGGTGACGCTTGATGATTCGAAGATGTATACCAAACCCTGGGTGGCGCTTGATAAACAGCCTTTTAGATTGATGCCACCGGATTTCACCCTGAACGAGACGCGCTGCTCGCCGTCAGAGCTGGCGAATTACGACAGTCTCGTCTCCACCCCCATCGTCAAGTAACCCCTGCACTGCCTCGAACGTGTCATTTTGAGCGAAGTGGCCGCGCTTTCCTCGGCCGTTTTGTGGCCCCGCGGCCACGAAGTCGAAGAATCCCTCTGGGAGTTTCGGGTGCCCATGCCTCCGAACGGTGGGTGGCCTCGTTTTGTGGGTCGCGGCTTTTTATGGTAAGCGCAGCGAATCAACAGCCGAGGCAGGACGAATGAGACAATCAGAAGACGGAGAACCTTCATGGCAGAAAAACGTGACTACCAGCGCTTCAAGCTCTACGAAATCGCCCGGTCATTTCCAGACACGGCAGACACGCTGCTGCTGGATACCTACCTGACCGACGAAACCGCTGCGAGCGCCCGAGTCTTCCGCGTCTACCGGGAGACACCTCCGCACTATCATGCGGGCTCCGACGAGTACCTCTATGTTCTCTCGGGGAGAGGTACTTTCTGGATGGGCGACGCTTCAAACGGAGGGGAGTTCGCTCCGGGCGACCTTCTCTTCTTCAAGCACAGGATCGTTCATGCTCTACCCAAAATTCTTGAGAAGCCGGTTGTCTTTCTTTCGTTCGACACACCAAGACGCGACCCGAAAGACATTATCTTCGTCAACCCTGAGGACGGCACGCCGGAAAGCTTTATCCGGACAAAAGAACAATGAGCAGTTCGTCTCTTGGATTGCATTCGCGGGCGCCGCAGCGTATGTTGCGGGCGGGCGCGGGGTAAGGAGGCCAACGTGAGACTCACATCCAGACGAGGGATTCTCGGGCGAAGAATTCTCGGGGTTGCGGGAATAGCGGTTGTGTGCGTGGTGGTCGCGGCAGCGGCGCACTGCCAGGCTGGGGCGGGCGGGCAAGCGGCTCCGGGCGGGCAGACACAGCCATACGGCGCAGCGGCTTCGGCGGGGAAGCCGCTCATGTCCGACCAATTCTTCAAGAATGTTCAGGTTCTCAAAGGAATTCCGGTGGACCAATTCCTGGGGACGATGGGTTTCATCGCCGCTTCGCTCAGCGTGAACTGCACGGAATGCCATCAGGCGGCAGGCCGAGGCGTGGTCAGGGATTACGCCGCGGACAATCCGAAAAAGCAGAAGGCGCGGCAAATGATGCTCATGGTGAAGGCCATCAACCAGGCCAACTTCGGCGGCGCGCACAGAGTGACCTGCTGGACCTGCCATCGCAGCGATACACAGCCTCCCGAGACGCCGAGTCTGGCGGTGCAGAACGGCGTTGTAGCTGAACGCGATCCGAATGACATTGAAGTTCCGGAGGAGCCGATTCCGTCACCGACCGCCGATCAGATCCTCGACAAATATATTCAAGCGCTTGGCGGGGCAGAGCAACTGGCCGCGATTACCAGCCTTTCCGCTAAAGGGACCTACTCGGGCTTTGACACCGATCTCGGTAAGGTCCCTGTAGAGGTCTACGCGAAATCTCCCGGCCAAAGCACGACCATCGTGCATCGTTCGGAGAAGGCACAAAACATCACCACCTTCGACGGCCACAATGGCTGGATCGCGATGACCAATACGATCCTTCCGGTGAAATCGCTGACGGGAGGAGAACTCGACGGCGCGCAGCTGGATGCAGAGATGTTTTTCCCCGTCGGCATCAAGAAATATCTCCACGATTTTCGCGTTGGCTTCCCGCCCACGAGCATTGACGACCATCTCGTGCAAGTCGTCCAGGCGACGGCGCCCGGAGGAACGCGGGTGAAGTTATTCTTCGACGCAAAATCGGGCTTGCTGCTGCGGGTGGCGCGGTTCGCCGAAACGCCGCTCGGTTTCAATCCTTCGCAGATGGATTACTCCGATTATCGCGACCTCGCCGGCGTCAAGGTGCCGTTCCACTGGACGCTTACGTGGACCGATGGGCGCTCCGAATTTGAGATGACGGACGTGCAGCCGAACGTGCCGCTCGACGCGGCCAAGTTCGGCGAACCCATGCTCCCGAAGCCCGCCACGCCTTAGCCGTGGTCCATAACGATCTGAGTAGAGGTTTTTGAAGCTCAGGGTGCTCGCCGTGTCTGCGGCACCCTGGGGCTTTTCGCTGCGCGTTGACGGCGCGCACGCCTGTCTACTTTGTCGCGGGGAAGGGTAGTGGGCCGAGTTGATCCCCCTACCTCGGCCGGCGTCTGAGATGTAAGTCTAGAATGCGACGAGCCATTTCACCGGCGAGTTTGACCATCGCGGTAAAATAGATGTAACGCTTGCGAAGGAAGCGCGCGCGACACGTGCGCATTCTCCGCCAGCTAAAAAGTGTTGCGGGTCGCTTTCAGAAAAATTAGCACCTCCAATCGCGGAACCTGCCAGAATCAGTTAATTCGAACAAACCACTCCCGCCACGCTTGTTTCGTATCAACCCCGATCAGAAACTCGTCCCCGACTCTGTGCCCTCCGTGTCTCTGTGCCCTCTGTGTTAGATTCCCGTTCCCCGCTTCGTTTTTCATCCCCGCCTTTGCGCCGAAACGCCACGAGCAACTTCAGCCGGGCTCCATAGGATTTACAACTTCGTTTCGGCTAACTACCGTAGAATGCGCACTTACACAAAAACAGGCAGGGGTGGGCAGCAAAGGATTTTCACGTAGCGCCGGGGACTTTAGCCCGGCACTCAGTTGTCATCACGAGGCCCGAAGGCCGAAGGATCTGCTTTTGGGCGTTCGCTGGGCTCCAGCGGGAGATTGCTTTCGGGAACAGAACATCGTAGCCTCAGGGAAATTCGGATCCTGCAAAGTAGAGGCGTAAACATGGCGAGAGGGAAAAAGCGAGCCGTCGGGCGCAGAGAGTTCCTCAAAGGAGTAGCGGCGGGGGCGGGCACGCTGGCGGGTGCAAGCGGGCTTGCAGCAAACGCGGCGGCACCGGCGCGCGCATTCCCACTTCCCGCCGTCGAAGGCGATCCGCCGCCGACTACCGGCGAAGTGCTCACGGTCGACCGCACCGGATCGGACTTCATGGTAGATGTTTTCAAGTCGCTCAACCTCGAGTACGTGTGCGCGGTGGCGGGTTCGAGTTTTCGAGGGCTGCACGAATCGGTGGTCAACTACGCCGGAAACAAGAATCCCGAGTTCATCACGTGCTGCCATGAGGAGTCTTCGGTGGCGATGGGGCATGGCTACGCCAAGATCGAGGGCAAGCCGCTTTGCGTATTTGCGCACGGCACGGTCGGCTTGCAGCATGCCTCGATGGCCATCTACAACGCGTTTTGCGATCGCGTGCCGGTTTATGTCGTCATCGCCAACAATCTTGACGCGCTCACGCGTGATCCCGCTTACGGCGAGTGGCCGCATAGCGTACAGGACGCCGCCGCGATGGTCCGCGACTACACGAAATGGGATGACCAGCCCGCTTCGCTGCAGCATTTTGCCGAATCCGCCGTACGCGCTTACAAAATCGCCGTGACGCCGCCGATGGCGCCGGTGTTGCTTGTGGCCGATAGCGAACTGCAGGAAAACCCGATCCGCGGAGACGCCAGGTTGAGCATCCCGAAACTCACTCTGCCAGCGCCGCCGGTGGGCGAATCCGGCGCTTTGACGGAAGCGGCACGGATGCTTGCACAGGCGGAAAATCCGGTAATCGTGGTGGGCCGCAACACGCGAACGCAGGCCGGCATCGATCGGCTCGTCGAACTGGCCGAAGTGCTACAAGCTTCGGTGATCGACATGAACGACCGGATGAATTTCCCCACGCGCCATCCGCTGAACCAGTCCGCGCGACGCAACGCCGTGGTGGCCAATGCGGACGTGATACTGGGACTTGAGGCTTCGGATTTCTGGAGCGCGGTGAACACGTATCACGACCAGGTGCACCGCAGTTCGCGTTCGTTGCTTAAGCCGGACGCGAAGCTGATCAGCATCACCGCCGGCGATCTTTACACGAAAGCGAATTATCAGGATTTCAACCGCTTCATTGAAGTCGATATGGCGATTGCGGGCGAAGGCGAAGCGACGTTGCCTTCGCTGATTGAACAAACCAAGCGCCAGATGACGGCCGAGCGCAAGCGCGTGGCACAGGATCGCGGCGCCAGACTGGCGGCGGCGCACCAGAAAGCTCTCGAGGCAGCGCGGGAGGAAGCGGCCTACGGTTGGGACGCCAGCCCGATCAGCACGGCGCGCGTGAGCGCCGAGCTTTATGCGCAGATCAAGAACGAAGATTGGGCCATGGTGTCGATCCTCCAGCACTTCAGCTGGTGGCCGATTCGGTTGTGGGACTTTAATAAACATTACCAATTTCTCGGCAGGCAGGGAGGCGGCGGCGTTGGCTACAACGCGCCCGCCACGGTGGGCGCGGCGCTGGCCAATAAGAAGTATGGCCGGCTTTCCGTGAGCATTCAGGATGATGGCGATCTTTTGTTTGCGCCGGCGGTGCTATGGACCGCAGCGCATCATCGCATCCCGCTGCTGAGCATCATGCACAATAACCGCGCCTATCACGAAGAGATGATGCACGTGCAGCGCATGGCCGACCGGCACAATCGCGGTATCGATCGCGGCGGTATCGGGACGAAGTTCACGGAGCCCAACGTGGATTTTGCGAAGTTGGCGCAGGGCTTCGGCGTCTATGCCGAGGGGCCGATCGAGAATCCCGCCGACTTGGGCCCGGCGATCAAGCGAGCAGTCGCCGTCGTCAAGCGCGGCGAGCCCGCGCTGCTCGACGTGGTCACCCAGCCTCGCTAGGCGCCAAGGCCGCCCTTGTCATTCTGAGAGGCTGTGACTTTTTTGATTTCTCGCAAAAAGTGGCGCTGAAAACAACGGGCTTAGATGCGAAAAAATCGTCATATCGCAATAAAGTCACATCCTCTGAGCGAAGTGGCCGCAGGTTTTTTATCGGCGCGATTTCCGCGCCGGCGGCCACGAAGTCGAAGAATCTCTCTGGGGTTTTCTGGTGGCCGACTTTCCGATCGGCGCGCGAGGAATCGCTCTTCGGCATATGGGCTTCCGCGGTTGGAAAGACAACTGCAGATCCCTCGGGCAAACCCGGCCCTCGTGATGACACGTTTGTGGTGCGGGCGTCTTGGTGACGCTAGCCTAGCGACGCTCCGCAGGTGGAGCAGGCGTCTGCGACGGAATTTCGGACACCGGCGTCATCGCGCCCTTGAGGGAGAAGAGAAAAACGCTGTCGCCGCGCGGCGCGCCGGCAAAGAGACTGCCGCCCGAGTAAACGGCGACGTATTCGTCGCCTTGGTACTCGAAGACGCTGGCCGGAGCGTTCACGCCCGCGCCGGTCTGGAATTCCCAAAGGCGCAGGCCGTTGGAGGAATTCAGCGCGGTGAGCCGTCCATCGTTTCGGCCCACGAACGTGAGGCCGCCTGCGGTGGTCGCAGAGCCGCTGTAGCAGCTATCTCTCCACCGCTGCTGCCACACGAGCTTGTTGGTTTTCATGTCCAGCGCCGCGAAAATTCCGTTTGACCCGATGGGCATTCCTCCGAACGCGCTGCCCAAATATCTTTGACCGCCGGCGTCCGGGAACTTTTCGTTCTCTTCGCCGCCCTTGAAGAAATTGGCGCCATCGCTGGCGCAGACGTAGTAAAGATTCGTCTCGGGATCATAGGAACTCGGAGGCCAATTCGCGCCGCCGCGCGCGGAGGGCTTCACGACAACTCCGTCGGCCCAGAACGGTGTGAAAATACGGCCTTGGTTTACGAGCGTGAAGCCTTCCGGCGTCACGTCGATGGACTGCGGCACGAACGCGTCGCCGCGAGGAATGGGCTGCGTGGCCGAAGTGAATTGGCGCGACTCCTGCGCGACCGGCTTTTCGTCGATGCCGATCAGCGGCTTGCCGTTGGTGCGATCGAGGATGTAGACCCAGCCGGCCTTGTTCGCTTCGGCAGCAGCTTTGCGAACACGGCCCCCAATCTTTACATCAAAAAGCATCACCGGGTTCGGGCCGTCGTAATCCCACAAATCGTGATGCACCTGCTGAAAGTGCCAGCGATACTTGCCAGTCTTCGCGTCGATGGCGACCATGGAATTGGCGAACAGGTTGTCGCCGGGCCGGATGTGTCCGTTGAAGTCGGGCCCGGGATTGCCAGTGGTGAAGTAGAGCAGGCCAAGCTCCGGGTCAACCGCGGGAGTTTGCCAAATTGCTGCGCCGCCGTATTTCCAGGCGTCGCTGTCTTTAGGCCAAGAGTCGTGACCAATCTCGCCGGGGCCGGGAATGGTATAGAACGTCCAGGTCAGGTGGCCATCTTTGGCGTCGTACGCTTTGACACGCCCGCGCGTGCCGTTTTCGCCTCCCGCGAAGCCGGCGATCACCATTCCGTCGTAATAGAGCGGAGCCGCGGTGATGGTGTAGCCCTGCTGCCATTGCTCGGCTTGAATCGACCAAAGCGGTTTGCCGGTTTTTTGATCGAGCGAGACGAGGCGGCCGTCGAGTTGGCCGACATAAACCGCGCCGGCGCCGAGTGCCACGCCCCTGCTCGTCCATCCGCAGCATACCGTGGTGATGCCCTGGTCAAGATTGGCCTGGTATTTCCAGAGAATTTTGCCCGTGTCTATGCTGATGGCAAAAACGTCGTCGGCGCCGGTAACGATGTACAGGACGCCTTCGTAAACGACGGGCTGGGCTTCGCCGGAGTATTTATTGGCGACCGCGGAGCCATCCAGATGCGTCTGCCAGACGGCCTTGAGCTTGCCCACATTTTCGCGATCGATCTGTTTGAGCGGGGACCAGTTCTGGCTGAGGAGGCTGCCGCCGACTTTGAGCCAGTTCTGCGCGGGCGGAGCGACGAGGTCCTGCGCCGAGAACGCGGGGGCAGCGGCGATGCCCGAGACGCCTCGGTTCTCGGAAGCCCCAGACGTAGCGGCAAACGAAGCTTGTTGCGGTGCAGCGTACACGCGTGAGAGGAGAAGCAAAACCAACGTAGCGAAGCACACCGCAACACCGGAAGACACGCCTAGCCAACGAAAACGCGAATTATTGCTGTTGTTTCTGCTCATGGCTGGCTCCTTCGCTCTGCGAATTCCAAGCGGGTACCGAAGATACGCGAGCGCACTTGTTTCCGGGTCCGAGACGTAGCATTTATTAAGTTAATCGCCCCTGCCTGTGCAGCGAGTTTATCGGAATGCATCCATGATATACAACGCGTAGATTTCAGATCGGGTGTGGCAGGCGACCGTAAGAAAATTCTTTGCGCGGAGAGATGGCCAAAGCGTATATTTTGCTAGGCTGGCAGAAAACTGGCACCGTTCGGGTAGAAATTCGGAGGCAAGAAAATGAACAACAGGCTTTGGTTGGGTTTCCTCGTGATGATCGCTGTTTCGGCCGTCTCCGTTCCGCTGGCGGCGCATCACGGAAACGCGTCATACGGCCACGCGAAACAAATCACGTTGAAGGGGACCGTGACGGAATGGGATTGGCTCAGTCCGCATACTTTGCTGAAGATGGACGTAAAAGATGACCAGGGAACGGTAGTCAATTGGATTGTTGAGTGGAGCGCTCCCTCCAGCCTGATCAACTATGGCATAAACAAGAAGACGTTCAAGCCCGGGGATGAGGTCACGGTGGTCATGATAACGCCTGACAACGGCGCGCCCATCGGACGTATCCAGCGAGTCATGCTCGCGAACGGCACGTGGTTGCGCGGGTAGCCGAGGAGAAAAGGATTTCCGATATGTTGAACCGCTTCTTGATCGTAGCAGCTGTAATTGCAGCATCCATGTTTTCGCTTCCCGTGCGCGCGCAAAATAGTTCGCGCACGCCGTTTCCCGCGCCCGATCCAAATGCTCCGCCGTTGGCTCAAAACCAGGAGAAGCATATCGACGGCTGGTATAAGGAAGTGCCTGCGCCCCCAAAGGATCAGCAGGCAGGTCCGGCGCCTCGACGCGATCTGTCTGGAGTCTGGGAACCGGCCGGGGGTTGGCGCGACGGCGTGCAGTTCCTTGGCGCAAAGGAATATCCTTCGGACGGAAAGCCGCAGCATGAATTGCCCTTCACGCCTTTGGGCGAGAAGACGTGGAAATCGCACAAGCCAGGATTTGGAACAACAGAAGTTCCCATCGCGCTCAATAACGATCCCTTCGATAGTTGCGATCCCATTGGCTTTCCGCGCATAGAACTATTCAATCTGCGCGCGATACAGATCGTCCAGAATCCAAAGCAGGTGCTGATCTTTTACCAGAACGATCGGACGTTTCGCAGCATCTGGTCGGACGGCCGAGGGTTTCCGTCGGACGATATTTCCGAGCCTCGGTGGTACGGCTACTCCACCGGCAAGTGGGAGGATGACGCCACGTTCGTTGTGGAGACGACCGGGCTCGACGAAAGAACCTGGATCGACAACGTCGGCCGTCCGCATAGCAGTGATTTGCGCGTGGAAGAGCGGTTCCATCGCGTGAACCACGACATCATGGAGATCACGCTGACGATCAACGATCCGCAGATGTATACGAAGCCCTGGAATGCGCTAAATAAATTCCCTATGCGGTTACAGCCGGCCGATTTCGATCTGCGGGAAATGATCTGCTCGCCTTCGGAGCAGGCGCAATTTGACAAGGAATTGAGCCGGCCGGCCATCGCGGATACGAAAAAGAAGTAGGCTTCAGCACTGTCTACAAAAATCGGCCGCGCTGAAGCCCGGCGCTACAGAAAACCGAACGGTGCGGCACCTGAATACGTAAGAAAAACCGCACCCTTAAAAAGTAAGGATGCGGCACCCGAAAAAGCAAAAGCAGATCCCTCGGCCCACGCAGTGGGCATCGGGATGACAGCGTCAATCCAGGGTTCCCACTTTCGGACTGCGAAAGTGGGGCACCCGCAAAACCTTCGCGGCGTGAGGCGCTTTAGCGGGTGCTCGTGGTGGTGGTGGTCGTGGAGCGTTCGGCCAGGAAATCCCAGTGCTCGGCGGCGTGCTTGACGATCGCGGTCACGTCCCCTACAAGCAGGAAGCCATCGGTCACGAGCGCGTTCGCCGATTGCTGCACGAGCTTCAGGTACTCGTCACGCGAGTGGTAGCGTTCTTCGATCGAGAGGCGCGGATCGCGCGCCTGCTCGCGTTCGGCTTTCGTGCGCGCAAAGGGAATGTATGAGCCCATCAGCGGGAAGAATTGTTCGGTCCCGCCGATTGCGGTGTTTCGGAAATTCCATCCGGTATACGTCGCGAGCGGCACGGCGACGTCGGGAAGCCTCAGGCCGGCGATGGAGTTGCCATCGCGGTCCACCTGCGGAACGAGGAACGGCAGGGGCGCGCCAGCGCCGTCTTTCGCCAGCAGACGGTTTGGTCCGCGCACTCCCGCGTAGGCGGTCTGCGGTGAAGTCACGCCGGTAATTTTCGGCCAGGCCACGTCGCGCGCGCGTACCAGCGTGCGGTCCGTCAAGCGGGGATAGCGGCTCGCGGGCGGCGGGGTGCCATCCGCAACCCATTTCTCCATGGCGATCAGCAGCGCGCGCAGCGTGATGCGGGAATCAAACGGGTTCGCCGCGAGCTGGCCGGTGGTCACCGCCGGAGGGAAGGCGCCCACGTTGTGCGGCGCTCCAGACAAGAGATAGAGGCGCTCATTCGCAAGCGGCGCGATATCCTTCGAGCCGTCGGGCGCCGTCGTGGCCAGAGCGATGCTGCGCTCCCAATACTCAGTGTCCGAATAAGTGTAGAAAATTTTGGGCTGATGCTGGGCGGCGCGTGGGTTTTCGATATTGCCTTCCTCGAGGGCGGTCACCGGATCGGGTTGCTTGCGATCCGAGAACGGGAAATGCGTGGCGGATTCCATCAGCAGCGACGTCGGAGTCGACCAGCGCACGTCTAGCTCGACGCCCGCCGCGCCCGCGCGATGCGGCCACACCGCATCGAACACCTGCCGGTTGCGTTCGTCGGTGTTGAAGCCTTCGTAGAGGTATTCGCGCAGCCAGCGGCCGGTCTGGGAGACTCCGAAAGCAAGCGTCGTTTTTGCGGAAACCGTTGCGTCGGGCGCGTATTTCACCCAGGCGGCGGCGTCCCGCACGGCGGCGAATCCGAGTCCCGCCACCGGCGGATTGACGGCCAGATACGCGAGCTCGTAGGTATGGCCGGGCTCGAATCCGCCGTCAAGAGTGACGTTGTTGCCGGCGAGCTGCCATTTGGCGCGAGGAACGGTCACCCAGGCGGCGCCCAGCTTTTCGCGCACGCGCAGCGTATTCTGCGCCGAGGCGGGATCGCTCGGCGTGTAGCCTACGAGATCGGCGACCGTGGCCTTTTCGCTTCGGCTGTCAACGATGAAGGTCCCGCTGACGAGGCCGGTCACGCCCATCGCGCCGGGCAGGTCGATTTTCAGCGCGCCTTCTCTGCGCGCGTCGAATTCCCAGCCCACCATTACGATGGTGTAGCCGCGGTCGAGCAAAAATCCGTCTCCCGCTTCGCTCTCGGGAGTTTTCCCGGGCGGCCCATCGAACTGCGGCAGCACGACGCCTGCGCCGCGATTCACGATGTCAAAGATGGCGATGCCGTTTCCTTTAGAGGGATCGTGCGGCTTGAGAATGACGAGATCGGCGGAGAGCTCGATTTTGCCGGCTGCACTCTTCGACGCTTTGTCGAGGTCGGCGATCACCTGGTTGCGCGCGTTCGCCGGATCGATGACGAAGTAGATTTTTCCGGTCAGCCGCTCGTAGGGTCCGGTCGATCCAAACGAACGGCCACCGGCCACGTCGCGCCGCGAAGCAATCTCCACGCGCGATACTTCCGCGCGCGCGAGCGCGGGCAGGATCAGAACCCCGATCAACACCAAGAGCGCCAACTGAGCTGCGTGTCGAGCAAGGCGGTTCATCGTGTGCCTCCTTCTTTATGTGGACATCTTAGCGACAAAAGCCGCATGAACTTTGTTAACCCGCGAAAGCTCCTGATGCCTTCTAGCGCCGCGAAGCTCCTGATGCCACATGACGTTCGCGGCGAGGGCTCTCCCGCGAAGAGGCGCCTTTTGTCGCTCGACAACCCGGATCATAGGTTGCGCAAGTGTTTGGATTCCCGTTTCGGTTGGCCCAAGTCTGCTCCCGGTCGCATGCCACTGTCAATTTGTATGCTTGAATATCGTTATGCCGGTGCTGAACGGGTTCGAGGCGGCGCGAAAGATTCGACAAGCCTTGCCGCAGTCGCGGAGTCGTCATCCTCTGCTCGTACGCGGATGAGCAATTGCTCAGAGAACCCAAGAATATGGGCGGCATCTGCTACATGCCCAAATCCGACGCCGACCAGGAGCTGATTGAGGCTGTGAAAGCTGCTGCCAGGGGCGAGACCTTCGGCACATTGTTGTGAGTCTTAAATAGACGTCGTTCGCGAATGATTGGGACTCTCAGAGCCATCCAAGATTGCGACTGCTCTAAGCGATGGTTCTTTCCTGCTCCTCGGGATTTTGCCGGGCGGTCTCTTCAATCAAGGCGCGCACATCTCTTAGCGCCTGTTTAAGCGCGATTCGTTCATCCAGTCTGGCAGGAGTGGGGTCGAGCACTCGGGCCGAAATTGCGCGTGCGGCCGCGTTCACCTTCCGAGGCAAATTTTCGAGGCGCGACTCGTGCAAAACTTCCGAGACAAGGTGGTGCCAGGGATATCTTAGATTCCAGTCTGTCTTGTCAGGCATTGCGCTACTCCCCTTGTGTCTCGCGAGAAGTGGTGGTCGTCCACAATAAGGATGCGGGCGGTCAATTAGGTAGGCTCCGGTTGGAAGTGGCCTCGCCGCTCGCGAAGCTCTGGCCCCCCGCGCTCGTCGCGGGTCATAGTCCCGCTACAGGCTTGTCTGTAGAATACAGGAAAGGCCGTATCCTATTTACCGCCGTGCGAAAAAGTAACGGCTGGAACTCTGCGGCGCCAAGCCCCAAAAACTCCCGCGCTGCGTCGGAGATACAGAGAGGGCGGGCTACAAAGGGCGGCTGCGGAAAATGGTATTTGCCGGAGTTAACTCTTGGACTTGGTCAGCTCTTTGTAGACGACTTCGGTGAAGCTGGCGAAGTTTGGGTTGGCGCCGGCGAGCGGTGTGGCTTCGCCGAGCTCTTTTTTGATGTCGTCCAGGGATTTGCCTTGGGCGACCAATTGTTTGATTTTGTCGCGGCGCGCGGCGGTGTTCATCAAACGCTGCTCGAGCACGGGCTTGGTTTGCGTGTTGCCGTGGCCGGGCACATACGTATCGGCGTCGAGCGCGACGATGCCTTTCATGCTTTCAACCCAGCCGGCGGAGGAGCCGTCGTCTTCGAGATGAATCAGCGGGTAGGGAAGCCGCATGACGGTGATGTCTCCGGTGAAGGCGACCTTCTGGTCTGGCAGATAGATGATCAAATCGCCGCTCGTGTGCGCCGGCGCCCAATGGAACAGAACGAAGCGCACGCCGTCGATGGTCATGGATTCTTTCTTGCCGACGGTCTTCGTGGGCATGTAGCCGGTGAGATCGACGTGGCTCGGGCTGCTACGCGGATGCTCCATCTGCTTTTTGCAGTTGTCCTGGGCGATGATGGTCACGCCTTTGGGGAAGCCGGGCAGGCCGTCCGTATGATCGAAATTGCTGTGCGTGAGGATGATGTGCGTCACCGGCTTGGGCGTGAGTTTGGCGATTTCCGCCATCACCGCCTTGCCAGATTCCGGCGTCTGCTTGGCGTCGATGACGATTACGCCGTCATTGCCGATCACGACGCCGGAATTGGAGCCGACGCCGCCTTCGATCCAGTAGACGCCGCCATTCAGGGCGTGCGTCATGATCGGCGCAAATTGCGGTTGCGCCTGCGCACGCAGCGAAGGCGCGAGGGAGCTAATGGCCGCCAGAAGTGCGGCTGCGGCAAGACCGCGAAAGGTGATTCGATTTTTGCGCGACATTTTTCCTCCCGATGATCTTCCCCCAGTGACAAAGGGTTGGAACAGCGCTCTGATTGAATTCAGGAGAGCGTTTGCTTACTGCGGGTTGTTCTCTTCGTCGCTTCTGTCATTCAGGCGAATTGCATGGCCATCTGGAAACGTGATGCGTCGCCCCAAGCCGATAGTTTTTGTGCCGTCCTTTGCCGGCGCTGCGATCACAGTGACCGTTTCTCCCACCTTGAACATATCCCGGGTGATTCCCGCACGATGCAGCATGCCTGGAGGAACAGCTTCAATGCCGTAGGTGACCAGCTGGCCGTCGTCCTGCTTCACTTCCACCCAAACGTAGATGTGAGGATTCGTCCAATCGAGGCGCTTCAGAGTCCCGGTGACCGTGAAACTTTTTTTGGGATCGAATTCCGCGGTAACGGAATGGTGAGCCAAAGCCGGCACCACAGCGAGCAGCAGCCCAAACAGCGTAAGCGCAAGGCCCCGTGTCTTGCTTTTCATGGCAGCTCCCGAAGATCGTTCAATCTTCCGGCATGTTCCTACAAGATTTGGCACGGATCGTATCAGGCGCCGCGTTTTCGCGTCAAGCAATGGGCGAAGAGTGGACCGGACGCGACTTTTTTAGCCGCCGCAAGCTCGGACTTTATTTCCCGCGAAAAGCGCATCCTGTAGGTAGCCTTTTGGCGGCGGCGACGTTGCGGCGCACGACAACCCCAGTGCTGCGGGGCAGAGCGGACTCAGGGAAGCTAGCGACGGCAGGCGGGGTCGCCGGGCTTGTTCACGGCATTGCCCAGTTCGCACTGCGGCTGATCCTGTTCGCTGGGCCGGATAATATGGCTTTTGTCGCGCGCCTCGCAGAAACTCTCAAAGATGCGATCGTCAGGCGGAACGCCGAGCGCAAAGTGCCGCGGCGTGAGAACCCAGGGCTTGGTGAACATGACGGGATCTTCGACGATTGCTTCGTAGACCAGCATGTCGCCGTGGCGGGTGTAGCGTTCGGTGACGTGCTCCTGATCGCTGTGGATCAGGGCGTGCGTTTCCACGATCTGATGGCCGGGTTCGCCGGGGCCGCCAGGTTCGGTGTGGCCCTGAGCGCCGCCGAGCCAGGTTTCGTCATTCAGGCCGGTGACGTCGACAACCAGAGTGTCACCTTCCCAGTGGCCAATGGAATCGCCCAAAAACGAGCTGTCCAGATCCTTGGGATGGCCGCGGCCGTCGGTGTAAATGATGCGGTAAGTCTGGCCGATGAAATTGGATTCGTACAAGACCACGACCATTTTGGGCGTTTGAACGAATTGCAAGGGCACCATCGAGGCGCGCGGAACGCCCATGGGCTTGCAGTCGTACTGAGGATCGTCGGGTGTGCTGGCGCCGTATTGGTTCTTGAACAAGGCCTCAACCTTGGCGGCGTATTCGGGCTTGTAGGAAGGCATGTCGGGAGTAGGCCACTTGTATGGGGAGCGCCTCCCTCCTCCGCCCAAAGTGAAAGAGACGGTGCCGTTAGAATCCTTAGTTACCGTCGTGTTGAAAGGATTGTCGTAGAAGCCGGTCAGGTCGGGATGGCCATCGGGCGCGCGCGGCGTGGGCTTTTTGGCGACGGGCAGCCCAAGGTAAAACTTTTGCAGTTCTTCGTTCGTGCCGCAGCAACCGGACATGTAAGCGCCCGAGGAATCGCTCTTCGCTGTGGCATCTGATTTCGCGGTTGCCGTCTTGGTCTGAGGAACTGCCGGCAGGGCGAGCAGATAAGTTGCCATCAGCGCCGCTGCGGTAATGCCGTATCGAACGAGACTGGATTTCGTATTCATAGCGATTCGACCCCTAGAGGACTTCGGCGCGAGTTGAGATCCCCGAGTGAGACCGCGCTGCACTTTCTCAGGGAGCGAGCCGTTGCGAATGCGTGGATGCTATGCCCGCGGGGAGGGACGTGTCAACACGGAGGGTTTTGGCTGGGGAGCGAGCAGCGCGGCGGCGAATCGGAGGAAGACTGCGGCCGCTCGTGCAGCGGCGCCCGGACCGGCTTCTTCGCGAAACGACGAGAGACCGTACGGTCGCATCTAATCTCTGCTATGATGCGGTTGCGACCGGTCGGTCGCATATGATGATGACGGGGAAGCCAGATGCGTAAAGGCGAACACACGCGGCAGGAGATCATCCGGAAGGCCGCGCCGATCTTCAATCAAAAAGGCTACGACGGGGCCGCTCTATCCGACCTGATGCGGGCCACAGGGCTGGAAAAAGGCGGAATCTACCGGCACTTCGCAAGCAAAGAGGAATTGGCGGCGGAAGCCTTTGACTACGCGTGGGCGGAGACGTTCGACGCGCGCATCCACGATCTGGATGCGATCACGAACAGCGTCGACAGGCTGAAGCAACTGGTAGCGAATTTTGTCGAGAGACGCGGCATCATTCCCGGCGGCTGCCCTTTGCTGAATACGGCCATCGATAACGACGACGGAAATTCCGTGCTG
>Ga0307479_10002304_pt1 | contig 17351 bp, 14 predicted proteins | sample atmos_gasesECM4C_FD_203743 | JGI IMG/M metagenome (GOLD analysis project Ga0307479, IMG submission 203743) | Hardwood forest soil microbial communities from Morgan-Monroe State Forest, Indiana, United States - atmos_gasesECM4C_515 | ecosystem: Environmental > Terrestrial > Soil > Temperate... | reverse complement strand
GCCTCCCATGGTGCCCCGCATCGCACCGCGCGAGGATTTGAATCCGTTCCGAATTTCCCAGATTCAATTTGATATGGCCGCTGAATTCCTAAAGCTTGACCCTGGCTTGCGGCAGATTCTACGCACGCCCAAACGCGTCCTGGAAGTTTCCATTCCCACGAAAATGGACAACGGCCAGGTGAAAGTTCTCACCGGTTATCGCGTGCAGCACAATGTGGCGCGCGGGCCGGCTAAAGGTGGCGTTCGTTTTCATCCCAATCTTACGCTGGACGAAATGAAAGCTCTGGCCGCCGGGATGACCTGGAAGACGGCAACCGTGAACGTGCCTTTTGGAGGCGCGCAGGGCGGCGTAATTTGTGATTCGAAGCGCATGTCCAAAGGTGAGCTTGAGCGCGTCACGCGGCGTTATGCCAGCGAAATTCTGCCGCTCATTGGACCGTATCTGGATATTCCGGCTCCTGACGTGTATACCGACGCGCAGACCATGGCGTGGATGATGGATACCTACGCCATGACTGTCGGCCACGCGGCGCACGGGTCGGTTACCGGGAAACCCTCCTCTGTCGGCGGTTCGAGTGGCCGAGAAGAAGCGATGGCTCGCGGCTTGGTCGCGGTCGTTGAAGAGGCATGCAAACTCAAAAAAATCGCGCTTCGGGGAGCAACCATCGCGATTCAAGGCTTCGGCCATTCAGGAGCTACCGTCGCGCAGCTCTTCGCCGAGAAAAAAGCAAAAATCATCGCTCTCAGCGATACTCGCGGAGGGGTAACCAATCCGCGCGGCATCGACCCCATCAAAGCGATCCGCTATAAAGAACGTTCCGGCACGGTCGTAGGGATGCCCGGCGCTTCGCGCACTACCAACGACGAATTACTCACCATGAAATGCGACATATTGGTGCCTGCTGCTCTCGAAAACGTCATCACCTTGAACAACGCGGAATCCATCAAGGCGCGCATTATCGCGGAAGCGGCGAACGGGCCGACCACTCCCCACGCCGATGAAATTCTCGCGCGCAAGGGCATCACCGTTCTCCCGGACATTCTCGCCAACGCCGGCGGCGTCACGGTCAGCTATTTTGAATGGGTGCAAAACCAGCAAGGGCTGATCTGGGACGCCGAAGAAGTAAATGCGCGTCTGCAAAAAACGATCGTGCGCTCTTTTCACGAAATGGTGGAAACCATGCGCAAACATCACGTCCCGCCGCGCGCCGGCGCCATGATTCTCGCCGTCGGACGTGTTGCGGAGGCCACTTTGGTCCGCGGATTGTTCCCGTAGCGCGAATTATTTCCGAGCCGGCCGCCGTACCACGACTGTTAGAAGCCCTACCCGGTATTTTTTCAAAAACTTTTTCTTGCGTCGGACCTCTAGCGCGCGTACATTCGCAATTGCCGGTGCGTTTTTGGTTGGTTGCCAAAAGCGCCCGGCAATTTTCACTTGGAGTGAAATTGTGGCGAAATAGTGGCGCTGTTTTTTGACGTGAAACTCGTCGCGCCGCAAGAGACTAAAGAATTTTGTGGCCTGCAGCATGGGTCGCTGAGGATTAAGCACCAAAAATGTCCAACCACATAAATGTGGCTCCCAATTTATTACTCACCATTGCGGGATTCGATCCTTCTTGCGGCGCGGGTATCGCGGCCGACCTCAAGACTTTTGCCGCTCACGGTTGTTACGGCGTGGCGGCGATCACTTCACTGACGGTGCAGAGTACCGAAGGCGTGCAGGCGGTCCACAATACGCCCAGCGCCGAACTGCGCGAACAATTGGAAATATTGGCTAAGGATTGCGACATCGTCGCGGTAAAGATCGGCATGCTCGGGAATCGCGGAAACGCCGTGGTGGTCGCGGAATTCCTGGATGCCCATAAATTCGCGCACGTGGTCCATGACCCGGTGATGAAGTCTTCCAGCGGAGCGGAACTACTCGATGCCGCCGGACTCAAATATCTGATCACAGAATTGCTGAAACGCTCTACGGTGATCACTCCCAACGTGCCGGAGGCAGAAATTTTGGCGGGGATGGAAATCAAAGACGTAGCCGGCATGGAAGCCGCGGCTAGAAAGATCGTCGAGATGGGCGCTCACGCCGTGATCGTGAAGGGCGGTCACATGGAGCGCGCCATTGACGTACTTTTTGACGGCGAAAAAATCACCTTACTGGGGGGCGACCGGGTAAAGGCGGATAACTATCACGGAACGGGTTGCACGTTCGCGTCAACCATCGCCGCGCAACTGGCCTCCGGCCGCGGGCTGACAGAAGCCGCTATGCTCGCCAAGGCGTACGTGACCAAAGCCATCGAAAAGGGCTACGCCATCGGCAAGGGGCGAATTCCCTTGGATCATTTCTACCGCTTGCGCACTGAACCGCCGGCGCGCGGGATCCACGAAGTTCCGCAACACGGCATGCACCCCGCCGCGGAACCGACTGCTCATTAGTTTATTCGGATTGTTTGCTTCTCCAAAGCTGGGCGAAAGTTGCGATGGAAGGTTTTCGCTTTGGCTCCCAGCGCGGCGCTATCGTTTCCACACTACTCGACCAGCCACAATCGTGGCCATCGGGGCGCCTTTGAAGCTGCGCCCGTCAAAGGGCGAATTCCGCGATTTGCTGGATGACTCCTTGACGTTAAAAATCCACTCATGATCTGTCGAAAAAATCGTAAGGTCGGCGGCCTCGTTCTCGGCAATTTTTCGTTCCAGACCAAGCACTCGCGCCGGACCAGTTGTGAATAATTCCACCATACGCTGCAGGGTGATCTTCCCGCTGTGCAGCAGTTCCAGGGCAAGCCCCAACGCCGTTTCAAATCCCAAAATGCCAAAAGGGGCGCGATCAAACTCCACATCCTTTAAAGCTGGCTCGTGAGGCGCATGATCCGTTGCTATGGCGTCCACGGTGCCGTCGGCCAGCCCGGCCAGCAGTGCCTCACGGTCTTCGCGCGCGGCTAATGGCGGATTCATTTTGAATCGCGAATCGTATTGCACATCCTCATCGATCAGTGTGAAGTGATGCGGCGTGACCTCGCAGGTGACCTTCAACCCGCGCTGTTTCGCCCAGCGCACCAGCTCCAGCGAACTCCGCGCTGAAAGATGCGCGATATGCAGCCGGGCATCCGTCAACTCGGCGAGCTGAACGTCCCGCGCGACACACACTGCCTCTGCGGCAGCGGGCATACCGCGCAAACCCAGCCGCGCGGAAGTAACCCCTTCGCGCATCACCGCGCCATGCGCGAGAGAAACATCTTCGGCGTGTTCAATCACCGGAAGGTCAAGCGATTGGCAATAGTCCATCACTTGCCGTGCCAATTTCGCCGTAGCGATGGGCTTGCCATCGTCGGATACCGCGACGATTCCAGCTTCCTTCATCGCCGCTATTTCCGCGATGTTTTCTCCTTTGCTGCCCACCGATGCCGCGCCGATCGGCCAGACCCGCACGCTGCCGGTCGATTTCGCGCGATCCACAATAAATCTGGTGACCGAGGCGTTGTCATTCACGGGTTTCGTGTTTGGCATACAACACACTGCGGTAAAACCGCCCCGTGCCGCTGCTCGCGTTCCGCTCTCGATGCTTTCCGAAGACTCCTGGCCCGGTTCCCTCAGATGCACATGCATGTCGATAAAACCCGGCGCGATGATCAATCCGGCCGCGTCGAAAATTTCTGCATCTCGCGCTCGGGTGACCTTTCCCGGCGCGGCAATCTCCGCGATTTTCTCCCCATCGAGAAGAATGTCCTGCGCCGCATCGGTTTTCGTCGCCGGGTCCAGCACCCTACCGTCCTTAATCAGCAGCATGCGTGGATTCCTTTTTTCCTGGTGTAGCGCTCGTGCCCTCCGATGCCTCAACGGCGACGGGGCTCTCTCCGCCTTCGGTCGCGCCGGACATCAGCAAATACAGCAGCGCCATGCGCACGGCAATGCCGTTGGTCACCTGTTCGAGCACGCACGATTGCGCTCCATCCGCCACCTCCGGCGAAATTTCCACCCCGCGATTCATGGGACCCGGATGCAGGATGAGTGCGTTGGGATTCGCCAGCCGCAACCGCTGGGCATTCAGTTGATACAGCAAAATATATTCTTCGGCGGAAAGTGTGGGCTCGTACATTCGTTCGGTTTGCACTCGCAGTACCAGGATCACGTCCGCATCTTCGAGCCCTTCCTCGATTCTTGACACCCGTCGAATCACGCATCCTGAAGGACCGATCTTTTCCAGTTCGCGCGGGACCCACATGGCCGGGCCGCACAGGGTGAATTGACCGCCGAATTTCCCCAGCAAATGAATATTCGAACGCGCCACGCGACTGTGTTGAATATCGCCAAGAATGGTGACCTTCAAATTTTCAATGGAGCCGCGGCGGTCCCGAATGGTCAGCGCGTCCAGCAATCCTTGGGACGGATGCTCATGCGTGCCGTCACCAGCGTTGATCACCGGTATGTCAAGATGGCGCGCCACGAAATCCGCCGCGCCCGAGGCCGCGTGGCGCATCACCAGGCAATCCGGTTTCATGGCGTTCAGGGTGTACACGGTATCCAGAAGCGATTCGCCTTTTTTAAGGCTGGACGCTTCCGCTTGCAGGTTCATGGTGTCCGCGCCCAGTCGCGAAGCCGCAGTGCTAAAACTAATGCGCGTACGAGTGGAATTTTCAAAGAACGCCAGAGTTACGGTTTTTCCGCGTAACGTGGCGAGTTTTTTCAAGGGATGCCGCTGAATTTCCTGAAACAGTTTGCTCTGGTCCAGCAGAAAAGTTAGTTCGTCCGCACTGAGCGGTTCAAGGGCCAGGAGATCGCGAAAACGGTAGGTCACATGGTCACTTGTGCAATTACCGGCAAATCTTGTTACCGTCGAACAGCAGCGCAGTACTGATCAATTCATGAAAAGTTCCTACGGCTCCAGGCGATCGACCAGCACTACGCGCTCTTCGCTGTCGATCTCTCGCAGCCGTACTTCGACGATTTCGGTATCGCTGGTTTGCACGCCCCGGCCCACGTACTGCGCTTCGATGGGCATTTCACGATGGCCGCGATCAATCAGCACACACAGTGAAACGCGCTTTGGCCGGCCCAGGTCGAACAACCCGTTCATCGCCGCGCGAATGGTCCGGCCCGTATACAAAACGTCGTCCACCAGCACCAGGTCCATGTTATCCACGCCGAATGAAATATCAGAAGATTGCAACACCGCATGGGAAGCCACTTTGGATAGATCGTCGCGGTACAAAGTAATGTCCAGCGTCCCGACCGGCACTTCCACACCATCGATTCCCCGCATGGCTTTTGCGATTCGCTGCGCCAGAGGCACGCCACGGCGCCGCACCCCGATCAGTGCCAGATGTTTCGTACCGCCTGATTTCTCCACGATTTCGTGCGCCAGCCGCTGAATGGTGCGATCGATTTCAGAGGCCGACATGAGCTGAGACTTTTCTACAATGCGCATAAGTTCGCGTAATCCTATCATTGCTGCCGCACCGCGGCCAATGCAACCGTGGCGTAACATTTGGATGATAGACTGCCGAAGTTCTTCTGGAGGAATTCGGGATGGCTGCTGGGCTCGCAAGATTTTTCCATGGTGCAAATAAGATTGTGGCGATGGCGTTGTCCCTGGCACTGCCAGCGGCAGTGCCGATCTCGGCGCAAAAAGCTTCTTCGCAAACCGCCGCCCACAAAAACAGCACGAATAACGATGCTCGCGATTCCAGTAAGCCAAAACTGGTGGTCATTCTGGTGGTTGACCAGATGCGTGGAGATTACATCGATAAATTTCAACAACAGTGGACCGGCGGTTTGCAGCGCCTCGTCAATGAAGGAGCCTGGTTCCGCGAAGCTGCCTATCCTTATGGCTCGACCGAAACCTGCGTCGGCCATACCACCATTTCCACCGGAGCGTTTCCCGCGAGCCACGGCATGATCGGCAATGAATGGTGGGATCGCGAGCAGCAGAAGGAGGTTACCTGCACGGCCGATTCGTCGGTAAAGAATATCGCCTACGGTGGCTCGGCCGCTTCTGATGGAGGTGATCCCACGGGCAGCGCGCATGGCTCAACGCCAAACAGCACGGGAGATAGCGCCGTCAAGATGCTGATGCCGGCATTCGCGGAGGAGTTGAAGTTCCAGTCTGGGGCCGGAACCCGTGTCCTCGCGATGTCACTCAAAGCGCGCGCCGCTATTACCCTGGCGGGACATCAAGCCGATTCTGTGACGTGGTGGGACGGAGCTACCGGTTTATGGCAAACTTCGTCAGCCTATCCACAAACACCGTTCATCGCCGAATTCGTAAGACGGCATCCCATCACGGAAGACTACGGCAAAACGTGGGCGCCTCTGCTGCCCGAGTCAGCGTACCTATATGACAAAACCGCGGTCAATCCCGGAGCGCCTAGTGGTTACGGCGCCCAATTTCCTCACCCGCTGCGGGGCGCCCCGGACAGTAAAGGCCCGGACCGTGCGTTTTATTTGCAGTGGGCCACCAGTCCGTACGCCGAAACTTATCTTGCTCACATGGCGGAAAATGTGGTGGACAAGCTGAAGCTCGGTCAAGGCCCCGGCATCGATTTTATTTCTGTGAGTTTTTCTTCCGTGGACTACGTCGGACATTCCTTCGGTCCACGCAGCTGGGAAGTGCAGGACGAACTGGCGCGCCTGGATCGCGATCTAGGCGAATTCTTCACGCATCTGGATCAAACTGTCGGGCGTGGGAAATATGTGGTGGCCTTTAGCTCGGATCACGGCGTCGCGCCTGTGCCTGAAGATTTGCGGAGGACTGGCGTAGATGCAGGGCGCCTCAATGTCGAAGAGGTAAGAAATCGCATCGAGCAGGCCCTGGAACCGCTTCATTACGCAAGGCCATCAGTATCTAAAATTGACGGGGCTAACGTGTACTTCACTCCCGACACGTATGGCCGGTTGAAAAGCGATGCGCACGCTTTGCAAACGGTGATCGATGCTATTCAGAGTGCTCCCGGAGTCGCTCGCGTATATCAAGCCGAGGAAGTGGACGACCGGCCAGCCACACGCAATCCGATGCGCGACGCCGAGGCCGCCGGCTTTTTTAAATCCCGGAGCGGCGACTTGCTTATCGTTCCCAAGCCGTACTGGATCTGGGATTATTCTGCGCCGGGAAAACCAGGCCGCAACGGCGGAACTTCGCACGGCACGCCGTATTACTACGATCAACGGGTTCCAGTGATTTTGATGGGTTCGGGCATTCGTCGCGGAAAATATTACGGAGCGGCTACGCCTGGCGACATTGCGCCGACACTTGCCACTCTTTGCGGTATTACGCTGGCTACGCATGATGGCAGAACTTTGGCAGAAGCGCTGGAGGCCTCTCAGTCAGCGCCAGGGCCGCCATCTTCGCAGCCACGATCAACAAGCGATGCCAATGCCTCCAGCGATCGCTAAAGAAATTCTCGCAACCGCGTAGCGTTTCCGGCGGGAATTCTCCGCCGCGTGGCTCGCGCTTCGTGTTATCCTGCAGCCGATGTGACCTCCGCTGGCCCTGTCGATCTCAGCGTTAACATCGGCGCTTTGCGCCTCAGAAATCCCATTATTGCCGCCAGCGGCACCTTCGGTTACGGCCTTGAGTTTGCCCCCCTTGTCGGTCTAGAGACCATCGGCGGTTTTGTTACTAAAGGGTTATCCCTCAACCCTATACAGGGCTCTCCCGCGCCGCGCCTTTGCCACACACCTTCAGGAATGTTGAACGCCGTGGGCCTCCAAAACGTCGGTGTCCGAGCCTTCGTGACGGAAAAACTGCCGGTACTAAGAAAATACGTCACCCCCGTATTAGTTAACATCTTCGGGTATTCACCCGAGGAGTACGCCGGCGTCATTCGTATCCTCGAAGACGCTCCGGGAATTGCCGGGTATGAGCTCAATATCTCCTGCCCCAATGTGAAGCAGGGTGGTATCCAATTTGGTAGCGACCCCGCCATGGTTTCGCAAGTGGTGAGCGTTGCCCGATCCGCGGCGAGTCGACCGCTGTGGGTGAAGCTGTCGCCGCTGGTTACAGACATTGGGGTTATCGCCAAAGTGGCGGAGGAGGCTGGGGCAGACGCGCTGACGGTAGCTAACACCTACCCCGCGATGTCGATAGACGTCAAAGCTCGCAGGTCCCGGCTCGGATGCCCCACCGGAGGCCTTTCCGGGCCGGCTATACGTCCAATAACTGTGAGGCTGGTCTGGGAGGCACAGAAGGCCGTCAGGATCCCAATTATAGGGTTAGGGGGTATCGAGACGGTCGACGACGTGCTTGAGTACTTATCCGTGGGAGCTGCGGCTGTCCAAGTGGGCACGGCTAGCTTCGTAAGGCCAGGTGCGATGGGGGTCTTAACCTCCCAGTTAGAGAGGCGGGCTACAGGGTTTAATGTACAGAATATACAGGGTTTAACTGAAGTTTTGGTACCGAAGTTGGATTGACCCACCGGCCAGTGACTGGTAGACTTTTCAGTATGATGATGCGAAAAAGACACAATATGCGACGTTCGATTCACATCCTCTACGCGCTCTTCCTATGGATCCCGGTGATGTTCCTGGCCGCGCAATCCATCGACGCCCCATTGGTGGCCCGATCCAACGAGCCTGTTAAGCCTCTCAAGACTTGGGTAGGGAACGCCAGTTGGTATGGGAACAACTTTGACGGTAAGAAGACCGCCAACGGAGAAGAGTTTGACTCCGAAGCCCTGACTGCGGCGCACCCCAACCTGCCGTTCGGGTCCATCGTGCGCGTAGTGAACGTTAGGAACGGAAAGTTTGAAGTAGTACGTATTAATGACCGGGGTCCATATCAAGAGGGACGCGAAATTGATGTATCCTATCGCGTGGCTAGAAAGATCGGCCTTACGCACGCCGGAGTTAGCAAGGTCCGGCTGGAGTTGATGCAGTTACCGCAACGCCCTTAAAGAGCCCCGAAGGTCGGGGCCACCAACGTGACCTTGACCTTTGACGCTCATCCGCGAAGCAACCTGATTGTCGCCCTCGATTTCGATTCCTTATCGACTGCTGTAAAGTTTGCCAAGAATATTGCCCCGCTGGTTGGCATGTTCAAGATCGGGAGCCAACTTTTTACCGCGGCGGGACCTGCGGCAGTTAACGAGATTGCCGCGCTCGATGTAGGGATCTTCCTGGATTTGAAATTTCACGACATACCGAACACGGTTGCAGGGGCAGTGCTGTCTGCCGCTTCGTTACCAGGCGTTGAGTTGCTCAACGTTCACGCGCTTGGAGGCAGCGCCATGCTTCACGCTGGCGTGCAAGCCATCAGTGCGGGTGTGGCCATGGGCTCCAATCGCGCCAGACTCCTGGCAGTCACTATTTTGACCAGCATGGACGAAAAATCTTTGCTGGAAGTCGGCATAGCTGGCCCGGCGGCGGATCGCGTGACCCAGCTTGCGGTCATGTCGCAAAAAGCGGGCGTAGATGGCGTCATCGCTTCGGTACAAGAGGCGCTGGCGATCCGCGAAGCGTGCGGACGCGATTTTCTTATCGTGACTCCCGGGGTACGACCCAAAGATGAATCCTCTTCGGCGCAGCGCGATGATCAGTCTCGCACCGCCACGCCCGCGGAAGCGATCCGTGCCGGCGCGGATTTCATCGTCGTGGGCCGTCCCATCCTCGCCGCTCGTGATCCTCGCGCCGCCACGCAAACCATCGTCGAAGAAATCGCCGCCGCAAAGTAATTCTCTGGAAGCTGAATTCGCCGCGCCCGGACTTTGTCACGCCTTCCTTGACCACGGTGCGGGCCGCCGATAAGCTTGTGATTCTCGTTCTAGGTGAAATATTTAATGGACCAGATTCACGTCACATTACCGGATGGCACGGTTCAGGAAGTGCCCAAGGGCACTACTCCGCTGGAGATTGCCCGCAAAATATCTCCGCGTCTTGCAGATGCGGCGCTTGTCGCGCGCATCTCCGCCGGCAATGGCGTCCCCGATTCGAGCGCTACGGATAATAGCGAATTGATCGATCTGCGGCGTCCGCTGGACTACGATGTGAAGCTGCAGATCCTCACGGAAAAAGATGCTGACGCGCTGTATGTCTTCCGCCATTCCGCGGCTCATTTGCTCGCCGCCGCGGTCACCGAGCTTTTCCCCGACGTCCAGCTCGGTATCGGGCCGCCCATCGACACCGGCTTTTTCTATGAATTTCTGCGTGACGAACCGTTCACTCCGGAAGACCTGGTTAAGATTGAAGCCAAGATGCGCCAGCTTGCGGCGCAAGACTTGCCGAACGAGCGCAAACTTTTGTCCAAACCCGAAGCGCTCGAGCTGTACAAGAAAACGAATCAAACTTTTAAGTGCGAGCTCGTGGAAGAAAAGGCCACCGAGCCGCTGGTTTCGTTTTACAGCACCGGGAAATTCATCGATTTTTGCCGTGGCCCGCACATTCCTTCCACCAAGCGCATCACCGCGTTCAAATTGATGAGCGTTGCCGGCGCCTACTGGAAAGGCCAGGAAGCAAATCCGCAGTTACAACGCATTTATGCGGCGGCTTTTTATACCCAGAAAGAGCTCGACGAATATTTGCATCGCCTCGAAGAGGCCAAGCGCCGCGACCATCGCAAACTGGGAGTGGAACTCGATCTATTCAGCATTCAGGAAGAAGCCGGCCCCGGACTTATTTTTTGGCATCCCAAAGGCGGCCTGATCCGCAAAATCATGGAAGATTGGCTGCGCGACGAATTGTTGCGCCGCGGCTACGATCTGGTCGTCACGCCCCATATCATGAAGCTCGATTTGTGGAAGACCAGCGGCCACACTGGCTATTACCGCGAAAACATGTTTGGTCCCGTAGAAGTGGAAAAAACCGATTATCAATTGAAGCCCATGAATTGTCCGGGGCACATTCTGATCTACAAAGCCAGGATGAAGAGTTATCGCGATCTGCCTGTGCGTCTCGCGGAACTGGGCACCGTGTACCGCTACGAGCGCAGCGGCGTGCTGCACGGTTTGCTGCGCGTTCGCGGCTTTACGCAGGACGACGCCCACATTTTCTGCATGCCTTCGCAAATTGAAAGCGAAGTGGTAGCCTGCGTGGATTTCGCCTTCGCGGTAATGAAAACTTTCGGCTTTGACAAATTTGAGGTGGAACTCAGTGACTGGGACGCGTCGCATCCTGAAAATTACGTCGGCAAGCCGGAAGATTGGCAGAGCGCCACTTCGGCGCTCGCCGACACCTTGACGCGAATGAATATTCCTTTTAAGAAAATCGAAGGCGAAGCGGCATTCTACGGCCCCAAGATCGACATCAAGTTAATCGATGCAATCGGTCGCCCCTGGCAACTGACCACCGTGCAAGTCGATTTCAACTTGCCCGCTCGGTTCGGGCTGCAATATATCGGCGAAGATGGCGCGAAGCACCAGCCGCTGATGGTTCATCGCGCTTTACTCGGTTCCGTCGAACGCTTCATCGGCATCTTGATTGAGCATTACGCAGGTGCTTTCCCGCTGTGGCTCGCTCCCGTGCAAGTCGAAATCTGTCCGGTCAGCGAAAAAGTTGCCGACTATGCACGCCACGTGACCGACACGTTAAAGCGCCACGGCTTCCGTGTGCATCTCGACGATCGCAACGAAAAACTGCCCGCCAAAATCCGCGATGCGCAACTGCAGAAAATTCCCTACATGCTGGTACTCGGCCCCAAAGAATCCGATGCCGGCACCGTCTCTGTCCGCCATCGCACCAAAGGCGACCTCGGCCCAAAACCGCTTCCCGAAGTGATCGAGTCGCTGACCAAGGAAGTAGATTCCAAAGCGGCTTCCTGACTCGCACGTTCAGGTAATCAATCAACGCGTTTACAGGCGGCGCGATAATGACAAACTCAAGAAACGCCATGACGGCAGACCAAGGAAACTGGCCGAACATTGGATTGCCGCCTGGAAGGCCCACGATCTGGAATTGATCACTCTAGAGATCGAACGCATGCGCAGAGGGGGTATCACTTTTCCACGCCCTATAAGCTAACCCATGCTTTCTTGACGGGGTAGGCTATAAGGTGGGGAAAAGTGATACACCTGCTGCCTTGCGGAGTTTCGCCGCGATTCGTTAACTAGGGATTTGCCTCGCATGTGGCAAGCTTCGCCTCAAGTTGGGCAATCATTTGGTTCAACTAACGAGACGATCTCATTGGCAGTAGAGAATCGGCGGGAATCGCCCAAGATCACTAGGGCTTGCACACTGATTGGGTCAAGCGCGTTTTCCCGAACCAAGGCAGCGCACGAGCAAAGCTGATGAAAGGCTTGGCATGGGGCAAGTTCTACAACGAGCACAAGGACGATAAGTTGAACGCTGCCGAACTGGAGCAGCGCATCGTCGAACTCATCGACGATGATGAGGTAGAGAGCAAGAAAGGGATCTACGAATACCTTTTGACGGGCACCGTTAGAACTTTGAGTCTGCGAACATTCGACGAAAAAACGAAGCAGAAAATCTACGCAAAGCAGGATGGCATCTGTCCAATCTGCAAAAAGCACTTCAACTTTGAAGAGATGGAAGCCGACCATATTCTTCCGTGGAGCGGTGGAGGCAAAACGATGCCAGAGAATTGCCATATGCTTTGCAAGCTGGATAACAGGACGAAAAGCGGAAAATAGGTCATTTTCGGAGCACGCGCCTTTTTAGCGACGCTTTTTGGCAAGCGTCCCGACTACACAGCCAAGTGAATACAGCAGAAATGACGCCCTCAAGATGAGAGGCAGGGTCGGATTTAACTGTGCTTTAATTTACGACGCCATGGGCTTCTTTCAACTCTCTCTATTCGCTCTCATTTTTGCGGTCGAGACGTCTGCGATGGCTCAGGTGCAATCTTCGGTTGACCGCCCCAAAATATCTATTGACGTCGTTGAGTTGGAGGGCACCCGTCTGCCCGAGGCGACCCAGGAGCGATTAGTGACGTCGTTAAAACAGCGCGAATGGGAAGAAAATTCCGACTGGGTAGCCGATTTGGAAACTATGGTGATTCGTGCAGAGTCAGAGGGTTGGCCGGATAGGGAGAATCAGGGATATCTTAACTTTTCCGTTTCAGCGTCGTGGAAACCACTTCGCCGAGAACCTGGGTTACTCCACGTTCTAGTAGCGGTTCACGTCGACGAAGGCCAGCAAAAAAGACTTAAGAAGATTGAGTTTCGCGACGTTGGGGGCCACCTTGGGCCACCAGTTTTCGACTCCAATAAGCTTCGGAAGCTAATTCCGTTGAACGATGGCGAAATATATAATCGCGACAAATACCATGCCGGTATCGACACAGTGGCCGCTACCTACAAAGAACGGGGATTCATCGAATTAACAACAAACGAGACGCTAACGGTGGACGACGATGATCAGACCGTTACACTGGTTATTGATATAACCGAAGGCAAGAGATTCCGTTGGGGAAACATTCAGGTGATTGGTCTGGACCCGAATATAGAAATGATGCTAAGGGCGCGGCTGCCGAAAGATATGCCCGTGAATCCGAAACTCATCCGAGACTTCTATCAAGAGTACAAATCATCTCTGCCTGTTGGTGCATCCCCCGAAACTGTAGAATGGAAACGTGACCCGCAGCGCGCCACTGTAGACTTGACATTTGACTTCAGTACCCCGCCCTCAAAATCACATGACTAAGAAAAGCCAGTTCTAGTCAAAAGCAGTTGTCCGATAACCCGACGCAATATAAAAGGGCGCCCCTTTTGGAGTAGGGTTTGGGTGCATGCCTCAATCCCTACGGAAAGGAACGCCCTCAATGGATAGCAAAAAGTATATCGGTATGGATGTGCACAAGGAAAGCATTTCGATTGCGGTGATGAATGGTGCAGGAAAGATCGGGATGGAATGCGTGATCGAGACGAAAGCGAGCATGATTCTGCAGTTTATCGATGGGCTGCGTGGAGACTTGCAGGTCACGTTTGAAGAAGGAACCTCGGCGGCCTGGTTGTACGACTTGCTGAAACCGCATGTGACGAAATTGCTGGTGTGCGATCCACGAAAGAATGCCTCCATGAGAGAAGGCCACCAGAGTGACAAGATCGACGCGCGAGGGTTGGCGGAGCTGTTGCGTCTCAACCATCTCAGCCCGGTCTATCACGGTGAACACGGCCTACGAACCCTGAAGGAACTGGTGCGCAGTTATCTCACCATCACCAAAGATCTCGCACGGATCATGACGCGAGTGAAGGCCATCTATCGCAGTTGGGCCATTCCTTGTACCGGCAAGCAGGTCTATGCACCGCGCCATCGCGCCGAGTGGCTCGGGAAGATCGGTGAACCGGGGGTGCGCCGGCGAGCAGAGTTTTATTACCAACAACTCGATGCGCTGCGGACGGTGCGTCAAGAAGTGCGGCGGGAGCTGTTGGCCGAGGCCAAGAAACACCCGGCCTGGAAACGGCTCTGCCAGATTCCTTCGATCGGTCCGATCCGGGCAGCCGTACTACTTGGCATTCTGCAGACCCCGCACCGTTTTCGCACCAAGAGGCAGCTGTGGAGCTTCAGCGGTGTTGGCATCGAGACCCACAGCAGCGCCGATTACCGTAGCGTCGACGGGCGGCTGCAACGAACGAAGAAACAGATCTCCATTCGCGGACTGAACCGAAACTGCAATCGTGATCTGAAGAATCTGTTTAAGGGCGCGGCCATCGTAGCCTCGAGCAAACCTGGTCCGTTTCAAGAGTTCTACAACGGTTTGTTGACCAAGGGTATTAGGCCGGAGATGGCGCGTCTAACCTTGGCTAGGAAGATTGCCACTATCGTGTTGATCATGTGGAAGAGAGGAGCGTGCTTCGACGCCCAACATCTGAAACCACAAACAGCTTGAGTGTCTTTGATCGAGTCCGCTCCATCTCTGGGAATTTCTCTGGCGGTGGCCGTCGGGTTCTCGAGACACTTTGGTTCGAGAGCGAGTCTCAGCTGTGTAGTTAGGCGCTGCGTGCCTCGGGCACCCAGTCTCACACCCGACCCTAGGCACCGAGTAGCCGGACGGGATTGCTCCCGTCCAGCCCTCTAAGAACTGTGCATGAGAGTTTCCCCTCACACAGCTCAAGCCCTTGGAACGCCTCTTTCAGGAAGACGCGGTTTCGATATAGGAATGCCCTGGTCGTGCACCCTGTCGTGGCACTCCGGATGAAGTAGAACGCGGTTTGCAGTGCTTTTCGAACCACCCATCACACGGGGAACGCAGTGGTGAAGACGCCAACCCGTGATCCGAGTGATTTTTGTATTGCATGCAGGGCAAAGTCCGCGTTGTTCATACCAGAGGTAGCGAAGAGTATGAGTACCCCGGAACGTTTCCAGCATGTGATCTCCTTCGCGTTTCTCGAAGTAGGTTTCATACGCAGGATCGTACGGGTTAGCTTCGCCTCTGACTTTTACGTGTCGTTTAATGGGGATGCGACTCGCGAGCAGCAACCGCACTTTAATTGGTTGCCCCTCCTCCTCACATGTTTCCCCAAAGAAGAACCAGTCACGGCCTCGATGCTGCTCAAAGTATTTCTGTTTGAGCCAGCGTGGGTCTTTATTCGGGTGTCGTCTTCGGGCCCATTGCCACAGACGATAGAAGATTGCGTGGTCCACGCGATTGAACGCGCGTTTACTCACCGCATGCCGATGATAGTTCGCCCACCCTCTTATCTTGGGGTTGAGTTCCTTAATCAAATCGGCGGCAGACATTCCAAGCGCAGCTTTGATCGTTCTTCGGATGCCCTCCAGGAAAGTCTTAATGTTTTTCTTGGATGGCTTGATGAGCAGTTTCCCATTGGAGTATCTGCGCACGTTTTGTCCAAGGAAGTCGAAGCCATTCGTCACGTGCGTGATGATCGTCTTCGTAGGAGAGAGTTCAAGTCCGCGTTCGCGCAAAAACTGCTCGACAAGCGATTTGATTCCCCCTTCCAGCAACTCTTTCGATTTGCTGGTGATGACGAAGTCATCCGCATAACGGATGAGATTCACGGAGGGGTACTTACCTCCAAGAGACTTGACGCGAGTTCCCGTTGGGTACTTTTCCTTCAAGAGTCGCTCAAGCCCATCCAGCGCGCAGTTAGCGAGCGCGGGGGAGATAATTCCACCCTGAGGAGTTCCGTCCGTCGTTTCGTGAAGGACGTGTTTTTCCATATAGCCCGACGCCAGCCATTTTCTTAGAATGGTTCTATCCATAGGAACGTGGTGTAAGAGCCAGTCTTGGCTGATTTTATCGAAACAGCTTTTGATGTCCCCCTCCAGAACCCACTGCGTGTTTGCGCTTTTCAGTGCTTGAAAGCACTGTTGCATCGCATCAGCGCAGGACCGCTGCTGACGAAATCCATAAGAATTTCGATCGGCGTTGGTTTCCACCACGGGATCCAGTGCGAGCAGATATAATGCCTGCTGCGCTCTGTCTTTCATGGTGGGAATTCCGAGCGGACGCATCGTTTTGCCATCCGACTTCGGGATGTAGACACGTCGAAGAGGCTGAGATTGATAGCCCCTACGCTTTAGTTCGCGCACTGCCTTGATCTTCTTCTCTGGTGTGTCCCAGATTTCTCCGTCCACACCGGGGGTTTTCTTACCAGTATTTTCCGTCACTCGTCGAACGGCGTGAACTTTTCCGCTATACGAGTGGGCCAGCAGCCGTTGCAAGGCTCGCACCCTGCCCCACCTGCCTGCCTTCGTCGCCTGCACGATACGCACTTGGAGTCGGCGAACGTTGCGGTTGATGGCTGGCCAATCAATGGCATACCATTCCGCCGCTTCGCTTGAGACCGCACCAACAGCTCGCGCTGTCGTCATCTGCTATGCCTCATGAGCCGATTGGTCAAGTTCTCTCGTGTAAAGGACCAAAGAGAAGTCAGCTCGCTTTCGCGTTCGGTAATGTCGTCCGTGTTAGGGACTCAACCGATATCCACTCCATTACAGAGCGGCATTTGCTTTCTCTCTCCTCTCATACCCGCATCGCCGTCGATCTGCCTTGCGGCTTCACTTCCCCTTGCGGGGAGCGATACGGGCTTATCCTGTTCCGTTGGAGTGACGCGATAGAGTAGGTGTTCTCTGTACGCCGGCAGTGTTGGTTGCCCATGACGGGGGAGAGGGGAACCCCCGTGCCCACTGTAAGAGAAGCCTATAAGCATCTTCGGCTTCCTGTCATTGACGACGCTTACGAGAATTTGCATATGCTCACCGTGCTATCAACCCTGGGCCCTCACCGCCTTGATGCTGGCAGATGCACCGTGGCCTCGCGGTTCCGATGCCGATCTTTCGATCGCGGGATACGTTGTCAGAGCGCTTTAGACAGGTCGTTGCCTTCCCGCCATAGCTCCTAGGGTACTCATCATGGGAGATGAGGTCCGGTCGAGATTTACTTCGCCGGACAGTCACTTCAACCGCTTTCAGTTCGCAGCCTCTCGGATAACCAGAAAAAGCTATGG
>Ga0307479_10002302_pt1 | contig 17355 bp, 13 predicted proteins | sample atmos_gasesECM4C_FD_203743 | JGI IMG/M metagenome (GOLD analysis project Ga0307479, IMG submission 203743) | Hardwood forest soil microbial communities from Morgan-Monroe State Forest, Indiana, United States - atmos_gasesECM4C_515 | ecosystem: Environmental > Terrestrial > Soil > Temperate... | reverse complement strand
AAAAAGAAGGCCACATTTTTGCCGAGGGCGTGCTGGAAATCCTGCCCGACGGCTACGGCTTTCTGCGCTCGCCCGATTACAACTATTTGCCGGGCCCGGACGACATTTACGTCTCGCCCTCGCAGATTCGCAAGTTCGACCTCAAGACCGGTGACACCATTAGCGGGCAGGTGCGTCCTCCCCATGAAGGGGAAAAATATTTCGCCTTGGTCAAGATTGAAGCCGTCAACTTCGAATCGCCCGATGAAGCACGCAACAAGATTCTGTTCGACAACCTGACACCTCTGTATCCGCAGGAACGTCTTAAGCTTGAGACCGTCCGGGAAAACGTCAGTGCCCGCGTAATGGATCTGTTGACACCGATCGGAAAAGGGCAGCGCGGTTTGATCGTTTCGCCCCCACGCGCCGGCAAGACCATGTTGTTGCAGAACGTCGCCAATTCCATCACCACCAATCATCCGGAAGTGGTGTTGATTGTCCTGTTGATCGATGAGCGCCCTGAAGAAGTTACCGACATGCAGCGCTCGGTGAAAGGTGAGGTTATTTCCTCTACTTTCGACGAGCCCGCCGCCCGCCACGTGCAAGTGGCGGAAATGGTGATCGAAAAAGCTAAGCGCCTGGTTGAACATAAGCGGGATGTAGTTATTTTGCTCGACTCCATTACCCGGCTGGCTCGCGCTTACAACACGATCGTGCCACCCAGCGGCAAGGTACTTTCTGGCGGCGTGGATTCCAATGCGTTGCAACGTCCGAAGCGATTTTTTGGCGCAGCCCGGAATATCGAAGAGGGCGGTTCGCTCACCATCATCGCCACCGCACTGATCGATACCGGCTCCCGCATGGATGACGTGATCTTTGAAGAATTCAAAGGCACGGGCAATATGGAAATTATTCTTGATCGCAAGCTGGTCGATAAGCGTACTTTCCCGGCCATCGACATCCAACGCTCCGGCACGCGTAAGGAAGAGTTGCTGATTCCGAAAGAAGACCTGACGCGCATCTGGGTGCTACGCCGAGTGTTGAATCCGCTCTCTCCCGTAGAAGCGATGGAACTATTGATCGACAAGCTGAGCAAAGCCAAATCGAACGGGGAGTTCCTGGCCAATATGAGTTCGCTGTAGCTCGCGAAGCTGCGAGCGGGCTTGCTTGCCTCGCCCGGCGCTGTGCTTTCGACACCTTGCCCTTCGGTCCATTGCTACGATCTTCCCTGTGCACAGCATGACGACGATTTCTACTAGATCACTACCGCACGTATAATAGTGGGCTTCATTTTCCCAGTCTCCCGAGGTTATCGTGCGATTTAAGACTCTTGGTCTGATCATTCTGTTGTTCGTGCTCGCGGCGGTTCAATCAATGCCTTGCCAGGCGCAACAGCAACCCCCGCGCCCGCCTGACTATCCACCCAATCGACCGCCAACTATGGAGGAAGAGCAACACGCCAAGATAGAGAAGGAGATGGCCAAAAAGGCGAACCAACAGCGCCAGGCTGAGCTCAAACGCGATACAGACAAGTTGCTTAAGCTGGCCACCGAGCTGAAGCAATACGTAGATAAAACCAATGAAAACACGCTCTCACTCGAAGTACTCAAGAAGGCAGAGGAGATTGAGAAGCTCGCCCACAGTGTGAAAGACAAGATGAAAGGCGGTTATTGAGCACTCTTCCCGGTCGGTTCGCGGTTTCCCGTAGGCTTTCAACCAAAATTTCCCGATTCGCCGGGACTTCCGCCTATAATGTTGCAACTCAGTATCAAAAAGGGGAAAAAATCCCATGCCTCTACCTCAGACCGAAGCTCCTGGACGGCTGCAAGCGGAGCTGATGTCCCGCGGCTTGCGTATGACTCATCAGCGCCGCACTATCCTCAGCGTGGTGGAGACCGCCAAGCAACACCTCGATGCAAGCCAGCTTCTTCGTCGCGCCCGCCGGCTCGATCCCAGGATTGACCGGGTCACCGTATACCGCACACTAGCTCTGTTGAAGCGTCATGGCCTGGTGGACGAACTCGATCTAATGCATATGCAGGGGGAGAAGCATTATTACGAACGCCGCCCACAGAGAGATCATATTCACATGGCTTGTTTGCGCTGTGGCAAGATCATGGAATTCGAAAGTGACCTATTCGACCGGCTGAAAGGGCAGATCCAACGCGATTGCCAGTTCCACATCGTGGTCACTCGTCTGGAAGTCGGTGGTTACTGCGCGCAGTGTCGCACCTCCTCATCTTCCTGAAGCGCTCGGTGTTGCAACTGGTTGCAACAATCCTGAAACAATAAACGCCAGACGATCTTGACCGGAGAAGTTCTGATCTCTACGATGGACTTCGTTGCCAATGTACATGCAACTGAGTTGCAATAATGATTAAATTTGGCCGCCTGATTCTGTTTACGCTCCCCACCGTAGTCTGCTCCATGGCACAGGAAAGCCCTTATTTTGTTACCTACAACCATCACATGGAGGAACCCGGCAATCTGGACATTGAAGTATCGAGCACAACCAACGTTCCACGCTCCGGTCAAAAGTATTATTTTGCTCCGTACACCGAGTTTGAATACGGAGTGACGGCAAGATGGACTACGGAACTTTATCTGGAAGGCCAGTCTACGTACGGCGACAGTACAATCTTCACCGGGTGGAGAATCGAAAACCGGTTCCGCCCCCTAAAGCGCGAACACTGGATCAACCCTGTTCTCTATCTGGAATACGAAAACCTTAGCGAAGCGAGCCGTATCCAGAAGGAAATCGAAGGCGGGGCACCTGATGTCAGTTCCCCAAATGCGGAACTGCGCCAGATGAAGGTCCACGAACTGGAAACTAAGCTTATCGTTTCGCGCGATGTGCATGATTGGAATCTGGCAGGTAACTTCATCGTGGCAAAAAACTTTTCGCAGAGTGCAGGTTTTGAGTTCGGCTATGCGCTCGGCTTCTCCCGGCCATTAGCGACGCTGGCTTCAGGAACGAATTGCCGATTCTGTCGGGAAAACTTTTCGGCCGGGATGGAGCTGTACGGCGGCCTGGGGAGCACGCTTGGCTTTGGCCTCCATGACACAGCACACTACGCAGCGCCGGTTGTCGCCTGGCTGGTCAGCGACAACACCACCCTTCGTTTCTCCACTGGCGTCGGTCTGACTCACGAGAGTAGTCCTGTGCTTTTTCGATTCGGGTACAGCTACGAAATCCAGGGAATTGGCAATAAGCTGTCGCGACTATTCGGAGCTAAGAGATGACCCGCCCCGTGTTGATGGGTTTAGGGTGTTTTCTCGGTCTGTTCGCAGCGATGATGGGGCAGAATCCGGCGTACCAACCTGATCCGGACTGGCGCGCGCCAGAAGAGGCTGCATCCAAGCCCAATCCGCTCGCCAACCGACCCGCGGCCGCCGCGGGAGGGAAGAAGCTGTTTCTGCGCAACTGCGCGGAATGCCACGGGGAGGATGGCAGTGGAATTCTAAAGAAGCACTCGGCCGATCTGCAGCTTGCTGTGGTGCAGGAGGAGAAAGACGGTGTGCTCTATTGGAAGATTACCAATGGTAATCCAGACCGCGGGATGCCGTCGTTCAGCAAACTGCCAGAGCTGGAACGCTGGCAGTTGGTGCTTTTTCTGCGTACGTTGAAACCCGCGGAGAAGCAGCCGTGATCTTAAGTTCCTAGTCAGCCGCTGCATGGACCCTGGCGATGCTTTCTTCCTTAACAATGCGCATGCCATAGAACGAGCGATAGACAAAGAAGAACGATACCAGGAAGAAGCCCAGCGCCAGCACGTCGGTGAGAGTCGAGCCCTGCGTTGCAGTCAGAGTCACCGCCAGCTCAACCGCCAGCAGTCCAAAAAGGGTAGTGAACTTGATAACCGGGTTCAAGGCGACGGAAGAAGTGTCCTTGAACGGATCGCCGACAGTGTCGCCGACGACCGTGGCGTCGTGCAGCGCAGTACCTTTCTGCTTCATTACGACTTCGACAATCTTCTTGGCATTGTCCCAGGCGGCCCCGGCATTGGCCATGAAGATCGCCTGGTAGAGGCCAAAAACAGCGATCGAGATCAGATAGCCAATAAAGAAAAACGGATCGACGAAGGCGAAGCACAGGGTGCCGAAGAAAACCGCCAGAAAGATGTTCAACATCCCTTTCTGCGCGTACCTGGTGCAGATTTCCACCACCTTTTTGCTATCGGCGACGGAGGCTTTCTCCACTCCTTCGAGCTTTATATTGGCCTTGATGAACTCGACCGCGCGATAAGCGCCGGTGGTCACTGCCTGGGTGGAGGCGCCCGTGAACCAGTAAATCATGGCGCCACCGGTGATCAGGCCCAGGAAAAAAGGCGCATGCAGCAAGGATAATTTTTCAACATTCTGCGTAAGCCCGCTGGTGAGCGCCATGATGATGGAGAAGATCATGGTAGTGGCGCCAACCACCGCCGTCCCAATCAGCACCGGCTTGGCAGTTGCTTTAAAGGTGTTCCCCGCGCCGTCATTGGCTTCGAGCAGATCCTTGGCGCGGTCGAAGTTGACGTCGAACTTGTACTCTCCCTTAATCTGCTGTCGAACATTGGGGACCTGCTCGATCAGCGATAGTTCATAGACGGATTGTGCATTGTCCGTGACCGGACCATAGGAGTCGACCGCAATCGTCACCGGGCCCATGCCGAGGAATCCGAAAGCCACCAGACCAAAAGCGAATACCGGCGCCGCGATCATCAGCGCGCCCAGGCCCATGGTGCTGAAGTAGTAAGCGACAGACATGAGAATGACCATCGAGAGTCCGAGGTAGTACGCGGAAAAATTTCCCGCCACGAATCCCGAAAGAATGTCCAGCGAGGCCCCGCCTTCTTGAGCCGAGGTTACTACTTCCTTCACATGCCGCGATTCGGTCGAAGTGAAAACCTTAACCAACTCTGGAATGACCGCGCCCGCCAGAGTGCCACAGGAAATGATGCTAGCCAACTTCCACCATTGGGAGCTGTCACCGCCAAGTTCGGGAACAATGATCGAAGAAATAATGTAGGTCATGGCGATCGAAACGATCGACGTAATCCATACCAGCGAAGTGAGCGGCGCCTCGAAGTTCATTTCAGTGGCGTTGCCGAACCGGGCCTTGGCGATGGCGCCGTTCAAGAAGTAGGAGACGGCGCTGGCCACCAGCATCATGACGCGCATGACAAAAATCCAGACCAGCAACTGCACCTGCACCGTCGGATTTTTGACTCCAAGCAGAATAAAAGTGATGAGGGCTACGCCGGTAACGCCGTAGGTTTCGAAGCCATCCGCCGACGGTCCGACCGAATCGCCGGCGTTGTCGCCGGTGCAGTCCGCGATCACGCCCGGGTTGCGCGCGTCGTCTTCCTTGATCTTGAAGACGATCTTCATCAGGTCTGAGCCTATGTCGGCAATTTTGGTGAAGATGCCACCGGCAATGCGCAATGCCGCAGCTCCAAGCGATTCGCCGATGGCGAAGCCGATGAAACATGGCCCCGCGTAGTCCCCCGGAATGAATAGCAGAATGAAGAGCATGATCAGCAGTTCGACGCTGATCAGCATCATGCCAATGCTCATGCCGGCTTCGAGCGGAATTTGGTAGATAGAAAACGGTTTGCCGCGAAGGCTGGCGAACGCAGTGCGCGAGTTGGCGAATGTGTTTACCCGAATCCCAAACCAGGCCACCCCGTAGCTGCCCGCAATGCCGACCACGCTGAACAGCAGAATGATGGCCACACGCATCGCCTCAAATTTCAGCAGTACACCGAAGTAGAGCAGGATGATGACCGCGATGAACACCCACAGCAGCATCAGGAATTTGCCCTGAGTGATCAGGTAAGTCTTGCAGGTCTCGTAAATCAGTTCGGAAATCTCGAGCATGGCGCGATGTACCGGCAGATTCTTCAGCCGAGTGTAGATCGCCAGGCCGAATCCCAGACCGAACAAACAGAAAAGAATGCCAATCGTCAGCAAGCGATGACCGTCCATGCCGAGAAAGGTCACCTGCGAGAGGTCTGGAAGCTTCAGGCTGGCTTCGCCGCCGGCTTCCTGAGTTTGTTGGGCGAGCGCGGCAGAAGCGCCAACTGTCACCGCAGCGAGGGTGACGACTACCGTCTTAGCAGAAGCCTGGACGAATCGGCATCCTTGGGACGCAATACCAGCGAGCCAGGTGCGCATCGGGATCCTCCGGAATCAGAACTAGTAAGGATGACTACGTGTTTGAGCCTCACTGTCCGGCACACAACACCAGCCAGACGCTCTTACTCAGAGCGCCGGGGAGCGTTTGCCGGAGTTCCGAACACGCTTCCACCGCAAGACTTGAACAGGAGTGCTAAGCTTGGCCGCGTCGGATATTCTGCGCCAAAAAGCCCGCGTTCAGGGAGTGCAGCCTCCCTCGGGCGGGCTCGACACAAAACCAGTTTTTATAACATGTTAGGGGAACAAGGTCAAACGGGGCGGGCAGCAGCTTCGACCTTCCACAGCGTCATCCCAAGCTCCGCCAGGGATCTGGCGCGCGCTTCATCACCGCGTCAAACGTCCCTTGAAGCGGTCGTAACCTTGACCCGGCTCGGCGGCGTTCTATACTGAGGATGTAGCTGGACAGGTTACGCCACGGTTTTTGAAGCCCCGGGCCACGTTGAGGGCTTTTGTCTGAAAGACGCCCGCCGCAGGTAACAACCAACAACCGCTCTTACGGCTTCACTCCCAACTGCCAAAACAAGAACGAATAAACGTCGGTCTGATCCTCAATCTGCTTGGTGATGGGCTTGCCTTGGCCGTGGCCGGCTTTGGTGTCGATGCGCAAAAGGATCGGACGCTCACGGCTCTGACCATTGGCAGCCTGGGCCTGCATCAGTGCGGCCATCTTCTTGGCGTGCATGGGATCGACGCGGCTATCGCTGTCTGCCGTCATGAACATGATCGCCGGATATTGCGTGCCCGGTTTCACGTGATGGTACGGCGAGTAGGCGTAGAGCCAATTGAACTGTTTTGGGTCCTCAGCGGAGCCGTACTCTGGAACCCAGAACTTGGCGATCAGAAAATTCTGATAGCGAAGCATGTCCAGCAGCGGAACCTGGCAGACTACGGCGCGAAACAGGTCAGGACGTTGGGTCAACGCCGCGCCCACCAGCAACCCGCCATTCGAGCCGCCCTGAATCGCGAGATGGTCTTTGTCGGTAAACTTTTCGGAGATCAGAAACTCGGCGGCGGCAATGAAGTCGTCAAACACATTTTGCTTTTTGTCCAGCATCCCGGCGCGGTGCCAGTCTTCTCCAAACTCGGCCCCGCCACGCAGGTTGGCTACCGCGAAGACACCGCCATGCTCCAGCCAGAGATACCGTGCCCCCACAAAGCTGGGAGTAAGGCTCACATTGAACCCACCGTAGCCAGTAAGCAATGTCGGGTTCTTGCCATTTAACTCCAGACCTTTCTTATGAAAGACGAACATCGGAACCTTGGTGCCGTCCTTCGAGATGTACCAGAGCTGACGCACTTCATAGGCGGAAGGATCGATACCCGGGGTGTCTACCTTGTCCCAGAGCGAAGTCTTGCGCGAGACAAGGTCAATCTGGTAGACGGAGGGTGGGACTGTAAATGACTGGAATCCGAAGAAAGCTTCTTTTCGGTCCCACTTACCTCCGAGCCCGGCAATCGTGCCAATGCCCGGAAGCTCAACCTCGCCCAGCGGTTTGCCATCGAGCTCAAACAGTTTCAGCTGTGAGCTGGCATTTTTTTCGTACTGTGCGAGGATTTTCCCGTCAACAATCGATGTACCTTGCAGGATTGCGCCTGTCGCCGGGATGATTTCTTTCCAATTCGCGCGGTTAGGGTTCGCTGCGTCCACGACAAAGAGGTGGAAATGAGGCGCATCCTCATTGGTCGTGATGTAGAGCTTTCCCCGGAAAATCTCACCGTTATATATAAAATCCTTGCCGCTGGTTAGTTCGACCGGCGGCGTGGCTGCTTTCAAGTTCTGCAGGAAAAGTTCGGACCTACCGGACGAGCCTTCAAAAGCGGTCAACAGCAGCCATCGATCGTCATCATCGGGAAGCTGCGAGACGAGAATCTGCTCTTTGCTGCGGCCCTCACCCCAAATCAGGGGGTCCTTGAGCGGATCCGTGCCTAGCGAGTGGTAAAAGATGTGTAAATAATAAGCCTCGTCGCCTTTAGGCACATCTCCCTTCTTGGGGTTGCGTCCATAGTAGAAGCCGGAGTTGTCTTTTTTCCAGGCGACCTGGGCAATGCGTGTGTTTTCCATGGTGTCAGACAACAGCTTGCCGGATGCGGTCTCAATCACGCGCAGCGTGCTGATTTCGGATCCGCTTGGTGAAGTGCCATACGCGACGTATTTGCCGTCATCAGAGGGGAACCACCAGTCCAGAGCGACCGTGCCATCCGCGGCCATCTGGTTCGCGTCCACCAGCGTCCGGTCCTTCCCATGAATGCCTTCGCGCACCAGGAGAACGGGCTGGTTCTGCGTACCTTCGCGACGGGTATAAAAGAAGAACGGCCCGGCGACCTGCGGCGTCTCGATGGTGCCAATAGAGAGAAGCTGCGTTAGTCGCTGATGGATTTGGTCGCGTCCTGGTAGCGGATCGAGGAGGCTGCGCGTATAAGCGAGCTCTTGCCGCACATATTCCTGAGATTCAGCGCTGCTGGCATCCTCCAACCACCGGTAAGGATCGGCAATCTTGTGGCCGTTGATAGTCTCCTCGACGGCATTCACTTTGGCCTTGGGCGGTTCCGTGAGCGGAGTGGTACTGGACGCAACGCTATCGCTGGCCCAAACCACGGCCGCAGTCACGGACAGGAAAATAACGATCCAGAGCAAACGGAAACCTCCTGGCATTAAGCACCTCGTAAGTATGTGGGAGAGCAGACACAGACCACTAAGCCTAGGGTATCAAACTGGGGCGTGAAACCACCCCAGCTTGGACGCGAAACTCAAGTAACAGTTATCAAATGTTTCCAGCGGACCGACCCGGATGCTAATATGAATTGTCGAGAATTCAGGATGCGTCTCTCCGGCGCATCTGTCTACACTCCTCAGTAGCTCAATGGCAGAGCATCCGGCTGTTAACCGGAGGGTTGTAGGTTCGAGTCCTACCTGAGGAGCCATTCTATTTATTGGAGTTAGGGACTCTAGCCGCCTCTACCCCCGCGCCCCAGGCGGATTCTCGGGGACCCTTCTGTTGCTGAGATGTCTTGACTAATCGGCCAAAATACGAGAGGCTGTCGCCGACCTGGGTGCGCCATGGATCCAACGATTTCGTCACTGATTGGCGCTGCCGAACGAGGTGACCGTTCCGCCTCAGAAACGCTCTTCTCGGCCCTCTACTCCGAACTGCATCGGATGGCCAAGCGCGAACTGGCGCGACACGGCGTCCCTGTAAGCCTCGGCGCGACTACGCTCCTGCACCAGGCATACCTTGATATCGCCGCGCGAGACGGCCCGTCGTTCCCCGACCGCGCGCGATTCATGGGATATGCCTCGCACGTGATGCGCGGGTTGATCATCGACCACGCCCGGAGCCGGCACGCCCAGAAGCGTGGCGGCTTGTTCGAGATCACTTCGATCGGCACCGAGGCGGGGGAGAATGCCGTCGATGACCGCGAGCTCACTCAAATCAGCGAGGCCTTGGACGAGCTAGCCAAGATGGATCGCTCACTGGCGGAAGTAGTCGACCTGAGATTCTTCTGCGGATTCTCGTTCGCTGAAATCGCCGCGATGCGGGGAGTATCGGAACGCACGGTGCAACGGAAGTGGGATAAGGCTCGCATTTATCTCCACCACAGCATTCGCCCGAATCTGCCTCTCTAAGGAACCGATGTCTACCCTAAGCCCTGATCAGTGGCAGGCGGTAAGCCCCTACCTGGATCAGGCGCTCGACATGCCGGACGAGGAACGCAAGGCGTGGCTGACAGCGCTGGGTGAACAAAATCCTACCCTGGCCGCCCATTTGCAGAAGCTCCTCGACGAGCATCGCGTATTGGCGCAAGAAAATTTCCTCGAGCAAGGTGCCATTCCGCGGCCTGGTCGGGCGACCTCCGCAGGCCAAACGATGGGCGCTTACAGGCTAGTGTCACCGATCGGTCAGGGCGGAATGGGCACGGTGTGGCTGGCGGAACGCAGCGACGGACGGTTCGAGCGGCAGGCGGCGGTTAAGTTCCTGAGTATCGGATTCGTCGGCGGCGAGGAGCGATTCAAACGGGAGGGCAGCATCGTAGGCAGGCTCACGCACCCTCACATCGCGGAACTCCTCGACGCTGGCGTCACCTCTCCCGGCCAGCCGTATCTCGTCCTCGAATATGTCGATGGCGATCATATCGATCGTTACTGCGACCAGAACAAGCTCGACGTGGCAGGGCGTGTGCGACTCTACCTCGACGTGCTCGACGCGGTTGCCCACGCGCACGCCCACCTGATCGTGCACCGCGACATCAAGCCCTCCAACGTGCTGGTGAGAAACGATGGCCAGGTCAAGCTGCTGGATTTCGGCATCGCCAAACTTCTCCAAGGTGAAGGGCACGCTGGAGCTATAACTCAGCTTACGCGCGAAGGTGGAGGAGCGCTGACGCCGGAGTACGCGGCTCCCGAGCAAGTGACGGGCGGGCCGGTGACGACGGCCACTGACGTCTATGCGCTGGGTGTGCTGCTCTATTTGTTGCTGACCGGGCAGCATCCGGCGGGAGTGGGCCCACACTCTCCGGCCGACATAGTCAAAGCGATTGTCGATACCGAGCCGCCTCGTCTATCGAATGTTGTAGCCCCAACCAGGCCGGACACGGGGGCGCTCACGGCCAACGCCGCCAGACGCGCCACCACACCCGACAAGCTATGCCGATTGCTTCGCGGCGACCTCGAAACTATTGTGGCCAAGGCGCTGAAGAAGAATCCGCAGGAGCGGTACGCCTCGGTCACAGCGCTGGCCGACGATCTTGGCCGCTACCTGAGGCACGAGCCGCTCAGCGCCCGGCCCGACACGATCGCTTATCGCGCAGGCAAATTCATACGCCGGAACCGGATGGCGGTAGGACTCGCCGCTTTGGCCATCCTGGCCACGGTCGCCGGGCTCGTGGGCACGATCACCCAGGCGCGCACAGCGCGCACGCAACGCGACTTCGCGTTCCGCCAGTTGACTCACGCGGAAGCAATCAACGATCTCGACAACTTCCTCCTCTCCGATGCAGCGCCCTCAGGCAAGCCCTTCACGGTCGATGAACTGCTCGCGCAGGCGGAGCACATCGTCGAACGACAACATGGCGCCGACTCTAATCGGGTGGAACTGCTGGTTTCGATCGGTCGGCAATACTGGACCCTGGACGAGGCTGCAAAGGCCCGCCAATTGCTCACGAAAGCCTACGAACTCTCGCGCGGGCTGCACGAGCCATCCATCCGGGCGAAGGCGTCGTGTGCCCTGGCGACCGCCCTCTCGAGCAGCGGAGAACTCCCGCACGCGGAGACGCTCATCCAGGAGGGACTCCGCGAGCTTCCCGCTGAACCGCAATTTGCCCTCGACCGAATGTTTTGTCTGCTGCGTGGCAGCGAGGTCGCGCAAGACCGGGGCGACGCCCAGGCGGCAATCGCGCGGGTGCAGGCTGCGCAGAAGGAGCTAGAAAACTCACCCTTTGACTCCGAGCTGTCGGAGGTGCACGTGGCGATCAATTTGGGAGAGGCCTATCGCGTTGCAGGACGATACCTTGAGGCGGTCGCCGCATTCGAGCGGGCGTCAGTTCTAATGACCTCACTAGGCCGCGACGACACCGAGAACGCCGGGACGTTATTCAATAATTGGGCCCTTGCGCTGTACCAGTCTGGTCGAGCGCTCGAAGCAGAAAGAGTGTTTCGGCGTGCGATCGACATCAGCCGGGCGGACAAAACTGAGGACGCGGTTTCGCCGATGTTGCTAACCAATTATGCTCGCGCGCTGCGTGACCTGGGGCGTTTGGACGAGGCGGCGGATTATGCCGAACGCGCGTACGCAAAAGCGCAGCAACAGGACCACCAGGTGGTGATCAATCAATCGCTGTTGCTGCGTGCGTTGATCTATTGCGATCAGGGCGATCTCACTCGGGCAACAGCCATGCTGTCGGAAGTGGAACCGAGGTTGCGACGAAACCTTCCGCCCGGCCATTACGCATTCTCATCGCTGGCCTCGGAGCAATCGCTGATCGCCCTGGCGCGTGGTGATCCTCGGACGGCATTGCGGCTCGCCGATCAGGCACTGGTGATCGATGAAGCCGCGATCAAAGCGGGAGGGCAAGGAGCGGGCGCGCTGCCGATTGTGCTCATTCGCCGATCCGCGGTCGAGCTCGAGGTAGGGCGTCCAGATCAAGCGGCCGCCGACGCGGCCCGGGCTCTGAGTCTGTTGCAGGCCTCCACTCAACCCGGGGCATCTTCCTGTAACCTGGGGCGCGCCTATCTGGCGCTGGCGAACGCGCTCGAGGCCCAGGGCAAGCACAACGAAGCTCGTGCTGCTGCCCGTTCGGCTGTGGAACAGCTCCAAAACGCACTCGGACTCGATCATCCCGAAACCCGGGCCGCTTGGCAGCTCGCAGAAGCCAACACCTTGCCTCAATAACTAGCCTCAGTCGTTTTGTCTCCCCCTGTCGTCTTTTCCTTCCCGTTTTCGATATCCCAAATAGAGGCCCAGAATCCCCCCTCGGCCCCGAAACGTGAAAACGTGAGGAGGAAATTCCAATGAAACGGTCAATCACTTCATTTGTGGCTCTTACAATTGCGAACCTAGCCCTGAGCTTCGCAACTCTCGCCGCGGCGCAGAGTGATTCGTTGGCTAATCTCTACATGTCTGCCGCCAATGTGCCTACCAATATCGCCGGCATCCACACCTATGCCGAGCCGCCCAAAGGCTTCAATCCCGTGGCGGCCACGGCGGAAGAGCTAGCTACCTACGGCTTCCCGCCGCGGCCCGACAAACAGGCCGATCCCGACCACTATGCGCTGTGGGAGAGAGCCATGCTGGCAGCCAAGATTCGCGTGACCGGGGAGCTAAAACCGATGCCCGCCCGCGCACACGGAATGATGGCGGCCGGCTCGCTATCTCAAGAGGTGGTCCCCCAACTCCTAACCGGGCCAAAGCACCTCTCAACCGTCAACGGAAGCGGCGTCTTTCTCACCAATTACGGCCTTAAGAAGTGGAGCAGTACGGCTTCGTTCAACGACATTTGGACCGTCATCAGCGTGCCAGTCGCTACGCAGCCCTTCGACAACACTGCCGGTTGCACCGCGTCCGACTATCTATCAGTAAGCTTCGCTGGGATTGACGGTAGACTCGCTTTTTTACAGCCAGGCTGGGTTGTCCTTCCCGAGCTTCAGGGCGGAGTTGTGTCAGATTACAATTGTATTTCCGGAACGACCACCTACTACTCCTATGCGCAATGGGGAAGCAGCGTAGCGCCCTTCTACCTCAATCCGGGGGACCTTTTCTACACGGAGGTTCACTGCGTTCAATCGAATGCTGCGGCCTGCGTCTTCTTGGAAGACCTCAGGACCTTAACCTACGGCAGCTATACGGTTGACCCTGATCCTTCAGTACCGCTGGTTGGCAATGCCGCCCAGTGGGTAGTGGAGCGCCCCTGCTGCAGTGGCCCCAACCCCATTGGAGCCTATCCGTTAGCCAATACCATCGGCATCTCCTTCGATGGCGCGGCTGCGCAGAATCGAAGTGGCAAGCTCTTCTATCCGGGGTCCCAGGCCAGTTCGACCTATATCCTTACGATGATGGATGACGGGAGCACGCAGAACATTGAGCTAGTGAATCAGGGCAGCTCCGGTTTTCAGGGCCAACATTCGCTCTTTTTCGAGACTACGGGATGTGCCTACACAGGAGGCTGTACTCCCTAGGCGCCGGAACTATAGGAATTGCCTGCAAGAGCAAACGGCAGCAGATCTGTTGTACGGAGGTGCCGGGCGGTTTGCCTGGCATCACTTTTTGTCCTTCAGTGTTCATAGGCTGTCGCGCTGGTTTTTCTTCTCGAACTCGCCGTCTTTTGCCTGCCGTTTTCGATATTCATAAAAAGAGGGCCACAGGAACGGTCGAGCCCGCTTGGCGTCTTTGGTCCTCCGTTTCCGATATCCCTAAGTAGAGGGCCCAGCGGCCTTCAATCTCTCAGGAGGCGATATCAGGAGGCGATATATGGGCAACAAGAAGTGGCTTCTCTCTCTCGTGTTTCTTACGCTGGTAGCGACCGGGTTCGGCCAAAGCCAGCAACAGCAGCAGATGTCCGACGCGATTTCACCCTTGGCTACGAGCGCCTGCCAATCCACCTACACCTCTGGCAGCGGGCCGAGCTTTTGCAATTCTGTGTGACCGTGAACGGCAATATCACAGAATTCCAAAGTCCGGTGGGGTTCGAGCATATCCGGGAAGGTAGCTTCGGTGAAGGCTACGGAATATGTGACTTCAGCAATCTCAACCGGTTTTCGATTGGGCCGACTTTGGAGACTCGGGTAACTGGCTAGCTCCGGTAACTACCCAACCCGGTGGCCCGAACACCTTCCCGCTCAAGATTGTACGCACGACCTCGGACGGGATCTTCACTCTCACCCAAGTCTTTTCCCGTAACACGGCGGAGCGAATTGTCAAGGTCACCATGACCCTCAAGAACAACACTGCCGTCCCGCGTGGCTACTCCTTGATCCGTTACGCCGACATAGACGCCAACAACGCTGATGGCGGCGATTTCAAAAACTGGTTCGATTTCGAGCATGATTCGGCATGGGGATACAATCCCGGCTTCAACACCTACGGATTGATGATGACCGCAGTCCCGACGAACTCGGCATCTCACTTTACGTTCGTGCAGAACACATCTAAGGGACCTGATCCCTGCGCTCCTGTGAACAATCTACCGTCAACGCCATTTTTCGGTGACGGCAGTGCCGGGGTCGACTTTAATGGCACACTCGGAGCGGGAAAGCGGTGACGGTTAGCGCGGAGTATAGAGCTTTCTAGGGCGGCGGCGGAAATCCCACCTTTCGCGATTCTCGAAAGGTGGGATTTCCCTGCTTTGAACCCGTTAGGCAGTTCGCAAGCCCGGCAGCGCCGCTCCTGTGATTTCAACTACGCCCCGGTGCTACCGGATTCCCATACCCCGTTGCTCAACGCGATCGGCATCTTCTTCGATGGCGGCGCTGCCCGAACCTGCAATGGCCACCTGTTCTACCCCGGATCGAGTGCGACTTCGATCGTAGTCATGACGATGAGGGATGACGGGCACACCCAGGATATCGAGATTGTGAATCGCGCCAGCCGGGTGCCCCACCTTTCGCGGTTGTTCGATCTCGCGGCCGCTCATCCGAACCGAGGGGTGCCTCATCCTTCGTGTTTTTTGCGAAAAGGGTTTGGTGGCAAGACACCTCTCATTCCCCGCCCGTCGAGCCTCTCTTCTTCTATTCGACGTGCAGAGAGTCTCTGGGAGGAGTGACTGCGGAAAGTGGGGTAGAGACGCAGGAGGTTGCACCCCATAGGCGCCGGGCGGTCCGCCCGGCATCTCTTTGTTCTTCCGTGTTCATAGGCTGTCGCGCTGGTTTTTCTTCTTGAAGTTGTCGTCCTTTGCCTGCCGTTTTCGATATCCGTAAGCAGAGGCCGCGTGTCAGCAGGAGCGAGGATCCGGCCAGCCAACGCGTCCGAAGGAGGTTTCTTGTGAAAAAACTTGTACTTGCGGTAACCGTTCTGGTTCTCAGCTTAGTCAGCCTCGCTCAGAGCCCGAGCCTAAAGAGAGTCGATCTGCAACAAAACGCAACAGCGGTGGCGGCTCAAGAGACTGCGGCGCAGGCGGAACCCGCCACCAATCGGGATCGAACAACACCTACTTGTCCTACTGCGTCACGCAGAACGGGAACGTCCTCTACATCACAACGCCGGTAGGGCGCGGACAGAGCGGTACCGACGAAGGATACGGCTGGTGTGACACAAGCTCTGCGACCAGTTACTTCGACTACGGCCCCCGGTTCGGCGACAGCGGAAACTGGAATCCTGCCGTAGTTGTGAGTCAGACCTCGACTGTCGTCAAGATCGCGCGCACCACGTCCGACGGCCTCTGGACGCTGACCCAGAACATCACTCAAGTCGCATCAACCTCGTCCGCAAAGGTCGCGATGACTCTTAAGAACAACAGCTCCGAAGCCAAGGAAGCCCACATTGTCCGCTATGTGTACGCCACCCCCGACGACGTGCTGTTCGCCAACTACGACGGAACGCAGAACAGTGCGTTTGCGTGGAATTCCATTGGCTCGGGGACGCATCCCTTCGGTTTAGTCTTGCAAAACGTGGGGACGTCACCGTTTTTCGGTTACAACGGGTTCGCCCAGAACACCGCTTCCCCACCGAACCCGTGTGACTACACGGCGAACTGGACCGGCGGGCTGGCGACAAATATCAATGGATCGTTGGTGATGGTCTACGTGGGGACGGTGCCCGCGCACGCGTCGAAGACCTTGACCATGAGCTACAAGGGCCTGTAGAACACCGTCGTACTCAATCGAAATGAGCAGAGTTGAGCAGATTTCGTGAAAACGCTTGTTCCGACGCCAACCGTTGGGGTTTGAGCTTCGCGATCTTGGCTCAGAACTCCCACCCCGGAGAAGGTCAATACACCCAGCCTGGGTTCGCATTCTTGTCGTCTTTTGCCCTTCGATTTCGATATCCCTAAATAGAAGCTCAGAACGTCTGGCCTCAAATGTCGATTCCAAGACATTCCGTGAACCAGCATCGAGTGAAAGTCATGGCGCCTCCTCATTAATCGCGTAGTCCGCTGAAACCTCAACCGGATGCAGCAAGCGAAAGCAAAAGGAGTACAGCCGGCAGGCGCAGTCAAGTAGGTGCACCGCTGCGGTCACTCACAGCCTGCTGGGTTTACTTGTTGCCAGGGTATGGATCACAGCTAAAATATTGCAGCGCCACACAAAACCAATGTATTTACGGGCCGTCCCGCCCAAGCATGGATGAAACGTCTCGTCTGAGAGGTCGGCCTAATGTCCGACGTACGCCCGCAATTTCTTCTCTCCGCTGTCGCTCTGGCACGACTCTGCTCGAAATCTGAGATAGCGGGATCGAGTGATTTCACTAACAGTAGGCCCTGAAGCCGCTTCGGAATGACAGACATCTAATGAGTGCCGGTTGTTTGACCTGCGCAGCCGGAAGGTCGGCTGGAATCTGGCTGGTGAGTGCCAGATGCTAAACTGGCCACTAGTCACGCCCTTGGAGTTGTATATGCGCGAAGTCATTATTGTATCGTCTGTCCGCACGCCTGTAGGGCGTGCTTCTAAAGGCGCGCTTCGTAACACTCGTCCCGATGAATTGGCCGCGGTTGCGATTAAAGGCGCGCTCGAACGCGTTCCCGCGGTCGATCCGAAAGAGATCGAAGACG
>Ga0307479_10002301_pt1 | contig 17356 bp, 11 predicted proteins | sample atmos_gasesECM4C_FD_203743 | JGI IMG/M metagenome (GOLD analysis project Ga0307479, IMG submission 203743) | Hardwood forest soil microbial communities from Morgan-Monroe State Forest, Indiana, United States - atmos_gasesECM4C_515 | ecosystem: Environmental > Terrestrial > Soil > Temperate... | reverse complement strand
GGCCGATCCCGCAGGCGAGCAGCGCGATCTCGAGGCCCGCCGTCGCGGAGGTCTGGGTGCGCACCGGGCGTCCGCCGAGATAGTCCGACAGCGCGGTCTCGAGCGCCGCGACCTTCGGCCCGCTCGCGAGCCAGCCGGAGCGCAGCACCTCGGCCACCGAGGCGATCGTCTCCTCGTCGATCGAGGGGCGCGTGAACGGCAGGAATCTTTCCAGGCTCTTCGCCGAATCGTTCATGAGCGCGACACCAGCACGACCCCCACCACGATGACCGCGATGCCGCCGACGCGCTGCACGTTGGGCACCTCGCCGAGCAGCCACCACGCGAGTCCGATGTTGATCACGTAGCCCAGCGACAGCAGCGGGTACGCCTGGCTCACCGGGACGCGCGACAGGCCGACCAGCCACACGATGACACTCAAGCCGTAGGCGCACAATGCGTACCAGAGCGAGGGCACGGCGAGCAGCTCGAGTCCGCGCTTGAGGACGGCGCTGTCGGTGACGATGAGGGGTCCCGTGACCCGGGTGGCGGCCTTGAGGCCGAGCTGCGCCAGCGCGTTCAGCAGCACGCCACAGAACAGGATCGAGAAATCACTGAGTTTCACTGACGGCTCACTGCGACGGTGTAGTTATCGGCGGCGACCACCCGTCCGGGAAACCCCTGGCGCCGCCAGGAATCCCAGATCCGGGGATCGAAGAATGCCACGGCGTCGCGGCTCGCGCTCCAGCGGGCCATGAAATCAGCGACGCTCAGGTCCTGCCGGCCGGGCTCCGCCTGCAGGCCGAAGGCCAGCTCGCCTTGGTAGTCGACCAGGGTGAGGGTGCGGCCGAGGTAGGGCGAGACCGTCTCGCGGTATTGCCCGACACTATATAGAGCGGTCTGCGGACCCACCGACGGCCGCGTCGCGGCGACCAGGTCGCGCGCCGACCGTGCCGGCGGAATCACCGCGTAGGCGTAGAGCAGACACTGCCAGGCGAGGATCGCCGCCACGGCGCTGGCGAGCGCCACACCGGCAGGTGGGAGGCGCACGCGGCGCAGTGTGGCCACGACCCCGGCGAGCGCCGTCAGGCACGCGGCCGCGAGCCACCACAGCGCCTCAGCCGGCACGAAGGCGTTGCGGCGGGCACTGTAGACGACGCCGGCGAAGGCGACGAGCACGACGAGCCCCGCACCGATGCGCGCGGCCGCAGGGGCGAGGCGCTCCGGCGCGGCGGCCTGTGCACCGGCGAGCGCGGCCAGGAGCGGAAACATCGGCAGGATATAGGGCGCGAGCTTCGAGCCCGAGGCGGAAAAGAACAGCAGCGTCACCGCGGCGAATACAGCCAGAAACTTGCGCGGCTTGAAGCCCGTCTCCGGCGCCGGAGCCTCCCGCCAGGCGGGTCCGACGGCGCGCGCGAGCGGCGCGACCCACGGCAGGACCCCGAGCAGCAGCAGCGGCAGGAAGTACCACCACGGCTCGACCCTCTGGTGCACCGTGGTGAGGAAGCGCGTGAAGTGCTCGTGCACGAAGAAGAAACCGGCGAAGCCCGGGTTGCGCAGCGACACGGCGATGAACCACGGCGCCGCCAGCGCCAGGAACAGCGGCAGGCCGAGCGCGGGATGCAGCCGCCGCCAGGGGCGCGTGTCACGCTCGATCAGCGTATAGACGATGAGCGCGCCTGCGGCCAGCGCCCCGACCACGATCCCTTTGGAGAGCACCCCGAGCGCCGCCGCCGCCCACGCGGCGAGCATCCAGTTGCGCTCGGCATTCGAGCGCGGCGTCATGAGCTGCGAGCGTGTGAAGGCGAGCACCGCCGCCGTGAGCCAGAACGTGAGGCCGGCGTCGAGCAGGTTGAGATGCCCGACGACGACGAAGTAAGGACTGACGGCGAGCGCCACGAGCGCGGCGAGCGCTGCGCCGCGCCCATAGAGCGCCCCGGTCCAGGCGAAGGTCAGCGCCAGACAACCGCAGGCGAGGCCGACCGACCACAGGCGCGAGCTCCACTCGCTCAGGTCCGCGGCGGAATAAGCCGCGGCCGTGGCCCAGTACTGGAGCGGCGGCTTCTCGAAGTACTTCAGCCCGTCGAACCGTGGCGTGATCCAGTCACCCCTCGCGAGCATCTCCCGCGGGATCTCCGCGTAGCGGCCCTCGTCGGGATCGAGCATCGGGCGGAGCGGCGTGGTGGCGAACCAGGCCGCCGCGAGCACGATCCACGCGAGCCATGTCGATCCGCGCCGGGGTAGCGCCTGCGCCGCCTCGCTCGCCATGCCGTGGGGCGGCGCGACTGAAGCCTAGATTCCGGCGGCCAGTGCCGCCGCGCGCGAGCCGAAGCCCGGTTGCTTCACGTAGTAGTCGATCGTGCGCCGCATGGCGGTGTCCATGTCGGTCTTCGGCTGCCAGCCGAGGTCGCGCTTCGCCGCCTCGACGTTCGGCACGCGCACCTGGATGTCCTGGTAGAACTTGCCGTAATACTCGCCCGCGGTCACGTCGACGATCTGCGTGGCGCGCGCGTTGTCGCGCAGCACCGGGAACTCCTGCGCGATGCGGATGGTGCGCTCGGCAAGGTCGCGGATGGAGATGCAGTTGCCGGGGTTGCCGATGTTGAAGATGCGCTGGCTGGCGCGCCGGTTCTCGTTCTCGAGGATGATCAGCATGCACTCGATGGCGTCGTCGATGTAGGTGAAGGAGCGCTTCTGGCTGCCGCCGTCGACCAGCTTGATCGGGCGCTTGTAGAGCACGTTCGAGAGGAACTGCGTGAAGACGCGCGAGCTGCCCTCCTTCGGCTCCTCGGGGTTATCGAGGTTCGGACCGATGAAGTTGAAGGGGCGGAACAGCGTGTAGTCGAGGTTGTCGCGCACGCCGTAGGCGTAAATGACGCGGTCGAGCATCTGCTTGGAGCAGGCATAGATCCAGCGCTGCTTGTTGATCGGGCCGTAGACGAGCGGGCTGGTCTCCTCATCGAGCACCGAGTCCGGCGACATGCCGTAGACCTCGGAGGTCGAGGGGAAGATCAGCCGCTTGCCGTACTTGACGCACTGGCGCACCACGGCGAGGTTGGCCTCGAAGTCGAGCTCGAACACCTTGAGCGGATGGGTCACGTACTGGGCGGGATTGGCGATCGCGACCAGCGGCACGATCACGTCGCATTTCTTGACGTGGTACTCGACCCATTCCCTGTTGATGGTGATGTCGCCTTCCACGAAGTGGAAGCGGTCGTTCTTCTTCGACAGCTCCGCGAGCTTGTTGTCCGTGAGGTCCATGCCGTAGACCTCCCAGTCGCGCGTGCGCAGGATCGCCTCCGTGAGGGCGCTGCCGATGAAGCCGTTCACGCCGAGAATCATGATCTTCAGTGCCATAACCAACCTCGCCCGCCGCGTCGATCCGCGGACAGTAAAGCGAATAATTCTAACATTTTTCTCATCTTAGAGCCGCTTTCGGCGCGGCGCCGCACTCAGGCGTGGCCGCCGCATCGGCGAGCCCGGCCTCGCGCGCACGCTGGCAGAAACCCGCGAGCTGCGTGCCCTTGAGGGTGTTCCAGTCCGCGAGCTGCGCCCCGAGCCGCGCATGCATGACGGCGTAGGTGTCGGTCTCCTGCTGGTTGGGGGCGGTGTCGGCGTCCTCGAGCAGCTGGCTGAAGGAATAGATCTGCTCGTTCAGCATGCCCGGGTAGTTGAGGTTGGCCTCCGAGCCCTTGATGTTGACCTGCATCAGTACGGCCTCGATCCTGGACGCCGCCGCCGAGAACGCGGCGCCGCTGGCCTCGAGGGCTGCGCCGTGGGGCTTGCCGCCGGCCTTTGCCGCCAGTCCCGTGACGGCGGTCCTCACCGCGCGGATCTCGTTGACCGCGCGATGCAGCGCGTCCTGATCGCGGTAGACCTCCATCGCGAGATCGAATTTCTGCTTGAGCCCCGCGAGCGCCGCGCCCCGGTCGCGCGGATCGGCGGAGATCGTGAGGGGCGCCGTGTGCGTCTCGCCGCCGTAACCGAGGCGCAGCGTATAGGCGCCGGGCAGCACGAGCGGTCCGCGGGGCGGAACGCCCGCATAGAAGGCGTCCGGAATCTGCACGGGATCGTCATAGCGCAGATCCCACACGAAGCGGTTCATCCCCTTGATCGCCGGCAGCGTGTCGACGGGATGTATCTGGTCCGGCCATTCCGGCGGCTGCTCGGCCCCTTTCTGCGTGGCGCTCGAGAGATGGCGCACCACGCGGCCGGCAGCGTCGACGATCTCGATGGTAACCGGACCTGCGGGCTTGGCCGCCAGGTAGTAGTCGATGAGCACCCCGGCCGGCGGGTTCTGGCCCGACGGCGGACGCCTGTCGACCGCGTCGGGATAGTAGAGACGGTAACCGGTCTGCGGCGCATAGAGCCAGGCCCCGCGGGCGGCGGCCGCCGCTCCGACCTGACGCAGCGGCGTCACGTCGTCGAGAATCCAGAAGGAGCGGCCATGGGTTGCGATCGCGAGATCGTTGCCGCTCACCGCGAGGTCGTGGACCGGCGAGCGCGGCAGGTTGAGCTGCAGACTCTGCCAGTGCCGACCGGCATCGAAGGAAACGAACACGCCGGTCTCGGTGGCCGCGTAGAGCAGGTCGCGCTCGACCGAGTCCTCACGCACGGCGTGCACGAAGGAGCCCTCCGGGATCCCCGCATCGAGCCGCGCCCAGCTGTGCCCGCCGTCGCGGGTCACGAACACGTACGGCCTGATGTCGTCGAGCTTGTGGCGATCCACGGCCACGTAGGCCGTGTCCGCGTCGTAGCGCGAGGGCTCGATCATGCTGATCGTGCTCCAGGCGGGCATGCCGGAGGGGGTGACGTTGGTCCAGCTCCCGCCGTCGTCATGAGTGAGCTGGACCAGCCCGTCGTCGGTTCCCACCCAGATCATGCCTTTCCTCAGCGGCGACTCCGCGATGGCAAAGACCGTGTCGTAGTACTCGACGCTGGTGATGTCCTTGGTGATGGGCCCGCCGGAAGCCTGCTGCTTCGACTTGTCGTTGCGGGTGAGATCCGGGCTGATCGCCGTCCAGCTTCCGCCGCGATTACTCGTCTTGTAGAGCCGCTCCATGCCGTAATAGAGCGTGTCCGGGTCGAATGGCGACATGGTCAGCGGCGAGGTCCAGTTGAAACGGTGCTCGAGGTCCTTGGCCGCATGCCCCGAAGCGTCGACCGGCCATACCGGGATGATCTGCTCCTGCATGTTGTGCCGGTCGAGGCGGCCGACGAAGTTCTCACTGCTCCCGTAGGTGATCTCGGCATCGCGTGGATCGGGAATCACGAAGCCGCACTCCCCGCCCGCGACGTCGTACGAGTCGCGCTGCACGATGGCGCCCTGATCGTCCATGCTGGCGACGGCGATGCTGCTGTTGTCCTGCTGGGCGCCGTAGAGCCAGTAGGGAAAGCGATTGTCGACTGCGACGTGGTAGAACTGCGCGGTCGGCTGATTCGCCTCGGTGGTCCAGCTCTTGCCGTGATCGAAGCTGATCGAAGCGCCGCCGTCGCTCGACTCGATGATGCGGTCGGGGTTGGCCGGGTCGATCCACAGGCCGTGATGGTCGCCGTGCCGCGCCGGCAGCAGCTCGAAGCTCTTGCCGCCGTCGGTCGAGCGGAACAGGCCGGTGTTCCCGGCGTACACCGTGTCGACGTGCTTCGGGTCCGCGAGCACCGTGGAGAAGTACCACGCCCGCTGCGTGAGCCGGCCGTCGTCGCTGACGCGTGCCCAGTGCGCGCCGCCGTCGTCGGAGCGATACAGGCCTCCCTGGTGCGCCTCGATCATCGCGTAGACGCGCTTCGAGTCGGCGGGTGAGACCGAGACGTGGATGCGGCCGAGGATCCCCTCCGGCAACCCGTTGCCCGTGAGATGCGTCCAGGTGACGCCGCCGTCGGTCGAGCGATAGAGCCCGCTGCCCGGTCCGCCGCTCGAGAAGTTCCACGGCTGGCGCCGCGCCTGCCACAGCGCCGCATAGACGATGCTCGGGTCATTCGGATCGAAGCTCACGTCGATCGCGCCGGTCTGCTCGTCGCGATAGAGAACTCTGGTCCAGGACTTGCCGCCGTCGGTGGTGCGGTAGACGCCGCGCTCCCTGTTGGGACCGAAGGCATGGCCGAAGGCCGCGACCAGCACCGTGTCGGCGTTGCGCGGATCGACGATCAGTGCGCCGATCTGGCGGCTGTCGGCGAGCCCGATGTGGCGCCAGGTCTTGCCGCCGTCGGCCGACTTGTAGACGCCGTCGCCGTAAGTCATGTCGCCGCGCGGCGCGGCCTCGCCGGTGCCGACGTAGATCACCTCGTGGTCGGACGGCGCGATCGCCAGAGCGCCGACCGAGGAGATCGCCGTGCCGTCGGTCAGCGGCTCCCAGCTGGCGCCCCCGTCGGTCGTCTTCCAGACACCGCCCGCGACTGCGCCGAAATAAAACGTCTCCGGATCGCCCGCAATGCCGGCGACCGCGAGCGCCCGCCCGCCGCGGTAGGGGCCGATGCTGCGCCACTTGAGCGCCCCGAAGAAAGCCGGGTCGGCGGTGTCGGCGGCGGCGATCGTCGGGAGAAGCGCGAGCGCGCAGCCGGCGAGGATGACGGCACAGCGATTGAGATGCATGTCTGCCCTTTCACACGGCGGGTAACGCCGTTTCTATAGCGTTGATTATTATCCGGGCGGACGGGCGCGCTACCCAAGCACCGTGAGCAGCGCCGCCGAGTAGCGTCGTTCGATCGCATCCCGGTCACGGTGCCGCCCGCCGCTCACGACTCTCGCCCCGGCGCGCCAGACGCAGTCGACGAGGCCGCGGTCGCCGGCGAAGATCCAGCTGTCGAGAATCTCGTCCGCGTCGCGCCCGATGAGCGAGGGATGATCCCGCACGAGCGTCAGCGCATCGAGCGGCGCTCCGGGTGCGAGGCCGGCGGGCCCCGATCCCGGCGGCCGCAACGCCTGCAGGCCCCCGTCGAAGGCCGCATCGAACAGGCTCCGCCCGGTCGAGGCGCCGGGCGCTGCGGCGAGCACGTTACGGGCCCGGTGAGCGAGCCGCTGGGAGTACTCGAGCGTGCGCAGCTCCTCGGCCGCGTCGATGCGGATGTTGGAGTCGGTGCCGACACCAAAGCGCCCGCCGGCGGCGAGGAACCCCGCGGCGGCGAAGATGCCGTCGCCGAGGCTCGACTCGGTCACCGGGCACAGGCCCACCACCGCGCCTCGGGCCGCCACCGCCTGAAGCTCGGCGGCGGTGGCGTGCGTCGCGTGCACCAGGCACCAGCGCTCGTCCACGGGGGCGTGCTCGAGCAGCCATTGCACCGGGCGCTGGCCACTCCAGGCCAGGCAGTCGTCGACTTCGCGCAGCTGCTCGGCGATGTGGATGTGGATCACGCCGCCGCGCGCGAGCGCGGCGACCTCGGAAAGCTCCGGCGGCGTGACCGCGCGCAGGCTGTGTGCGGCGACTCCGACGCTCGCATCGGGCAGTGTGTCGACGGCTCTGCGGCTCGCCTCCACGATGCGCGCGAAGCGTTGCGGGTCGTTGATGAAGCGCCGCTGCCGCTCGCCGGGGGGCGCTGCGCCAAACCCCCCGTGTGCATACAGGGTCGGCAGCAGCGTCAGGGCGATGCCGGTCCGGGAGGCGGCGGCCGCCAGGCGCGAGGCGAGCTCGCCCGGGTCGGCGTAGGGACCGCCGTTGCGATCGTGGTGCAGGTAATGGAACTCGCCGACGCGGGTGAAGCCCGCCTCCAGCATCTCCGCGAAGGCGAGCGAGGCGAGCGCCTCGAGCTCCTCGGGACCCACGCGCTCGAGGAAGCGGTACATGAGCTCGCGCCAGGTCCAGAAGCTGTCTCCCTCGGCGCCGCGGCGCTCGGTAAGACCGGCGAGACCGCGCTGGAACGCATGGCTGTGGAGATTCGCGAGCCCGGGAAGGCCGATGCCGTGGCGCTCGTCTGCGCCCTCCGGCGCGACGCCGCTCACCACGCTCTCGATTCGCCCGTCGGATGCGATCAGGCGCACGTCCCGGGTCCAGCCCGCAGGCAGGAGCGCCGACTCAAACCACAGCCTCGTCATGGCGTACATTATATTGATGAGTCCTGCGGACACGACCCCATGGCTGCAAATCACGCGCGGCGGAGCGCCGCTGGTGGTGTCGATGCCGCACACCGGTACCGAGATCCCCGCCGACCTCGAGCCACGCCTCGCCTCGGTGTGGCTCGCCCGCAAGGACACCGACTGGTGGATCGAGAAGCTCTACGACTTCGCTCCCGGGCTCGGCGCAACCGTGATCCGAACCCGCGTGTCACGCACCGTGATCGATCCCAACCGTGACCCCACGGGGGCCTCGCTCTACCCGGGACAGGCCACCACCGAGCTCTGCCCCACCACCACCTTCGACGGCGAGCTGCTGTATCGCGGCTTCCAGGGGCCGGATCCGCAGGAGGTCGCGGCGCGCCGCGCGACCTGGTTCGACCCCTACCACCGGGCGATCGAGACCGAGATCGCGCGGCTCAGGCAACGGCACCCCGTCGTGGTGCTCTACGACTGTCACTCGATCCGCTCGCAGGTTCCGCGGCTGTTCGCCGGCGTGCTCCCGAACCTCAACCTCGGCACTCACTCGGGTGCGAGCTGCGCGCCGGAGCTCACGGCGCGCATCGAAGCGACGGGCAACGATTCAGGCTTCTCGCGCGTCACCAACGGGCGCTTCAAGGGCGGCTACACCACGCGCCACTACGGACGCCCGGCGACCGGCGTGCACGCGGTGCAGATGGAGCTCGCCTGCCGCGGCTACCTGCGCGAGCCGCCGGGCCGCGTCACCGAGGCCGACTGGCCGTGCCCGTACGACGATGCGGTTGCCGCGCCGCTGCGCGCCGTGCTCCAGCGGGTGCTGGCGGCGTGCCTGGAGTTTGCCGAGGCGCGTTAGAGGTTAAAACCGGAACCCGACTCGGATCGGGATGAACTCCGTCGGCGCGGGAGAAGTGTCGAGCCGCTCGTAGCGCGCTTCCAGGAACCAGGACTGCCCGCCCGGGAGAGCGAAGTCGAGGCCCACTCCGGCGTTCCAGGCGAAGTTGGTGCTGGTATCGCGGGCGACGAGCGCGCCGGACCCGTAACCCGGACCGCAGAAGTACGGCGTGCAATAGACGCCGGCATTCGTGAGATACACCCCGCGCCAGCCGAAACCCGGTCCCGCCATGACGTAAAAGCGCGTCCAGGGGTTGAAGGGCACCTCGAACACTCCGTCGGCGAAGCCGGTAAGGGTCTCCATGTACCCGTAGTTGGCGGTCGGGTTCGCCGCGATCAGCTGGTCGCTGGCGTCGAAATAGCCGTAATCGACGCCCAGGCGCAGCATGAACGGTCCCGGGGCAGGCTTGATGTTTACGCCGCCGCCGAAGGTCCAGCCGTTGTTGAAATTGGTGTTCGTGTCGCTCTCGGTGATGGCCGCCCCACCGTTGACGTACCACTGCACCGGGCGGTCCACCGAATTCCGATAGCCGTAGTACCCCTGCGCGAACGCCGGGGCGGCGCCCGCAATAAAGCCGACCAGCATCAGGGCCGAGAGAATCCGTGTACGTGAGTTCATGTGCTCCATGATCCGGTCCTTTCGCTGAATACTGACTGAATGCTCCCCTCGCAGCGCAAGGGCCGCGCACAGCAGCTTTGGACACGCGCCAGGCAGTTTGGTTGCCGGCGCGCAGCGCGACACGCGCACGCGGCCCACACGCGCAGCATCAGCGGGTGCGCCGCAGCCGGCGCTGCACGGCCTGCCTGAGCTCCTGCACCTCGCCGATCCCGAGCGCGGAGGCACAGAGAAAGAACGCGAAAGCCGCGCAGGCGATGACAAGCGTGAGGCTCGCGAGCTTCGGCCAGAAGCGCTGCACCGCCCAGTCGGCGAGCAGCAGCTGCCCGCCCCCCCAGGCGATGGCGAGCAGCACCAGCGAGGCGAGCGCCACCCGCGCGAGCAGCGCGCCCATGGCGCGTGACTCGAGGCGACCCAGGTGCGCACGCATGAGGAGATAGAGAATGAGGAAGTTGCTGGTCGCGACGCAGGCGGTGGAGAAGGCGAGACCGCGGTGGCCCCAGCCGAGCTGCAGCGTAAAGATCCAGTTGAGCGCCAGGTTGACTCCCACGGCGACGATGCTCACCACCATCGGGGTCGTGCGCCGCTCGATCGCGTAGAAAGCGTTCACCAGCACCTTGAGGGCCGCATAGCCGCACAGGCCGAGGGCATAGAAGCGCAGCGCGCCGGCCGACTCGGCCGTCTCGTGCGCGCCGAAGCGGCCGTGCTGGTAGAGGACCGAGATGATCGGCTCGGCGAGCACGATGAGGCCGACGCTCGCGGGAATGGTCATGAGAAAGGCGAGCCGCATGCCGCGCGCCAGCTCGCTGCGAAAGGCGCCGTGCTGGCCCGTGGCGGCCATGCGCGCGAGCAGCGGCAGCGCCACCGTGCCGAGCGCCACACCGAAGATGCCGAGCGGCAGCTGCATCAGGCGAAACGCCACCGTCAGCCAGAAGGTGGGGCCGTCGCCGAGCTCGGAGGCGAACACGGAGTTGACGAGGACATTCACCTGGGTCGTGCTCGCGGCGATCACCGACGGGCCCATCAGGCGCAGAATCGAGCCGACGCCCGGATCGCGCCAGTGGAAGTCGGGGTGGAAGCGGTAGCCGAGCGCGCGCAGCGCCGGCAGCTGCACGGTCAGCTGCAGCGTGCCCCCGATGAGCGTCCCGATTGCGAGCCCGAGGATCGCGCGCGCGCCGAAGTGCGGGTCGAGCCAGTATCCGAGCACCACCCCGGCGACGATCGAGCCGAGGTTGAAGAAGCTCGAGGCCATCGCCGGCATGCCGAACACGTTGCGCGCGTTCAGCACGCCCATCACCAGCGCCGCGAGCGACACCAGCAGGATGAAGGGATACATGACGCGCGTCAGCGTCACGGTGAGAGCGGCTTTCTCACCCTCGAAGCCCGGCGCCAGCACCGCCACCAGCCACGGGGCAAACACGATGCCGAGCACGGTGATCGCGCTCAAGCTAACCGCAGTGAGCGTCGCCACCTTGTTGGCGAGCCTCCAGGCGGCCGCCTCGCCGTCGGTCGCGACGGTCTTGCTGAAGATAGTGACGAAGGCGGTCGAGAGCGCGCCCTCGGCGAACAGGTCGCGCAGCAGATTCGGGATACGGAACGCGATGGTGAACGCGTCCATGACGCGGCCGCCGCCGAACAGCGCCGCAAAGATCTGTTCGCGGGCGAGGCCGAGCACCCGGCTGCAGAGCACCGCGAGCCCGACGACGCCCGCGGCCCTGGTGTTGAGTCTCTCGGCGCGCGCCTCCGCGCCTTCGGCGCTCACCGCGCCCTGATCGCCAGGTGGCATGCGACCGTCACGGTACCACCTGGCGAGTTGCCGTGCGAGTCAGTGCCCTCCACCGCCGGCGCGCCAGGTGGCCGTGACACCCACGGTGAGCGGCCGGAAGGTGTAGGCGTTCTGCTGCTGCGAGGGTGAGCCCGCCGGGTTGTAGGGATCGGTCTGACCGAGCGCGTAAGTGGTCACCGTGTGGCTGTTGAGCACGTTGTCGATGAAGGGCGAGATCTGCCATTCGCCGATGTTGATCCCGGCACGCAGCGACAGGAAACTGGTTGCCGGCAGCGTGTAGACGCCCGGAATGAATTGCGACGAGCCCGGGTCCTGCACCGCCGCCAGCCAGGGGTTGCGGCTCTCGTAGGTATAGTCGAGGCGCACGAACGCGTCGTGCTCCGCGATCTGGAAGCGGTACTCGGGTCCTATCGACACGTTCCACGGCGGATTCGTGCCCGGGGCGTAGTCGATGGCTCCCTGGCCCGAGATGGCGTCGCCGTTGAGAGCGAGCGGCGGGGCGCCGGCGGCCGGCGGCACCGAGTTGGCGGTAAAGCGGGCGTCGGTATAGCCGACCGCGAGATCGACGGACAGCGGGCCCGCCGCCAGCTCCGCCTGCAGGTCGAAGCCCTTGGCGACCGCGGTGCCGAGGTTGTCGGTGAACTGCAGGCCGCAGGCGCCGGCCACGTAGACGCTCTGCTGGATGTTGCTCCACTTGATGTAGTAGACGCTGGTGGCAATTCGCAGCGTGTTGCCGAAGGCGTTCTTCGAGCCGACCTCGTAGTTCTGCGTGCTGTCCGGCGAGTAGGTGAGCGGCGCGCCATTGGGGAAGCCCTGAGTGGTGAGATCGGTGTCGCAGTAGCTCGGCAGCTCCGGGTTGCCGCCGCCCACACGATAGCCCTTGGCGTAGGTCAGGTAGTACAGGTTGTCGCGATCGGCCTGGAACGCCAGGCTGACCTTCGGCGTGTTGGGGTTCGAGCTGGTCGAGGCACTGCGTCCCACCCCCGGAATCTGCACGCCGTTCACCGGAGTCGGCCCGAAGTTCTCGAGTCCATCGGCGTAGTTGCGGATATCGAAGGTCGTGTGTGACACCCGCTCACCGAGGGTCAGACGCAGGCGGTCGGTCAGCGCATAGTTGAGCTCGCCGTAGAGGGCGATCTGCCGATCGTAGGTCGTGTTGCTGTTGTAGTAGATGTCGCAATTGGGGATCGCCGTGTACACGCCGTTGCCGTTGCAGGCATAGGGGACGATCGTGTTGCCGCTGGGGTCGAGGTAGCTGAAGTTCGTGGTCGCGGGCACCCCGTACAGGTAGTTGAAGAAGCTGTCGATCTGCGTATCGATGAGCTCTTCGACGCTGCCTTCCTTGGTGAGCGACCAGAAGGCGCCGACGGTCCAGTGCAGCCGCTCGTTCGGGTCGGTCGACTGCCAGCGCAACTCCTGCACATAGCTGTCCTGGCTGTTGTGGATCACGTTCGGGGTCGAATAGCCGCTGAAGCCCGCCGGCAGATGGATGCCGTTGGCGTCGATCAGCGGATACCAGTCGCACGGCATCGTGGTCGCCACGGACGTGGGCCCGCAGCCGCTGAAGGAGAAATTATTGGGATTGGTCGGCCAGCCGAGACTCTGGTAGTAGGCAAGGTCGTAGACCGTACCCTGGTAACCGGTGGTCTCCCGCCGGTGATAGTACGAGCTGTTGGAGATGAACGCGCTCTTGCCGAGGTCCCACTGCAGCTTCAGCGCCGGAAGCTCGTACTCGTCGAGATTCGGGATACGCTCCGGGGTCGCGGTGTTGAACTTGCCGGCGCCGGGGTCGGAGTAAGCCGGCCAGTAGGTCCCCTGGTCGTTGGCGTCGCGGTTCTGATAAAGGATGCTCGGCGTCACCGTGAAGCCGCTCACCGGCTGCCACAGTCCCGCCACGCGCAGCACCAGGGTGCTCGCCCGGTCCACGTTCCTCGCGAGCTTGGCGCCGGTCGTCGGATCCACGCGGTCCACCCAGCCGCCGTCGTAGCGATACCAGGCGCTGGCGCGCCAGCCGAACACCCCGTCGACGACCGGCTCGCCGTGCGCCGCGCCGAACTCATAGCTCGGCTCGCCATACCAGGTGCCGGACAGCTCCGAGCGCACATAGCTGCTGGAGGAGGTGAGGCTCGGCTGCGCCAGGATGTAACGGACCGTGCCGCCCTCGGAGCCTGAGCCGAAGAGCGTCCCCTGCGGGCCGCGCAGCACTTCGACGCGCTCGAGGTCGAAAGTCTTCGGCAGCGTGTCGTCGGGGTTGAAGCCGAGGCTGCGCATCTGGATCGGCGTGTCGTCGATGTAGATGCCGGTGGTGCCGGCCCCGGCCGAGGAGGAGATACCGCGGATCGAGATGGCGTTGGTGCCGCCGTTGTCAATACTCACGCCGGGCACGAAGCGCACGATGTCCTGCATGTCCTTGACGCCGCGGTTGTCCATGTCCGACTGGGTGAGGGCCGACACGCTGATCGGCACCTTGCTGAGAGACTCCTCGCGGCGCGTGGCCGTGACGATGACTTCCTGCAGCGGGCGCTCGGCCTCGCCGCCTGCGGGCGCGCCGGGTCCGGTGGCTGGACCGGCGGCCGCGGCCGCCTCGTCGGCGCGCAGATTCCCAAGCGGCAGCGCCGCGCACAGCGTCGCAATGACGAGCGCGCCCAGCCAGGTCGTCGTCGTGCGGGATAAGTTGAGCATGTCAGTCTCCCCTGTTCTTCTCAACCGTGGAATTCACGAGGCGAGCAGCACGGCGGCATCCGCGTCCCAGCTGACGAACACCTCGTCGCTCCAGTCGATCGCCCATTCCGAGGTACGCCGCTCGTTCTGCGAGAACGCCGTCACGAGCTTGCCGCTCGTCGTCTTGATGCGGTAGGTGGAGCGGTTGCCCAGATAGCCGAGCTCCCACACCATGCCGCGCAGCTGGTTGACGCGCGCGCCGGCCGGCGGCTGTTTGCCGAGCCGGATCTTCTCCGGCCGCAGCGCCACCCATACGCTCTGGCCGGGCGCGAAGCGCCCGTCCTCGTCCACCAGCAGATCGCAGCCGGTCTCCGGGCAATGCACCGTGATCACGCCCGGCTCGCAGCTCACGACCGTTCCCTCGAAGAGATTGGTCGTGCCGACGAAGTCCGCCACGAAGCGGCTCGCCGGGAATTCGTAGATCTGCGACGGCGTGCCGACCTGGACCACCTTGCCGTGGTCCATGACCGCGATGCGCGTCGCGAGCGCCATCGCCTCGTCCTGGTCGTGCGTCACCACGATGAAGGTGATGCCGACCTTGTACTGCAGGTCCATGAGCTCGAACTGTGTCTGCTCGCGCAGCTTCTTGTCGAGCGCCGACAGCGGCTCGTCCAGCAGCAGCACCTTCGGCCGCCGGATGAGCGCGCGCGCCAGCGCCACGCGCTGGCGCTGGCCGCCGGAGAGCTGGTGAGGCTTGCGCGTCGCGACGGACGCGAGCTGCACCATCTCGAGCGCCTCGTGGATGCGGCTGTTGCGCGTCGCGGCGTCCATTTTCATGCGGCTGATGCCGTAGCCGACGTTACGCTCCACCGTCATGTGCGGAAAAAGCGCGTACGACTGGAACATCATGTTGACGGGCCGCTCGTAGGGCGGCACGCCGCTCATCGGCACGCCGTCGATGAGCATGCGGCCGGCGGTGGGCTCGGCGAAACCCGCCAGCATCCGCAACAGCGTGGTCTTGCCGCAGCCCGATGCCCCGACCAGCGCGAACATCTCGCCTTTGAAGATGCTGAGGCTCACGTCATCGACCGCGGTGAAGCCGCCGTAGGTCTTGCTCACTCGCTCGATCACGATCTGCGGCGTGGCGCTCGGGTCGAGCCAGGGCCGGTCGGTGCTCTGCTTCTCCTGGCTGGCGATCACGCGGTCTCCTGGAGCCTCATCTCAAAACTCCCCCGGCGGCGTGGCGCGCCGCCGCTCCGGGGCGAAGAACGGGCGCTCGACGACCCGCGCGCGCACTACGCGCCGCTCCCATACCAGCTCGCGGCTGAGGTAGATCTCCGCCCACAGGGTGCTGCCCGTGCCGAAATGCGGCGCGTCCACCATGGCGAGCGCGAGATTGCGCTTGGTGGTCGGCGACCAGACCGCGGACGTTGCGCTGCCCGCCTGGCGGCGCAGGCTCCGCTCGGCATAGAGCAGCGCGTTGAGCGCGGGCTTGGTGCCCTCGACGTCGAGCCCGACCAGCCGGCGCCGCGCGCCGCGGCGCTGCTCTTCGACGAGGGCCCGCCGCCCGGTGAAATGCCCCTTGCCGAAGTCCACGAGCCAGGCGAGCCCGAGCTCGAGCGGCGAGCGGGCGGTGGCGATGAAGACGGTACGCTCAGCGGGCATGAAGTCGACGTTCGGCAGCAGGAACCCCGCCTCGATGCGCGCGACGTTGAGCGCACGCGATCCGACCGGACGGATGCCGCGGGTCCGGCCGGCTGCGAACAGCGCGTCCCAGACAGGCTCGGCGTCCCTCGGCTCCATCCACAGCTCGTAGCCGAGATCGCCGGTGAAACCGGTCCGCGACACGACGAGGGGCGCATTGCCCGCCGCCGGCAGCGTGAAGCTCCCGAGCTCGAAGGGCTTGAGGCGCTCGACGCCCGCGACCCCAGCCTTGCGCAGCACCGAGTACGAGGTCGGACCCTGCAGCGCGAGCGCGGCGATGTCCTCGGTCACCTCGCTGATCGCGACGTCGAAACCGATGGCGGAGTCGAGCAGCCAGTCGAGCTGGCGCTCGGCGGTGCACAGCCGGTATTCCCCTTCGCCGAGGCAGAACACGGTGCCGTCGTCGATCAGATGCCCGGCATCGTTGCACCAGACGCAATAGGCGACCTTACCCGGGCGGAGCCTGGCGAGGTCGCGTGTCTGCAGGCGGTTGAGGAAGCGCAGCGCGTCGCTACCCGCGATGCGGTACTTCACCATCGGCGTCAGATCGTAGACCGAGGCGGCGTTGCGGATCGCGAAGTATTCCTGCTCGACGGTCGTAAACACGTCGACCGTGGTGTAGCCCGCCCACGGGATGAAGCTGTCGACCTGGCTCAGAGCGCGCGAGCGCTCGTGGAACGGGGTCGGCAGCAGCGGCCGGCGATAGTGGGGTTCGCTCTCGGTGAGCATCTCAGGCCGCCTCTCTCACGACCTCGCGCGCGGCGTTGCGCCCGGCGATTCCCATGACCCCCCCGCCGGGATGACAGCCCGCACCGCAGAGGTAGAGCCCGCCGATCGGCGCCCGGTACTGGGCGACGCCGGGGACCGGCCGCAGCATGAAGAACTGGTCGAGCGCCAGCTCGGCGTGATGCCAGTGGCCGCCCGTGATGCGGAACTCCCGCTCGATGTCCGCCGGAGTGAGCAGCTCCGCGTGCGCGACCTGCGCACGCAGGCCCGGAGCCAGCGCTGCGAGCGTGTCGATGAGCAGGTCGGTGAATCGTGCCCGTCCGGCGGCCCAGCCCGCGGAGAGTGCATAGGGCGCGTACTGCGCCACCACCGAGAGCACGTGCTTGCCCGCCGGCGCAAGTGCGGCGTCCGCCATGGTCGGGACCGTGACTTCGAGCATCGGCGCCGAGGAGAACTCGCCGTACTTGGCGTGGTTGTAGGCGCGCTCGATGTGCTCCGGCGACGGGGCCCACAGGAGCCGCGCGCGCAGCCCCGCCGGCTCGAGCCCGGCGAATTGCGGCGGCCCGTCGAGTGCGAGGTGCAGCTTCGCGGCGAGACCGCGCGAGCGCAGGTGCGCGATGCGGCGTACGAAGCCCGCATCGAGATACTCGCTCCCCAACAGTCTGAGAAACGTGGTCTTGGGATCGGTGCTTGCGATCACCGCTCTCGCCGTGATCTCCTCACCCGTCTCCAACACGACCCCCGCCGCCCGATCGTCGCGCACCAGGATGCGCTTTACGGCCGCCCCGGTGCGGATCTCGGCGCCTGCCGCGGTGGCCGCGCCTCCCAAAGCCTCCGAGAGCGCTCCCAGCCCTCCCGCCGGCTGCGCGAGGCCCCCGCCCTCGCCGGCCGCGGCCGCCAGGCGATAGAGCAGGGTGAAGACCGTGCCCGGAGAGCGTGGGCCGTAGTTGGTCCCGAGCACGGCATCGAAG
>Ga0307479_10002300_pt1 | contig 17359 bp, 10 predicted proteins | sample atmos_gasesECM4C_FD_203743 | JGI IMG/M metagenome (GOLD analysis project Ga0307479, IMG submission 203743) | Hardwood forest soil microbial communities from Morgan-Monroe State Forest, Indiana, United States - atmos_gasesECM4C_515 | ecosystem: Environmental > Terrestrial > Soil > Temperate... | reverse complement strand
ATTGGTGTGGTTGAAGGTATTGAAAGACTCCAAGCGGAACTGCCCGGTGAGGCGCTCGGTGAATTTGATGTTTTTGAACAACGACAGGTCCGTCACCCAGAAACCTGGTGCGCGAATCGCTCCGGGGCGCTCCGTGGGCTCGGTGGTCTGCCCAGCCGGCGCGGGCTGGAGAGCCGAAGCGTTGAACCATTGGGCATACGTGTGCGGAGCGCCGGAATTGGGGTCGCCTACGAGATTCACGCGGCAGCCGATCGGCGTGGCGCCAAAGCACGCCGAACCAATCGCATCCAAGCAATTCGTACCTGCGCCCGAGTTGCAGCCGGCGTTGCCGATTGTGGCAGTGAGCGGGAGCCCGCTCTGGAAGGTTTGAACACCAGTAAACTCCCATCCGCCAAGGGCGTGGCCAACGAATCCATGTTGCTCGCGCAGCCAGGGCAGCTCCCACACAAAATTTGCCGTAAGCACGTTGCGGCGATCCGCAATGTTTGGACCATAGTTGCCGGCAATGTCGGTCGGAGTTTGTGGAAGCGCAGAGCCGCCAGTAGACCGGTCGGCAGGGTCGGTGGTCAATCCGTGGGACCATGTGTATGCGACATTGACAACCGAATTGCCGGAGAATTTCCGTTGTAGCTGTGCTTGCAGCGAGTGGTAATTCGAAGTGTAGATGTCCAGGAAGCCCGTTTCGGGACCATAGCCAACGTACGGCCGCACCACGTTGAGCTTTGTGGTATTGGTCGAACCGTTGATACAAGGCTGCGTAGTAGGACAAGTGGTGGAGATATCGACGCCATTGGCCGCAACTGCAACTGGTCCTGCAAAACACTTGTTTGCGGTCGTGCAGTTCAGATATGCGCCCGGCGCCGGCTGGTTTTGATCGATGATGCCGGGCAAATGAATGCCGTTGTTGCCAAAGTAGCCCACATCCGCGAACCAGTTTTGCGCGAACTGCCGCTGGATATCCAAACTCCATTGCTGAGAGTAGGGAGATTTGTAATTGATCGGCATGCGGGCATTGATGGCCTGCGGAGTCTGTGTGGCGACTACGGTCCCGCTTCCCACCGGATTCGAAAGCGTACTGCGCGTGATGCTGAGGTTTTGCAGGAACCCGGGATTCAAACCCACGTTCAACTCGGGATTGCCGAATTCGAGGCCGTTGTCGAAGTACAAGCCGTAACCGGCGCGGATCGATGTCTGGCCGTTGCCGAAGGGGTCCCATGCCATGCCCAGCCGAGGGGCGATAGCGGCATCGAACTCCTTGCCAACCTTGCTGCCGAATGGCGACTTGACGCCGGTAAAGCCAGCGAATGTGGGCGGATTGGCGTAGATGAATCCGTTCAGTGGGTTGTAGTTGGGGTTGCAAGCGCTGGTGGTGGGAATACCGTTCACGAGCTTCACGTCGTTGACGCCGCTGGAAGTAATGCAGGGCGCCGCACTGAGGCTGTAAAAGGCAGGATCGAAGTTGCTCAAGCGACTCGAGCCGCCCGGGCCGCTGGCATCCGTGGGCTGGCGGAAGAATGAGTGGCGCAGGCCATAAGTGACTGTGAAGTTCGGTTGGACACGCCAGGTATCTTGCGCAAAATACTCGAACTGGTTGTCGAAGATGTTTGCAGTAACGTCCAAATTGGCCTGCGAGAAGCTGCTGAGCTGGCCCAGCAGGAAGTTCGCCCATGCCTGTTCCGCTGAGAACGGGCAGGTTCCCCCAGCGGCGGCAGTGCCGGTACAAACACCTCCGGGAGTGCTAGCGGTAGGTGCGTTAACGGAGTCAAATACATAGGAACCGTTATTTGCGCCGCTGAGCTGGTTCTCGTGCTTGTTGTAATGGTAGAAGATCGCGCCAAACTTGATTGTGTGCGGGCCTACCACTTTCGTCACATTGGTGTAGAAAGTGTTATTGGTGTTGAAGTCGTTGTACGGAGCTGTGGGTGACGGGACGCCTGTAAGCAGGACAGTTGGCGTCCCCAATGTGATCCCTGGCACCCGGCCCAGGACGTTGGTAAACGGCAGCGTGTTGCCAAGCGCCGACTTGATATCCGGCGAGTTGTTGAAATTGACAGCGCCCACGGCTTGGTTGATCAAAGCGCCGTACGAGTAGCGGTAACCGCCTTCGATCAGGAATGTTGGGGTGAGAGTCGCGGTCGCCGCGATGTTGTATTGATGCCCCGGAGAATTTGTCGCTGTTGTCGAAATGTTATCGACCGGGATGGCTCCGACAAACAGACCGCTAGCCTCCCGAGTGGGATTCACGTCGTGCAGGTACTTACCATTGACCGTCAGCTTCGAACCGAAGACGTGATCGACCTTGATCATGTCTTCGCGGAAATTGAAGATGCCTCGCAATGAACCCACATCGTTGAAGGGGCTGGAAGCTGAACCCGCATTTGGCGTCGGATACTGGGAGAAAATGTCCTTTACATACGCCGCTGCGATCGGGTCCCACGAAGCCTGCGGAATCGAAGTGCCATAGGCCTGGCATCCGCCGGCGACGCCGCCACTGTTTGCCCATTTTGTGCAAACTGTATGCTGAAAGTTGCCGGAGGTCATACCCGGAAGAGGCACATTTCCGGTCGGGTTTGAATATGTGACGATGCGGCGAGCTTCATCGGAGAAGAAGAAAAACGTCTTATCCTTCTGCTCATAAATTTTCGGAATCCACACGGGTCCGCCGAAAGTGCCGCCAAAGTCGTTGTAGCGTAAAGCTGGTGGCTTGTTAGGCAAATTTTTACCCAGTTGAGATTGCTTATTAAAGAAGCTATTTGCGTTGAGAACGTCATTCCGGAAGAACTCGTATGCGCCGCCATGAAAACGGCTGGTTCCAGAGCGTGTGATGACGTTTATCTGAGCCCCGGCGGAACGGCCGGACTCCGCGTCGTAAACGCCGCGCACTACGCGGAATTCCTCAATCGCGTCCACGCTGGGAAACGAAAGCAAAGTAAGGTTGGAACCGCGGTCCACGTTATCCGCTCCGTCCACCAGCCAGTTGTTCTCTTCCCGGCGATTGCCATTCACCTGAATGCTCGCCAGATTCGTGCCGAGTGGCGCAGTGGCCCCAGGAAAGAGCTGGTCGGAATTGCCCGAATTGGAGGTCCCAGGAACAGTCTGGACAAGTTCCATATAGTTGCGGCTGGTCATCGAGAGCTCGCGAATCTGACTGCCGGTGACGACGCCGGTGGCTACGGCGCTTTCAAGGTTCACGTGCGTGGCAGAAGCCTCGACTGTCACCTTCTCGTTTTGCGAGCCGACTCGAAGCACCGGGAACACCGTAAGCTTGTCATTAACGTTCAGAACCAGATCGGTCTGCACATACGTTTCAAACCCCGCTACCTCTACTGTGACGGAGTAACGACCAACCGGCAGCGATGGGAAAGAGAACTCGCCGGCTCCCGAGGTCTTTGCCGTGCGAACAGCTATGTTCTTGTCAGAATCAGTGAGAGTGACCTTTGCATTCGGCATGACAGCGCCGCTTGGATCCTTGACCGTTCCCGCAATCGAGCCGGTGGTTTCCTGGGCCAAAGCCACGCAACAAAGCCAACTACACAGCGCCATAACAGCCATGAAACGGAAAATTACGCGCATATCGCCTCCAAAAGGTTCTGCTTCTCAGGTCTCGCGTTTCACTGCTGCGAGGCTCTTGGAAAAACGGGCAATGCTACTGAGCTTTGATTGCGACTGTCAAACCTATTTCGCACGTGGGATTGAACAAGGTAAATCGTGTCACCTGAGGTAGAAACTCGGGTTTCAAGCCAGGCAGGCCAAAGGGATTCCAGTTATCGGCAGAACCATAAGGTGACGAACTTGCCCCACGGCATTACACTACCTGCGTGAGCAGCCGGGCCAAACAGGCATTATTGGGCGGCGTGATCGTGGCGATTCTCTATGTTTTGATTTCGCCGCTTCCGGAATTGGACGCCAGTCACCTGCTGCATTTTCCTGCCGTCTCACTCATCTTCGTTGTCCTGTTGCTGATATCTCCCCTGGCTCCTCCCTTGCCGCGGCACCTGCGGTTTACTTTTCCTGGCGAGCGCGACACTTTCCTGGCGCAAACTTGCGTCAGACTTTGTTAAGCTACAGTCCCCCATTCATTGGAGTTTCAGGCATCTATTTTTTTTTGGTTTGACCTGCGCGATTTGGCAGTGTTCGTGCCGGTCAAGTTGAATCAATGTTGGAGGATCAGATGGGGCATTGGAAAGAGATCATCCTGCGCGGCGCCGTGATACCGATTCAACAGTTGGTCATGTTTCGCGAGCAGGTAGCCATGCTGCGCGGAACCCTGGGCAACGACGATCGCATGCGCCATGAACTGGTTCGAGTCGGAGCCATGTTGCACGAAACCGGCTTTGTTGCCGCCACGGATGGCAATCTTTCAGTCCGGCTGGAGAATGGTCGAGTGATGATTACCCCCTCAGGTTTCAGCAAGGGCATGATGCAAGCCGAAGACATGGTCGTCGTTGATTTGAACGGCAACAAGCTTCAAGGCAGCCACAACGCCTCGAGCGAGACCGAGATGCATCTCGCTATTTACCAGGAGCGGCGCGACGTTCACGCCGTAGTTCACGCTCATCCCTGCACCGCAACCGCCTTCGCCTGTAGCGGCATGGCCCTGGAAGAACCGATCTGCGCCGAGGTGGTCATGACGCTGGGCAAGGTGCCGCTGGCGCCTTACGCGACCACCGGTACTCCTGAGTTGACCAGGAACATTCGGCCTTTCATTCGCGATCATCAGGCCATACTGCTCGCCAACCATGGAGTAGTCACCTATGGCGAGGACTTGCTTTCCGCATACCTGCGCATGGAGGCAGTTGAGCACTTTGCCAAAGTGACGTTGGCTGCCCGTCAACTGGGCGCGCCTCAAGTGCTCGACCCCATCCAACTCGATGCCCTTGAAGCAGCCCGACGAAGGTACGTCGATCGTCGTCCCCTGAAGATGCCGCGGCCTGCGATTCCTGTGGCCATCAACCTGTCGCAGCTCGTCCGGAGAAGCTAGATCCGCAGTTGATGGGGGAAGGGCGAATGCCCTCCTAATCGTTGCAACCGGGAGATTTTCCGGTCTTCGCTAATTTCTTGCCGCCGCATGCAGTCTTCAGTCGTAACTACCCAGTGAGGGCTGCTTATGCGGCATTGTCTATTCTTTTCTGTCATTCTCCTGGCTGGTTCTTCCGTCTGGCCTGCTTCCGAGGCGCCTCTCACCGCCGATCAGATCATGAAGCGCGTAGCCTTCAATCAGGATCAGGCAGACGCGCTCCGCCGACAGTACGTTTACAAGCAACACATCCACATCACTAGCCGAAAAACCAATGGCAAAGTGATGCGCGACGAAACTGCCGATTACGAGGTCCTTCCCAACGAAAAAGGATCGAGTAAAAAGCTAACGCAACTGATGGGTAGATACTGGAGCAAGAATCAGTATTTGACTTATAAAGGCGAGCCCGATCCCGAATACGACAGCATCGATGGCGACATCGTTTCCGATCTGCGCAACGACTTGGCTGATGAGAAAAGGGCCAAGGATGGTTTGGCAGTGAATCTGTTTCCACTCACGTCGAGAGAGCAGGAACAGTACCGCTTCAGGCTCATGCCGGATCAGACTTTGAATGGACGTAACATCTATCGCATCCGCTTCGATCCCAAAGCCAAGAGTGACACGGTTTGGTGTGGCGAAACCCTTATCGATAAAGAGGATTTCCAGCCCGTGATGGTATTTACAAAACTGGCACGAAAAGTTCCGTTTGTAATTCGTACCGCGCTAGGCACAAACCTTCCCGGCATCGGCTTTAGCGTCACTTACAAGCGCCAGCCGGATGGAGTTTGGTTTCCATCAACATTCGGAACTGAATTCCGTCTGAAGGCGGTATTCTTCATCAACCGCGACATTTCAGTCTCGCTAATGAATAGTGATTTCGAGCACACGCATGTGGACTCGACCATTCATTATGCTGCCATCCAATAGCTAGCGCAGAATGCCGTGGCTGCCCCATTGCTCTAGAGCGGCACGACCACTGCCTTCTCCCGTGGAATAGCCGCGAGCGTCTCCTTATCGATGTGCAAGTGCTTGGCTATGAGTTCAGGTGGCGTATGGGCGATCCATTGCGAAAGGGATATGTCCTGGTAGTATCCGCTCTTGAAAGTCTCGATGAACACCAAGTCTGAATCTCCGGTGTTCTCGATGTAGTGTCCCGTGGAACGCAGCACGTAGCCGACGTCCCCGGGAGCGAAATCCATAGTGCGGGCGCGACCGCTGGCAGCAAACACCGTCATCCTGGCCTTGCCCTTGATGTAGTACTGCCATTCGTCGGCGTTGGGATGCCAGTGCAACTCGCGCAATCCTCCGGGCTTCACGCTGACCACCGCCGCCGCGACTGTAGTTGAAGCTTTGAAGTTCCCGGAATCCGCAATTCTCACTTCACCACCCTTCGTTCGCTTTACCGGTTCCTGCGCTTGAAGCTGGAAGAAGTATGGCGACGGTATTTCCCCTTCCTGTCCGCTGGCGGCAGCCTGATCGGATTTTAGCGACCCTGGGAGTGGAGCTTGAAAGATGTAGAGTTCTCTTTCGGGAATTGGATCCAGCGCGTGCTGGGACAAGCCAAAGTTCTTGGCCAGCACGTCGCGCGGCGTGTGCGCCATCCAATCGGAGATCTGAAAGGTATCGAATTCCGAGAAACCGCCGTCATCGAATACCAGCAGGAACTCAGCTCCATCCGGCGCCAGTCCTTGAATCGAGTGGGGAACGCCGCTGGGGAAGTACCAGAGATCGCCGGGCCCAACGTCCTCCACAAAGCTGCGGCCCTGCGAGTCCACGGCCGTGATTCGCGCCGCACCGTAAATCATGTATGCCCACTCTGCAGGCACATGCCAGTGCAACTCACGGATGCCGCCGGCTGTCAGCCGCATGTTCACGCCGGCCAGGTCCTTGGAAATGGGGAAATCGCGGACCGTTACCTGACGCGCCCATCCGCCCTGGTATGTCCGGTTATGGGAAAGCGAGAACGAGTACTTGAAAGCCGGTTCATCTCCATGATCCGTAGCCGGCGGGAGAAACGAATCCGCGTTTTGCTCCTGCAAAGGCGGATTTCTCGGACCGGGGTTGCTGGAACTGCGATTGGCTTGAGATTTCGACTCTGAATCCTGTAGCGGCTGTTCTCCGTAAGCGTTGGCGATCGTGCCCGCCGCGGCCAGAGCTGCAAATCCGGATTTCAGGATATTGCGGCGAGTAAGGCCATTTCGTTTTGTCATACCAGTTTGTCCCCAGGTGAGATCGGCAAATATTCACATTCGGTGTGGGGAAATTAACACATCTCTCATGCAAGATTTCTAGAACCCAAAAGTTCCGGACATAAATCTAAGGGATGTGCTGTCGTAGAGGATTCTTTTTCGGTCCAATTCATGGGAAAAATTGCATTTTCTTTGCTCTTATCCTTTGTTCTTGTCGGCGCTTTGGTAGGTCAAGATCTTCCGGAATCTCCTGGAGCAGTTTTGCGCGCGCGGCAATCGGCCTCACAAGATTCAGGCATTTCCGACTCGCATTCGCAGGATCCCCACAAGAACGCAGCTGACACGCTTGAAAACGAGGGCAAACAGCCAAAACGGATTTTGGGAATCATACCTAACTATCGGTCGGTAAGTGCCGATGTCGAACTTCCGCCGGACACTCTGAAAGAGAAGTTCAAGCTGGCGACCGAGGACAGCTTCGACTACTCCTCGTTCATCTTCGCCGGACTCCTCGCTGGGGTTGGAGATGCGCAAAGATCCTATCCAGAGTTCGGACACGGAGGCGCCGCCTATGGAAGATACTACTGGCATGCATTCGCCGATCAGGCGGTGGGCAACTACTTCACCGAAGCGATCGTTCCCGCAGCGACTCGCGAAGATCCGCGCTACTACACCAAGTTTCACGGCGGTGTATTCAACCGGGCGGGATACGCCGTCAGCCGACTATTCATCACCCGCACCGACGATGGCAGCGAGACTTTCAATTTCTCTGAGATTGTGGGAAATGGGGCCGGCGCCGGAATTTCCGATCTGTATTATCCTTCTCGCGAGCGAACCTGGACCAAAACGGGACAGAAATGGGTAACGCAGGTGGGACTCGACGGATTCTTCAACATCTTCAAGGAATTCTGGCCCGATATAAACAAGAAGGTTTTTCACCAGAAGTACTGAAAACAGTTGTCAGTATTCAGTTGTCCATAATGAGCCGACTCGCTGATGGTCTGTCAGTGTGCGGGTTGCAGCGCCAGTTTATGCTCGGCTGCGGCATTTACTGCTGCTTCGCTGAAGGGAAGCGCGAAGGTGGAACCCTCATACCAGGCTTTGAATTGATCTTTGTAGTGCGGGCTTAGCAGGTGCCCGGATTCCCCAATCACGATGTTCAGAGTGGACTGATCGAGATTGGAGAAATCCACCGTAAGCCGCTCGGAAGGTCCTAAATCTACGCCGATTTGCTTCACCGTACTGCCGCTGCCCGACTGTAAATGCGAACCCGTACCGCTGAAGTGGCTCAAAATGGGAATCGATCCCAGCACCGGATGCTGCACTTCAACCGGAAACTGCATTCCCCATCGCCAATTCCTGAGATCCCTAGGCGCGGCCTCGGAATCGACGGCCCGCTGCACTGCCGCGACCAGGACATCGTCATACGATTTATAGCCCTGCGGCAGCCAGCGAGGCGGCCGGTGGGTAACGATGTTTTCCAGCGCCGCCGTGGAGAGCCACCAATCGTAGTTGATGAAATCGTCGCCCAGTTTGGGAATCAGCAGCAGTTTCATCAGATGGCGCCGGCTCGAGTTAGCAACAGCGGCGGCCGCGCTGTCTTTCTCCATGCGTCCATCCCAGCCACGCATGATCTCCGCCGCCTGACGCACTCGCGGTGAAGTGTTCTTCGCGTGATCGACAGCATAAACAAAGCGGTCGGAGAAAAAGCGCTCCATCTCCGACGTGACGTCCGTCTGGATGGCGAGCATGTCGGCGGGCTTGAGCTGCCGGCCCTCGTTGAGGAGATGGAAGATGCGCGCAGTTCGATACGCCGATCCCCAATCGTTAGCCAGGAGATGCGGATATCCATCCGGCGTGATACGCCCATTGGCCGTTGCCAGAATTCCTGACGGCGGATCATAAACACTCGGAAGCTGATCGAAGGGGACATATCCTGTCCAATCGTGCGCGGCATCGGCGCCCGATTGCGGCAGCAGTCCATCCCCAGACACTCGGATCGGAATTTTGCCCGTCGCCTGATATCCGATGTGGCCGTCCACGTCGGCATAGACCACGTTTTGTGAAGGTCCGCCAAACTTCGAAAACGCAGCGCGAAATTCCTGCCAGTTGCGAGCGGAGTCCACTTCCATAAAGGGAATGCCCAGGACACTGGGATCGTAGAGAGTCCATTGCAAGGCCAGTTGACGGCTCTCATTCTTGAGAGTGGGAGTGATGACAGGGCCATGACGCGTCACCAAAACGTCGAAGGCGTCATCCGGCTTGCCTTTTACATGGATAATTTCATGCGCTCTGCGTGGTTCCTGCCAGCCATTCGGCGTCGCGACCTGTCCGGCAGAGTTGAATTGTTCGACAAACAAGTCCTGCACGTCTGGACCAAGGTTGGTGAATCCCCAGGCGATGCGGCGATTGTGTCCAACGATTACGAAGGGCAATCCGGGAAGCGTGACTCCGGCGACGTCATACTCCTGACCATCGCCTTTGGTCAGGTGAGCCTCGTACCAGATGTCGGGAATCGAATGCCCGAGATGCATGTCGTTGGAGAGTAGCGGCTTCCCGCTGGCCGTGTGCTCTCCCGACACCACCCAATTGTTGGAACCGGGCACACACATCTCGCATCGCGGCGCCTCAAAAGGGGAAAAGAGAGAAGAGGTCCGGCTCTTGGGAAGCTGATCTTCTTCCTGATCGTTCGAATCCGGCTTTTGCTGGCTGGGCAGCGGTTCAGCGGCAGCCGACGGATCTGCCTGCTCCGCCGGAGGCAGATCGCGCCATGAGCTTTGCGGATAAAGGTCTGAAATCTCCTGCGGATTCAGATGTCGTATGAGTTTCTCTCGCTTGAGCTCCACGTCGTACTGCGTGTTCAACATCTGATGCATATTGGCGCCGATGAGCAGAGAATCCAGGACTCGCCACCGCGCCGGAGTGTAATGCAGCAGCTTGAATTCCAGCGGCAGGCGATCGCGGTTACGCTCGATAAATGCGTTCACGCCTTGCGCGTACGCTTCGAGCAAATGACGTTCCTGCGGATTGAGCGCGGCCATACCACGCTCGCAGGCGGCGCGCATCTGAAGATAACGTTGCTGCCGGTCGTGCTTGAGCATGCTCGGGCCGAGCAGCTCGGCCAGTTCACCCGCAGCCAGACGGCGGCTGGCATCCATCTGCCACAAGCGGTCCTGCGCGGTAACAAATCCCTGGGCGAAAAAGAGGTCGTCGAATGACTGTGCGCGGATGTGCGGCACTCCAAGCTTGTCGCGGATCACCGTCACCGGCGCTGAAAGCCCATTGAGAGTGATGGCTCCGTCCACCTGCGGCAACTCGCGTTTCTCCGTCCAGTAAATCCAGAAAGCAGCCGAAGCAATCAAGAGAACTAGCAGGGCGAAGGCAGCCGCAATCCATCTGAGAGCTACGATTCGGGTTCTTCTGCCGGGAGGCGCCAGAGTAGCGGTTGCCATGTTGGGATTCTAGAGGAATTTACGATTAACTCATCTTAGCTGCGTTCAAGATAAAAAGTCGTTAATGTTATCCTGAAATACGGCTCTGAGCCCGATGTCTCCGATCCTGCAGAAGCGCATTGACGATCACACTTCGATCTCGCGGGAATCGTTGCGCGAGGCGCAGGAGCGCTTCCATCAGCACCTGAAGCGTGTGGGTCTGAAACAGACCGAACAGCGCGACGCCATCCTGCTCACTTTCCTTGAAACTCACGAGCATCTCTCCACCGAACAGCTTCATCAGTTAGTGCGCAAGCGCGATCCGCGCATCGGATTTACCACCGTCTATCGCACCCTCAAACTGCTCGCCGAATGCGGACTGGCCAGCGAAGTCGCCTTTCATGACGGCATCGCGCGCTATGAACACCAGCACAACCGCCGCAGCCATCACCACATGGTCTGCACCGAATGCGGCGGCTCAGTCGAATTCTTTTCTCCGGAAGTTGACCGCCTGGAGCAGGAAATCGGCCGCAAGCACCATTATGAAACTACCCGACATACCTTCCAGATTTATGGTTTGTGCGAAGACTGTCGCAAGACGGGAAGCCGCGTGGTGTAGTACGCCCAGTTCGGAATTCACTGACGGGCGGCGTCTTTGGATTCGAGGGACTCGAGGAAATAGCTTCCATCCCCAACCAGAATGTCGAGACTTTGCTCCAGCACCTCACCTGCAAGCAAAATCGATGGAGCAGGAAGCGGTCCTAAATTGGGAAGCTGTCCGAGCGTGGTTCGCAGGACCGATTGACTTTCTTGCGATACGGCCGAGACCACCGCGCATGGAGTCTCCGCAGAAAATCCTTCGGCCAGCAAACGGTTCACAATTCCTGCATAGTCTGGACCGGGCATATAGACAACATGCGTCGTCGCTTCCTTTGCAGCTCCGGGGGCGCGATGTCCACTGCTGAAGACCAACCTGCCAGCCTTGCGACGATCAGTAAGGGATGCCTCCAGCGCCGCTGCCGCAGCAAAAGCCGCGCTGATTCCGGGTACTACTTCGAACTCGATCCCCGCTGCGCGCAATGCGTCGATCTCTTCACCCGCGCGTCCGAACAACATGGGATCCCCCGACTTGAGCCTGACCACCACGCGTCCTGAGCCGGCATAAGCGACCATCATCGCGTTGATTTCTTGCTGCGTAACGTGCGCTGCGCCACAGCGTTTACCAACCGAAATGAGCATCGCGGTGCGCGGAACAAGCGCCAGAATCTCCGCGCTGATCAAGTCATCGTGCAAAACCACGTCGGCCTGACGCAGCGTTCGCGCAGCTTTGAGCGTGAGCAACTCGGGATCGCCCGGTCCCGCTCCCACCAGATAGGCCTTGCCTTTAGCTGCGGCGCTCATGCGCTGACTCCTCGCGGATACACCAAGTCCCGCAGAAGCTGCACGCGCTCCGGACCGGCAGCATGTTCGCGCAGAATGCGGCGACGCTCGTCCCCGATGCGCCGCACTGCTTCGTCTAGTTCCTCTGGAAGCAACCGGCTGATCTCATCGCGGACACGCTGTGCCAAATGGGGACTCTCGCCCTGTGACGATACCGCTACCACAAGAGCACCTCGCCGCACGACCGCCGGGTAGTAAAAGTCGCAGAGTTCGGGCACATCGACAACATTGGCGAGAATGCCTCGGCTCTGGGCTTCCTGAAAAATCTGCTGATTGACCCGTGCATCCGAAGTCGCCGCAATCACCAGATAGATACCGTCCAAGTCGCCGGGGAAATACTTGCGCTCATGCCATACCACGCGGTTGCCAAAAAACTCCCGGACCGCGACAGTCGGAGATGGATCGACCACCGTGACCTTCGCTCCCGCATCGAGCAATCCGGAGATCTTCTGCGTGCCTACCTGTCCGCCGCCCACCACCAGGCACTGGCGGCCTTCGAGTTTGAGAAAGATTGGAAACAGGTTCATTTACTCAACTCCATGCGGCACGTGGCGCGAAGGCAGATCGCGTTCCACCGGAGTGAACTGCGCGCCCGCGAGAAACTCTCGCAGTTCTGCGTCGCTGTGGCGGGCAAACCAGGCGCGCAGATTCTCAGCTCCGTCACGCCGCGCAAGATAGCTGCGCAGCAGCCGCTCCAGCGCCTCCGGCACTTCCGTGGCAGGAGCGCGATAGCCCAACGGCCGCGCAGTATGCGCCCATGCCCCTAGCGATCCTCCTGCGCAGAAGTAGTAGGCATCGACCATCTTGCCGTTGTGCTTCAGCTTCTTGCCCTCCAGGCCGATGTCTGCGATCCAGTGTTGTCCGCAACTATTCGGGCATCCAGTTACATGCAGCTTTAGCTGCTGATCGAACTCCGGCAGCCTTGACTCAAGTTCCTCGACTAACCAGCGCGTGAATGATTTGGTCTCGGTGATCGCCAGTTTGCAGAATTCGGTTCCGGTGCAGGCGATTGCGCCGCGCCAGAATGGCGTGGCCTCAACGTGAAGATCAATCCGTTCAAGTTCCCGCGCCAACTCTCCCGCTCGGCTGCGGGGTACGTTCACGACGATCAGATTCTGCATGGTCGTGGTCCGAAGCTCGCCAGTTCCAAAACGCTCGGAGAGCTCCGCCGCATTCGCGAGCTGGTCCCCAGAAAGCCTTCCGCGAAGCACACTGGCACCGACGTAAGCCAGGCCTGGCTGTTTTTGCGGATGTATGCCAACGTGATCGCGATAGATGTCCGCCGGCACAACCTCGTACTCCGCAGGATCGAGTTTGTAGCCAAGCCGCGCCTCCAATTCCGCCAGAAAACGCTCGGCAGTCCATCCCTGCTGGAGAAACAGGTGCTTTAGACGCGCGCGCTCGCGGTTCTCGCGCAGACCGGACTGTTCACGGAATATCTCGGCCACCGCACGGACCACCGACACCGCGCTCTCCAGCGGCACAAAGCAATTGAGACGAACTCCAAGATGCGGATCGGCCGAGAGCCCGCCGCCAACGCGAAGCGAAAATCCGGCTTCGCGTTTGCCTTGGCGAACACGTTCTGTGGCCGTGAGCGCGACATCGTTGATCTCGGGATAGGAGCACCAGCTCCCGCAGCCGGTCGCCGTAATCTTGAATTTGCGCGGCAGGTTGTAAAAGTCCGAGTTGCCCGAGAGCTCGTGTGCAATCCCTTGCGCGATGGAAGACGCATCGAGAATCTCATCGCCCGCGACTCCGGCCAGCGGACATCCAGTGACGTTGCGCACCACGTCGCCGCACGCGCCCTTCGGGCCAAGACCCACGGTGGCGAGCGCGTCCATAGTCTCGACAAGGCCTTCGATCGTCAGCCAGTGGAGCTGAATGTTCTGCCGGACGGTGATATCCGCCAGGTTTCTGGCATGTCTCTGCGCAACTCCGGCAATGGCGCGCAACTGATGCGAATGCACGATGCCGTTCGGCAATCCAATGCGCATCATGAAGTACTCGGTGGCCAGGCCCTCGCCACCTTTTCCCCCGACGGCCCCGACGCCATCTCCCTGCGTGTAGATTCCCCACCACTTGAAATACGTGCTTGCCCACTCAGCCGGGATAGAGCCCCGACCTTGGCGCGCGAACTCGCGAATCTGCTCGATCTGGTCCCAGGGGTTCAGAGCGCGCTTCAGGCGCTCGACCTTCTGGGCTTTGGTTTCCTTCACTTGTGTTGCTTCCGCCATGATCTCCTTCAGAAATGCGCCAGACGGCTGGCAGCCAGCACCAGCCCGAGGGTCAGAGTTGCAATCGCCACTTCGCCGAGAGCGCCCACGACAAACGGTCGGATTCCCTGTTTGAACAGCGCGCGAATGTCGGTCCGCAATCCCACGCCGGCGAAAGTCAGTAGGAAAGCCCAGCGCGATAGATTGCCCAAGGCTGCGGTTTGAGACTTATCGAAGACGTGCAGGCTGGCGAGAGCCGAGATAAGCAAAAACCCAAGTACAAATTTGGGAAACTTCCGCCACAGGAAAGCAGCTTTGCTCTCTTTGAATTCCGTCGCTTTGCTGGAGGCCCAGCGCAGCGCAAATCCCAGCACCACGAAACCGATCATGGCATTGCGCGTGGTCTTTGCCAGCACTGCGAATTTCTGCGCGGTCTCCGAGTAAATTGCTCCCGTGGCGACCGCTTCGGCGGTGTTGTCCACCGCGAGTCCCGACCACAGCCCGAAAGCGTGGTCAGACATGCCCAAAGCGTGTCCGATCAGCGGGAACACCAGCAGCGAGATGGCTCCGAGCGCCAGGATGGCAGCGATGGCGAAGGAAGCGTCTTCGTCGTCGGCGTCGATTGCGCCTTGCGTCGCGATGATGGCGGAAACTCCGCACACCGACGATCCCACCGCCAACAGCGCGCTGAGATTGCGACTGAGCCCGAAGGCGCGCCCCAGCCAGGTCATAAAACCGATGGCCAGAGCCAACTCGATGAGGACCAAAACCAGACTCACTGGTCCCATCACCGCCAAATCACCCACAAGAAAGCGCGCGCCGAGGAGAACGATTCCGGTCTTGAGCCAGAAGTCATAGGTCGCAATTCCTGCCTGAAAAATGCGCGGAACGCCGATAGTGTTGGCGACGACCAGGCCAATCAGAATCGCCCACAGCACATACTCAATGTTGGGGAGATGCAGATGGTGCGTCTTGCCATACAGGGCAATCCGCTGCTCGATGAACTTCCCAATCAGCCCAATTGCCGCGAGCAATGCAATTCCCGGCAGTGGCTGCGTGATCCGGCGCGGCCACTGAGCCAACGTTGGTTGCGGTAGTGCGACGGTTGCCATTTGTTAGCTCCTTACCAGGGCACCCGCTTGATCCAACCCAAGCGGACGACCAACGCCAAAGCGAGAGCGGTCCATACGGCAATCGAGTCGAGTGAAAGGCGAAAACTCTTTTGAATTTGGCTCATCTCAGCTCCGTTTGTTGGGAGAAAAACGAAAAGCCCATCCGCTGTGGATGGGCTTCTGGACTATCGGAAACTACTTATAGAAAGTCTAAGAATGCACCTCCACACACGAGCGCACACAAATCCGACAACAACACATGCTCGCGATGGAGAAGATATGCATTAGCGAAATAAGCTACTGGAGCCAGGGCCGGTGTGTCAACTGGAGTTGAGATGAACGGGGGAAGAGGAGGATTCAGAAAGTTTCGTGTTTTGGGGAATTTGCGCTTCCATGCCCTGTCATCCAGAGGCCGGTTTTTGGCCGAAGGATCTCCCGCGATGCATCAGTCTTCTTCGCGTTATCGTGGCTTTTTCACCAAGAACGTAAGTTTGTGGGCCGAAGAGCCCCGCGAGCGCAATCACGTCTTCCATATTCCGGGAGATCCTTCGCCCAAAATCGGGGCTCAGGATGACAAATCGATGGGTTGCAACCTGGGACGGAACGCGCGAAATCCCTCACCACTTCCGCGACTCGAACTCCGTAAACCGCGACTCCAAATCCGCCTTCAGCTTGCTCTTCACCTCCGGCTCAGCAAAACTGTATTCGATAGAATCGCGCACAATCTTCTTGAGATCCGCATAGCCGAGCCCATAGCTTTCCACCGCACGCAGATACTCGTGGGTCATATCGCTGCGCGAAACGCCTTCATCGTCCGTGGCGATCACCACCGGCACTCCGAATTTGCGATACACGGGAAAGGGGTGGTGGTCTCCTTTCACACCCAGAATCAGATCATTGCTGGTGAGACAAATCTCCACCGCAACGTGCTTCCCCGCCATTTCGCGCAATAGATCGATCGCCCGGTCTTCTTCCATTACGTCCACGCCATGGCCGATGCGCCGCGCATGTCCTATCTCTACCGCTTCCCGAATGTGGAATCTCAATCCATCGGGAGGAACCAGGCCCGGCGCAAGTTCTCCTGCGTGCTCGGTGAGATGCACTTCCGGATAGAGCTTGTGAAAGTAGTCGAACATCTTCATGTGTAACTCATAATCGTGCATCGCCGCATACCCGTCCTCCGGCATCACCGGATTTACGGCCACGTAGCGCCTGTCGCCTTTCACCAGGAGAAAGCCGGTCATGATCTCGGCAAATACCTGCTCTTTAGGCGTGCCGCGATACACCTCGTGGATATATCGAATTGTCACTTTGCAGCCTGCATCGGCATGAGCCGGATCGTTGCAGGCGAGCAAGCGCTCCTTCTGGGACTCCGCTTCATCCAGGACATGGCGAACTTGCCCGACGGAATCCTGAATTCCTGCAGCGGTGAGGTTCTGGCGCATCTGGTCGAAACTTTCACTCCATCCCACTTTGGAACCGAAGCCAGACGCTGCGACGTCGAGTCCATCGGTCAGCTCAAGGTACGACTCGTTCTGATGACCGGCTCGCGACGCGATCTCCGCCAGCATTTCCCCGCGGTGGGTGCGAGCAACGCCTGCAAAACGCCCAAACGTGGCAAAAAAATGGTCTTCGCCGGATTCGGACAGACCGGGCGCGGAATAGGGATGAAAATCGCGCATGGAAAGCGCGTCGATCATCGCCCGATACAGCGTGGGATCGGCAAGCGCGGTGTCGGCAGAAACGGTGTTGTGCGATTCATCGCAGGGGGGCTGCGCAAAGGATAAGGCCTTGCGATCGATACAGAGCTTATCGTTGACAGCGTACTGAATGTAGCTCTCGGCATACACGGACCCGATAACGTGATTGTGAAGGTCCCCGCCCTTCGGCATCTCCCGCAAAAAAGCCTCCAGGAGCGGAGGAGTCCTGCGGACCGATTCAAAGTAGTTCGCAGTACGCT